>Ga0160505_100563_pt1 | contig 20780 bp, 10 predicted proteins | sample DIDeMG_FD_108225 | JGI IMG/M metagenome (GOLD analysis project Ga0160505, IMG submission 108225) | Enriched chicken feces microbial communities from UW Madison campus, WI, USA - DID2874_E49_Stillage MG | ecosystem: Host-associated > Birds > Digestive system > Large intestine > Fecal ... | reverse complement strand
TGTTTTTTTTTTTTTTTTTTTTTTTTTTTTCTTTTTTTACATAAAACTCAATCACAACTACCCTCCTTTTAACTTTTAAACCAAAAAAAAAAAAAAAAAAACCGTATCATCAACTCCCGAGGTTGGCCGCACTGGCTAATTCCACAATAGATTTTTTTTATGGTTTCTTTTTTCTCGGTACCTACGCCAAAGCTATGTAATTTATGCCAGCCAACGCTGCCCAGACTTGAAATCCTTGGTAGAATTACTATAACCGGCGGTATGGCCTCCAGTGTTAATCTTGGGCAATATCGGATTAAACTTATAGTTTTTCTTTGAAAATATTTGTTCCTTTGCTAGTTCTTTTTTCAAACAGTCACAAGTATTTGCATATGCACGTCGGGGGATTAAACAAAAGAAAATGTCATATGCAACAAGTATTCAAACATTTGTGATTCTTTTATTTTATATATCTTTTATTTGGTGATAGAATTACTCTTCGTCTAATGTGCGTAGTGTATAGAACATATCAAGCGGTTGACAACCTTGTGCGGGTACCTTCGGAACTGGACCATATTCAGTAAATTCCAGGAATTTTTCATTCTCGTTTCAAATCCACTTTGTAAAGCAAAAAAAAAGAATTCAATCAAAAATAATAAAAAAAAAATAACCAAAACACTGGTTATTGGATTCTTTGGTTCGATTAGGAGAATTCTTTTTTTATTCTTATACCCAAAAGGCTCCAACTGTCCTCATCCGTCCATTATGGCAGCCGGGCGAGAAAGAACTAGTAATAACATTTTTGAGTCACACTCAATCTGCCTGCCATGTTATTGAATCTCTGCGCACTGCACAGGTATCCACGATGCAAGAGATTTTTTTAAAAAAAAAATAAGTTTTTTTTTTCTTTTTCTTTTAACGATTATTTTTAACTTTGGATGGCTGCTCTGGCGGCTTTTACATTGGTGGAACTATCTCAAGGGAATAATCTTACAGGCAGTACAAAAATGCCCAACTGAACTATCGTTGCCAAATGGATAACATGAAACGGAATAATTTTTTTTTAACAATATCAGAAAACCAAATCAAGCTCTTATGACAAGATTCCTTAACTGGCTCGATGACGTTTTTATTTTTTTTCTTATTTTTTGAAGTAAAAATAGTCGGCGCCGACGTTGCGCGTAATCATTCCAAAGCCCGCAACTTGACAAAATCACGTATAGCAACTACTTGATTTATCTTGACCACAAAGCCATGGCTACCAAAATGCTAGTTTGGAGATACTCATTTTCAAATCGGTATTTCACCAGATTGAACAATGTATTTCCTGAAAATCTCAGAGTCATGTAGTTTCCGTGAATTTGTTGCAAGACGGCTTCATCTGGATTTGTGATCTAGTATCACCGCTGCCACCAGCCATATCCACCAGCGATGGCACTTTTGGCAAAACAGTCAATAACCTCACCCATGTACTCATATCCGTAAGCTTTCACCACTACTTGATGTTTTCTTTTTCAATTATTTAGTTTCCTAAAAATAAACGAAAACAGTTTGCCTGGATAATCACAGTTTTTGCTAGGCTTACCATGCAGCTTTGGTCAGTAATCAGCCGTGCTGAAGCTCTTTTGCATGCCCAAGATTTATCTCCCAAGTCTTAGTAAACATGTTTTCATGTTTGCTTTAATTTTCCATGTCCCTACCTATATTGTATGTCTTATGTCATAACTCTGAAGCTTGGCCGAAAATTTTCAGTTTTTTGGGAGTACAAACATCGCCAAACGACAACCCATCACGACCAAGCAACCGGGAATAACCTATACACGAAAAGAACAATGTCTGACAGCGAAGAAGAAATCACGTAAGCTACCACTAAGAGCACATTTAGTAAAAGCTGGCGAAGAAACCAACTGAGGAGGGGGGGTTCTATTTCCTACGTCATAGCAGAGACCTCCAGTCTTGGCTGGTTTTTGGGGTTAGGACCTGGGTCTTGCGGTGCAATTGGTAGCCGTGTCATTGGCACCCGCAGTATGGCCAGATATTCCTCCTGGCCAGGGCCATGCATATATATATACCACATAGTTTTTAGATTCTGGGCTAACCACACGGGCATTTTTATTTTTGTCTCGGCAGTCTTTCGGCCTCCACCCTGGCCGCCTTGCAGGAGTTCCGATCCGAGCAGGAGACCCGCCAGGAGGCATTCAACAAGCTCTACAGCGCCGCGGAGACGAAATTCGACGCCGCCACGGCCGCCAAAAAGTCAATCGCCGACTTCCAGGAGGACTGGAACCTTTCGCAGTTTTGGTACTCGGACGACACCCAGGCGGTCCTGGCGCGCGAGCTCCTCGAGGACATTGCGGCCAGCGACGACGAGGAGTTCCCTCTGCGCGTGGCCATCATCTCGGCCCCGTCGGTCTACTCCATGGCGCTCAAGCTGTTTGGCACCAACCCGCGCTACGAGCGACTGTTCCGCGACAACTTCTACCTGCTCGAGTTTGACGCGCGGTTCGAGCACCTCGCCGCGACGCCCGACCGCTTTGTACACTACGACTTCAACAAGCCCGTCGCGGTGCCGCCCACTTTGAAGGGCACCTTTGACCGCGTGCTCGTGGACCCGCCCTTTTTGTCCGAGGAGTGCCAGTCCAAGGCCGCCATCACGGCGCGCTACTTGCTGCGCCCCGGCCAGGACTCGCGCGTCATTGTGTGCACGGGCGAGCGCATGAAGGACACAATCAAGCGCGTTTATCCCATGACCCGCATGACCACCTTCCGCCCCGAGCATGGCAATGGTCTTTCCAATGAGTTCCGGTGCTACGCCAGCTACACAAGTAACCTGGACAACTGGACCTATGAGGACGAGAATTAGCGCGGAAAAAAAAATTAAAAAAATAAAATAAAAAAAACAATTTTGTGTGTATGCCCTGGTATTGGAACTTGTAATTTCTTATCTAAAACGGCCAAACAAATAAGAATCTAACGGCTAGAGAAATACTATCAATAATATGTATATATCTTTTTTTAGAACTTGCCAACCTGGTCAGGGACCAAGGTCAGCAGCTCACCCTTGGTGAGTCCAGCCCGAATGTTGTCGATAACAAGAACCTCCATGATCTTGCGGGTCTCTTGAGTGTGTGTGCCCATGTGCGGGAGCAGAAGCGCTTGCGGATGCGAGAGAAGAGTGGGGTGCACGACAGGCTCATGCTCAAACACATCCAGGCCAACGGCACCGACCTTGCCGCTCTCAAGAGCCGCCGCCAGCGCCTCTTCGTCGACAACCTTGCCCCGTGCCGTGTTGGTGATAACGACGCCATCCTTCATCTTGGCAATACTATCAGCGTTAATGAGGTGGTGGGTGGCCTCGTTGAGCGGGCAGTTGAGCGCAAGCACGTCAGTCTGGGCGTAAAGCTCATCGAGGCTGGCAACATACTCGGCACCCGCCTCGAGCTCGGGAGAAAGCCGGCGGCGATTGTAGTAGATGATTTTGGAGAAACCAAAGGGCGCAAGACGATCGCGCAGCGCCCGGCCAATACCGCCCATGCCAACAATGCCCACGACTTTGCCGCGGGGATCATGGGCAAGGCCAACGCCGGAGAGCCACTTGCCCTCGCGCAACGTACGCTCGCCCAGCGAGAAACTGCGCAGGGCACCCAGAATCAAGTAAACATGAGTGTCGGCGGTCGCGTCGTCCACGGCCGACGGCGTGTTGGAGATGCGGATGCCCTTGGCTGTGTAAAAGGGCACGTCGATCTGATCGTAGCCAGCGCCATGGCCACAGATGTACTTAAGGGAGGCAGGGACATGCTTTGAAAGCTCCTCATCAAAGCGGCCGGTGATCTCGGCAGAGGGGAAATCGCGATACAAGGCGACAATATCGGAATATTTGCCGTGCAGGTCGGCAATAAACTCGGTACGGTCGCGAGACGTGAGCGGCAAAAGCTCAGCTACATCGGAAAGGGCTTCCCACTCGGCCTGAGCAAAATGGAGGGTTCCGACAAGTAGCACCTTGGGTTTCTGAGAAGCAGTCATACTGGGCAAAAGATGTTGGGTGGTAGTAGTCAATGGGTGGTGGCTTCGGAGGTCAAAGTGGGGCCTTTGGTGATAAGGAGGAAGGAAAACAAAATAAAATAAAAAAAAAGATTGGGGGTGTCGATTAGAGATAGGAAATTTGTCACAACGCTCAAATCAGAAGCAGATCAAACAAGATTTATAAGAACAAAAATCAACTGAAACGAATTGATGATATTGATGCCGTTTTATAGTCTCAGCACAAACACACACCCGTAGCAACCAAGTTTAAGATGCCCTTGGGTTGCAACGGATCGTTCGTAATACTCATTGAATGAACCCCCACGCTTTACTGTTTGTCAACATGAGAGCAAAGTTTTTTGTTACTGTCGACAACCTCGCGTTTCATTGCCTATTGTATAAACTGGTGAATCATAATGACTTTGTTCTAATCAATGCTGCCATAATGGTGCTTGGATTTCCTTCAGATGATATCAATCATTGGGCTCCGGCACCGAGTTACCATAAAAATAATCAGAACTGGGTGCTCCCTAAGCTTTTGTACGGATAAACCATAAACCCATGAGGAAAAATAGAAAAAAACTCCACTTATCGGCTGCCTTGAATAGTCAAAATCTTCCAAAAAATCAAAACCGAACCGTAACTGTTAACCTAGACTAAGCTCAGGTCACAAAGATTGAACTATCGCTTGCCGAACTGCCTGAAATGTATGCAATATGGCTTTCGTGTGTACCCGGGCTTTTAACTACGCTTTTTCGGTTCAGTAGTGATTAGTCAGCAGCTGCTCCTCCGAACAGTGGGGGGGGGTCCTATACCCGCATTTGGCCTGGTTATCCGACTCCTCCTCCCTTTTTGTTCTTTTGGGCTCAGTGCATTTGCTCGTAAAATGTCGGTTTCAAATGAACACGAGTTAATATTCTGAGTAACGGGGGGTGATATAAACATGAGTCCTATGTTGGCAAAGGGGAAAAAAGATTTTTATATCTTTGCTTGTAAATTCGCGAGGGTTTAAATGTAAAGCTGTATAAATCTAGTGCATGATCCTAAATTTGCAAAAATATTAAATTAAATAAATTAAATTAAATAAAATTAAATAAAATATAAAATAAAATAAATAAATAAATTGAATAAAAAAAACACCACACGTCATACCCCTCTCATGTTAAACCCATGATAAAATAACTCTCCCTGATCCCCACAACAGCCATAGTCTAGCCTTGGTTTCCAGCCAGACCCCCCTTTGTGAGTCACATACATGAAACCAGTAGGTTCTACTGCTACGACTACTAGCTCAATCACTACCAAATACACAGAAGCAACAGAATAAGACTGCAATACCAGGCCAGAGAGCAACTATGGCATTACTAGTGCCAGCATTGGATAAATAAATCACTTTGTTCAAAGTCTGAAATACATATATAACGTGTGTTCTTATGTAGTTGTTTCTATGTCACATATTCCACGACTAAATAAAATAAAACTTCCTTCAATGCCCTTTTTTCTGTTTTCTTGTATAAATATTTATAAAATCTACAATAGAGCCCATGTGAGTAGTTAAAAAAAAAAATAATAAAAAAAAAACAAAAGCCGTTTCTAAAGACTCCATAATGTGCTGATTCTAATGCGCTTTTGTGACACCAAACCTTGATATTATGATGCGGATTAACCCTGGAAAAACTCATAAAAGTAAATCATCGAAAAGAATAAGAACAGTACCGCACCTCCCAGCGTCACATTCTTGAGCGTAATCTTGTTTGCCAGCATCTTGCCACCAACAACTGCCGTCGTTGTACACAGGAAGTGAGCGATAATGCCACCAATAATCACAAACCAGTAGTCAGAGCCGGCCGCCATCGCAATAGTCGTGATCTGCGACCGGTCACCCCACTCGGCAAAGAACGTCATTGCAAAGATCTGAACCCACACCGGCGATAACACCAGCGCGGCAAGGTTGCCCAGCCCGTCTGTGATTTGGTTCAAAGCCGCTAGGAAGGCCGTCATACCGCCAGCACTACTCTTGCGCGGCCGGGGTCGATACAGCGAGGCATCGCCCGCAACATTGTCCAGACCGTCCTGCGAGATGCGAGGGTTGCTTGACGAGCGCTTGATTGCAGCTGCCTTCTCACCACTAATTCCGAGTTCCAGGTCCTCGCCCTGCATATTCAGCTCGGCCGCATTGATTTCGGCTTCGACCTCTTCCAGCTCCTCGTCCACATTCTGATCGCTAGGCATTTGGAAACCCTCGCGGAGCAGGTTAAATCCAAATACTAAAAAGAGAACACCGGCAATAAATGATGAAACGTGTTTTGACAAAATCGCTGGCAGCGCGTGACCAATCACGCCAGAAATGGCCGTCATAACAAAGAGCGCAGAAAATGCCGCTGAGATTACTGTGAATCTGTTGTGACGCATCGCCATGATGGCGGCAATTAAAAACGTTTTGTCACCGATTTCAGACATGACAGTCATGCTAAACGATACAAGGAAAGCGTGCATCACGTCCTTGTCGTCCTCCTTGTGTAGCTTTTCAACTGCCTTGGGCTTGGATGTCTGGCCGATGGCACCAGCCTTCTTGTCATTTTTCTTGGTATCAGTAATATAATCATCATCCTTGATCTCTCCATCAGTACTCTCTTCAGAGCTGTCGCCATTCTGCTCGGCCTTCTCAGTCTTTTCAAGGTGCTCAGATGTCTGGGTCTTGCCGTCGGAACTGACGCCAAGGTTATTGGGATCATAGTCATTTACAACAACAGGTGCGTCCTCTTTTGTAGCGACGGGTTTGGATGAAGACGATTGCAATGAAGATGTCTTGCCCTTAGTGCCCTTCTTCGGACTGTCGTCTGCAGGCTCGGTGTCAGGGATATCTATCTTTTGGTCGCTGACCTTGGGCTCGGATTTTTTGAACGTTTCGCTCTTGTCAAAGTCTTCATTGTAAATGTTGTCCTTGGGAGCAAACTTAGGAACGCTGTCAGCAGCATTGATAGCCTCGGCTACTTTTGAGTCGGATGGGATCACCTCAGTACCTTTGCTGACGTCGAAATCAGTGCCGCTGATGGTAGCAGACAGAACGTGGCCAGTTGCGGCTAGGCCTAAAATGAGAGGGCGAAGATGCATCGTAATCTACAGAAGAAAAAAAAAACAGCGTTTTCGGTGCAATATTTTGCAAGATGATACGCAACTTTTTTTTTCAAAACAATAACTCTTAATAAGAGGAATGGGATAGGAAAGAAAAAAGGGAGAAGAAAAGAGTGAAAAAAAAAATAAATAAAAAAGGCCAGGTCGGTGATCAGAGATCGGTATGAAGTAGCAGTTGTTCAAGCAAGTATCGACGGTGCGGTATATCTGAGGCTGTAGAGTATATGTAGGGCCAGGGTAAACACTTGCGAACAATCACTAGAAACTTTTTCTACGTAATACTAAGAATACTAATAATAATACTAATAATGCTGGTAATTAAATCAGCATTGCTTCGAAAAGGAGTATAAAGTTAGCTGATTCGTGACAAAATACGAAAAGAGGGTATTACGAGTTGGGTCGTTGGTTCGACTGCATAGATCGGCCAGTACCGTACTGCTTATTTTGTCAAATCACTTGTTGAAGATGCTAATAAATAACCCTTGACAAAACTCACGATTTACAACTCTTTTTTCAAGTTTATAAAAACCTATTTGTGTATAACAATGCAGTCAAGGCCACTATATCATATGAGTGCTTTTATTCGTATATAGATTGCTTCTTGGTCTATTGTTGAAAAGAATTATAGGGTCTTGGTTGGCTCTGGGAATGGCGTTATTTGCATCTTGTTTATACTTAACAAGGCCCTGACTCCCATCTACATTGGAATGGTAGACATTGCCAGGCAGGGTCCCCCAGCAAACAATCCGTTATTCTAAATACGCGCATCTCGTTAATGAAACGTGGACAATTTACCCGTCCGCAATATCCGCAGTGACAAAAAAAAAAAAATTTTTTTTTTTCATACATTCTTTTTTCGAAAACAGGGCAGCTTAAAGCAGCCACATCTTTCTACATAGGCTATACTAGAGGGCTATGGCTGGTGTGGTTTATCTTATTAGGAGTAAACAAGGAAAAACTAAATCAAGGAGGAATAGTACGCACTGTTTAGGGGCAGATTAGCTCCCAAATAATGTTGCTAAAATTAGACGACCCAAGTGACTAAAGATTTCCTACTTAATTTTCTCGTTTATTTTGTAAGGTTTAAGTTACATCTCTGTCATAGCCTATGCATGTCTAGACCAAACTTTTGGATTTATACGACCGCTAATATCACAAAGTTCACTTGATTAACTTTTTTTATTTCATTATCATTGACGTTACATGTACATTATAAATAAATCAAAGACCTAGTTGTAACCATTACTTGCGGTTTTTCTCAACGGTCTCAACAGCAAGCTTAGCAGAAGAGTGTGCAGAGAAGGGGTTGGCACCGGTAACAATGCGGCCGTCAGCAATTGAGAAGTCATCCCAGGGGCCTTTAGGAGAGACATAGACACCTCCCTGCTCTTCAGCAACAGTCTTACAGGTCTTGAAGTTGCGAGCCTTCATGGATTCGGTGACACCAATGATATCCTCGCCCTCATCAGTAAATCCGGTAACCTTGTGGTCCTTGATAAGGTATTCACCAGTAGTAGAGTTCTTAAGATTGGCGAAAATCAAAGGACCGTGGCAGACCGCAGAGACAACACCACCACGCTGGTAAATTTCGTCAGCAATTTTATGCAGGCCAGAGGCCTTGGGAAAGTCGTAGCATGCACCATGGCCACCAGCAGCGAAAAACACAGAGTAGGCAGAAGAGTCAACCTCGGAAGCCTTCTGGATACGGCTGTTCTCAACTGCATCACGGAGAGCGAACTTGTCGCTGTAGCTGTTGTAAGCCTTGAGTTCCTCTTCGTTCAGAGCAGGGGCAGCAACAGAGTGGGGATCAAAACCAGCCTTACCGGTCTCGGAGACAAAGTCGACGGCGTAACCAAGCTCATGGAAGACCGCAATGGGGTGCGAGACCTCGGTATAGTAAAGGCCAGTAGTGTCACCGTTAGCGTAGAACTTGTCGGTAAATTCAGAAGTAAAGGCAATAAGAGCGCGCTTGGGAAGAGTGTTGGAAGCCATTTTTAGCGTGGAGAGATTTTATATGGTAAAGAGGAAGTGGTGTAGTAGAGAAAATAAAAATTAATAAAATCGAGAAGTCAAAGGCTTTTTATATTTTTGCAATTTGGGTCAATTGTTGAACAAATAAATTTGGGTCAAGTCTTTATGCAAATTTAGGCTGATGAGAGTGGCTACATATGGTTAAGCTGTCGCCAACACACTGGCCCCGAGGGCCTATGGGGTCCAGGTGGGGGTTGGTTCGTAGATTGCTACTGTCTCATTGACAAAAAAGGAAATTTTTGAAAAAAAGTCAGTAAAATTGCAGGTACAAAACAAAACCTTTTCTTGTTTGTTTGTTTTTTTATTTTTTATTTTTTTGGCTATAATCGACAGTGCATATACCGGCATTTACATCAAAATCAGTGGCAAGGCGCGTTGACGGCAAGGAAAGACTTTTGTGATATCAAGACGGCGCAGGCAGCGGACTTCTAGACACCACTAACTATTTTGATTTCTAATAGTACATTTTCCATTGAAATAATTCTTCTAGAAATAAATTTCAGGTTCACGGCGATTTGAAGGAAAACCATCAGAATTCTGGTTTGTAATGATTGTCTGAGTGTTATTTCCAGCACCCCTATAATTTGTGTTTGAACCTCGGATTTTATACACAAAATAAAAAGTAAATTAAAATTTAACAATATCTAATTAATTGTTGCTGCTAAAGTGTAAGATCAACTTCTTCAATATATAATAGATTCGTAATAAATTTGCCTTTTACCGGTATTATTTCTAGATTCTGCTTTCACCAGTACTGTCTCCATTCACCATGTCCAACATAATGAATCTCTTTTTTTTACTCAATGTTATCATGTATATCTTTTCAGACTTGACATACAACTAAGAGTTAGAATACACTTGTCAAATTTGAAACATAGTGCACCCAGATTTCAATTATATGTAGCTGTACTTTTCTTGGATGTACCTAGGTCATAAAAGTGAAATCCTGCGTCGCCATCAATAAATCAAAGTCTTGAAAAAATGGTCAGACACCAGACACAATTAGAAGTATGCAGCATTTCCATTTGGTATGATTGATTGTTTGTTTGTCACATACAAGAGTCAGGCAAGCTAGAGCCCTCATCTCTTCTTACAGAGCACGTGTCTGTATAAATTCGTATTTAAAACAAAAGCCTAAAACACCTGTTTTACGATGAAATTTTCAGTTTTTTTTGTTTGTTCTTAAAAAAAAGCGAGAAGTTCATACTTCATACAATTGTCATTAGGCAGCACTTGAATTAAAATACAAGGCAATGAAGTTTGTTTAACAGAAATATAACCAATATCTTACAAAAATAAAAAGTCAAAATATTAAACAGCGATTCGTTTAAGCACAAGATACTAAACCTAGGGAATTGTAGAAAAAAATAGGTAAAAAAAAATGGTACAACGGCTTTCAGCTGTGGGACGTTGTGCCCTAAAAGCTGAAAAATTTTTAATGAACTTTCTTGTTCAGATAAAATAAAACTCAAATTGAAATTTTCAACAATGATAAAATGAATAAACAAGTGAATAAAAAAAAAGAATAAAAATGAGGCTGATTGCTTCTTTATAGAACATTTCAATTCCTGCTTTTTTTTGGTTTATTTTTTCACAAAAGATAGAAACTGGCAGATCAAAGAGCTGAAGCCTATATGCACAACGGAGTTTAGCTTGCATTGGTGGGGTACCTCCTTGAGTACCAGCCCTCCCACCTCATAAAGTCCATGGGCGGGTATGCAAAAAAGTAACGGCTTTATGCCAAATCCGTTAGTCTTTTTAATTTGGGGTTTTTTGTCTGTGTCAAAGCCGCAGGAACTTGTACGAGCCGTATGCACAGAACTCTGAGGTCTCGAGTTGGTCGGCTTTTGTCTTACCGTGATGTAAGTGAAATATCGCAGATATCACAGGTATATAGAAAACAGCGAATTTGTAAGCACCTCAAGTATCAAAAGAACAAACGTAAAAAAAAGTTCAAACTAAATGCTTTAATAATAGTTTTAATATCAGTTAAAGTAATTTCTCAATTAAAACTTATTTCGCCGATCAAGATCAATAAAATATTTCATTACGAGCTACATAAGTAACGTTACCTACAACTGGACTGATAGGATTCGCATTTTCAAGTCAAGCTTTTGTGTGTGAATGTCTTGATATTCACGTTGATTACCAGAAGCATATCAGAAAGACAGCGATCGACCCAGATACCTTGAACGACAAGAGACAATGCAATAATGAACAGGCTCGCAAAATAGTGAATAGAACGTAGTATTAAATAATGCTTATCAATTCCACTTGGTATAATTAAAAAAGTATTTTTAAAATACCAAAACTGCAACTTTTCGCAAGTTGCACAGCTTCTTAGATAGCTGTGACAACTAGTCTTTACAAAACACAGAAGACTTGAGTTGTAGCTTCAAATAATCAAAAGTTGTGGCTTATGAAAAAGAATTGGCTTAATATTAATAGCAAATATGATGGTGTAGGTCAAACTAGATCCTGATTTTGAAAGACTTTCCTCATTAATATTTGAAATAATATTTAACCTATATCCTTATCTTTGTCGATTTTCCATAGCTACTAAAACCAGCTGTATTTTGATGGGTTTCTTTTGAGAATGAAAGAAAAAACATATTCCTGGCATTATAGCTCACTAAATTTTGTAAGTAAAATAAGGTCATAAAATAAAATGTGGTGTTTGATAAAAATGGGCTTGCTACTCGGCATCCAAAAAAATAGTAACTCCGTTTGCTGTAATAATATCTAAAGAATACAAGATAAAATAGAAAGAAGTTAAACAACATGAATATAGAAAGAAAATATTGGATGTTTAAATACTTGTCTCCATCAGATGGATCAAGTTGTTGTTCTAATAGGTGCTTAAAGTTTTGACATTTGAAGGCACTGAATTCTCCACAGACTCAGCCTATGTCAATGAATTTTTGTCAAAATAATTATTGTAGCATTTATATTAGTGGAATGACAAGTAGGTAAATTGCTAACAATTTATGATGCTAACTACTGTCTATATATGAGTTTAAAATACAAATTCGTAATTAATTAACCCAGAAATACATGTCTTTAATTTGACACCAGAGTTGATTTCAGCTTGTCATTTTCTGTGTGTCTTGTCTTATTCTTAAATTTATGAACTTGACATCACCATGGGTATCAAAAATAATATGCCATTGTAGTATGCTGATTGGAATACTATCGAGAGACTTTGAATCTTTCATCGAACATGTATTGTTGTATTTATTGCAGTAGTCTTTGGTAGACGGAGCGCGGATAAAGCAATCACAAGTTTTAGTTTTAAGGGACTTACTTGAGTGGTCTATAATGAAAAACCCAAAAGAAAAAAGACATTTTATTTCAGCAACAGTATAAAATTAATATTGTTCACTTAAATATTACATTCACTCTTTTCTTGTCTTTTGGTATATTTTTGTAACTCGATATTTTAGAGTCTTCGCTAGTGCTAAACCATGTTCCTGTTTACTTGAAACAAGATCCTTTATTTTCATCTATAGGGTAAGGGCTTATGAACTCCCAACTCCTTAAATAATTTTTTTTTTTTTTTTTTTCTTAGCTAAATTGCAAAACCGAAAAATTTTACCTTTGGTAATTATCAACATTATCCATCACGGTACAATACGCAACTAATAAACATGGGCGGCTCTCAACTTAAGGCTCTTAAGGCCTCTCTCAAGTCGCATGGCCTCATTGGTCAGACCAACACCAAGGGCAAAGGCAAGGCCAAGCGCTCGCAGGACAAGAATAGACAAGACAAGGAGAAGGTTCTCGCCAACATCCGCGATGCTTTCAGTCCATTTGAGCTGAAGACGACCAAGCAGAAGGCTGATGTTGTTGGAAGAAGAGTTATTGGTGCTGTTGGCAGACCTGGTATTAGCAAACAAGCCGGCGAAGATAACAGAAAGCGGGCGTTGAAAGCAGAAATGTACCAGAAGAACCGTGTCGGTGGTGTTGTCGATAGACGTTTCGGTGAAAACGATGTTTCTATGAACCCCGAAGAGAAGATGCTGGAAAGATTCACCAGAGAAAGACAGATGAAGGCCTCTAAGGGATCTTTGTTCAACCTTGATGACGATGATGACAACACCTATGCTGATGGTATGGGTGGTAGCGAGCTGCTCACTCACGGCGGCCGCGCTCTCGAACTCAACGACGACTTTGACGAGGGCGATTTGGGTCTTACTCTCAGCGATGACGAGGAGACTCAGCGTGAGCTTAGAGAGATTAGAAACAAGCGCAAACGTTTAGCCGAAGGTGGAGAAATCGAAGAGGAGGAAGAGGCTCCCAAGAAAAAGACCCGTGAGGAAGTCATGAAGGAAGTCATTGCCAAATCGAAAATGTACAAGCACGAGCGCCAGATGGCTAGACAAGAGGACCAGAACGAAATCGACAAACTTGACGACAGAGAAGTGTTTAACGATCTGATGAGCGAGCTGCGTCAGGCTGGTAGTTTCAACCCCAAGGAGTCTGCTCAGCCCGGCGATAAGGACGAAGAATACGAGCAGCAGGTGCGTGCCTTTGCGTTTGATAAGCGTGCTGTGCCAACAGACCGTACAAAGACGGATGATGAGATTGCGCGGGAAAAGGCTGCTAAGCTTCAGGAGCTTGAGAGAAAGCGTTTGGCCCGTATGAACGGAGAGGAGGTTTCTGACGACGAGAGCAGCAGCAGCAGCGAAAGCGAGGCCGAGCAGGCCGAGGCTCCTGAGTACGGCAACGTTGATGAGGAGCTTAACGATGCTGAGGCTTTTGGCTTGAAGCAGGCGACTAAGCATTCTGACTCTGAAGATGAGGAAGATGACGATGAAGACATCATGGGAAACTACGAAATTGATGGCGACTTTCATGACTTTTCCGGTGCGGAGGAGGCTGAGGAGGAAGCTGAGGAGGTGAAGACTCCCGCGAAGAAGGTCAAGGCTGAAAAGGCTGTATCTGATTCCAAGGTCGCCGCTTACACTTTCGAATGTCCCGAGTCTGTGGATGATCTGATCAACATTTTTGCCGACTACCCTGCCAAGGAGTATCCTACCATCATTGACCGCATTCTAACTCTCTATCACCCCAGTTTGGATAAGGAGAACAAGGAGAAGAATTCTGTTCTTACCAATGTCTTGGCTGAGTACATCCTGGTTGCTGGTGACGCTAAGCCGGAGAACCCTGATAAAGATATTAGCATTGTGCTCAACAAACTCATTTCACAGCTGCAAACTCTTGCTGGCAAGTACAACGAATCTCTGTCTGAGTTTTTCAGAGAAAAGCTGAACGAGGCTGAATCGCATCTTCAAAAGTCCATTGAATCCAAGAAGCCATCTGCATCTAAGAGCACCCAATCCCCATCTTACCTCTTCCTTTTCACGCTCATTGGCCTGATCTACTCAACATCAGATCACTTTCACCAGATTGTGACGCCGGCTTCGCTGCTGATCGGCCAACACCTTTCTCAAAACAAGATCCGAAACCTCGGCGATTTGTTTTCTGGTTTATATCTGTGTTCCAATGTGCTCAGCTACCAGAGACTGGGCAAGAGATACGTCCCTGAGGTTGTTCAGTTTTTGGCCAAGGCTGTTGCCATGCTGGCACCCGAGCCTGCTGAGTACCTGCCCAAGGATATTCTTATTGTACAGTCTCAGACAGAAGACATTGCTTCTGCCGGATACAGAAAGTTTGCTGCGTCGGCAAAGGATGTTAAGAAAATGCTTAAGAGGGGCAAGCGGTTAGCACTGAGAGACGCGCTTGAGATCAACAACGGCGACAAGAGCAACAAGTTCTCTGCGCTGCTATATAATGAGACATGCCGTCTTATTGGCGCGTTTTTCACCCTGTGGAGTGACAAGCTCTCGACCATTGAGATGTTCACCCCGTTTGTGAAGCCCGTGACAGTGACAAACAATGATGCAGTTGCTACTAAGATCCAGAAGCTGCTCAAGTTTGCACAACAGACCCGTGAGCCTCTGTTGCTCCAAGCGCACCGCCCCATTCCTATTGCGTCCAACATTCCCAAGTTCGAGGAGAACTACAGCGTCGACAAGAAGTCCTACGATCCCGATCAGGGCCGCCAGGAGATCTCCAAGCTCAAGGCTGCCATCAAGAAGGAGCGCAAGGGTGCTTTGCGCGAGCTGCGCAAGGATTCACAGTTTGTGGCCAGAGAAAAGATTGCCGACCGCCGCGCCCACGACAAGGCCTACCACGAGAAGATGGCCAGACTTGTCAACAGCATCAACACCGAAGAGGGTGCCGAAAAGAACAAGTACGAGCGCGAGCGCGAAACTCGCAAGAGAAAAAACAAACAATCCAAATAAGTATATACCATATAATATCATTACGAAGACTCAAAAAAATACAACAAAAAATAATTGTAATAACACAAGGGAAAGAAGGGGGGGAAAAAGAAATTTAGAGTGAAGAGGAAGAAAAAAAAAAACATAAAACTGCGTGTTCGAAAAGGTATCGCGCTTTGTCAATCGATAATCATGCGCTGTTCGCGCTCAAGATGGGTACTGAGGGTATCGAGACTGATTTGCGATGAATGGACATCGGACCGGCTCGCGGACGGATGTAGCCTGGTTTGACTTTCCGTGTCACCCTTTAGATACAGGGTCTTCTTCCTTCTGAGCTGCTGCCGCTGCTTGCGGTCATTATGGCGCTGCAAGTGCGTTTCCTTAAGCCCGATACCAAAATTTGCCATACATTTGATGGAGGCCACAATGGTCAGGATTAGAAAGACCAAGGTAATGGCAGCAAATACCGTCAGGGTTTTTTGGGCCCGCTTGAAGCGTTCACGCTTTTGGTCAGTGGCTGTGTAGAGGCGAACGAGCTTGAAGAGGAAGTACGCCATAGCAGCAAAGCAAAGAAGAATAAACCCAATAATTCCCGGGCGAAACTCGCGCTTCATGGAGAGCACGGCTGTTATTAGCACGACGATTGTCAGCGGAATAACGACAATAGTCAGGGCAAACTCAATGTCCTTTGTTTGTAACACCACAATAATAAATTGCAGTGTGAAGCCAATAAAAAAGAAGAAATCAAAGATTATGAGCGACTCAAAAAGTAGGTAGTCGCGCAGCGCATTCTTTAGATTCATCCCTGCGCCAAAGCTTTTGAAGATGTCCCATGTGAACTCGCGGTATAATTTGTAGGTAAGAAAGCCCTGCACAATGCACTCTGCTACTGTCACACACATGACCGTTATCAGCAGCTGTTCAACTATGGCACCAGAGAGGAACCGGGTACTTTCAGAGGTGGTGAAAAAAGATGTCGAATCGCGGATCTGATCAAATTGAATGCCGGAATAGATCAGCATAGCCACGGTGAAAAAGACAAGAAAGAGCAGCTGAACGGTATTTCGTTGCCGCAGCGCCCATAGTCCAATAATAATCTGATATACGCCAGCAAAGAGAAATAATGCAAGATAGATGGGCGTGGTTTGCGCCAAGATTTGTTCAGGGGTGCAGTGATCGGAGCCAGCGGTACACTTGCCCTTGTCATCAGCAATACTTTGAAACCAAGCAAAAATGAGTGCTTCTATGGTGACGATGGTGATATTGAAAACGACACTACTAAGCAAGTACAGCCATGCCCATAACGACCGCGGGATAATTGGCTTAGCGGCGCCTTGCGCGCTGGGGTTGTAAGTAGATGCCTTGGTGACGCGCTGAGAGAAGCTCATGGTCGTGGTCTTTTTTCTGTCGAGATAACCCGTAGGCATGAAAAAAATAAAAAAAATAAAAAAAGAAATAAAACAAAAAAGAAAGGCCCTGTTCAGTTCGCTTGCGAAGAAAGAATGGATGGTGCTGATGGGAGACGGAGTAGAAGAAGCACGAGCGGACAGGAGGAGCGTGCAACGGCGCCCATTTATATTATTATCAACAAACTGCTCTTGGGAGTCGTCGTGCGTAAGAACTAGAAATCCAGATGAGTTGAATGAAACAATGAATAGATAAAAAAAAATTGAAAAAATGAAAAAAAAAAAATTGAAATTTCTAAAAATGAAAATAAAAAAAGGGGATCGTATCACAGGTACACGTACAGGTAACCATCCCAGGAGGTCCGTAGCCAGGTATGTGCCAAGGTGCCACCATGCCGCATTAAAACAATGAAAAGCACGTCCACGATTTTTTCAATGCGTTTAGCTGTCACCCCTTTGCGGGACCAGGGTCGGGCCGTTCTGGATAACCGGTTTATCTATCACCAAAAAAAGAAAAGGAAACACCAATTTTCTAGAGCTTGCCCACAAACGACTCCACAGCCGCGATGAATTCCTGGGGCTTTTCTGAAATAACCCAATGGCCGCTGTCAATGTCGTGGATCTCGCAGTTGGGGAAAAAGCTTTTCATGGCCTTGAAGGTATCCTCGCTGGCGTACTTGGACCGCAGCCCGCGGATAAACAACGAGGGCCCGTCATACCGGCTCTCGTCAGCACGAAACGGGAAGTCGGCCATGTTATTGAGGGACGCGCCCAAAATTTCCAGGGGCACGCGGAAATGGTAGTTGCCATGGTGTTGCTTTTTCAGGTTGGACAGTAAAAAGTGCTGGATCGTAAGGCTCTTTTCGTACTCGGCCAGAATCTTGTAGGCTTGTTTGCTGGTTTTGACGTGCGCGGCCTCGACCTGCTTGAGCCCCTCGACATAGCGTGGGAACGCCGAGCTGAGCTTGCCGTCCGCAGGCGAGTTGTCAACGCAGATCATAGCCTTGACGAGTTCAGGGCTGCGCAACGCCACTGCCATAGCAGTCTTGGCCCCCATAGAATGTCCTATCAGAATCGACTGCTGCAGGCCTTGCTCGGCGATGAAATTCTCCACGTCGGCGGCAAGCGCGGGATAGTTGTGGGTCTCATCGTGGGGGCTGTCTCCATGGTTCCGCAGATCCACGCAGAAGACGTCGCGGGCCAGGTCGCGGGCAAAGACCTTGGAGACCGTGCGGTTGTTAATCTTGGACCCAAAAAGCCCATGAATGAACACAATCGGCTCCTTTGACACGCTGCCCGCGGAGGCGCGGTACAAATCGTAGGCCAGCTTGATGGTGGGGATGTTTTTGCTCAGCGACATAATCTCGTGTAACTCTAGGATCGCTCTGAGTTTAGGGATGGTGGGGGAGGAGGGATAGCACCTGTCGTGAGAAGAAAGGTTGAGGAGGGATAAAGCAAATCAGCCGGAGATTAAAAAATGTTGAGGCCCCGAGACGCCGTTAGGCACCAGATCTGGCCTATCGCAGCCACGGATCTGCCAAACTTGACCGTACACGGCAACAGCATTCAATTTGTCACCCGTGGATCCAAAACGTCACAACCGCTTCTTCACAACTCTTTTAAAACTTATAGAGAAAAAACAGATATCATTGAATTATGTACAAATGGCGGTCCCCAGGGCTTCTACAACGCGGGTGTCTTCACGTACTCCTCCACCAGCTTAGTCATCACATCCTCCTTCGGTCTCGGAGCGTCTTGTGGTCTCTTCCATGCCTCGGGGAAAGTGTGCTGGGGGTAGAGCGACTTGTTTCTACGCTTGCGGGCTTCAACGTGTGAGGTGCGCAGGGGGATGTCAGCAAAGGTGTCCTTACCATCCTGGGACTCCTTCAGCAGGTTGCGGATAATATCACCAATGTAGTTGACGTTCTGGGCGGCCTCAGGGAAAGCGTTACCGGAGATCTTGATAACATCTTCCTCATGGTCGTAACGCGTGCCGGCTAACAGCCGCAGCTTGTGGCGCTGAGCGTCTGTGAGATCCTTGAGATCGCTGGTTTTAAACGAAGCGACAACCTTGGACTCGGCGGGGTGCGGCTCACCAAGGTAGGTCGTGTATCTCAGCTTAACGACCTGCTTGTCGGTACGCTTGCGGTAGGGTGTGGCAAACTGCGCCAGCTGCGGGAGCTCATACGCCGCAACACGGTTGTACTCACGCAGAACGCGGTGGTCGCGGAGCTGCAGGTGACCAAGCGAGGGAATATCATCGTACTGGAAGGGGAGATGCGCGGTATCGGGGCTCTCCTTACGTTTCACGTGGTCGAGCAAATAGAGCTGCTCAGCTCTAGAGCCGGCCACGAAGCCAGTGTCAGAGCTAACATTGGCGTTTCTGGGGGTTCCGATCACGGTCTTGTCGTAGATTTCGCGAATGTTCGACTCAGGGATGCCGAGGTCGCGCGCAGCCTTCAACAGCGGCTGGAGCTCAGCATCAGACTTCTTATAGTTTGAAACCTCGCGCATGCGGCGGAAGCCAATGTCGAGAACCTGCTTTGGCGAGAGCTTGGAGGTGTCGGATAAGTCGAGCGAGTCGGAGTTGCTGGCGTTGGCAGCGCGGGCTGAGGAGGCAAAAGCACGCACCGAGGCGTGGCAAGCACGGGCAGTGCGGGCAGTGGAAAGAAGCCGGGACATTGTAGAGATGCAGAGGGTGAGTCGGTTACCTGATTGCTGCTGACGGTACTGGCGATCCAATGGGGGAGCAGAAAGAAAGGAAAAAAGCGAGACGAAAATTTTTGACAATGAGGTTGCCTGTGCTGGACACTACGCTGGCGGCCCCACATATACCCTGGAATTCGGCTCTTTTCATTGGCCCAAAAATTTTCAGTTTTAGCGTCTCCTTCTCCCCTCCACAACCACACCCGACGTTTCAACGACGACGACATTCATCATGAGCTCCAAGTTAATATCGCGTGCAATCCTGCCGCTGAGAACACCCGCCCTGCTTTCTCGGAGCGCCGTCGGTCTGCGGTGCAACTCGACCTCGGTGGCCGCAAAGGCCGCGGCAACGCCCGCTGCCCCCGGATCAACACTCGCCGCCTCTGACTTCCTGCTCCCGCTGACGCGCGACGCCAACAAAACCGCCCAGGAGGAAACCTCTGAGTGGATTGAGGCCATTCAGGACCTGCGCAAGGAGTTCACCAAGGACGGCACCCAGGCGTTCCTGCCCAACAAATCATTTGGTCCCGACGAGTTCACAGAAGCCAATCTCGTGCAGCAGGCCGTGTCGTACGAGCTTGAGGAGGGCAAGTTTCAGCCCACGGCAGAGCAGGCTCTTAAAAAGGCCCAGCTCCAGTCTGCCAAGATCCCCGCTGCCACTGACCCAACGATCAAGTACCTCACGAATATTATTATGAGACACGGCCGCAAGGCGCGTGCCCAGCGCATCATGTCGGAGGCGCTTTACCTTGTGCAGCTGAAAAAGCGTGTTGACCCTGTGCAGTTGCTCAAGGATACACTCGAGAAGATGGCGCCCATTTTGCGTCTGCGTAGATACACTGACGGTGGTGCGCGAGCAGAGATGATTCCTGTGCCCCTGAACGAGCGCCAGCGCCTGAGACACGCGTGGACCTGGATTGTCGAGGCTTCCGACAAGAGACAGTCCAAGTCGTTCTCGGTGCGTCTGGCCGAGGAGATCATTGTGGCTTCTAACGGCTCCGGTCCTGGATACGAGAAGAAGGAGTCTGTGCACAAGGCTGGTGTCGCCGCGAGATCTTTCATCAAGAAGCTGTAATGAGAATGTTTGTTTGAAATTAACTTGTATATATTAAAAAAAAAAAAAAAAAAAATCAAAAAAAATAAATGTATTATTTAAAAAAACCACCCGTGTGTTTTTTTCTTTTTTTTTTTTTTTTCTTTTTTTTTTCTTTTT
>Ga0160505_100562_pt1 | contig 20814 bp, 6 predicted proteins | sample DIDeMG_FD_108225 | JGI IMG/M metagenome (GOLD analysis project Ga0160505, IMG submission 108225) | Enriched chicken feces microbial communities from UW Madison campus, WI, USA - DID2874_E49_Stillage MG | ecosystem: Host-associated > Birds > Digestive system > Large intestine > Fecal ... | reverse complement strand
GAGACAAAAAAAAAAAAAAAAAAAAAAAAAAAAAAAAAAAAAAGCAGGGTTAGATCAAAGTGCAAAAATGAATCAAACTTTTTGTAATAAACATACCTTTTTCTGAACTTTGAGCTGTTCCTTTTTGTTGACAATCTTATGCCTTGCGAATAGTAAACAATTGTCAAACAGATAACATTGGACGTCACCATGGTTGTCTTTATCTTGAGTACGCTTCTTGAACCCGCCTTTGAAAAGTAGCTGTCGATTAGGGTCCATCAATTGGACCTCATTTTTTTCGCTCGGTACGCGGAACGTTAATGTTGCATCCAGCTGCATCAATTGGATTTTAGTTTCTGATTTCCCCGATTCAACGTTAACCCTAGTCAAGAACTGCCTAATGATATTGCGTGCCTTGGGCAGATTTTCATAATCTTTGCTCATCGTATCAGTTGCCTTCAATATGGCATCCATAAATAAAGGATACCGGGCAAGTCTTGTTGTGGGCTTTGTAAGATATCCATTGATTTCCAGTTTGCGAGATTCCTTCATCCTTTCAGTCTCACTAATGAACTTTGCAAACGCCGGATTTATGCTCTTCTCCCTGTCAAGTTCATATTTCGCGTATGCTTGATTTGCTCCATATGAAACAAAGGGCTCAAACTGTGTGACATACTGCAACATCACATCGCCAATTTCATGAACTATCAATGACTCTTGCTGTCGTCTGGTGAGCGCTGAAGCTAGTGCAACGTTTACTCTGTAGACGTTGAGCGTTTGCCCAAACACCGTCTCAATCAGCCGTTCCCGTCGCGACTCAGGTATGATATTCAGATTCCGCAGCGGTGTGATCCAGAAGTCACGCAAGTACTCGAGATCTTTGACGAAGTCCCGCTCCGTATAGATTAGTTCACAGATAACCTCCTGTCTCTTCTTCTCTCGCTCGCTTAATGAAGCTGAGACTTCCTTAGGAACGGTGAGAATCCAGAGCTCCTGTTCCTTGTCGGCGTCCTCCTGGTTCGTAACTTTACTTTCTTCAGACTTGAGCACCTGTTGTGGTTTCATATTCAAACGTGCCTGTTGTTCTAACCGCCGGGGGCAGGTAATCGAATAACAGAGTTTGTCCCTTGTGCATGTAGGTGAATAACAGTCGGTGAGTAGCGTGAAAACGCCATTGACAGGTACCGTGGTTGTTTCATCCTCATTAAATTGATAAACCTCGTTTTGTGAATCCCTCAGTCGGTTGTCGTAGGTAACGTCGTGGAAGAACTTTTGAGCATCTAAGGCTCTGCCCAATAGTAGCGCTAAATTACGATCTCTGGTCCGTAAAATATGTATGATCATGTCCACCGCTTCTCCTCCTGTAAATGCATCATTATACTCCAGTTCATGCTTTGTGCGAACTCCAATCGCTAGCCTTTCTCTAAACATACCAGCTACCTTTGACAGCAGCGCTGGGTAGACAAGAGGTTTTTTCTGCGATGTTGTGAGAATGGTTGAAAGCGATGCCATACTATGAATTGACGTGCGGCTGGATACTGACGTTGATCTTTGCTGATGGTTTAGAAATGATGACGAGGCGGAATCACGGGTTACAGCGCCCGCATCAAAAGAGACTGTTTTTTGAATAAAGTTGATGCTGTTGTTGTGGCCACCACCACCAAACTCATCGTTGTCATCATCGAGGATAAACGAGGCTCGATGCTTTTGGGAGTGTCGCAATGGCAAGATTCGACCAGAAATTGTTTTTGCGTGGCTCCACGAGAGCCGATCGAAACTAGAGGTCGACACTGGCCGGACCATATTGTCATTGTTCATCAGCGACAAAGTACTCTGTGATTTCCGGACCTTGGCGTTCTTGATGCTGTCGTTGCTTGTGGAGGGCGAGATACCAGTATTTTCCTGAATAGTGGAATATCGGCTCAGGCTAAAAATAGATGAATGTCTCCTGCCATGATTCTTATTAAAGCTGCTACTAGACTTGCTACCTGGCGACTGGCTGCCGACGACGGTTCTATTACTACTGCCTCCAACCGGCTCTTGATCAGCATCCATTACTTTTGGATAGCTACTGCTGGTGCGAATTGAGTTTAATGATTTGTTGGACGAAGAGTCGAAAAAGCTGAATCTTTTTCTATTACTGCTACCATGGCTTTTTCCATTTTCCTGACTGTCTTTCATAGTGAAAATGTGCAAAGAATAAAAATAGTTTCAAAAAAGAACGTGGTGGGTCTTTCGCACAAAAGAATAAGAAGACCAAAGGGTGTTGTCAGTAAAATGCAAGAAAAAGGAAAGGAAAAAGGGAAGAAAAAAGGCGTAACGAGGAGAGTAAACTAATTTGACCGAAAACAAAAGGAAAAAAAAACAACCCCAATGTAAAATTGTAGGCACGCATTTTTCCTTGGTCCAAGCCCTTCGGTATACCAAATAAAAAAATAAATAAAAAAAATAAAAAAATAAAAAAAAATAAAGGGAAATAAAAATGGAAGAAAAATTAAATTGAAGGATTTTACATCTAAAAACAAATAAATAAACAAACAAAAAGCACATGTATTTCAAAAAAGAAAGCAATCAAGCATTTATAAAACGTTTAAATTAAAAGGTAAAGCCCTCTGTGATGACAGATGACGGGGATGCAAGATCCTCAGCAGCAGTATGTAACGCAATAATTTTAGTAAAAAGCGTACCAATCTCGTGGAATTTTCTGCCCTTTAGTTGTTGTTGTATCAAGACCTGTTGCGAGGTCTTGGGCTGATCACACTTGTATTCACTGGTAAGGCTCTTGAGACCATGTTCAATAAGGATTGTATCCATTTCCTTGAGATAGTAGTGCTTCTTTCCTATATCATCCATGTGAGAAAGTGCACTCTTTGCAACTTCCAAAGCAGCCTTCAGCAATGTGAGAGAGGGGCCAGAGTCCATAATATCTTGAACCTTCGGTCTTGCGGTAAAGTAAACCTTGAAAAAAACATCACTGTTCATGCTACCAACGTGTCTTAAACAAGCAAGCACCCTGGAGTCCATGTTTTCTTCGTTACCACTCACGCTTCGGAAAATTAGTATACAGAGGTAAAGAGAAATTAAAGCTTCAGGTTTGTCGCTAACAAGGTAGTTTTTGATTTGCACTGGGATTTCGTTATCTATTCTCTCATCAGGGAAACCGGCAATCCAGAGATAATCTCTAAGCTCAGCGCTAGTACGAGATCCAAGATAAAGCACAATTAAATAAGGCATGTATGACGGGAACTTAGTTGCGCTAGCAGTGGAAAAGTGCATACTACTACTGCTCACAGTGACGACTTCCTCATCGACAGTGTTAGTGGCATAGCGACCGGTAGTTGTTGATGCAGCGGCCGCAGCTAGAGCATTACTATGCTGTTGAGCAATGCTAGTAGTACTGTTGGTTCTATCCCTAAGACTATTTGAGTCAAAAGTATCGGAGTCACGAATTTGAGTGCTATTTCTAGCGGAAACAGAAAGTAAACTCTCAAAAACGCTAAGAGTGGCAGCACGAGTGATAGAACTCTCAAGACCAGGCAACAATACGGCACAGAGTTGAAGATCAAAAGACTCAGTACTAAAAACAGTGTGAGTTTCTTTTTCCAGAAGCATCCATTCGTTCTTGAAAGCCTCTTTGACGCCCATAAAGTAGTGCCCAATCGTAGGTAGATTCTTAAAAGCACCGTACTCATCAAGTGTTTTCAAAGTAGTTTGAAGAAGGTGAAGAGCGTAGTTGAAAATTCCCATATTACGAGTAGACAAAATAGCAATAGCCAACCAGAAAAGTTTGGGCAGGTATTTAGAGTCAAGTCGCAGACCATCAGTGACACGAGAAATGCAAAATGTTAAGCACGTCAGAAGCTCTTCCTTCGTAGCAGGGTCGCCAGGACTAGTGATAGCAACAGCTGCAAACTCTAGAATTTGAGTAACATCTCGGTCTGACACATCGACACGAGCAACACAACCAAGAATTAAAATTGACCGGGATTGGAAAGAAGAATACTGCTGAGAGCCTAGTTTGATGAGTTTCTGGATCAAAAAAGGTCGGTACTCAGAAGACATTCTGTGGGGCACAATTGAATTTGCCATATCTGTCAAAATTGTTGTGCAGGCCTCAATCTGAAAAATCAATGAGGTTACTGGATAGTCATAGTCGACAGACTTCATTTCCTCACTAATACCAAAAATCATGCTACCCTTGCTGCCAGTCAATTCATCCCAAATTGTGTGAAGATGCTTTCGCTTCTCTTCATCGCATTTGTCAGTGTAAATGAACGACTGTAGCATGTTGATCACAAGATTGAAAACTGTCATACGATGCAAATAAGGACCAGTGCTGATTTGAAGCAACACAGAAAGAGAGAGTTCAGCGAACATCTCTTCGACACATTCAGGGTTCTCGAAAAGAAGAGCAGAAAGAAGCGTGAGGTGAATAACCATCTCGTTCCATCTACTGTGTTTGACAAGGGAAGTACCTGTCCCTTTATGAACCAAAGTTATGTTTTTGAGGCGGGACATAACTACCTTGCAAACATCAAGAGTAGGGTTGGAGGCCAATACAGACACAATATCGTCCATCTGATTACCAAGTTGAATTTCATTTTCAGCCACAAGAAAAATAATTTCGTCTAGAACAATGTCGACAAATTTAATCTCAGACAAAATCAAAGGCCAAACACTGTGAAGCAAAAACATATAGTCTCTGTCACCAGTAAGAGAAATCTCCAAAAATTTACGAGTGTTAAGCGCAATAGACTTTTCAACCTGCTTATTGTACCCGCCCTTAGTGACAACAGAAACTAGGTTCTTGACCCATGGTATTGAGTAGATCAGGATACCTTGACGCCTATCAGGAGACGTGATTTCGAAAGCTTCAAACAGGTATCTAAACATCTCAAAAGTGACTTCAGGGCGAGCAGTGGCAACGGCTTGACTTATCTTTTGGACAAGCGAAAAAACATTGGTAGGCAGCTTCAAGCCTTTACCACCCTCCAATGTAACACCTAGCTTTAAGCTGAACCGTTTTTGGATAGAGGCTAATAGATTGTAAGAAGCTCCTTGCGTACTCGAGTTTTCAGAGCAAAGGCCAGAGAAGGCAATGTTCAAGAGAGCTGAGAACGAACGTTCAGGAGACATCACAAGATGACTATTTTTAGCACCAGTAGAAATTAAATTTGCCATAGCATTTTGCAAAGCACGAATAATATCATGACGCCTACTGCAATGAAGGATAATCTTGCGGTTTTCGAAAGAACTTAGCTGAATCGTGAACTCATCCGGGTGGCTATTTGTGTTCGAAGAATAGACATTAACAATCTCAGAAAGATGGTAAATATCGTTGGTGTATCCAGGAGCAGTCTTGACATAATGGAAAGCTTCCTGAGAACGCAACTGAATATATTCATTACCAAGCTTAAGGGCTATTTGGGTGACGTCATTGCGAGTGGGGTTGTATCGATAAACATTGTTGTAGATAATTCTGACATCTCTGACAATGCCAAGGGTCTTTGGTGTCAAATTGAGAACCCTCTCGTTGAATAAAGTAGGGATATCAGTGGTAGTGAAAAACTTGTACTGAATTCTAGAGGGGTTCAGGAAAATACCAGAGCAATAGTGCTTCACTAAAGACTTCAAGTGAGGCAAATAGTCAGAAGATACATTCAAGAAGGAAATTCCATGGATGTTTCTAATCATGTCTTCTGTAATAAGCATATCAGAAATCAATCTGGCAGACATTGGGAAACCGTTTGCAGGTGAATAGCCAGTACAGTCAACAAAAATGCCGTATTTCTGCTTCCACATCTTACTAGCAACATGAAAAAATCGGCAAAGAACCAGCTCAGTGTCAATATTAGTCTTGTCATAGTTGCGAGTGTTCATGACAATCAAAGGCATACCATCTTTGGTAATTCCATCGTTGATAACTTCTCGTTCAATAATAGGAGTCATGTCTCTATGGGCATTCCTGGTAAGTAGCTCCTGAAGTCTTGGGGCATTATTCAACTTTAAAGAAAAAGCATCCTTGGTAATGAGAGGTGCATTCTGCTTGATAGAGCGAGGACGACCAAGATTACGAACCAAAGTAGTTAACTTATGATTAAGCTTAAGCTCATTTTCTTCAACTTCTGAGGAGATAGTAGATCTTCGAGGATCGATAAAAGAACTTCGACTTCCATTAGGAGTAGCTTTGCTGTTAAGGCGCATATCAAGAATCATTCTGTGATTAACATCCTCCCAATGGTGGTACAGAAAACGATGAATAACATCAATATCCTTTTGCTCACAGTTGCTAACTTGTGAAGGACTCGGGGACTTTTCGGTTTCTTCAGTTGAAAGGATAGAAAGATTTTTCAAAAACTGCATAATGAGAGCAGAATTAGGAGAATAGGTACCAGGATGATGCTTGAAAATAGAGAGCTTGACAAATGAAGTGCTGCCAAAAGCCATATTCTGAATAATCTTAGCAAGACTCAGCAAGGTACGACGAACTGGTTTTGGCGGGGCCGTCTCGAGTAGGTTATTAACCTCAGGAGTAACCAACGCAGGGCAGATAAACCGCAAAAAGAAAAAGGCACTGATGGCAGTGATACTGTTGTCCTTGGTGCCAGAAAATTTTGGAGCAACTGTGACAGCAATGGTATTGCATATATGTTTAAGCTCAATAGGCACATCATCCACTGACCTTTGCAAGCTACCTATAAGCTTCTTGAGAGTGCGCTCGCACTTATTAAAGTTAGAATCAAGTGACTCACCATCAGAGATCTTGTCGGGATTTAATTCAAAGACATAGAGTTCAGGGTTTTCAATCATCTCTCGTAAAAATGGTTCTAAAGTAGATTTGAGATACTCGAAACCTTTGTTTTGAGCAAACAGAGAAAGGATTTTGGTGGCAACACAGTTTCGACGAAGGATCTCAAGAGGCGCATCAGCTTTTGCAACTTCACGAGTGACAAGAGTGTTAACTAAGTCAAGGCATTTACCCTTGGCTTCAAAAATTTCCAGTAGTGCCTTAGAAAAATCATCGACTTCTGTAGCAGGGCAGATATCGCAGAGTGATAAAGTAACGGAAATATTTTTGACAATAAACTCAGCGAGGTCCTGATAAGGTTGGGTATCACTGAAACCAGAATGTTCATGAGTCTCAGACGATAATAGATTATCTAGAATGGTAATAAATGATACACGAATGAAGTTGTCGTTCTTGAGACCAAGAGGAAGAACAAACTTCAGACCAACATCCATATTAGCATTCAACAGGTGAGAGGCGCAGGTAATAGTTTGGTTCTTGACAGTGGAAAGTCTTTCACCAAGATTTAGACTTCCAGGAGCATGGTCCTCTTCAAGTCTACACTTTTCTAAAATGCGAAGAAACAGAGTGAACAATGTACCAAACTTCTGTGCTTTAGCTTCGAGTATATGTATTTCATGAATAGCTTCAAGAGGCTCCAAACGCAGGCTTTTCAGAATAACAGTATAAGATTTGATAATGGCACATATGCTGTTTTTCTCTAGACGCTCTCTAGAGTCATGGAAAGAACTTTTGCGGATGCTCTTGCTACTAGTGCTGCCAGAATAGGTACTCAAAGTATCATCAGCAAAGTTTGAAGAAAGATTCTTCTCAAGCCAGACAGCGAAAATAGAAGTAATCTCGTTTCTAATGCTGATGTCATGCTTCATGTTGAGGGAATGTTCATGCCCAGCTATAAACTCAAAAAGTGAACAGTATTGAATGCGAAGTCTGATAACACGTTCATCCACAGGTAAAGAGTCGAGGCACTTGACAATAGTCAAAGCTAGCGCACCCATGTCAACAGACACGCGGTTAGTGCTTTCCTCGTTAGAAGTAGCTATAGACCGCAGAAGCTGAACACTCTGTTCTAGGAGAAGAAAATCTTGCTCAAAAAGTGTACTGCTTGTGTCTTGCAAGCGACTCTTAATGTCAACTTCTAAAGATTTAAAAATGTGATGGTACGAAAAATGGGAGGTGTCACGCGACAAGACATCTCTCGCAGTCTCTCGTAGAAAAGGGGACTTAACAAAAGTTAGCAAACTAATCATTTCAGACAAGAATTCCTTAGAAGAAGCGCTGAGGTATTCATTCACAGAAATATCAGCATAGGATTGTTGGGGAGACAAAGGATTTGGGCCCTGAACGGACCGAGGACGATCCTGCTCGGACTGTACAAGATGAGGGGACAGAACTGAACACAAGAAGCCCGCATAACTCTTCCACTGCTTGAAAATGTCGCGATCAACAGAGGTACTCGAAATAATAGACTTGGTAAGATTACGCCATCTAAGAATCAAGCAGTTCCAAGCTGCAATAATAGCAGGGGTAGCCATCTCAATATGCTGAAGAAACTGATACAGACGTTTCTGAATCGCGATAGAACCAGTGAAAACGTAGGTGCTGGATGCAAACTCGGAGTGCATGTCAAAGTTGGGCATAATAGACCAAACAGATTCAGACATATTAGTCAGGTCTTCAATAAGAACAGCTTCTTGGACGAGGAGTTTAAGAATTTCCAACGAAAGAGTGCACACAGTGGTGTTGATAGAGCAAAGCGTAATGTACATGGCCGTTTCAATAGTAGAGCTAACACTCTTCCGTTGTTCTCGAGGTTCCAATCTAGTAGGATCACGATTGCACACTTGGTCAAGCTTAGAAGCCTCTATTATAGTACATCGTGCCTCGAGCACATGCTTAATGAGAGTAAGATGAGAAATGGAATTCTCTCCGTTCGAATCTAGCTCAATTAGACGATTAGCATGAAGTTCAGCCATAGAGCCACACTGTAAATAGGTTAATAGTATCTTTTCAGGATTTTCGACATTAATTTCATGGGTGGCAAGATTCAATAACCTTTCTTTGTCAAGAAATAACAAAATAAAATCTAAGGCTTTTCTTTCAACGACAGAATTGGAAGAAAGAGTCGCCTGTACCAGAGACATGAACACAACATCATCCTTCAGATTTGGGTATCGTGTATAGTCCTTGATAAAATAGAAGTAGTTATAGGAAAAAATGGTGTATGATTTGCAAATAATATCAGCATAGTTGCGGTAAATATTACTGCGGGAAAGCTCAGCAGTAAAGTTGGATTGAGATTCGAAAAACCGAAGCTGAACAGTTGTGTCAGTTAAAACAGAACGTAAAGTTGGAGCAATACTGTTCATAATGGTGTCAAAATATTCTGTGAAAACAGAAACCTGGCGTAGATTGATAAGACCTTGCAGAATGTTTGGAATGCAAAACATGAAGTCGTCTTTAGATGCAATTATCGGAAATAAGTCTTTTAAAAGACGCTCTGTGTTTAGGACAGAGAAGGATGTAACAAATGTGCATTGAAACAAGTTGACGTTAATTATGTGGCTTGTCTTAGAAGGAGGCGCAAATAACTGAGAAAGAAGAACGGGGTACAGACTTTTCGAGTAGCTGACGATGGGACTAGAAGGAGTCAAAGCTTGAAGAAGAGAGCCAGCTTTAATGATATGCTTGGTTGCGGCAATTAAAAGTTCGTTGGATTGACTTTCAAGGGCAGAGGTAGAAATCATGGTATTGAGGGCGCTGAAAAAAATTTGCTTTTTACTTGTATGAAGTTTGAATGAAGAACGCATTTTGGATGCTTTCGATACCTTCAGAGAATCAGATTCACCAAAATACGAGGGAAGGAGTGTGATCAGGAGTCCTAGCAGATTCCATGTTGAAAGGCGTCTTTTTTCGTCGCTGTTACAAGAATAAATAAAATCGAAAAGAACAGAAACTGTTTTGGTAAGCTTGGCATCGGAACCAGACTGTTGTGCAAATTCGTTAGGCCGAGTGAACATCCAATAGACAAGTGCCTTTTGGAGAAAATATTCAATTGTGTATCTATGAATTGGTTTCTTAATGTCGGATAAGATTTGTGAAATGTCGTCTAACAACTGCTGAGCTCGATCACTATCTAGATATAATGTTGCCAAAACTTCTAAGCCAGGAATCATTTCTGGATCGTCAACCTTGGACTTGACAGTTGACTTAAGAATACTGTGAAGTTCAGGATAGATATCGTCCCAGTTGGAAGCCGAAAAATATTGCAGAATGCGGTCAATAGAAATATCTATTGACTGTAAAAGGTCGTGATTTTCTGAAGATGTTTGAATGGGAACCGGAGTATTTGAAATGATTCTCAGGCCATCCTTAAGTATGTTGACTGGCTTAATAGATAGCAAAAGTTTGTATGAGTGTATGACTTTGCTGGGGACCAGTGGTTCAGGGGTGACTGAATAGAGATTCAGATGAGAAGAAACAGAAGGGTACAGTCTGGAGCTGAGACGTTCTGGGTCAAGTTGTTTTTGAATAGACGCCCAGGAAGTTGTCGAAACTTCGGCAAGAAGGGATAAAACAACGTCAAGCGAGCGCAGCGTGTAGACACTCTTGGTTTGAATTGTAGAAGCGGGATCGGACTAGAATCAAAAGACAGGTTAGAAAATGGAACAATAGTACGCTATGATATGCTACATACCTTGTAAATAATATTGATCAGAGAGGTGAGACCGGGAAATATCTCCGAATAGGTATTCTTTGTAGCGAGGTCTAAAAGAGTTTCTCTAGCCAATTTATAAGGGACCTCGTTCTTAGATTCTTCCACACTCATACCTGTGCTGTGAGGTAACTATATAAAAGAGAAGTGATATGTCAGTACGGATACATGGTAAAGATGTAGATAGGTTTTTAACATCAAAACCGTTAATTCCAACGGTTTTGCATGTTTGAATATATTATGGTTTATGGTTGCTAAGATTTTGGGTTGAACGGTTTTTTTTTTTTGTTTTGTTCAACCCCTAATTCTGGTGATACGAACGAGGTGAAGACTTACACTTTTATTGAGACGGTTTAGAAAGGCTGGAAACAGCGTACTCCCCGTAGGCCATGTTTCGTTATAGGCTGCCATGGTGAAATAAACGACGACGTGACAAGAGGTAGCCTGCTAATGTTACAGTGGCGATAGTGCTGGATGAAGAGGTGGGGGAGTGGTGGCAGTGATAAAAATATGTGATAGGCGTGATTAGTGGGTGATGGTGGCAGGTTGCTGATAGACAAATTAGATAGATTCTGCGACAGCAAAATGTTCGACAGCGGCAATATATTAGTGAACAGATATCGCAGCAGCTGCTGGATGCTAGCAGAGACAGTGAATGGGAAGAGGGTGAATAATGGTGATGAAGAAGAAAAAGAGGAAAAGTATTAAAGAAATTAAGTTCTTTTATTATTAGTAGTATTATTATTATTATTAAATGGAAGGAGAAGGAAAAGAAAATTTAAGACAGAAAATAATGAAATTTAAAAAAAAATGAACCGTTGCGAAATCTGGGAAACTTGCAATAGCTTTTTTTTCTTCTTTTGATTTAATATATTGTTGGATACGTTTTTCCGCCGTAACTGTTATTTTCTAATCAAAAAATTGTCATTTCTTTTTTTTTTATTTTTTTATTTTTATTTTATTTTATTTAAATTTTTTTTCCTGTTTCTGTCATGGAAAATAAAAATAAAAATTAGACTTGCTCCATAAACTGGGTACCCTGTAGCAACAACCTTGACATAGAGAATTAGAATACTCGGGACTGAGCATCAGAGTCTTGTTGAGACTGCTATGAGGTGATGAGTCTTCAAGCTACATAGTATGCTTGACTTAGTGGCAGATAAAAGTCCAGCGGATTGGACAAAATGTTCAAACTACGTTTACCCGCTGCAATGCGTGATCGCGATGAGACCACTACTAGATGACCAGCTACCATTAGGTTAAAAAAAAATAAAAAAATAAAAAATAAAAATAAAAACACTCTACAATTAAATTTCACTGCTGAATATTCTTCTGAAGGAAACCTAGATTCAAATATTTTCGGAGGATTTGATTATCATCCAACTTTCAGACAGGTCGGCGCTATAGGTCAACCCAGTTCTGACATGTTTAAATTTATAACTTCAAATCTTCGTCTAGAAGGGCAGCGAATTTAAATCTTTTTGTAGATATCTCTATAAACAAAATACTAACGATAGGGAAATAGCCTTTATTTAGATGAGTTTTTTTTTTTTTTTTTTTTTTTTTTTTTTTTTTTTTTTCTGTTTAGATTATTTTTTTTTTTTTTTTTTTTTTTTTTATATTTTTATTAATTTTTGTATTATTTTTTTTTTTATTTTTTTTTTTTTTTTTTTTTTTTTTTTTTTTTTTCCTATTCCCTAGTAGCGAAAATTTTGTTTAATCGTGGTCGTTTAAAAGAAAATTTAATAAAATTATGTAATGATGAGTTGTTGATAGAGTAGGTCTATGTGGAATTGTTTGGAGAAGTCTATTTTCGTGAATAAGAACCTAATTTCCATTGTCAAGCTTCTGACACTTGAAGGTTATTATTTGATGAATTTACGTTTCACTCGGTGATCAAGGTGATGATCGAGTCTCTACCTAGAATAATGACGACACATTTCATTCATTCAATGTTCGAGTATACTTTTTAAAAGTAGTCAGTGTCCTGAATACAGCATATTTACATGGCTGAAATCGGATGGACTTTAGAAAGTGCCGTTTCAAAAAATAGAAGGAAATAGTTTTAGATGAAATAATCTTTATTTCACAATTAAGTACTTTATAATATCTGTACACGATGGGGATTTAGGGGTTCTGCAAATTTATGAGACCTCAGTTTAAGGAGGTTCATATTTACGGTTACTTTTTATCAAATTATGAACTGTAGTATCAAAACATGATAAGCGTAGAAATATTTTTCATTAGATTGCTCAATTACTAGCAGAGATCTAAGACGACTGGCTGCTTTCTAGCAGTGTTTAATTGATAATCACATTATTGTCATTATTTTCGTTTCATGCGGTGTTACTGATAGGTATCCTATTTTGTTGGTTCAAGTTATGGAAAAAAAAACTTTTTGTCCATTTTTTTTTTCTTTTCTTACGCAGCATACTATTATCTATAGTAGCAAGCTTCATAAATTAGTATTATATAGGACTACGTTTTTTTTTTTTTGTTTTTTATTTCTCTTAAGCATTCAAGAATATATACATTTTTTGCCAGTTATCTTGTTGATCAGATTATATATAGTTTTTACCAGTAAACTGAGATCATCCATTAGATTTGGAATGATTTTGACAGGCTGACATTAGTATTTGGTACTTTTGAAAGTGTACAAATGCAGTATCATAGAACGATCAAACATTCGTAATGTCATATTTTTAAAAATGATACCAGACTGATGGTTGTATTTTTTTTCCTGATAAAATTTATAGAGCTCTATCAATTCAACAATTATATGGTTACTAAAGAAGAAGCGTTAGTCATAGTTGTGCCATATACTCTGTCTCGTGTGGTCAACCTCAACATTAGCTACTATATAATAGATTCTAAGTTCAATAGTCTAATAGGCACACGCCCATCACATCAGTTTCAATTTACACCTGCTACGTTTTATCGGCTATATTTAACTGAACTTCTCCTTGAATATTTCCCTATAAACCAAAGGTATGCGCAGTTAGATATTTGAAATCCGTCTGTGAAGAAAGTTCGTAGCTGCAGCCAATCAAACTCAGAGTTGACAGGCTATTGTACGATGGATGGGACTAGGCGCTCATAACCTAGGCTTAGCTACCGTTTAAACCGCTAAACGTTTAGATACAGTCTACAGAAACAGGAAAAGCCGTTTTATTTTTTCTGCAGCTTTGATCCACTTTTATCAAACTAGCAGTTATGTAATCTCGCTGCTGGGTGCCTTTCAAAGCTGACTAAGTAGAAGAGTTTAATTGAGCATGAGCTACAAAAATTATTTGAAGAGGAGTGTAGTCAAAAGATTACTCCGCCTACTATCTCATGGATTCTCGTTGCACAATATGGCTGGCTGAGTGCTGCAAGATGTGCTTTGCTAGATACTTTAAATCACTTCTCACAAAGCTGGCTCGAGCTTGAGAGGGGCCTTATAAAAGTGACTCCAGCAGACTGATAGAAATCAACACCTTTCAAAGGATATCCTGCATCGCGACCAACTGCGAAAAAAAAGGAAATCAAATGAGTACTTGACTGATATTCAGACCTTTTTTCATAATTAGAGCACGTAATTAGCTCCTTATAACCAGGGAAAGCTATAGTTCATATTAGTACATTGGTATAAACTCAACAACTAATTGAATACCATAACTTATTAACCTTTTGTAATTCTCCATGTTAACCATATTTCTTAAATGCTTTTTACAGAATAGCAATTCTTAGTTGACAAGTTATCAGTTTCAGTCTAGTGGTAATAGGTGTTCATTTCAGATTTTATAGACAGAAAAGAAACCATCGCAAAAATACCAGCTTAATTTACCAAACCATAGCTGTTGTATTATTTTACCCGTCAGGTATTGTAATCATTTTCAGCCTTTTAAAATCACGAGCTGGAAAAAATTTCTGTTTATTAAAGCCTCGAAATTTTGATTAGAGTCTTTTTTTTATTGAATCAGAGAGGCTTTATGTAAATAGAGATATCACGATACTGTAAAGATTACGTAGTATCAGTCTATGCTTAGAGACACTTGTATTGTATAGATAAACCTTGCTGATTTTGGTTTCAAATTCCCCTATTATAACCTTGTTTCTTGAAAAGATTTATTTATCTACAATTTTGTTTTAAAAAAAAACGGTCAACATATTGGTTTCAATATATGCAAAAACTGAATGGTATTGTTCGTGATTGAGCCTGAGCATATTCATCATATTCTCAAAAACTTCTATCATTCCAAGATCTACCCAATTATCCTCCCGATTTTGTATGAGCTTTGAGTCATCTAAAGAGATCATTAGAGTGCTAAAGCTTGAAAATCTAGTTTGGATAGTTTATAACAAGTATAATAAGTTGCCTAATTTCGTATGTTTTCTGTGGGGCCTTTCTTTTTTGTAGTTGTACATGCAAATAACTAATTTCCAAAGAAGCATGTAGATTGGGGATATTAACGGGAAGTTAGCTATTTTCAAAAGATTCGCGGGTTTGTGGCCATTTTACTCATCTGCAAGCAAATCAAAAAATATATGTTTTAAACTTTAGCAATGTTTGTAAATATTTGATGATAAACTGATTATCTATCTATAAACTTTAGCAAAGAAGATCTTGTTACTTCATTCTAAGTACTTAATGACTGTGCAAATATAATTGTTTTATCGGGGAATACACGGGATTTCAAAATAAATAATCCACCCCAGTCTCAAGTGGGCTACAATTCTCAAGAAAGGGTCGGTTCTGTACGAAATGGTTGGATAGTTAGCCTTCAAGACAAGTAATTCATAACGAGTAATGTGTAATTACAAGTATACACAACAGCATAACAGCTTGCATACCGTATTTGTTAGACCCGACTGGTATAGATTACCGTTCCGTTAAGTTACGCAGGTCGGGTCGCTCGTGAAAATAAAGAATCAGAAATTTAGACTTCTTTAATATTAAATGATGTATTGCAAGAGCCCAACTTAACATAACATAGTCTAGTATATATCTATGGGGCTATGCCTTTTACCTCGTAACTCTATATTCTACTTCCAGATTTAAATTGACATTGTAATTGCACATCTTTGCATTATATTTGTAAGATTCAGTAGCTGGCGTATGGGTATGCAGTATCATCATGTTCATAACTGATCATTTTAACAACTAGAATTAACTCTTTTCATGGTATATCCTGTGCATATTCTCATGTAGATAAGTACATTATAATAGTAAGTTATCAAAAAAAAAGAAGACTGCTTAGGTGAAACCTGCCGGTTTGATTGCCATCAATAAAAGCGGCTTGTATATCCCCCTGTTCTCCTTTCATTTCACGATATCCGTGTATTTCAGTGAGCTCGATGATATATAAAGTACAAGCATTCAATACTAACTGTTTGCTTATCTTTCAATGTAATCCGTCTTAAACTCCGGAACCTCCAGTACGTTTATTTATAATTTTTTCCCCCAGAGTTCTTGTGGACCCCCCAAACATTAATGTTAAGAACTATATAGACAACTGGACATCAAAGTAATTTTCTTTAAAACTGTCAAATGTTTATCTGACGATCCCACGGGACTCGGTTACATTTTTCTTTAGTTCCCAAAACCGACCCAGTCTATGAATTACTTGCTTTGTTTGCTAGCACTATGACTATACACCCTTTTATCTTTGGGGGTCAACTTGATGTGAACTTAGTAACAGTGGAGACAGCATCCAATCATGTCCTGTGCCCCTATGCAGCCGGGTACATTTCCTAAAATTCAGTCAGATGGTATCTTTTAAAAGTGGGTGGTAACAAAATTCCAAGTTTTAATGGGAAAGTCACGAAAAATTGTGAAATGGTCGGTTATCCAGATAGAATGTAACTTTTCAGTCCATTAACTGGCTGGATGACATAGAGCTCAGACCCGCTTAGAGGTTGAAGCCCTCTGACGACGCCCTAACTGCACATGTACAAAGCTGCAAAACCAGAAGAGCCGTGTTACTCTAATTATACCAAAGCGGTAATAATTAGAAGACCCAAAGTAATTGTACCTAGCTAGTACTAAAATAGTACATGCACATACCACAGGCTCCATTTCATGTGTACTTTTAGACGCTGAAGATGTTTAAGTTAATCTACGGCAACCGTTGGGTTGAACGGAAATAAGCGATAAAAAGTAATATGGCATCTGGCTTATTGCTTAAGTCAGTGATACGTGTTCAGTGTTGTCCTATAGGCAACCAGAAAAAATGTTCGATTAAGAGTCAGAATTTTAAAGCGGAAAGCAGTCTGTAGAGTTAACGATTGATAGCTATTGATTATACAAAGTGTGGTCCTAATCAAGCTTTCAAAATATTTATACTTGGATATGCATTCAATGTTCCAATGTTCACAAAAACGTGACAATATGCTATGCAAATAATAGTGAATCATAAAAACCATATAAACAAATTTCCAATATACCTCTTAGATCAGTAATTTTTGAAAGTTGCGATAAGAATTTTATTTTCTCTAAACCTTTCAACCAACGAGTTCTTGGATTTTCAAGGCCTCAATAGCAAATAATTAAATGGTAAAAATTATTTTCTCTGAAAATTCTTGTTTTTAAAGATATAGTCAAAGGAATAGTTTGATTTCTAATTAGCTCATTTCCTGAAAGGGCCGTATCTTGATGAAAATGAGCTCGTTAACAATTCTAAGTAACGGATTATTGAACACAAAGTAAGTAAAATATGTATCTATCTCTTCTTGCAAACAGAAAAACGTCATAATAATATGTTCGTAAGACGTTCTTTAGATAAAAGATCTGCTTGTTGCCGTAATATCTATAAGTTAATTAAATAAGATAAAAATAAAAAAATAAATAAAAAAATAAAAATAAAAAATATATAAAAAACTTTGGAATGCCATAAAGATATTAAAAGGTCGTTATTTTTAAAAACAATTATCTTAATATTTAGATTTATTACTACAACTTCTCTGCTGATGGTTTGCTTAATTAGAGGGGTTTGTTGAGGTTTTTATGTGTGTCAATTTCTGGTATCGATCTACTGGGTGTTATGTATCGCAAATTTCTCTTAACACATGAAATTATTATTCATGGAGAATTCAGCGCCATTTAACGCTTAAACTTATAATACGTACCGACGCTGTTAGCTTAGCAGTCTTGTAAAGGCAAATTTTTTGAATTCTATGGCTCCTGGTAAGCCATTTTGTTTCATAATCTCGTCTGTAGCTATTTGATGTAAGTGCAATAAACTTATATCTATTTTCTTAACAAGTCAGATAAGGAAAAGCTCTACCAGCCTACCAAGGGAGCGGAAGCTTTCAATGAAGGTAAATTCTCGATGAATAACTCATTATTCTAGTTCTCAATTAGTTAAACTGAAGTTAACTGGTTGTGCAATCACACACTATTCCTTGACTTTCAATTAATCACGGTAATAAGACATCTATAAAAATAGCTAATTTATGGACACATATCCGGCTCAACTTAAAAGCTAGCTCCGTAGAAACAGACATTTGAATATACAATATCAAGTATTCAAATTATTAACGCAATAAACCACTAAAGTAAACCCCCTAGAAGCCGGCGACTGTACTTTACTAAATATCCCTCATTGGAAACCCCAAGCATGATTGATTGGACAATATAATATATGTTTACCAACATTAGTCCTACAATAATTAAAAAATGGATGAAATAGCCGATTTTCTGCGTTCTCTTATTGTCTGAATCCTTTTTTTTCTTTTTCTTTTCATTTTTTTTAAAACCACTCAATATTCAAAAATAAAAATTGTTTATCTTAAAACTTAAAAATAAATGAGATAGGAAAAGTTATAAAAGCCAGGCTCGATAAAGAATGGCCCACTCAACGCGCATTACAAGTTTCTTTATAGCTATTGCCGTTTCATATCATTAATCATCCGCAAGTAATTACATGTTTTAAAAGGGCATTAGGGCAACCCTCATAATTCTTTTACTAACATGATAAGACTTCATTCTTAAATGTAAAATTGTATTAGATATTATAAAGTACTTCTATAAGGTGTACTATTCCATTTTCATATAGTTAAACTCCCGTTACCACACGTCTTCCTGGTAAAGGTTCTGGGTTCTCATGTTCTTAACAACATCTTCAGCTTTACTGCGAGATATGCTTCTCTCCTCACTGATAATATCAATAAGCGTGGACTGGACATCTCTAGCCATTCTTTGAGCATCACCACACACATAAAAAAATGCACCATTCTTCAAAAGCTTGTTGACCAACTTAGAATGTTCCTTGAGACGGTGTTGGACGTAAACCTTCTGACTGGTATCTCTTGAAAATGCTGTTTCCAATTTCAGGAACGAACTCTCAGTCAAGGGACTGCGCTCTTCATCCTCAAGGTATTTAATAAGATCATTGGGGGTATCCTTAGAATATTGAGCCCATTCCTCCTCGTACAAAAAGTCTTCCTTAGACGAACGGCAACCAAAGAACAATAAAGCAGGACCAACAGGCGTACCCTTGGCAGCAAGGGTAGCTCTTTCATGAACAAAGGCTCTGAAAGGAGCAACACCAGTACCAGGACCAATCATAATAATAGGCTTCTGAGGATTGCTGGGCAGTTTGAAGTTGGAGTGACGGACAAACATTGGGATTTTCTTGCCTTCCAAAGAATTACGGGGACCTTCAATCTGGTAAGTGCCAGCCTTTCTGTTACCATCCAATCCATTCTTAACATCTAAAATGTAGTTCGTGGCAACACCCTTAAGCACATAGTCACTTTCCTTGTCAGTCTGGATAGACTCAACAACAGCAGTAATAGCAATCGTGCTAGGAGTTTCCTTAGAGGATGATGAGATAGAGTAGTAACGGGGGATCAAGTGGTTGACAGATTCGACTATAAACGAAAAAGGAACATTTTTCCAGGCAACACCTCCAGAAATAACATCAAGAGCTTTAGCAAGATTGTAATACTTTTGGGCAATTTTAGAAGCAAACTCTTCCTTAGAAGAACCAAGACGCATAGCAGTCTTCTTCGCATCTTCACTAGGAGCAAAAGGAGCAATAGAAGACAGAAGTTGACGAGAGACAGGTCCATTGATCTCTAGGTGGTAACGGATAACGGCATCATAAGTAGTGGGCGTGGGGAAGTGAACTTTAGCAGTAGAGTCTAAGGTCTTGACGTCGATAACATTATCTCTCTTGTCCTCAAGACCGAAAATCTTTAAGAAATTAGTAACTTCAGCATCAGAGTTCTGAGCAAGAAGAGCAAGATGATCACCAGTGCTATATTTGAGACCACTATCAGAGATATCAAATTCCATGTGGATACAGTTGCGGTTAGGCGAGTTGAACATTTCACGGGCAGCAGCAACAGGAGCAGGATAAGGGTTAGATACAGAGAAGGGACCTTTGACGACGCCTTGGAGCTGACGCTTATTAAATTCGCCAAGAAAAGCGGAATCTCCAGACTCTTCAGAATCAACAATCTCGAGAACAGGCTCGTATACAGCCTCATGCTCCTCTAATCCCTCTTCCTTTTGCCAAATAGGAAAAAGTTCTTCTTTCCAAGCCAGATAATCTTCCTCCATTGAACCAGCACCATCATCACCCTCACCGTAAGGGCCGATTCTGTGAGCGCCGAGAGACTGAAGCTTCTTATCGAGTGATCTACCAATTAAGTTGTAGTGCTCGTAGGTGCTATTACCAAGACCAAATACAACATATTTGAGGTTCTTCAATGAAGAGTCTTCGGAGAACTCAACATCCTCGTCATTAATAAATTCCCAGAACTGAACAGCGTTGTCAGTAGGCTCACCTTCACCGTAGGTGGCCATGACAAACACAATAACTTTATCCGAGGGAATCTTATCGAGGTTTTCGAAATCGTAATCTTCAATATCAGCAGTCATAGTTGCAAGGCCATACTTCTGAGAGGCCTCCTTAGAGATGCGGGTAGCGTAGTCCTCAGCAGTGCCGGTCTGAGATCCGTAAAAAATAATAACGTCCTTGCCATTTTCCTCGAGTGCAGCAACCACATTTCTGGCGTCAGCGCTGAGGGATGAAGATTCATTACCGAATCCGTTCTTGTATCTGTCTTCCTTTTCTTCAACGGCCCACAGAGAACCCTTAGTGAAATATGCTCCCGTAGCCAAAAGGATCACTACCAGAACAGCAATATCAAGCACATCTAACTGTCCCATGATTAAAGATGAAAGAAAGAAAGCAGTGTGATGAAACAAAAAAAAAAAAGAAAAAAAAAAAGGAAAAAAGAGGAAAAAAATAGAAAAAAAAAAGAAATCAAAAGAAAAAAAAATCCAAGATTAAATTGATTTATTTTAAATTTACTTTTTTTT
>Ga0160505_100561_pt1 | contig 20847 bp, 8 predicted proteins | sample DIDeMG_FD_108225 | JGI IMG/M metagenome (GOLD analysis project Ga0160505, IMG submission 108225) | Enriched chicken feces microbial communities from UW Madison campus, WI, USA - DID2874_E49_Stillage MG | ecosystem: Host-associated > Birds > Digestive system > Large intestine > Fecal ... | reverse complement strand
TCGGCACTCTTACAGTGATTGCCTGTTTGGTTCCCTACAACGATGGCAGACTTATGAACGCCACGTCGTCGGTAGATGCCACCACTTCTCCCTTTGTCATTGCTATTGTTAATGGGGGCATCAGGGGCTTGCCTAGTGTTATCAACGCAGTGATTTTGATTGCCGTATTATCAGTGGGAAACGCCTCTGTATACGCCTGTTCCCGTTCGCTCAATTCACTTGCTGAACAGGGAATGGCTCCAAAATGGACAGGATACGTCGACCGATTGGGACGTCCACTTGTAGCTATTATCATGACAAATGTGTTTGGACTTTTCGCATTCATTGCAGCTTCTGATAAGCAACAAGAAGCCTTCAATTGGCTCCTCTCACTCAGTGGGCTATCGTCCATCTTTACATGGATGTCTATCAATTACGCCCACATCCGATTCCGTGCTGCCATGAGAGCTCAAAACAAGTCTATTGATGAATTGGCCTTTAAATCAGCCACTGGAGTACTTGGGTCCTGGTATGCATTAGCAATGAATGGTTTAGTGTTGATTGCACAATTCTGGCTCTCAATCTTTCCACTTGGGGCCAGCCCAAGCGCCTCTGCGTTTTTCCAAGGATATTTGGGAGTTCCTGTTGTGCTTGCCAGTTGGTTAGGTTACAAGATCTACATGAGAAATTGGAGAATGGTTATCGCCGCACATGACATAGATTTAGATACGGGCAGAATTGTTCCGGACTTGGACCTTCTAAGACAAGAATCTGAAGAAGAAAATGGTCATGCAGAGCTGTTCTTCCGACGCACGATAAGATCATTTATCTAAGCGATTGGAGAGGCGGTATTGGCTGGGTGATTTCTTTTTAGAATCCAAGGATAGATAAGGAATTGACAGTACAGTGTGCATGGTGGCTTATTTCGAAACCTTCGATGGGAATTTTTTCGCAATTTCACCTTGTGATAACACCAGCATTTCGAAATCTCCATCGAAGATTCTTGGCGACTCAAATTTCTACTTTTCAATCTAGCACGCAATTTAAAGTAATATTATTATACAAATTTCGGGTAAATTATTGCCACGTGTGACAAAGTGAAACGAAATTTAACACAAGAAGTTCCAAACTCTGTAGTAGAGTGGCTTGGATGCAATGTATGCCTTCTCCTCGGCAAGCTCCTGCTTCAAGAGATCCAAGTCCAATTCTCTTCTACCAGTGTCAATATCAATCTCAGAGGCTGGAATGTACAATCTCCAGTTACGCTTCCAGAGCTTGTGACCAATGTAGAAGGCCATGATGATTGGGAAGGACAAGTAAGCCAGGAAGAAATCCTCAGCGTCTGGCTTACCTCCAAGAGGCCAGACAGCAATCCAGAACTGAGCAATAAGAACCAAGATGTTCATGGTAACACCGAAATAAGATCCAATGATACCTGCCTGGGAAACGAAGGCAAGTTCATCAGTACCTCTGCCATTGAGCTTAAGAGCGGCTCTGAATCTAATGTGACAGAGACAGATAGAGCCCCAGGTGAACAAGGAGGACAAACCAGAAATAGCCAACATCCAGTTGAAAGCAACACCCTGCTTACCAGAAGCAGAGACGAAACAAATCAAACCGAAAATGGCCTGCAAGATAATACCAAACAATGGTCTACCCTTCTTGTCAATGTAGTTGAAGATCTTTGGGGCCATACCAGCAGCAGCCAAAGCAGCCAAGGTTCTGGAGGATCCAAACACAGAGGAATTACCGACGGACAAGACAGCAATCATAATAACAACGTTCATGATGGATGGCAAACCCTTGATACCAGCATTCTTAATGGCAATAACGAAAGGAGAGTAACGAGCAGTACCATCACCCTTGGACAAGTTAGGGTCGTTGTAAGGAACCAACATACCAACCAAAATCAAAGAGACAATGTAGAACAAGGTAATTCTCCAGAACACCTGCTTGATAGCCTTTGGCATAGACTTTCTTGGGTTAACAGACTCAGCAGCAGCCAAACCAACCAATTCAGTACCGGCGAAAGCAAAAGCGGCAGTGACGAACACGGAACAAAGACCCTTGAAACCATTGTGGAAAGCACCTGGGTCGTACCAGTATCTAGCACCAATGTAACCACCCTTTGGACCACCACCGCAGACCAAAATGATACCCAAGATGATGAAACCGATAACGGCGGTAACCTTAATGATGGAGAAGACAAACTCAGCCTCACCGTAACCCTTGACACCAAAGAAATTGATGGTAATAATCAAAACGTAGAAAGCAACACAGTAAACAGCAGGATTCGTCTTATCGTCCCAGTACAGCACAGCGATAGCAGCAGCGACCAATTCCAAAGGCAAAACAACCAACCATTGCATGGCATAGTTCCAAGCCATGGCAAAACCCCAAGATGGGTCAACGAAACGAGTGTTGTAAGTAACGAAAGCACCTGAAACTGGGAAAGTAATAGCCAACTCACCCAAAGCATGCACAGTACAGAAAATCATAGCACCAATCAAAAAGTAGGCAATCAAGACAGAGGCAGGTCCACCTTGACGCAAAACCTTACCAGAACCAATGAACAAACCGGTACCAATAGCACCACCAATAGCAATCATTTGCAAGTGTCTTCCCTTCAAGGATCTCGACAATGGAGAGTTAGCAGTGATAATAGCAGCCTTCTCGACTTCAGACAAGTTTGGGTCAATACCCAAGTCAGCCTCGTCGAATCTACGGAAACCGTCAATGAACGATTCCCACTTACCCATAGGAGCCTTGTTGTCCTGGGCATCAAAAGCGTCAATATAGACACCGCCATTCTTCTCATTAGAAGAGGCCTGGTCTCTTGAAGTGACGTAGTTCAACTCCTTCTCAGGCATGATTATATATGATATTACGAGATGAAGTTTCAATGAAAAAACCTCAAAAGTTGCTGGAATTCTTCCCACTATATATACTGACGAAAAAGAAACCTTGTGGAGAGCCTGCACCCACGACAAGCTGATAAGCTTTCACCATGTCTATCATGGTTATCATGGGTGCGAAAGCGGAGGCAGACAAATTGCCGCATTCCGGCACATAGTCTGGACAGGAATGGCATTTGGCACCTTAAGAGGTGGGTCAATTATGGTTGAGACTGGCGTTTTGACACCACTGACGACGTGCGGTCTAGCGGGGGAACATTTGATATGTGGAGAAGCAACCCGCTCAATCAATGTCAACTTTGCGGACTAGGAAGATCTCAATGATCGATTTCCAATTTGGGTCAAAACTATTGTTGGCCATTTGACATGACGAACAATCCCACACACACAGTAAACTTTAGGCTTGCTATGGAAGGGCTGACTTGCCAGTGTACTGTGGCTATCTACAGGCGACCAGGCGGGTCCTGGAGGTGCGGGCTTATCAGTACGAGATAGATTCTTGGAGGAAAATACATGCGGAACTGGCATGCGGCCATGGTTTTTTTTTTGGTTATCGGATGCTAGTTGCGAATCCATCCTGGCGCATGGAAGGTTTGCCCAGCCCATTTGACGGGTTTGCAACTTGCTTTTTGTGTCTTGTATGGTGCCAGCGGGGAGTAATTACGCCAGTCAAGATTAGCGAGGCTACTGGATGAGATTCTTCAGGTCGGTAGCAATGGTGATGGAAAGCAAATTTCCATGGAAAGTTCAACTGGAAATTTCCTACCACTGGTTTCTAATAACATATGACCTCAAGAGGTCGCACCAGAAATTTCTGGTTTATAGCTCCGCCATACAGCCATATCTTATCTTCCAACTTCCTACATAAATTACTTGTGCCGTAGAGTACCTAACCAGGTACAGGCATTCGACGCCAACGCTACGGCATTATGAGTGCGGCTTTGCCACACAAACCAGACGAGGGATTATTACGATCAATACCGTGGAGTAAATGTAAGACGATACGTTTGGCGACTTTTTAGACCAAGATACCGTCCATCTGGTCAACATAGAGATAGTCATGTTGGCGTTGATAGACTATGATCGGCACAATTGCTTTTTTTGGCCGATGAGATTGCTTTTTGCTGTCACGACTTAATGCCGAATTCGTGTACAGATACTTGACGACCAATGTCGAAGTGACAATTCCATCCAGAGACGATCATCAATGTCACACTTGCAAAGTCTCCACTAATCAAGTATAGGATGAATATGAATTTCCACCCCACAATTTGGTGGAGCCGGAACGCATGACTTGTGTACCGAACGCCTAATGAAAATCCCGAGGTTGGCGTCTTTCTCAACGGACTTCCACTTGTGGTCCACGGCATTGTGCAAATGTCGGTTTAACGATGAAGTCAGGCACATAACGCCGGAGAACGAATCAGACCTTCACAAATATGTTTATGACCAGTGGCATTCGAATGCTTGGCCTTTAGATTGAGGGAAGGTTCGGGGCTTCTGTAAACGGACATTGAATGCCGTTTTCTTTTGTTTCCATAACACGATTAATTAATGCTGTCAAACTGATAACGATGTATCTTTGTGGCATTTTTTTTTTCAGTATCTAAGTTTTCTTATCTATTAACTTAAAGTTTCGTTTCTGTTCTTCTTGAATGTAAGTACTGATTTTTGCAAGCAGGATTCGTAACTTACCTGATTGTTACTTTGTTACTCTATTGTTGGCACAGGTATACATGGTTGTGTGTTTGGATGTGCCAATCTTGTTTTGAATATTAGGTGGTGCTTTGTACGTTCCTTCATTGAATCGTCTAGCTTTTCGCTAATGTGGCTTCTTTATTCAGATTCTTCACTACCCAACCTTGCCGCACTACAGACCTCTTCTTACAGTATTTATCAGTTACAGAGATTATATGATGCAATAAAAATGGCCGTGTCTACTTCTTTTCCTTCTTTTCCTTCTTTTCCTTCTTCTCCTTCTTTTCCTTCTTCTCCTTCTTCTCCTTCTTCTCCTTCTTCTCCTTCTTCTCCTTCTTCTCTTTCTTGTCCTTCTTGTCCTTCTTTTCCTTCTTCTCCTTCTTCAGCTTCTTAGAAGTCTCTTCATCATCGTCATCTCTCTTTCTCTTCTTGCTCACCTCCTCTTCCTCATCAGACTCATCGTCAGAATCCTCAGCTGGAGCAGTCTCAAGTGGAGTGGTGGCATCAGCATCGGCGTTATAAGCTCTGGCCTCAGAGATATCAATCTTCTTGTTGTCTCTGATGACCTTAGAAGTGGTTCTCAAATCTCTACCCTCCAAAGCACTCAATCTGGACTCGACCTTGGCTCTGACCTCCAAACCAAAGTCTCCACTGTCGTCTCTCTCCTCGGCCAAGGAGTCGTATCTCAATGCCACAGCAGCCTTAGCAGCCAACACTCTGGCGATCTTACCCTTGTTCTTACCAGAGGCTTGACCAACCAAAGAAGCATGGTACAACAAACCGTACTTTGGTGTATCGTGCTTGGTCTTCAAGGCTCTGAACAAGGCCTTTTCGGCACCCAAAATCTGGATGGTAGAGGCAGGAGCCTTGGCCAAAGAGGTCAAGGAACCGGCATGTGCAATCAATCTAGCACCAACCAACTCACCCACAAGCGAGGTCAAGTTTGGAGCAATAGCCTTCATACGCGAAGACAAGTAGTTTGACAATTGCTCTCTGTATGCTGCGAAGTCAACAATCTGCTCTGCAAGCGACTTAATGTTGTCCAAGTCAGTCTCGGTGATCTCGGTACCCATGGAAACCTCAGCAGCACCCTTAACCTGCTCCTCAATCTCTTCAGGGAGAATCTCAGACAAGTCGGTGGTGGCAGCGTTAGATCTGACACCCATGGTCAAGATGATTCTAGCGTAAGCAACAGAGTCAGTTATAAGCTTGGCCAACTCAGGGAAGTGCCAGCCGTACCACTCCTTACATCTCATGGCGTATGTGTTCAACTCCTTGTCCAAGTCGTCCAAGAGGGCAATGGCCTGGACGATCATAGTGTCGACCTTGTCGGCACTGAACTTCAACTTGTGTCTACCAATGGAGTGAGCCAAACCAAGCGACATCTGCTTCAAAACAGAGTCGTCCAAGCCAGGCAAGAGCTCAGGCAAGAACTCACGGATGGATCTGTGCAAGTCCAAAGATGCAGCGTCCGACACAACAGAGTAGTTCAATCCCAACTTGTTGATGGCATTACCCAACTTGGCTTCAGAGACAATCAAAGTAGCCTTCTTCTCAAGCTTAACATCCTCCAACAATTTCTTCAAGTTGTCGGAAACTCTACCTTCGATGACGGCGTTGGCCTCCTCCAAGGCGTTGGCAGCAGATTGAAACTTCTCGAATCTGTGGATCTTGAACTGGTCGGCGACCTTCTGGGCCGAGTTCAAGTCTTCGAGCAAGCTAGAGGACTTGTGGATTTTCTTGTCGGCTGCCTTTAAAAGGGCATATCCTGCAGCGGTTTCGGTCAATACGTAAGCCATTTTGGATGGAGTCGTACTAGGGTCAGGATGTAGAAAAATGTTCACGATGAGGATGAGAAAAAACTTCTGGTGTGCATGGGGACGAGATGGACTTCAAGGAGGCACGGGTGTACTCCAGATTTACCTTGATCGAATGATGGATCACATTGAAACTTCCCACATTCAAGGCGTTTTCTCGTTTCTTACTTTCTTTTATCTTCAGTATATGTTCTTTAGCAGATTCTGTAGCTATAATACACTTTTCATTACTCATAGTGAAATGAAAAATACTACAAAGGAAGATGCATACACATATCCGAACCCAAACTCAGATTCTTTGAAGTCTACATCTTCCTTAAACTTTTCTCATCATCCTCTATTCAAATTTATCGTCTCTTTTGTTTTATTGTCAAACCCGTTCACTACCTTCCCTTGTTTATTGGTGTTTCCTGCAGACAATTGACACGTATGGATGCAAATCATAGAATATCAATCCAAGTCTATTACCTGGCAAATATGGACAAAAGAGAAAGGCAGACTAACCCACAGTCGCCAGTCCAGACCAGTAAGAGATCCAAGCAACACGGCAAACCGCGAAAAACCTTCTTTTTCCAGCCCCAAAACACCCTAGCATTCAATCCACAAACATCCAAGAACTATTCGTCAGAATCCCACGATTCTTCTGGGTTTCGAGATCCAAATAGTGGAACTGAGTCAGGAACACTTTCTCGCCATGATCAAGATTATGCCGAAATTATCAATTTAGACTCAGACTCAACCGATGATGCTGATCCTACGCGATCTAGTCAAGTCAGATATAAAGCATCTAACAAGTCCATGGAGCAACAGAGCTCAGATGATAGCTTCGATGGCGTCAGATGGAGACACACAGTTAGTCCTAACAAGAGCACTCGTCCTATTTTCTCATCTCCCTTGAAGAATACAGAAACAGCCATAAGTCCGGGCTCTGAGACAGCAAGACCGGTGGATAACGAGGTAACAGACTCAGTCCTTGGCAAGTATGGCGTGGGACTTTCCAAGCCTATAGCAGAAGCGCCCAAGTGCGTCAGGACTCGCTCTGAAGGTCCTACCATGTTGCTGACGTCTCCGCAGCTTGCTAGGTCCAAATCTTTTGATCCACGGTCTGTAGAGTCTTCCTATGACAAGGATTTTGTAAATAATGCACTGGCAATGACATCGAGACTTAACACGTGGATAGACAAGTTCGAAGTGCATGATGAGGTCAAAATTTACACTACAGTCTCTCCCAACGGGCTAAAAAGAGAGAATACTATCGTTGATAGCAATGAACTCAAAAACACAGAAACTGAACAGAACGATGTTTCAGATGATGACGACGATCCATTCTCGGACGATGACTCACTCCTTGCAAGCATAAAGCCTGAGCTGTTTACTCAGATTAACCACATTCTCCCCACAGCATCCACTACACCATCAACCTTAGCATCAGTAACAACTGCCAATACTTCCAAGCAGCAGAAGCTGCTGCCAATTAAAAGGGATCTCCCAACATCGGACCCATTTTCTGACGATCTTGATTTCTCAGTGATCGAGAAAGTAGCTGTGAAACCTCCCTTAGCTGAGGTGAAGGCTACAGACTCGTTTTCCAAGCCTACATGTCAGTTGGCCACGCTTCGAATAGATTCATTTCTGGAAGACGCCCACGAAGGTGCCAAAATATCCTTTGACCGTCCAGATTTCGTTCGTTATCAAATTAAGGCAGTCACAAGAGGAGCATACCCATTTAAGGGATTCACAAGGACACAACTTATTCTTACTGTCAGAGATGGAAATGATAGCGAAACAAGACTAATTGTTCGTGGAGACTCTGCCGAACTCGACCTACAACCGAACGATATCATTCACGTCATCTTGACATCCCCAGACTCTCCCCGGTTAATTGACAACACCAATAACCTCATCATATGGAATCCCGACATTCTCGTATCTTCCACCACTGTGGCTGACCAACTATTCTGTCCGAGAAAAACAGTCATCACAAAGCGTTTCTCTTTTCCTGGAGAAGCGTCAATTCCACTCATCGTAGGAACTACGGTACATGAAATATTTCAGGCGTGTTTTATCATGGAGAAATGCACCAATGAATATTTGGAGAGTTTGTTGGATATTGAATTGCGTAAGCGGATCTTCGAAATATATACTATGGGTGACGTTCTCGAAGATATAAAGACCAAGATCAGAACACATTTCCCCTACATACTCCAATGGTTTCGCAGCTTCTACAGAACATTGCCAATTCCAATTCCAACCAACAAACAGCACCAAAAAATTAAGTTCTCTGTTGCTGAGGCCTTGGACATTGAAGAGAGCGTCTGGTCCCCTATGTTTGGAATCAAAGGTATTGCGGATGTTACATTGAAAGCAAATTTGGAGGGAGATCTCTCAAATGGACAATTCCTTTTGCCAATGGAAATCAAGACCAGTCGCCCATATTTGAGTCACCAAGCTCAAGCAGCTCTTTATTCCTTACTATTTAAAGACAGATATAACGTTGATATTTCGTCATTCCTTTTGGTCTACACTCTGGAAGATGGCTCCACCAAGAAACATGATATTTCAGTTCCAGATCTCAAATCCCTCGTAAACTTGCGGAATAGAATATCAACGTACCTTCGACCTGGTTTTCATGAGCTACCGGATCTCATGAGGCAACAGAAGTGTGACAATTGTGTGATCCAACAGAGTTGTATGACGTTGAATTTTTTGACAGAGGATGGTGCAGCGGATAATAGCGGATTGAACGAGGGTGTTTATGAGCAGTTAACTGAACATTTGCTTGAAAAACCACAGTATGCGGCTTTTTACGAATCCTGGGATAAATTGCTTTCTAAGGAAGAGGAATTTATTTCAAGATTTAATAAGGACTTGTGGGTGCTCTCTGCTTTCGAAAGAGAGAAGGAACAAGGCAAAGCACTTGCAAATTTGGTAATTGCAAGAAGTTCAGAATCAGAGAATGATACAAATGGATTTCTTTACACCTTCAAAAGAAACGCTCCTAATCAATTCGGCCCGATGAATGCAACTCAAATATCAAAATACGATAAAGTTATTATTAGTGATGAAAATGGCCATTTTGCTTTGGCTCAGGGCTTTGTTCGTCACGTCGAGTCGGATTTTATCACAGTTGCCACCAGAAGAAGAATAATACCTACCGAGCTGAAAACTGATAAGTTCCATAGAGCTGGTGTTCTCAGGCACACTCAGAGTCTCCAGCCATCTCATGGCGATGCTGTTGTTTTCAGAATAGACAAAGATGAAATGTTCTACGGAATGGGGGTTGCTCGATTCAATATATTGAATTTGTTTGTTCTCAGTGGTGATATAGAGAGAAGAAGACTAGTTGTTGATCTTGAAACTCCACGTTATCTTGAAGAGCCGATCATGCTGTTGGAAAATGAAAAACAACAATTTAATCCCGACCAGGTTTCTGCTTTTAGAAAGGCGCTACTGGCTCAGGACTATTCTTTGATCTTGGGTATGCCTGGAACTGGAAAGACGACTGTTATTGCTCATCTCATTAAAATGCTAGTTGAAGCAAAGAAGACGGTTCTTCTCACTTCATATACAAATTCTGCAGTTGACAACATCTTGTTGAAAGTAAAGGAATATGACATTGACATTCTTCGAATCGGAAACTCATCTCGAATTCATAAGAATATTTTGAGGTATGTTCCTGGAGAAGGTTCAAAAGTGGTGAAAGACTTTGCTTCATTTTCAGAAATATACTTAAAGCCATACGTCGTGGCCAGTACCTGCTTGAGCATTCGAGATTTGGCTTTCAATGTTCGAGACCATTTCGATTACTGTATCATTGATGAAGCTTCGCAAGTGTCCATGCCGTTGAGTTTGGGTCCACTTGCACTTTGTGATAAGTTCATTTTAGTCGGCGATCACTTCCAGCTTCCACCCTTGGTCACCCATCCCAATCCAGAAATAAGGAAAGGTCTTTCAAGGTCTTTGTTTCAAATACTTGCCGAAGAACACCCCCAGAGTGTGGTTGAGCTCACTTACCAATACAGAATGAATCAGGACATAATGCTTATTTCAAATGCATTGGTGTATCAGAATCGGTTGAAGTGTGGATCTGAACAGGTTGCTGGACAAGAGTTGATCATACCACAAGCAAGTCAATTAAGCAAACATTTAAACTTTGGAAGTGAAAAGAAACGTCTTTGGCTACATCACATTTTCAACCGCGAGAATAATGTCATATTCTTGAACCATGATAAATTGGAAGCATACGAGAGGTCAGTTGGCGAAAATATCAGCAATCTCAAGGAGGTTGAATTAACGAGGCAAATTGTTGAGGCGCTTTGCGTTTGCGGAGTAGAAGAGTCCAAGATTGGGGTCATGACCTTATACCGTTCACAGTTGAAATTGCTAGTGGATTCTTTCAGACATCGACCTCAAATTGAAATATTAACTGCTGACAGATTTCAAGGACGAGATAAAGAGTGCATCATAATCTCCCTTGTCAGATCCAATAAGGAACAAAAGACTGGCGAGTTGCTAAAAGATTGGAGAAGAGTAAATGTTGCAGTTACAAGAGCTAGGTCAAAGCTTGTTGTATTAGGTTCGCTCGGTACGTTACAGAACGCAGAATCTATCAGGGATTTCATCGGATTGGTTAAACGCAAGGGATGGGTATATGACTTGGACGATTCGGCAACCGAAATCTACAATTTTGAGAGACCTCCCAAAGAGACACAGGACTCCCTATCGAAGACGGACTTTCCTAAAATTGGAAGTAAGGTTATCGGCAGACATCCGATTGTCCGCGATATCTTGTCGGATATGCTTATCAATTAATGCATTGATTATTTTTGATATATACATGGTTTCAAGTAATTCTAGATTGCAAAAAAGAAAAACTCGAAGTTCCGTCCCTGGATTCGGACTCCCAAATCATCCCCGTTGTTTGCTTCATTAGCGTTATTTTCCACACCGCCACCTCCTCTTCCTCTCCGTATTTGGCGGCGTATGTTCTGAAAGAACATATAAGCGAAGAATGCAAAAGTGAAGATCAAAACCACATAATCAAACATGTCGTAATCCTCTTCCTCTTCAATATCCCCTCCCTCGTGGTGCTGCTGTGCTCTAGAAATTATACGCTCATCCTCATCCTCAATTTCTTGTTCTCGTCCGAGACTTTTGAACGTACCAAACCAACCGGAGGACTCTAACTGTTGTTGCTTTTTATCTCTGCTCCATAACACCTTTAAACGAAGTCGCAAAAGAGCAATACTGACAGGATATGTGTTAGCTGTTTGTCCAGACAGTTTCATGGAATCATCTAGAGAATTATAATCCTGTCTGTACTTTATGCTGAGATCGTAATATCTTTTTGCCATGTAATAGTCAACGGTATTGTTGGCAGATCCCATTCCATACTCATACATATAACCCAATTTGTAACAGCCGTGAGGTGAAAACGACAGTGCTGCTTTATTATAGTACGCAAAAGCCTTTGCGTTGTCCTTGGTGATGTTGGCCGAGGGCTGGGAACCAGAGTATAAATCTCCAAGAACAATGGAAGCATCCACATTACCCTGTAAGGATGCCAACTCTAGATAGTTCATAGCGCTCTTCACACGAGAAGGTTCGAAAGTACGTGGTGTCCAAGTAAAGATGGGCTCCAATTGATAAAGTAAGAACGATGCAGATATCTGCGCATTTGCCAATCCCTGCTCCGCTGCTATCAGGTAACCAAGTAAGGCGCCCTTATAATTTCCGTATAATAGCTCATCAAATGCATACTTCAAGTGAGGTAGGAGGAAACTTTCGGATTTCTCCACAAACCTTTTGTAGTAGGACACCAAATCAGTGCACGTAAAGGACTCCCCGACGGATGCCACATAACCACATTCCACCGCATCGGCGAGGTAAAACATAGATTCGTAGTGATCTCGACGTACACAGGATCTAAGCAACTCGTATGAATGTGACTCGTAGGTAGTATCAAACGGATTAGTGGTGCTTCCTATTAGGTACCGGGCATATAGGTAAGCACCCTGAGTACTTCCGTTGTACGCGGCACTATTGAGCCAGCTCTGGCATTGCGGACTGAGTGTTTTGTCGGTAGTTGGATCATACTGATGAAGGAGTGCCATATCTAACATATCTCTTTCCGTGGTGTAAATATTCCTTGTCCTTTCCATCCAGTCATGAGCACGGGACAAGTCCCGCTCCACACCATGCCCTTTGAGATACATGTGACCTAGAAGGTTGGAGCATCTACTCCAAAAGTACCGGTCGTATCTGGAAATGCTTGCCAAATTCTTGTTGCTAAACTTCTCATCTCCACGGTAAGCACATAAAAGAGCGTGTTCGAATGCTTTCTTGGGGTCACGTTTTGTGAAGTATCCACCATAATAGTAGGTGACGGCATCAAAGTAGTTCTCGGCAATTTCTGAATCGTGGGTGTTAATATTTCTTTCCCGGAAGTCGTTCCGAAATGATGCAACGCTATCGATTTTGCTCACCACCGACATCTCAGATTCGGTGACGTGTTTGCCATAAATACCACCGTTGAAGTCTGGGAGCTTGATGTTGAATGAACTGGAATCATAAGACGGTTCTGTGCCTGTTTCATGGAGGTACTTGATGCACCACCTAGCAAGTCTTGCGTAGTAAAATTGAGCTGTTTGGCAATTTTGCGGGCGGCCAATCCCGTGAAGATGGTTGTTTGCAAGCACAAGCAATGCGTTGAGGTCGTCATTTTGCGCTGCGTACTCGTAGTATACGTTCGCCTTCTCCTTGTCTATGGGGATTTCTCCGAACATTCCTGTGGAGTACAAAAAACCCATCATGAAATATGCATGGCCATTTGCCAGCTCCGCAACCGATGCTGTGTAGTATTCGAGTGCCTTCGTATAATTTGCTTCCACAGAGTAGTTTCCAAACATGTAAATGTCTCCCAACATTACTGATGCTTCTTGCAAGCCCGCTTGAGACGCCGCATCGAGATTGGGTAGGATTTCATTGATTAACTCTGCTGGCGGCTCAATCTGCTGGTAACCCTCGTACTGATGAGTTTCTGCATTGTACTGGGGAATGTACATGCCTCCATAGATGTTATCCAGAGAATACACCGGGGTGGCAACCAGATACTTAGAGGGAAGCTTTTCGAGGGCAATCTTGGCCTCATTGAGAAGATCTGCGGCCAGCAGCGACGCTAGTACTAACTGCACTAGATGTAGCCACGCGAGAACCCTCATGGTGGCAATTATTGATTTGAGTATGGTAGAGTGTGGAGTGACAGATACGTGGAACTGATAAGTGTGCAGGACCGTTTAATCATTTTGGTGGAAAGATTAAGGTGTGAAGTGAGTTTTGATGTTTTAGAAGAGGAGATGGACTTGACTCTTGAGATTGACAATGTTTAAGAAAGAAGCCTTCACATTTTGTACATGATTGGATCTTTCTGTTAGTGAACTCTTTATATGGTCACATAGAGCTGAAAATTCCATCCGATACAATCCAGCAATACCGAAAAAAAGCCGCTAACTCTACAAAATCAATCAAGTGCTTACTTCAGCTCCATATGAATCCTCAACAATACCCAAAATCTCTTCATCTCCCATTCTTTACGGTTACATCTCCTATAATGGAGTCTGGGCTGTGTGTTGCCTGCAGTACCAACTCTCCTCGATATAGTTACAGGTGTTCGGTACATCAAACTACTCATTATTGCTAGCTTCAAAAGACCCGAGCGTGGGCAAATATAACACCGAATCCCTTCAGGCTCGATACTTCAGTGTGAACGTTTCGAATTTTTCTTCTTGAACTCCCTGCCTATTTAGTATCTTTCGAAACTTCATCATATAATGCAACTTTGGGGCTCGTCTTCCAACGGCGCCTCTACCAATGCTCCGGACACCCAGGAAGCCATTTTTCGATCTGCACCCATGACATTGGTGCAATTCTATGTGACCATAGAGTTGGCCCGTGATCTAGTGTATACTTTGGGCAATCTGGGCCAGGTTCATTTCCGAGACTTGAATGCCAAGCTCACGCCGTTCCAGCGGGCATTTGTCAACGAATTGCGCAATGTAGATGCTATAGAGTTGAAGCTCTCGTTCTTATACAGCATGATGGAGGCTTACGCCACAATAAAGGGCGATATTTTCGCCACTTTGGAGGCAGATCAGCAGCCATTGCCCTCCACTTCTCAGATCGACGAAATCAGTGATACCATTGGCGAGATCCATGACCGAATTAAACATCTTGATGGCTCATACACAGAGTTAGAACTCAAAATGTTGGAGCACGTGGAAAACCGTCATGTGCTCAATATTGTTCACAATTTCCACAAGTCTTCCTTGATCACGGGAGCACCGGCAGAAGATGACGAGTTCCGCCGTTTTGAGATCGAAGATGATGATGAGGAAGCACTTTTGAACGAAGGTCGCCATTCTGATAGTTTTGATCTTGAGGAGACGACTGTCAATCTCGGAGAAAGCAACTTCAACTCCATTTGCGGAACCATCGCCAGGTCTAAGGTGCCGATCCTCAGAAAGATTCTCTGGAGAACATTGAGGGGCAATCTTTATTTCAATGACGTGGCTATTGACGAGGACCTCCCCATTTCCACGCTGCGCAAATCGGACTTTGTCGCCAAAAATGCCTTCATCATCTACATCCACGGAGACTACTTGCAAACGCGAGTCAAGCGGATAATCTCTTCTTTGGAGGGTTCCATCTATGATAATGTGCAAGGCAACGCAGGTTCGAGGCTTGAGACTTTAAATGAGCTCAATTTAAAGATCCAGGATTTGAAGAGTGTGGTTGAGTCCACCAAAACCCATTTGATCACCGAACTTATGTTTTTGCAAGAAAAGTACCCCGAATGGGTTTATATCGTGAAAAGAGAACGGGCAATCTACGAAACTCTAAACAAGTTTGATGAAGATAGCACCAGACGATGCCTTGTGGGTGAAGGCTGGATTCCTAAAAGTGACTTTGCCAAAACTAGACGCATGTTGAAGACCTTGGTTCGCTCAAAAATGAACCTGTCGTCGCTGTTGGGTGCCAGCCAGACGATCAGCTTATCCACTGACACTTTGTCCATTCCCGATGGTACATCTTCAGGATTCAACAGAAACACCAATTTATTCTCCGTCAATGATGGCACTGGAGTGGATGATATTTTCAGCGATGACGAAGACGATCAGGATTACAATTTTGTAGCAGTGGTGAACGAGTTGTCGACAAATAGAACCCCTCCGACCTATCATAAAGTGAACAAATTCACTTCTGGATTCCAATCCATTGTGGACACCTATGGTATTGCCACCTACCAGGAAGTCAACCCGGGGTTAGCAACCATCATCACTTTCCCATTTATGTTTGCCATCATGTTCGGAGATTTGGGTCATGGTTTCATTGTATTTTTAGTGGCTTTGTTTTTCATCAAAAATGAAAAATATTACAACGGCCTTAGAAACAAAGACGAGATTTTGGATATGGCATTCAGTGGACGTTATATCGTGTTATTGATGGGAATTTTCTCCATGTACACGGGATTGATGTACAATGATATCTTTTCTAAGTCGTTAACATTGTTCAAATCTGGATGGGAGTGGGATTTTCCTGAAAATTTCAAGGAAGGAATGTCCTTGACGGCGAAAAAAATCAACGGCAAAACTTATCCATTTGGGCTTGACTGGGTTTGGCACGGATCGGAGAATGGCTTACTTTTCACGAACTCATATAAGATGAAAATGTCCATTTTGATGGGATATGTTCATATGAATTATTCCCTCATGTTCAGTTTGGTCAACTACCGATTTTTCAAGTCTCGTGTGGATATCATCGGAAACTTTATTCCTGGGTTTTTATTCATGCAAAGTATTTTCGGATACCTTGCCCTCACTATTGTTTATAAATGGAGTCAGGACTGGCTTGGGACTGGACGTCAACCCCCCGGGTTGCTCAACATGTTGATCAATATGTTTTTAGCTCCAGGGAGCATCGAGGATCCTCTTTATTCCGGTCAAAAATTTGTCCAGATTGTGCTTGTTTTAATAGCTCTTGCATGTGTGCCATGGTTGTTGGTGTATAAGCCAATGATTTTGAGGAGAGAGAACAACCGTGCCATCGAGTTGGGTTATAAGGACATCAACTCACAAATCAATCACAGCATTCAGTTGCATGAGGAGGAAGAAGCACTTGAAACTTTTGTCGACAACAACACCCATGCACCTGGGCTCTCTCCTGACGATCAAGTCAGCATGGTTAGCGAGGCGTTTTCGTTCCCCAACGACATTGAACCCATGTTCCATAATTCGGCATCCCATGGGTCTGGAGAGGAGGAGTTCAACTTTATGGATATTGTGATTCATCAAGTCATTCATACTATTGAATTCTGTCTCAACTGTGTTTCTCACACGGCATCATATTTGAGATTATGGGCACTTTCGCTTGCCCACGCACAATTGTCCAGTGTGTTGTGGACAATGACTCTCCAGAATGCCTTCGGCTCTACAGGAACTTCTGGTATCATCATGACGGTGTCTCTTTTTGCCATGTGGTTCACGTTGACGGTTTGTATTTTGGTCATGATGGAGGGCACTTCGGCTATGTTACACTCGTTGCGTTTACATTGGGTGGAAGCTATGTCTAAATTTTTTGAGGGAGAGGGATACGCATATGAGCCATTTGCGTTTGATAAAATTGAATTATAGAGTATATGTATAATGAAACTATACGGAAGCGAACATACCAATATCAATCGTGAACAACGTAGTCATGGATGTTGAAGTGAGTAGCAAGATATCAGGGAAGAAGTAGTCTGCACTGTCACGCAATATAAATGCAGGTGCAGATTCCGTGAGCTTATCATGCACAGTAACGCATGATCTGCACCTGTGTGGCAGCATAAATACAGGAGAAAACGTGGAATGCAGTGCCCATTCCACGGCTACAAAAAAAAAATAATGGGCTATCCAGGCAGCCTAGTACAAGGTAAAGTTTAAACTTAAATCAAAGCCACAAAGCAAGTGTATAAACAGCGCTGATAGTAGGCGCAAGAGCTTCAAAGTTACATGCACGAGAATCTCGTCACCTTTGCACGCTACGCCCAACTAACATCAGGTTGTTGTTTGTGAGGCTGACAACACCAAAAGAGTAGGAGCCGGCGATCATCTGAAATAAATTGCCTGTTTGATGGTGTGTGAGTAGCGATATTTTCTCAAAGATCGACGCAATGCTGCAGCTAGAAAATACCCGTGATCCACCAGTATATTGGGACCGATTACGAGGGATATTTTGTAGTGATGCTTCCTTAGTGAACTTTTTAGATTGAAAATTTTTACCTGTCGGTCATGAAGGTTTATTCATATTTACTAGTTCAAGTGCAAATTATCAATTACACATCACAAAAAGGTCATTTCTGAATTTTGGAACTTATTGAAAAATCTGTCATTGAAGCGTTTAAGGTGCGGGGATTTCCATGTGTATTTGAAATTTCTCATAAACTTGAATAGTCGAATTCTGGTAACCAAACCTGCCAGCCCTAGGGTCCGGCTTTTCAACTTTTCCGCGAGATCTAAGCTTCCTGGACGTATGTGACCTGTTGGGTATTTGAGGCTGCGGTCTTCTGCATGTAGCATTAAACTTAGCACGCAGTGCTTTCACCTCGACGCGTGAAGAATGTAGACGAGCCCATGCACCTGAAGCTCTTGGCTGCTTAGGTGCCTGGCAGCACCGGTGCAGAGGCTAAATGATGCCAGGCAGGGATCTGGATATCATTGCTGAATCACTTTCGATGCCATGGAGAAGTACCCTGGCGTTGGGTAAAAAGGTGGAGGTATTTTGATATTTAAGCTTTCCTGTTTCACCTCCTTACTCCGCTAGAATCTATTGCGCTGCTTCGGGCCAGATATACCCATGATCTGCATTACACAATACGGAGAGTTTCAAGTCGCTGGACATGGCAGTTAGTAGGGATTTGAACAGCCAGAGAATGAAAAGTAAGGGCACTAATAGTAATATTTTTTTTGTTTTTTTTTTTATTTCTTGCGCTTCCAACAACCTGACATTGATTTGACCAAAAGCCCTGTAAATTAACTTGATGCATCAGGTATTTTTTTCTCCAAGTCAGGTGTTTTCCATGGATTAGCCTGAGATTAGCAATGGATTGGATGTTGTTTATAATACAATGGTAGCCATGCCTGGTCACGGGTGGTATTTTCTGTAGATGTGGAATTCAATGACTTCATAAGTATGGTGATGTTCGGAATCTTCAAGAATTCCGCTTTATCGACACCTGACCAGTAATATGGTTTCGATTTAATCTCCTCATGACTTGTTCAATTATTTCTGAATTGCTCTTCGAAAGCATTAATTTTTTTGTTCTGTTTTATTGTGGGTGGCCCTCTCTCACCACTTTGAATTTTTTCCCGTGCTCTCATTTCCATAACTTACCAGTTCTCTTTGTCTCCACCATGTTTGTCTGCAATCTTTAGGCATTGTCGGTTATTTGATTTCGATAAACTTCCGCTCTGTAATTGTGTTGGTTGTGAGTATTGTGGTTTCCGGAAGTCTAAGGAGGATGCTCCCGGAGCCGATTATTCACTGACTACTTCCAACTAGTCCTCATGAGACTGGGTGATTTTAATTTGCCCTCCATCGTCATCCCTGTTCAATACTTTTTGAAGAAACTTCAGTATTATCACTGACCGAGGCGTCTTATATTTCATTCTGTAATCATTTCGGTTCCCGCTCTTCCACGATTGATTGTCCAACTTAGCCAAGTATTTGAGCAAATGGCCAGAAGTCCCATTTTGGTCAAAAATTGCCCCTGATCAGACAAAAGGCTTAGAACTTTCTACAACAGCATCTCAAGCACCCTGAAAACGTCATCACCTTGCTTGAAAATCTAATTGTTTGCAGAAAGCTTGGAACATGTCGTCCATCTACATTTATGGTCTCCAATACAAAGTACGGTGATGAGAGGGTGGAAGAGAGGGATTTGCGCAAATGAAGAGATTACTATTACTTGAAGCTAAACTCCATATTAGAAATGCTATTCTAAATCAATTGTGAAGCCGTCAGAGATCTGCTTGCTCAACTCAGCAATGCTTGGGGGAAGTTGGTGCTTTCTCATCAATCTTTGCAATTTCTCAATCACAATACTGACTGGAAGTTGGCGGAAACCGGCTTGCTTCTCAATAAAATTAACCACAATGCTCCTTGTCTCCTGAAGTTGTATTATGGCAGGTGTTTGGCCCCTCACCCACTCCCCCTTGTTAAGTCCTTTATCGTACAAAGCTCGTTCCCAATTTTTGTAGTCCTCCCAAACCTCGGCTATGGTGGTAGCTGTGGCCAGAAGCATGGGTGCCGATCGTGGGGCATTGTTTAAGGTTCCCCGCTCTTTGTCGAGCTTCCATGTTTGCTTGGACTTGAGTAGCTCATTGCGTTGGTCAGTGATCTGGGCCCGGATTACCTCCATACCATAAACGTTTTCATCAAGCACCTGTCTTGCGTAGTTGTTTCGGTTGGCACTTTGTGCCGTCAAGAGAATGCTGAGTCCATTTGTCGAGTTGATTAAGTCGCTAAGGCTGCGTCCTTGCATAGCGAGCTGTGCTGCTTGTATGTCAATAAAGTTGCGGACGTCCTTGAGGAGTTCTTTTTGCTGTGTTTGGATCAGCTCAACTGCTGACTCTAAGCTTCTAAGTCTTTTGTTTTGTTTTTTTGCCCTTGTAGACTTTCTTTTCATCTCGATGGCCATGCTGTCGCTGTCGCCGATATCCTCGTTGTTATCCTCGTTGTCTTCGTCCTGATTCAGTCTCTCGTCATCTTCGTCCGGGCCAAATGACTCTTCCTCTGGCAGGGATGGTTGCTCGTCGTCCAGGAAAGATCTTTTAGGAGCTCTCTGCTTGTGCACGGCTGCTACACCGGCAAACTTGAAAAACTCCTCCAGATTGAAGATGGGATGGTCGCAGAGTAAATTGTCTGGAAACTTCTTGTAAATCTCCACCATATCTTGCACGAGCGAGCGACGAAGACCATCCAAAACCTTGAAGAAGATATTTTCTGGACCTGGAGTGTCAAGTTTTCTATCGTTTAAAAACGGGAAGATCTTCTGGAAAACAGATTCTGGTGGATCTTTCTGGGCTCGCTCCACATGATATTTCAGCGACGAGTCAAAGCCCGCAAGTTGGCAGAGCACCTCAATCAGAATACCATCAACAGAGTTAGCCAACGGCTTGAACATGGAGTTGGAGGTGTGGATTGAACCGAGCTTAGGATCGTTGTTAATTTGAGACGTCAAGATCTTTCCAAGATTGACAGACTTGAAGTCGTCGGTGAATTTGAGGATCTTGGTGGAAGCTTTGTACTGTTGAGAATATGAGAGCGGGCGAAGCTTTTTACCACCATTGAGCAACTTGTACTCGAGTAGCTGCGAATCGTTTGTAGAATCTTCTGTCAAG
>Ga0160505_100560_pt1 | contig 20882 bp, 10 predicted proteins | sample DIDeMG_FD_108225 | JGI IMG/M metagenome (GOLD analysis project Ga0160505, IMG submission 108225) | Enriched chicken feces microbial communities from UW Madison campus, WI, USA - DID2874_E49_Stillage MG | ecosystem: Host-associated > Birds > Digestive system > Large intestine > Fecal ... | reverse complement strand
AAAAATTTATTAATAAATTTTTTTTTTTTTTTTTTTTTTTTTTTTTTTTTTTTTTAATAACAATAATAATAAATTTGTTTATTTTTTAATAACTAAAAGTTACAGAATGCAAGAAAATCTAATAACAATAGAAGAGAAGATATTCGCTTGCCTCCACAAAACTCATCAAGGACTCGTCCCCACAGGTATTTGGGGTTCAACGTTTGATGGCATTAACCCTTTCACAAACTCATCCCATTTGTTAAGAGAAATCCTTCAAGACTGCTACTACAATCTGGTATCTCAGTGGGAAATTAATTTGATGAAACCTCTATAAGTGATGCTTCTAATACAACTATTTATTGAGTAGGTGCAGCATTAAGTCATGAAACTTCACCACCGCTTCAATGCATTTCTCACTACCAAGGAAAGGACTGGGACTGAGTTCTTTAGAGGTTTCTGGCAAGAAACTATGCACCGACTTACAGACAGGGTAGTTCTTTAAAAGGATATAAACTGTTTTAGGCTGACTGCACTTGTAGTTTTGAATCTTTTCCAAGTCTCCTACTTTCCTGAAGTAAGCTCCCAAGACACCGTTTCCAGTCCTCAACTATACCACTCTACTAAATTGTGTGTCAGTTTTCTTTTGTTATGAGTTTTTAAGGAGGGGTATCATTGCTGAAGTTCTCATATTGATTATATCTGGTGTACTTTTTTAGAAACTGTTCTTGGTCTAGGGGTTGTAGCACAATATCCAGACTAATCTTATTTTAGAGCTAAGGCTCAGTTTGAGATTATCAGGTATCTCGGCTTCTTTTTGAATTATCGTGCTTCTGGGTTTTTTTTAAGAAGGTTCTTTACCCAGATGGCTTCTTCGGTAGTTCCTTTCATCTGATGGGTCTGACAAAAGAGGAGTCATAGCTTCCTACCATCGGTCGTCAGTTGTTGCTGCTTAAGTAGCCCCATAATCAGGTCACTTTGAGCATCCCTACTGAGTGAAAAGCCCTTGCAAAGTTCTTCTGATTCCTTACTAAAAGGCTGGATTCCCTTGTCTCGCAGCAGGATGAATACCGCAGTTGAATTAATAGCACCTATCACTTTTCACAATGCAAGGTTTTGAACCGCTTTGAGTTGGTCTTTATGGGCTGTTGAAATTCTCTGGTACTATACTCAACTTATATACTCTATAGCCAGTCTCACGCACGGGCAATAGAGCTGTCTCATGGTCTAACCGGAAATGCCTCTACAAGCACTTCCCAGACTACATTTCACGCTTACAACATTTTTTATTTTTGGAATCAGGTTATAGGCGTGCTTCGCAAACAAGAACTTGTTGGTAAAAATGGGTTCTAACAACCTGGGGCTTTTTGCGGGCAATCTTCTCCTCCTCTGGGGTGACAAGTTTTATTTTCCACTTTCTCGCATTATTTTTACCAGAGAAAACTTATATATTGTCCTAATCTCTAGAATTTGCAAAACCAAAGAAAAATTAATATGAAAACCTCTAAGATTTAATAATTATTACAATAACGCTGGTAAAATAGCTCTATCATTATGTATAAAGGAGGTTAACATTTGAAGGCGCCAAGATCTACGTGTTATTCGAGATGCTTAGCAAAATCTACTTTACATAAGACCTAGTAGTCAAATACTAGAGATTGAAATACAACCGAACCTCAAATAAACTGCTCTAATAACACAAACCATAAGCAGAGAAGATTTACAACTTTTCATGTTACCAACATAATAGCGACCTTTGATTCATCAACCTTATATTACTGTAATTTGTTGAGTTCTTCTATCATACAGATGGCCTGATTGATAAAAATAGTCTAATAATATTTATTAATAACTATGTACAAGGTGAAGCCTTCACTTGGTCAGTTCAATGCTTTTATTTGGAGTTGATTTAAATCCAGTTGTGGAAATTGATCCACTTTGTTATTTGAATTCTTTTCTTTCAGCAAATTCATGTTCCAGTGAACAGTGTATAGTAGTATGTATAATAGCTATTATAAAACTTATATTTCAAATTCTTCAAGTCACCCAACAGTAAACTTGGTTGGTCAATCAGACTTATAGCCCTAATTGATTCTTATTTATAATGTTTAACCTCTTTCTCATTAGTAATAACAAATTTGGATTTTTAAATTGAAAGAAAATTGAGTAAGGTACGTACGTAGAACTCAATTGGATTTGAAATAATTGACTTTACCAGCCATTGGGTTTTTGAAAAGAATACGAGGTTTGAAAGTTCTCTATTGACAAATTACGACTGTACACAAGTGTTGCAACTTACCTTGTTCAGGATTGGTTAGTAATACAAGTTATATCATTTTAAAATACGTAGCTCCTTACTTAACTTGGAGTATTTTAGGTAGTACTTGTAACTGTAGATCTTTATCTCTTGAGGAAATCCCATAATGTTGAACACATGTTGAAACTGTCGGATGAGTCCTTAAGCATACTTGTAAGGTTTCACAATCCAAGTTGATATACTAAAGTCTATACTTTTGTTTTGTCACTTACCAAACTGAAAACCGATACAGGCACCCTACCAGTGGTTTTAGACAGCGTTAAACATATTTTTATTTTGTAATCTGCTTGATCGGAGTCAAGGCAATGGCTATTTTTTAAGCACTGCGTGTACTGACACATTGTAATGTGCATTAATATATGATTAATCAAACCAGTAGTGTTGTTCGAGACATTTCGTAAAAGCTTAAGACTAGCAGCGACACATAACTCATTACTATTGACCAGGATTTTGTAAACCTCAAAGTATATAGCTTTGAGTAAGTTGTAATAGACATACCAAATTTTTTTGTTTTGTCTATTTTTATTCTATGCCTTTTTCATTTGTTTATTGACAATTAGTTCTAAACCTTTTCTATTTGTAAAACGATAATTTTGAATGAAATGCGCAGATTTGCTTGTATCAAAATTCTCTGTTTGGGTTGTATTATAATGTAACAATTTAAAGTATTACTCACACTTTACATCATTTATAAATTACATGTAGCTAACCTGCAATTGAGCTCTTTGATGTAGCGGCACCTCACCACTACCTGCTGCTAGTTATTCAAGTTAAGGAAAACCCTACACATTGCCAATGTTTTGCTTAACATTTAATTATCATGAAACGATATATCACATCTTCTATTGGCCAGCGGCCGTTGTCATCTTCCGAAGCACACAAGCATGCAGCACACATAAAATGTAGTGAGGGGCGGTAAATTGGTCGACATAAAATAATGCCAGCAGAAACCAAATTCTAATAGTTGAAAACCTGCAAAAAAAAAAAAAGGTTTGAAAATATTTTTATAGATCTTGTCGATTTAGATGTTTAAGAACAACTCACTCATGCTCACATTCGTTGCAGTCGAAATTCCAGACTATCCTCGATTGGCATAAGAGACCTTACTTTGAATCCTTAAGTTTCCATTTTGCCGTTGTTGGTTCTATCTAACCAGTCATAGCAGAGTTGCAATTAAAAAAAAAATATATGTGATGCTGATCAGCAACAGTTCAGTGCCGTTACCTGCAATACTTTGCAGTTTCCCCTTCTTTATTACAAAAGCCGGCTCCTCGAGATCCCATAACGGTACTAAGTAAGCGAAAAAAACAAGCATTATTGGCACGAGTTGTTCATTCAGTGTCACTTTTTACGAATTCTTGATCCTCACCAACAAAAATTTTGACAATAATAGTAGTGAAACATTCAAATTTTAAATCCCGGCTGCTAATGGTACCTCGGTTTTGAACAATCGTGGCACTCCAATTGGCTCGGGAAGCAACTCAATTCTTTACACGTAAGGGATTAAGTCAATGAATCAAAAATAATTTTTTTATAAGATTACTCTTTTTTAATCCGCTGCTTCTGCAGCTAAAGCAGCATTTTGGCCGCTGACTGCGAAGCAACAAGTGTTCCTGGAATTCCACTTTGTGTGTCATTTATGCAAGACACCATCGATAGTCTTAAACCTGCTTGTATGGATACATTAGAATAATAAACTAAGGGATTTCAGAAGCCTGTGGCGCAGTAGTAATTGATTTTTTTATTGATGCTATGATCTCAGTGGGGATTGCTAGCTGATGTTTGTTTCTTTCAAAGTGCTGGTTTTGTTGGTTTTCAAAACCACTACTTCTATTGGCCCATGCTGTCATCATCATTTAGATCCAGATTTCCTTTTTGAGATATATCAGCAAAAATCTCAAATCATACAATTTTGGTTAATGATTTTAAAATATGTACAGTATTTAATTTTTGTTAGTTTCGTATTTTTGATTTTTGATTTCTATTTCATATTTGAACCAAATCTTTTCACGCGCCCTGGTTGGTGGGAATTCTTAATTTACAAAATATTATTTGTTTTCGGTTTATCGGGAAAATCTCTATTGTCTGTTTTCAGATGTCTCTAATAACCAGCTAGTCTCTAGCAAGCAAAAAAAGAAACCCTCTGATCGAGTTTGGGTTATGGTTCTGCCAGTGGGGTCTCGTCATTTCACAAAAAGAGACAAAATCTCCGGTTGTCGCTCTCGACACCAAAATTATCATAAGCTAATTTCCGGCAATGGGTATTTACAGTAAATACGTATTCCTTGAGACTCACTGTAACAGGAACCTGCTACAGAAAAACTAGATCTCAAAGATGTTTGCACACTTGTCAGTATGGTAGCTGCCGTAAAGTTGGTGTTTTACATCAGCGCCTGGCTAGTTGCATAGTCCATGAGAAATTGAAAGCTTGTCAAAAGAAAGCTATCAATATTTAAACACCGTGTCCAATTGACCTGCACATTAATCCCTTGACCCTGGTAAAAGGAATTATCATTAGTTCAGCAGCAGATAAAAATAAATAAATCAGTGATAGCAATTTTGAACAAAGCTATAACAATAAAAAGCTGTGCTCAGGTTGCAATTTAGCTGTCGATCAGTAACCACTGCTTGTAAGCCCTTGTTTATCCTCAACAATTCACCAGAATTCAAAAGTCAAGACCTGCCGCAATCTTACACTTGCAGTGCACTGGCGGGACTGTATTATAATCAAAGCCAGCATCAATTAATCCCATTATTTCTTTCGTATTTTGGATTATTTGTATGATCAGCAATGACGCAAGAGACTTTGTGGCTGGCAAAGTCAAGCAAGCCTACAGAAATTCAAATTCAATTCATATTTTTTTTTAATAAACTTGGGACCTACGTACCATCAGTTTCAATTACAGAACATCTCCAATAACGACGTGTTCCAAATTAGCTTTCGTTTATTACTTATCCAAGTCGGTTAAACACAATTCTGTATGCTTTTTGATACAAGGTAAATGAGTATGCGGCATCCACGTGATGCAGTGGTTTCTTCAGTATTAAGCAATGTAGAAAATCGTGGGGACTGTATATGATGTGCTAGATAGCGTGTATTACTATTCTAAAACCTCTGATCAAATTCCCTTGTCTTGGATTTTTGAGAGACCTTAGTCTCCTGTGTCAGCATTGAATTCCTGATGTAGTATTACGTTAGATCAATTTGATTAAAAGATATCTAGATAATAAAATTCTATTTATTAATTATGAGCCACAGTAAGTTCCTAGCTATTACCAAATTTGGGATTCACCTGTATGTAGTATTTTAGCCTTTGTACACCTGTTAGTTGTAATTTTTATGTTTTTGTTTTTGAAAATTCCGTAGAATTTAAAAACCAGTGACATGGATTTGCAGAAAAATCAGATCCTTACCCTTGTCTATCAGTATGGTCTACGGCGCGGACTAATCATCTCGCTTTTTGAAATTCAATGCGGGATCACCCAAAACTCAGACAGTTTTATGTGTGTATAATATTTTATAAGGTATTTACAAAAGAAAAAGCTTACTATCTTGTACCTACATATGCGGCAGCTGGCCATATGCTAATACATCAAAGCTGCGAGGTTGAGACTTATCACAGGCTTTTGAGCAGGGTTTCTATATCACATAGTTTCACTGGATCACTCCTACAGCATCCTGAAATAGAATCCATTTTACATATTCTCCAAATTCTGGGAGCTGTCAACGTAGACGGCTATATAGGCAGTGGACTTTTACCAGTCTATAGATTCCACTAAGTTCTTCCTGCGTCATTAGCGAACAAACTTGCGTATGAAAAAAACTGGTCTTACGTAACACAGCCAAAAAAAAAAGATCTTATAAGGGAGATTTGGAATACTTCAAGTTCTGTAGATCAGTACCAGGGATTGAACAAATAGTGGATTTTCAAACAAGCGACTTAGGTAAAGCAAAATATCAGGACACTAAGGTGCGGTAGTATTTGAGGATTAAGTCACCACAACAAGAAACTGCAAGTTGTTAAGAATCACCTCATCAATATGGATTTTATTGATGTTATAATTACGTATGTGAGTCTGGGTCCTGGTGTTGGAACGAATAATTGTCTCTTGAGCACACTAAATTCAAAAAAGTCGATCTGGGCCTTTATCAATCTTATCGCAACTAGTCTAGGCAGACGCGTGCGCATTCATGTTATTTGTTTTGGTCCCAATTTTGTTTAGGCTTGAAATTCGGACATTTCATTCACATTGCGCAAGGTGGGAGGCCTTTGGTGAATATGGAGCTGTCATAAGATCGACAATTTTTTTTTCTGTAGGCCAGACAGTACTTGGCCCTATTTAGCAAGGTTGATGTCCTTTAATTCCGTGATTATTTCAGATGCAGCTCGATCCCATAGTATGATCACACCTACCCTGTTACTTCAGCTCAAGGATTCATGGCAGTGTCTGACTCTCAAGTATAGGAGGCCCCGCTTGATATCTAATCGCATAGTTTTTTTTGTACGTGCTTGCTGTTCATTATTTGATTTCAAAAAAAAAAAAAATTAATTTATCTGAGACACTCCGCTAAAGTTGTGTTTTGAACACCTGCTTTTATTTATCTGATGGTGTATGAAACGGAGATTTGTTAACATGCCCGATTCAGGGGGGTCAAGTTTCAGGCTTAGCAACCACATACAGGCTATGTTAGAAAAATTTGGTCTGAAGATCAAAAACTTTATCAGATTTGAGTTCTCTAATTAGTAAAAATATAAACCCTGTTTGGCCACGAAAAAAAATTATCATTGCTATTAGAGCATTGCCATTGTTGTACTATGTTTTCTTTCTTTTTGTGATATATAGTGTTCAAATGGTAAGAAAATATCTCTTCTTATACATTTCAATCATTCCCAAACGCAACCCGTTGCAAATAAAAATACACACATGCCCTTAGCAAACTGATGATTGTGCGCTTGCTCACTCTGACAGTATCATACCAAGTTTAACAAACTGAATTTCCAAATTTAAGATTAATGTTTTTTTTCTTCTTTCATTTTAAAAAAAGTTGCTTCTTTGGGCAGGTTTTTTTTTACGTTTGCTTGTTAGTATGGCATTTTTTTTATCTCAATGGGCTTACGTAGGCATAGAAAATACGAAGTTTTTTTTTCCATCACTGACCAATAACTGCGCGTGTTTCCATCAATCCATCTCGTAAATCGCAACTACAGGCAGGAATTTCTCGCCATAACAGAAGATATGGCAGTAGAGCGTAATAAATAGCCCTATCAAGATTTAAACGACGGATAATCATACTATTGCAGTTTTCTTCCTCTTTACTCTCCTTCAAGCATCAAGATGAGATGGTTATATTTCTATATTTCCTCTTAGCAGCAACTGATGGTGCTGCTGTAGACCCTGAAATTGTATGGAATAAAAGAACAAAAAGACAACAATACATGGAAAAGGCTTGGCATGAAGTTTCCTGCAACAGAATTAATTTTGAACAGCAGTGATACCAGAATGAAAATAAAAATCCAGAGCAAGCTATTTACCCTTATAGAAGTTCTAGTCATGGTGCGTCCTCATAGCCCAAGCTACGGGATTATTAAAACAAAATAAAAAATTTACAAGATGAAAAAAAAAAAAATTTTAAAATTACCCAAAATAAAAAGTGAAAATGAGAGTTCATGACATTAAATAAATAAATTGCTACATACAGTACCAGTTTTCCCAGGAAGAGACACGTTACTTGGAGATCTCCTCAATCTTGCTTTTGCAGGCCTCAAGCAGCATCTCGGTTTCAGCGAAGCGCTTCTTATGGCGTTCAAGCTTTTCCTCGAGCTTGCGCTTTTTGACAATCAAAAAGTCTTTGACGTGTTCAGCAGAAAACGACTCAGGGATGTCTGAAAGAATGTCTGAGAGCTTGTTCTGTGTGCTAAGAGGGATGGAAATAGGAGTTGGCGCAGGAGCAGAAACAGTGCTGGAGTCAGAACTGGTAGTGGTAGTGCTTGAGTTTGAAGAAGAAGATGCAGAAGAGGATAAAGACGACTCATCATCGTTGTTGAGAATCGAGCGAATGCTAATCCCCTCGAGAGAAGGTGAAACAGACTTGCGGTTGGAAAGATCAAAAGAGCTAATGCTGGGCAGAGCAGTGGTCTTAGGCTTTGACTCGGCCTGATTCTCATTTACACGGAATGAGTGAGTGAAATCAATAGCCGCAGGCACCCGCGATGATTTGGCAGGGCGAATAGGCTCGAGTGTGACCAGTTGGGGAAGAGGGGAAACTTCGCGGCTAACAGGGCCAGGACTCGCTGCTGTAGGGCTGGTAGGCACCGCTGCAGAAGCAGTACTAGAAGAAGAAGCGGGTTCGTCCGCCATGCTAGATGGCACACCGTAATTGGAAAAGTGGATGCCGCTGGTAGCGATAACACGCTTGCGGCGCTTAATAGTGCTCTTTTTCATACCCACAGGGCGGTGGACACCATGTAGTCTATGGTAAAGACCGCAGGCATTGCAGATAGTGTGGCCAGAGTCATCACGGCGCCATAGGGGAGTAATAGTAGTACCACAGTTTTGGCATGCAATGACAACTGCGCTCTTGTCATCGACACTAAGAGGAACAAGTGACGACTGGTTCGAAGATGGGCGTCCGGCCCCCTCATCATCAGAGTTTTGGTTGTTTTGCTGAGAGGCCAGTTGTTGCTGCATAGCTACAGCAAGCTGGACAGCCTTGGTGACTCTGTTGTTGTAGGCAGGGCAGCCAGAGCAAGCAGTAGAACCACCAGTGCCGTTGCAATGACCGTCACCAGGACACGAGCCAATCTTGAGATCATTGTCAGCGCAAGTCATAGCAGCGCGGACAGACTGTGACAGCTCAGCAGGAGCGGGGGCATTACCAGTGGCGTTGGCAACCAGTCGGCTTTCGCTGGAAGTCAGGCCTTGAGACTGAGTCTTACCAGAGACCGAAGGTCCCTCAAGAATAATGGTAGTAGTCTGAGGAGGGCGTTTCAGGTTAACAGGGCGGGCAGTGTTGCGGGCCTTGAGGTAAAGACCACAGGCGTTACAAATGATAGAGCCGTCAGGCGCGCGACGCCAAAGGGGAGTGCGGGTGGTGCCGCAGTTAGAGCAGCCCTGACCGGTGAGTGCCACCTTCTTGGACATAGATGCAAAAGGAGAAAGACTGTTAATAGTAACAGAGATGTTCTGATTGGGTTTGGTGTTAACGATAGTTGACTGCGCAATCTGGGCGGAGGAAGATGAAGAAGATTTGGGATTGGCAATATTGACAGAGAAAGAGGAAAATTGTGAAGAGTGAATATTTTTTGAGGACATGTCGGAAGCGTTGTCAGAGTGTGAAGGGGGCGACTTGGGAAAGGATCTGTTAGGAGTTATTGAGACAAGAGTACGTAACAGCTGCTTTTCCGGGTTGCTCTTTCTGCGGCGCTTTGACACCGGGGCGGCCTCTGTGCTGGCGGCTCGTTTCGGGGCCGGGGGTTTTGGTGACGTTGGCACTGACATAGATGTAGATGGCTGTGAGGGTTGTGCCGGAGCAATGTTAATGGCGGGGAGGACCTTTGCCAGTTTCTGTTGCGTCATGGTGATGATGTGTAAAGGTTCGTGAAACGTTTAAAAAAAAAGGATGTATGAACAAAGATAAAAAAGTTAAGATTCAGTGACAGAAATAGGGAAATCAGGAGGATATATATAAAAGTTCATAGATGTGGTGACGGAGTTGATCCAAAATCAGAACTGATGGAAATGATTAAAAAAGATCACACAAATAAAAAGAAAAGAAAGAAAAAAGAAATGCAAGGTGCTTTTTCGTATTTTGAGAAAATTTCCACAAAGCCCCAAATACAAAAAAAGAAAATTCAGAAAATTACCCTAACCATAAACTTTGAAATCCAGACGTTTCATTGGCTGTTCGTATTTTCTGATTCACCATCAAAATGTGCCGTTATTGGGTTTTCGTAAAAGAAAAAAGAAAAAAAAACAAAAAAAAAAGACTACGGTACTTGTGAATGACCTCAAATTGCTCTCATGCAAGAAAGAAAAGGTGAGCATGTTTGTGAGAAGAGATCAATCACGGATTTATCTGATCAAAATCAAAAAGAAAACAAATCGGAACTCTTAAACACTCAACAAAAATCGAAAAAATCGTTAGTGTTTGTCATAGCAACGAGCCCCCTATTTCTTTACAATACCCAAAATTACTTGATTAAAATCTTAATTGTCATAATTGCAATGCTCAATGTTTGCAAACTTCAGGCCTAGTAATAGATGACAGTATTCAGGACATATACACATCTGCTGGATCAAGACCTTCAAGCCGCTGTTTACGCTTAAATCTTTTTCTTCATCGTTTTTGGAATGATTTTGTAAACTGGCTTAAACCAATCAGCAAGCTCCTTTTTATAATTTCTTCCAAATGCAATTTTTCTAGCCATGATGATTGGCCACGTCATTTTTTCTATCTGTTTGTGTTCTTCCCCCTTTAAGCAGGAGAATCAAGAAATCTCCCATTTTCTCCTATTTTAGTAACTGCCATGCTCTCCTTATTGAATACTTTTAGCTATTTTGGTAGCTAGCTTTCCCAATAAATTGATTTTAATACATCTATTGAAAGAGCTATTGCGATATCAACTTTTATCGTTTTTTCATCTTTAAAACACTGAAGTCGTTGCACAATCCACATTAGAATGCCACTTTTTTACCAAAAGTTAGATACACCACTATGGCCATGAAATTTCAACTTTTGACCTACATGCATAGGGTACATCCCCGCTACATACCGATTTTAGCACTCGGATGTTTTGGTGTTCTAATTATTGGACTTCAAGTTGCATTCTTTTAGGATCTGGCACTCACATACTGTGCATAGATACTGAAATCGTTAATAAGCGGACAGCGATGTGCTTGCAGTCTTTCCCGTAACTGAAAATGTTACGAGTCTGCCAACCTATTCGGTTGTTTCTATTTCCGGATAAGTGGGGCTTAAGAAACTACCTTATTTGACATTTTTTGTGTGAGCACTACCAATCTGGTAATCAGGAACAACATGTCGGTCCGAAAAATTAAAAATCTACGGACAAGGCATCCGCACTTACTTGATTGGGAAGTGGGATAGGGTAAATGGCTCAAGTTTTGGAAGATCACCTGAATTCGTCTAGAGTTTAATACCACGTCCCGTAAGCCATGCGTTCGAAAACGTATTTATTCTGGTCTAGAATGTATTGTGAATACAACATCTACCTTGCAAGCTATGCGTCTAAGTAAGCACATTCAGACTTTGCGCAATTCTTACCGCTTTTATGTTTTTAATAATCGTTTAATTGTCAGAGTCGTTTATACGCACGGTGTGTAAGACAATTATAAGAATTATTAAAGGCTTGCGTGTATCAGAGTCAAAGATTAATTAGGTTTTAATTCAAAATTCAGCAATTTCACCACCACCCAAAAAAAGAGACTCAGGACTTAGCTGTGTGTGTAATAGCGATCATCCTCTCGTATATTCCGGTCATTAGAAACTCCGAGATTCTTAAATACGACCGCGCTATTGAACCCCAAAACGCAATCTCGAATCATTACCCAGAACTCCACAACGCAGAATCTTAAGTTTTAAAAGAAATTTTTTTTGATTCTTGTACAAATTTCAAATATGCTTCGAGTTTTTCTTTGACCTGTGTAAAAACTAAGAGGGTTTGTGGAAACTGAAACAGATAGTAGCGGGTTTCAAAGTAGCACTGAACACCAAGTAGCGGAGTACCGGCCAGTAATTTCAATTCCCATCCAGAGTTTCTGTTTTTGTGAGCATCACCATAATGAAATCTTGATGTAAAAAAACTTACAAAACTGTAACAACTGGTTGGAATTTGGGTCTCAGTGCCATGACAGATATTGATAATGCAAGAATACCAATACCTTTGTTTGTTGGTTTTACTTTTACAATATACAAAAAGACATTGTTTGTGATATTGTTTTTTCAAATTTACCTAAAAGAGATCATCTAAATAAGTTTCACCTATAACACCGCATCAGTTTCCACCACTACTTGGAAACCAGGATTTCGAAATTCAAATCAGTAATACTTCATTCAAAAAGTAAATATTTAAGGCTTTTAAAAATGCAATTACGACAGAAATGTCTTAAAAATCATGCCTCAGTGATAGCCATCAGAGAATTCAATTACCAATGGTACTCAAGTGGAGCAAATCTAATTTATGTCTTGATACCACTGTGAGAACAATGAGTACAGCGGTGGCACTTAAAGATCTATGATCATGTAACTAGCACAGAGATACTACAAATGCTCTAGATTTTGCAATGGATTTATCTATCATTTTTTTGAACAGCTGCTCATCCACTCCTCAATGATTCAAAAAGCCCCACATGCATAGGTCTACCTCGAGTCAACTTCAAAACGTACGTTATCACTCAGAATCCATCTGATTTGATCTAGATCAAAATGTATTCTGGATAAATATTGTGTTGCAGTTTAACTTTCATATTTATTAATGGCGCAAGCAAGTTTTGTTTACGTATGCCAGTTCCTTAAGTCACTCTGAAGAGTCCTGCTTTCATGTCACTTCCTGTTCAAAGCATAGCCTGTCTCAGCATTACGTACTGATGGGTCAGCCACTGGTAATCAGAAGTTACGCTGATTATATTTTAAAAATGGGATACCTAATGATATCTCATTATTATCATAACATATATGCAATTGACTAATCTTGTTCTAGTTAATCTGGCCACTAGAGGTCTCTCTGTTTTTGATTTTTCTCATGGGTATTGATGATTTACACAAATTCCTTGTTTTGATTGGTTCCGTTTTGGGTTTTATCTTTTACATCTTGACATCTCGTCTCAAAATAGAAAATCATTGCTGATAGGCTCAACTTGGGTACCGCTACAGTACGAAGACTATCTTTTTGGAAGCACACAAACGAGAGGGGTGTTCGATATAATGAGCATTGCTCTTTGGGATAATCAGTTGAGGATTATCCAATAACCACCCAGAATTTCAGTTTCAGCGCGCGTGAGGGTTAGTGCTACCACAAGCACGTGTGCCAGATATTAAACCCCTTGAGCTTTTCAAGATGTCTCATTCTCTTTGGGTCACCGAATTTTGAAGATTATATTTAAAACGAAATCCAGAAAAGTCACTTAGTATATACGTATAAGTTCAAAAGACTAGTGTGCTTTCTTTGCACAAATCAGTGGCTTTTCTATTGCAGGTCAAGACTTGATTTGAATATTGCCTCTAGGGCAATGCTATTATAAATTGATCATTCTCAATTTTGTAGGCGCCGTAACAACGCAAGTACCGCTTACATTTATGTTTGCATTTATGAAAGAATTCTTTTTTTTTCTATAACAATTTTTTTTTTTTTTTTGCCTATTTCTCATATTATAACTACGTAGCTTTAATACGTATACACCTTGCAAGGTGCTAAGTGGTTTAACTTCTGCGGAATTATTACTTGGCTTCAAAAGGAGTACAGCAATTAGTTTGTGCACACACAGATGGAATTTGCCCCATTGGGCCACATCTGTTGCAGTTGACCAATAGATTTTATTAGTATTGATTATTACTAAGACCAAATCAAAAATGATTTGATTGGCTAGACAGCAATACTAAAAAAGACATGAAAGAAGAAAAAAGAAAAAGTAAAACGGCGTTAAAAACTTCATTATTGGTAGTATTGTAACTTCTAGTAAAATAATTGAAACAAAAATTTAGTGCATTTCATTTGCGTCTATGTTGTCAGGATTGTGTCTTAATAACGGACTTAATTCAACTCTTATTACGCTATATCAGTGGCTGATTCATACAATTAAATATCATTTTACGATGCAGCTTGAACTACTGTCTCTACATGAATTCAGTCAAATAGTTCATATCACCTTGTGGTGGCAAATTATTGCGTAGTCTTGCCCATAATTAAAAAGGTATATACTAATATCATGCCCTGATTCCGTATTTTGTAAATAATACTGTCATGCATGCACAGCTTTTGAAAGCAAGTTGGCCCGAATCCCACAAGAACTGGTGCAAGTTCGCTATCATACCATTCTGACCGGCCAGTTACTTGCTGCAGTACTACTCACTATAGCAGCCCACTTGGATCGCAGTTTAGACTGTGTACTCATATGTCGTGACAGGAATTTAATACTTTAATCCACTGCCCCAGATCTCAAGTAGAAGCTAATGACATTGTCACCAGCAAGCAGCATCTGGTATAAACATGGATTAGAAGAACATGAGAGTTTGAAGACTGTGGAAATATTAACTAGAAAAGTTATAAATTTAATAAGACTATGATGCCAGTTTAAATCGATGCTAAGACTCAAATATGGGCCATTTATTCTGAGTCAGGGGCTCTTTTATTTGGCAGCCTGGGCCTGAATTCCAAAGAACGAGATATGGATAATTTTGTCATCATTTGCAACCGTTGAATGCAAGTTTCCTAAAGTGCCACTGGTATTCTCTCCTTTTGTAAAAACAACTGCAGCACAGCCGTGACAGTCTTGGATATATATATTTTTTCTTCTTCAATTTTGATCTACTCAGCCAATAGAGAATGACTTATTTGTAATTCAACCGGTCCCTTACCAACCAGTGCAAACACTAAACTTCATCTTGACAAAATACCCTTGACGGGTTTTCATTCACTCGTAAAAGTATATTAGTACGTACAAGCACTCAATTCTCGGTCTCTGGAAAGTTACCGTTTCAAGCTCGACTCGATGTTGCGCGACCATTGTTTTTTGCTCAAAAAAAATGAATACCTGAAGGTAGCCATCTCTTTTTCCAGAATGGCATTGTTAAATCAATTTGTTTTACAAGAACCAATCTTTAATGATCTAGCATATCGATGATTCACTGCAGAATTTTTCTAGCAAGCTGGATCAAAAAGTTGTAACATCTTGTTATCTTCCGGTTTACTATTAAGAATGCTAGAAATATGTGGTTTGTAGTCTAAGAATAATGCCTGCATATATAAAGCTGGCTTTGTAGATGGCTCCCCTCCTACAAGAATTTGTAATTCAAAGTGCTCTATGTTTTGAAAATCACATCAAGACGAAAAAGAAAACAATATATTTGGTATATCTAAATGCAGGCTTGAGGCATTAACACGTTTATCCTGATGCTCAAGTACTTTTGACCCAGCTGATACGGTTACAGATACCAATTTAGAGACATCCTAAATGATTTATAAACGAGATATTCAAAGTCCATCTTACAAACATCAGCTTCCCCAAGTGGTATTAAAATGTCCACAAATATGCCATGTTTCTAATATTATGAACATATGACAATTAAAAGGAATAAAGATAGCAGTGATTATGCCATAAAAACCACCATTCATTATTCAGTAAAGGTTTTAGGGATCTATTTGGTTTCTTCATTGAGCAATAAATTTAGAGTAATAAATCTGGATCTAACACTTAATTAATGGTAACCAACCTCTTAAAGAGCTTCGCAATGTGTATTCACTCCTTGCTCAAAGTAAGTTTAGGGTCAAGCGTTCTTAGACCTGATGCTTTGGCTCTGACCTCTCTTTGATAACTTTCAGGCTTCCTTCGTAGATGTGCCCTAAAAAGCTGCTGTACAATAAAACGGAGAACTTATGATAGTTATTGAAGTATTATGAGATAGTAGCTGTCATAGGTTACAAGCGAGATGGTGAAGCTGGGATATCAAGCACGGTGGTATTCTAACAATCCTGGTTGTTGCAGTGGTGGGAACTTTCCTTTTCTAAACTTTTCTAAAACCCATTCCACACCAGAATCAAACATGCCAAAAGAAACACGAGAAAGGATTTACTATCATCCTCAGCAAACAAGCCCAAAGTACCCAAGAATCAACAACCCAATAATTGCAGGGAGATCCAAGATAGTCTCAAGTCTCACGCAAGAGCCTGGAATGAGCAATTATTGACTTTAAACGGGCTAAAGAAGAATATTATTTAGTCTGGGAATATTCCAGTAAACGCAGCTATTCCAAGTTGAATTAAGAAAGTTGAGTCAAGACAGCGCTAACAAGAACTGTATGGAGCTACGATAGATAGACAGGAAATCAGCTTATTGTCCTTATATCAAATAGTTACAAACACAGAAGACTAGATTACGACAAACGTAGGCCTTCTGATACCATAAGCCAAAGTCATTATTAGCTCTCCACCCCATATTTTGTAGATCATCTTACGGATCTTGAAAGTAAGCTTTTCTAACCATTAAACTATAACAGAATACACTTAGACAGTTATCGACAGAACTTACTACTTGGCAATCTAAGATTATTGATCTTATGAGTCAGATTTTCATGTAAAAGTCATTGAAGGAATGTCTTTCCTTACGAGAACCTGAGATTCAGAATGCCTCCGAACACTAGAAGCTGGCAAACCAAGCTTAGTCACAAAAACTGAAGTAACTAAAATAATTAATTCTCGCACGGTTGCTGAAACTAGGGCAACTGAAGAACAAGGTAGGAAAAAAAATCTACGATTCAAAATATTTAAAAGACAATCAAAGGCATAGCTACCATGACATTTAATTCTATACATGAGTCAGTGTGACAATACTCTGACTTTACCCTTCACAGCAGAAACGAATGTTGAATATGATGGGGACGTCACGCGCAGAACCCTCAATTTCGAACAATGAAAAAGACTGGCCAAATTTTGCTTTAAAAGTCAGTAAGCATGATCATCTTTCTAAAAGAAATTAAAATATATATTTATTTATCTATATGATCAACAAATACTTACTGTCATACAAAGGCCAATGCCTAACCCTCAGACGCTATAGTAGAAGGCTAGAAGAGACTTTTGATCCAGATGAATGGAAACTTATTTACGGAGGTCTTATGATAAGCATAATGGACCAGGAAACTAGGGTGGAGCATTTCAGTGGCGTTCTATTCTTGCACATCAGATGGTGCTATTCTATGGAGTCTTTTTTTACGCAAGTTCTGGCCTACAGTAAACGAGATTACAAATAGCTCAACAAGGCAAACAGTACCTTTAGAAAAAAGTTGAAAGTATCAGGGTAGCAGTCGCATTTCTATAGCCACGGATTGACAGCTCCGAGTTGACTGCTCTACCTACAAATACTCTAGAGCATTTGACCCACAATGCAAGTGGTGAGAGCTGAGAAGCTTTACAAACCTAACTAACGGCTATTGGAAAGATCACAGTACCATGCGCACTTTGTAACTCTTTAGAACTGATATAAAGGTCATAGTTATATTGATGCTCGCAAAAGAAAGTTCAGGCTATCCCATCACCCCTGCTTGCATTGTCGTAACTATACTGTCAGAGGCAATAATGTCTGTGAACTTTATCCACCATCTTATAAGATCATGTAAGATAACGAATCCATAATATGTAAGGATATAATGGAAATTGTCCAATTTGTGGGTTTGGCGCGTTGACGGCTGAGTTCACTACCGTGAACACAAAGCTTGGAATCCACTAGACAAACTCGTACGTCCCGGAATCCGGCTGCAAGTTGCATTGGAAGCGAAAAGAGCCTTAGCAACTTTGTGAGCTTGCTGTTTATGCCGAAAAGCAGCATCCTCACTTTTCTCACGTGAGAAGTTGGGCTTTGTTAAGAGCGTCATCCGTTAGATTACTACAGCGATATCTTTTAATAATGAATCAAATCACATACGTGATTTAAATCCTTAGTCAGAATACTTCCACGATGATCATTAGATTATCCAGTTTGATAATGTAATTTTGATACAATCCATTGGTTAATTAGATACCTTAAGATAAAAAGATGGTATGAACGTGGTAAAATAAAAATTATTTGCATAACAATCACTAAGGAATTTACAATTAGAGACACCCTTTTTTTTTCCTACAGTAATGTGCCAGGTTTAAGAAAATATTTTAGTGTAATTCTTATTTGGCCATGATTTTTTTTTTTTGTTTATTAGTAAGAATTTGCTTGGTGGCAGGTAAGATTGTACCGCAATTCTAGGCGTACGAAAAAAGCGTAATTTCGAAGTAAGGTTGGCTTGATATTTTTCTTTTTCTATTTAATACTTCGTACACAACCAGCTGTCAAAGCACAAGTATTTTTTTTTCTTTTCAGAACCAAGTTTTGTTGAGATAATTGTCTCCCACGACTTCATTGCTACTAAAACTGCATCTTACTGACAGCCTGATAGCAAGTATCTATTAGTTACAGTAGGTGAAAAATAGCCGGGATTGGGTCATTAGAAATGAGCGGTTTTTTGCAACAATTCTTTCTCTTGTAGAAATCTGATAGAGTAATACTGCCATATCGGTTTCTCCAAGTCAAAGTATACTTGGAGATGCTTCTATCATACAGTTCGTATAATTTATTGTACCAAACCGACAAGTTGAAAGTTAGCGTGTTTACACCATATGAATCATACCAGCTTTTAAGTCAGAGATTGTTATCTCATATCGGCTAACATGATTAGAACAAGTTCTGACTTCAATGATCCTGTTGGGGCCTAGAATGGTAATAGATATTTTATTGCGTAGCTGCGCATAGCTAAGCTTTTTCTTCTTCCTGCAGCCTTGCATAATTAATTTCCCAAAGAGCTGATGGCTAAAGGAGGGAATTTAGCCAAGATTTGGAAAGTGAAATTACGGTTGGAATATGCATCTGTAAGTACATGTAAACGCTTGTGAACAATACGTGCTGATGCCAATGCTCATGAAAAAATATTTTACGGTAATAAAAAGTTTTCTCCCAAGTATTGCTAAGTTAGTTAATGTAGGCAAAGTTTTATATAATCTGCACTGTCATGAAGCACCCCCTCAAAAAGAAAATACCAGGAATTAAGCACATAGTCAATTTAAATCTACATACCAAAGCGCATAAACCTGGCATGTGAGACCAAGTTATCTCATCCTCTAATACAATGTGCTTAGTGTTTATTATGGAAATTTTTTTGTTAATCATATCTGTTTTTTTGTATCTTAAAGTATAAGATTAGCTAATGTATTGGCTCAATAATGCGTGATAAACACTGGACAGTTCAATTATGGTCAAGCACGTCCTTTCATTGAGCTTCTAGGGTACTTGTCTGATATAAGTGCTTAATGACGGTACAGACCATTGTAGCGTAACTCATTATTACTAGAAATAAAAATATATAATTGAATACAGTCGATGGACTTGGGAAGTTGCAGTATGCAGTTTACGAGGATTTTAAAATTGCAAGTAAAAATTGTCATCAACTACAAATACGCAATAACATCAGTCAACCGAGCCGAGGAGTAGCTGCCCTGACACAACTTATAGAGAATTTGATATCTCTGTTTGAGTACAAAAAGATGACTTATCGGTCTTAATGACCATTCCGCATCAAACATTTAGTAATTGTAAAATTTCAAAAGTTACCAAATTCATGTCTAGAAGATTAACTCCATATGATAAAAAGTAAATCTTAAGAATAACGAAAAACAAGTAATAAAAACAGGTAATTTATCGCCAAAAAAGCCTATTGTAGAGTAGATATAATCAAAATAAATGGACTCGTATTTTATTTTTGGTGGCTAGGCTTTAAGCGCCTATACTTGAGGATTTAAATTTGAAAAATAAAAAAGCATTTTTGACCTATTTTGTAACAAAAATTTGTCACTCATTATGGCTAAAACTTTATCAATGTATACATAACCTAAACCCGGAAAGCCCACTAGTGATCTTAGACAGCCTGCGGGGTTTGCTGAATACAACTATCTCCTACAGGGCACACTGGTGGTTTTTTTTCTTTTTTCAAATGAAAAATTTTCTTTGTCAATTGGAAAAAATTTCTTCATCAACTAATAAATGTGTCAGCATTTATGAGTTCATAAATTCACGCACATATTTTCTTCCAAGAGACGCACGTGCTTAGTAGAATACAAACATCGCGACAAGAGGAAATTTTTGAGAAGAAACAGCGATATAAAAAAAAGCACAAGGGCTACTAATATCAAAGCGAGAGAGTATTTATGTTCTATAAAATAATATCTTTATATTGTATTCTGTAAGTTCTTTGGTTAGTTAGTTTTACTATTACAGTTAGCAATCAAGACTTGGCAGGACTGCAACCTGAAATACTTTGATAGCCTAAGAAAAGATACAAGTGCATCCGTAGTATATACCGACTTTTAGAACAATCGCGTTACAACGAACATTTCAATTGATCGAACATGGTTTTGAAAAGGGGAAAAACGAGATTTTCAAAACCCAGATTGTAGAAACTGAAAATAAAAAAAAAAGAAAGAAAAAAAGATAAACAATTAAAGAAAAAAATAAAAACAAAACTTGGCACTGTCTTGCCTTTTTTTATTATTATTATTATTAATAATATGATACAAGGATCGGGATTGAGAACAATAAGTGTTTTTGTAGCGTACTTTTTGAAATTAATAGTGAATGATCAAATTGTTGCACGACAGATTATACGTTGGATCGTCTGAACGCTCCCATATTGCCCAATCAAATATGCTTTAACTTGTTCAAAAGATATCAGAATAATAAACTATAATTTAGCAACTTCTTTCTGCTGTTTGCTAAGACTTTGATCTCTTTTTTTTTTTTTTTTTTTTTTATTAAAAAATTTTTTTTTTTT
>Ga0160505_100558_pt1 | contig 20900 bp, 10 predicted proteins | sample DIDeMG_FD_108225 | JGI IMG/M metagenome (GOLD analysis project Ga0160505, IMG submission 108225) | Enriched chicken feces microbial communities from UW Madison campus, WI, USA - DID2874_E49_Stillage MG | ecosystem: Host-associated > Birds > Digestive system > Large intestine > Fecal ... | reverse complement strand
TAGTACAAATCCGAATCCGAAGAAAAGGCAAAACTAAGAAGGTAAAAATATGAATTGGCAATGACACAAGGCCAAATACCAAACAACCACATAATATTCTCACTCTAGGGTGTGCAGGGAAACTACCTCATCAACCAAGTTGATCTAGAAGGCTCTTGAAAAAGAGACTGATGAGGACGTGACCTATAGAAATGATCCTATGAAGTACGTCGCTTAAGGAAAAAAAGAAGAAAAAAAATCCCAAATGGGGGAGGGGAGGCCAGATATTTATACTCTTTTGCTACTGAAGAAGGGTAAGTGAATGTTTTAGCTATTAGGGCTATTAGTTATTTTCTAGTTAGGGTTAACTCTATTTAAAAAAATAAAGGTTTATTTTAAAGCTCAAGTCTCAAATACCAGTCTCACATTTACTCTGTCTTGTTAACGTAGCAGGTTTCTTCCCAAACAGGAACAACGTGGCAAAACTACTACAAGACAGTCACAAGCCTACCTACTTGTAATTACTTAACTGATTAGTCACGGCTACGTCTTTCGAAAAAAATTTTATCCACCCGTCGCATAGTATTCTCTCACGCGAAATCCACCTCCCAATCTACCTTTGAGAATTGTTTGGCCCGACAGGTGAATTCGATAAGACATCCACAGCTACAATGACTTCTGAATCGCAAAGACGTATGTTACTCGACTCTTGTTACGTTGTATGAGATGCTGCATGTTCGACTGGAGGTGATAGGGACAGCGTTAGTGCGGTAGTGTTTCCGGGACGCAGGCATACAGTTGAATCCAGGCTAAGTAAGGGCTGAAAAATTACTCGACTAATAGCCCTGAGCCGTGATCGAAAATGCTACTCTGTCCACACCATCTTTAATGACTTGCCAGTACTCTCAAATACATGTTCGTCATCCGTTATTTCGTACTAACATTTATCTTTTAGTCTACGTTAAGGGAAAGCACATTTCCTACCAACGCAGCAAGCACGTTACCAACCCCAACGTCTCCTTGGTCAGCATTGAGGGTGTCAACACCCCCGAGGATGCCAAGTTCTACCTTGGTAAGCGTATTGCTTTCGTCTACCGTGCCCCCAAGGAGGTCAGAGGTACCAAGATCAGAGTTATCTGGGGTAAGGTCACCAGAACTCACGGTAACTCCGGTGTTGTCCGTGCCAACTTCAAGAAGAACTTGCCCGCCAAGTCTTTCGGTGCCACCGTCCGTGTCATGCTCTACCCTTCCAACATTTAAAGTGGTTATTTGTTAATTTATTTCTTTATTTGTGTGTTGTACATTCTGGTTTATTTCACCTCATATTCGAAACAGGTTATTTTTTTCTCGAATTTTTCAGACGCGTGTATCCTGGGGATCAACGGATATGAGACTTGAAGGAATTAATAGAAATTTTGTTTCTGAGGCTGATTGGAACTATTGCAGTTAATGTAGATTAGTGTGATCTTTTTTTTCATTGTAAAATCATTCGGGACTGTTCCGTAGAGTTGAGATATCAGTGGTCTATTACTCAATCAAAAGACCTGAAACCTTCGGACTTCAGCCTTTTATCAACTTGTAAAGCCTGGGCTCAATGTCTCATTTTTATCTCAGGGTTAGGAAGTTGTTGTCAACCAATAAGCAGTGAGCTATCTCTATTATTCCCAAACGAAAAACCACCGTAATTTTTTCTCTTCTCTTACCTGTTCGTCTTGTTCAAGTAGAACTTCATCCATTTTCAACCCCATTATACATATATATACATATTCACAATGATTCCTTTTGAGGCTCTTCTCCCCTGGGGTGTTATCCTTGGTGTAAGTAACGACTTTTGTGTTAGAAATCGCGCTTTACTGGTAGATATTATCAACATTTAAAGAATAGGGATGCTAATTGCGAAATTTTAACCAGCTTATGACTGTTGCCGGTGGTGCCATGAACTCTATTCACTCTGCCAGAAACAACGGCAAGCGTGATCTTTACGGCCTGGATAAGTGGGACCGTCAACGTAAGTTAAACAACAATCCGACAAATTTGAGATATCAAGGTGATAGAAGACGGCTAACATATGCTGTGGGGAATAGTTATTGAGAGAGACTTCAGACTTACCGGTGCTTACCGTGAGCAATCTGACAAGCCTATTGCTCCCGAGGAGTTCAAGACCAACAGTTGGTGGAAGGTACGTACAATCAGTGAGACGCTTCGGCAAACTCAATTTTGCGTCATGAGTCGAGATTTTCGGATAGTGTTGCTAACAGGTTCGATTTTTACAGGTCGAGAAGAGATTCTAAGCAGAATGCTTTTGTCAACAAGTCAGTTAATGTTATCTTTTGCATGGAAATATGAAATACAGTGTTTTATTTATTTTTTTGGTTTGTTTCAGACTCGGTAGTATCGACGTGTATATCGTCGCATTTTAAGGGAAAGTGATGTGTTCTGGGATGTCCATGTATTGTAGATGCTATCCAGGAAATATGTAAATCCTCTATCCTTTGCTGATATTTCAACCAAATAAGAAAAATCAAAAGATATTCTCGTAAGGTTCCACCCGCGCTTATATCAGGGTTTCGTTTACAGCTTGTTATTTCTTGGACTGTATCCATAGATTTGTATCTGTTGTTGAAAAACATGAAATTCTTGTACAGCACCTAATTATCTAACACATTCTGACCTAGTTCCCACATGGAAGACTTGAACTCAAAACACAAATACAATCTCTTTCTTCTGACTCTAAGATAGAACTATTTAGTTTTCAATGACGCACATCCTTTATGCTAGAGAGTGTATTTGGGATCTACAATGGGAGACTGAATAGAAAATACATATATTTTAATGATTCACGCTAGCTTCATCTGTATTTTATCACCAAATTACACCACCAGTCATATCTTAAAATTATTTCAAACTTCAGTCTCAATAATTTTTAGTCATAAACTGATTATGATCAAAAGATTCCTTGAGTTGCCTGAAAATTATTCCATGAAGGAAAAAAACCTTGACTTGTATTTTAGGAATGTTAATGGCCAACTTATCTCCACAGATGAAATGCTGGTTTTGTGAACAATCTAATTAAAGTCATATACTTGTACATTTAGTCTATTTAGAATCTTGCAAGATCTCCTTAACCTCTGGTTTCTCAGACTCAACATCAAAATCAGGTCTACCCAGATCAAATGCCTGCGTAGTTCTGCTATAAGTAGAACCACCTAGTCTGGATACGGGTTTGAATTTAGAAAGATCAAGCGAGTTTAACTCTTTGCTGATAACGTCCTCTCTGGCATGAAAGTTGACGGCTTCAACAATAAGGAGCGTACCAGAGGGTTTACCGGTAACCTTCGATGTCCACTCATGATGACTGATGAGCTTGGCTTCGATTGAAAAAGCAGACTCCGCAACATGGGGCGGCTTGACCTTGACTGACTCGAGAGGTGTGAGACCGCTGAGTTTCCACTCGTCAACATCGCGCGGCGCATCGATACATGCATAGTTGGCGGCCTCGATGAACCACTCGGAAATGATATTGATAGTGAGTTCCTTGGTGGCAAGCACATTCTCGGCAGTGTCCTTGTTAACGCCACGGCCCTTGGACGAGCCAATCACAAAGATAGGGGGGTCACTATTCACAACTTGAAAATAAGAGTAAGGTGCCAAATTGCGGACACCTTCTGGACTTATGGTTGACACAAACGCAATAGGACGTGGAGTAACTGCATCAGTCAGGAGTTTGTAGTTAGCAAAGGGAGGCCTCTCCTCGCTGTAAGGCTCAAAAGAGATCTTCTTGTGTAACTTCCATTCGTCGCTAGTGGCACCAGATCCGGGCTTCCAGTTGGGGTCGACGGTCTCGGTGAAATGATATTCAATATCCTTTTCAAAAGGTGGGCGATTCTAGAGCATACAATAACTACATTAGACAGAGTCCTTAAACAATATTATAATTGTCTTTTATAATTTGAGCTCTGGATTCTCCTAATCCCAAAAGGGATACTAAGAATTATCGTTCAAGAAAAAAAAAAAAAAGAAGCTAGAACATACGGTTTCGGCTGTCATTGTTTTTGAAAATAGGTTCTGGCTAGTGCTACTGAATGGACGGTGAAGAAAAAGTCGATTTGAATGCCTGACAGCGGCTCTAACAGTATTTATAGAGCTTAGAAATAAGCGACTTGAATGTGTGATGCTAGCCATTTGTAAGATAAAAACTAAATGATGAAAACTGGCAACAGATTGTCGTGCGTTACTAATGGTTAGTAAAATTAGTCAAATGAACGCAAATGATGCAAAATGGATTTCTTGCAGACAGCATCCCAATAATTTTTTTTTAAGATTTGAGATAAACATTATAAATCGAATGACATACAACATATGATATAATCACATTTATACCACGTTCGAAACACGACGCGACTTTGTACGTTTTTGGTTTTATCAACTTTTTTTTTTTTCGAAAACCATCGGAGTTTCTTCTCATTTCTAGCTGTTACATTCACACACGCTTACACACCCGTGTCAACCCAAACAGGTGTATTCATTTCCGCATTCATGAACGCTTCTTGAAATGTATAGGAAACGTACTAATAATGTCGTGCTAAACAAACCGTTTCAACTACCTGTTCTTAATAGACCAGCGAGCAAAGACTCTAAAGAAACTGATTCAGCTGTCAAACCGGCCGCAACTGAGGAAAACGCAGCGGAACCTGTGTCCAAAAAAATCAAAGTTGAAAAGACAGACGTGTATGCTAAACCTGCGATAACTGCTGTAAAGAAGCCTGCTCTTACTCCAGGCCAGAACTTCAAATCAGCAATCAGAAAACCCCACAATAGTCCGCTAGTAACCGCTAGAGCTTCGATCCCGACAGAAAAAAAAACCCCTTCATCCAACGAACCCGATATTTACTTTGAAGCACTTTATCGCAAGTGCTCCAACAAAAAACACAAATCTTGGGATGGCGATGGTACTATTATAATTTCAACAACCACGAAACAAGCTACGTTAGAAAATGGTGAGGGTAAATCAATTACGAAAGGGCGGCTGAACAGCAGTACGTTTGAGGAAGGTGAGATAGTCAAAATGGGGTTTTACGAAGTCGAGCTTGGCCCATCTATTGATAGAGCTATTTACTTGTCTGGAACAGCTTTTTTGAAAAACGGGTCCGATGAATGCCCGATGCCAGCTCCGGTTAAGCATATGACCGTTTACCAAGTTCCAGTGGCGTCTGGATCTACTGCTACCATTTCAGGAGCTTTACGCCGTACTACCAAGGTGATAAAACCTCGACATGATCCCAACGTGGAAGGTGCTATTGTACTTACCCGTCCAAAGTCAAAAAAAGAAATCGTTGATGTGGTAATAGATCCTTTGATTTCAAGGCATTTAAGACCTCACCAGAAAGAGGGTGTAAAGTTTTTATACGAATGTGTTATGGGAATGCGTGATTACCAAGGAAAGGGTGCAATTTTAGCAGACGAGATGGGCTTAGGAAAGACTCTTATGACAATAACTCTTATTTGGACCTTACTGAAACAAACCCCCTACGTTAACGAGTCCCCTGTGATTAAACGTGCTTTAATTGTATGCCCGGTTACGTTAATTGCCAACTGGAAGAAGGAATTCAAGAAATGGCTTGGGAATGAAAGGATCGGTGTTTTCACGCTTGCAAACAATAAGAGTAACTTGAACGCTTTTGTTGCTGGCCGTTGCTATCAAGTCATGATTGTTGGTTATGAGAAAGTGAGATCTATCTCGGCTGAGCTTAAAAAGGCTTCGATTGATATAATTGTTTGCGATGAAGGCCATCGGTTGAAGACTGCGGCAAATAAGTCAGCTCAAGCAATCCTAAGTCTTAATGTCGAGAAACGTATCATTTTGTCTGGCACACCTATTCAGAATGATTTAGGCGAATTCTTTACTATGGTTAACTTCTTAAACCCTGGCATTCTTGGCACCTACACTACTTTCAAGCGAGAATTTGAGCTTCCCATCATCAAGTCACGTCAGCCAGAAGCGATGAAGAAAGACATTGAGAAAGGCAAACTGCGCTCCGAGGAGCTGTCTAAACTTACTAGATTGTTTACCCTCAGAAGAACAGCTGCTACCCTCGACAAATATCTACCACCTAAGACTGACACGGTTTTATTCTGCAATCCACTTCCTCAACAGATCAAGCTTTATAAGGATCTTTTGGAATCAAATATGATTCGGTCTTGCTTAGGGTCGTCTGATACTGCTGAGCACCTCAAGGCCATTACCATACTTAAAAAATTGTGCAACTCGCCAGCACTATTAAGGGATACCGAATTTGACAGTTCAAAGCTGCAAATACCAGCTACTCTCACAATGGGTAGTGGTAAAATGCGTGTCCTCGAAGACTTTTTATTCAAAATTTTTGAAGACACTGATGAAAAAGTTGTCATTGTCTCTGGGTTCACTAAAACACTGGATATAATCGAAGACAAGCTGAATGATTTAGGCCTTCCGCTTTTTAGATTGGATGGTAGTACTGCGACCCACAAGCGCCAGACCCTGGTTGATACCTTCAACAATTGCCACAAAAGCAAAGGATTTGCGTTTCTATTGTCAGCAAAATCCGGCGGCACTGGCCTTAATCTTATCGGTGCCTCCAGGCTCTTCTTGTTTGATACTGACTGGAATCCCTCAGTTGATCTTCAAGCCATGGCGAGAGTGCATCGTGATGGTCAAAAAAGACCTGTCCACATATACAGACTTCTCACTACTGGAACGATGGATGAGAAAATTTATCAGCGCCAAATCACCAAACAGGGCCTTGCTGATACTTTCATGGATGGAGGAGCTGCTTCCAACTCAGTTGAGGCTAGACCGGTATCATCTGGTGCTAAGAAACTTTTATCTGTTACCAGAGATTTGAAGCCAGCAGGTGGTAGCAGCAGCAATACATTCTCAATGGCCGAGCTACAAGACTTGTTTTCAATCAACACTGAAACAAAGTCCAACACGCACGATTTACTAGGCTGTTCTTGTCTAGAGACAAACTCTAGTCAAATGACAACTGTCTGTAATGATACACCAGCTAGCAGATCTGGGAGTGTGGCTACTGAAAATGCTGAGATCATTGAGGTTTCCGAGGAGGAAGACGACGATGACAATACAGAGGGATTGGGCGGTTGGGTCACAGCCAGGAATGTGGCCGAAGGCAATGTTCCCATCCCCAAACGCCTTCAGAACAAACACAGAATGAATGGCTTGTACGAATACAAGCACATAGATCCAGCTACCATCAGAGTTAGTGGCAATAATTCAGACCAAGAAGCCGAGGAAGAAGAAGAAGAAGCCGAAGATAGCGTTTGTACGGGTGATGTCATCTTGGACCAATTAATACAAAAGGGTAGTCCTATCTCGTTCATATTCACCAGGTCTACGCTAGAGCCCCTAACGGGTCCAACTACTGACTACACGTCATAGATCTATCTCAAATATTCATTTACAAAATTTTTATTTCATTCAGCTCTAATAATAAACATAGATGTATCTTCTCAAAGTCATGTAGAATCATCACTATGACTGTGCTTTGCCATCGAGAGGCTTGTAAATTATGACAAAATCCACGTGACCCATATCAAGTCGGCAACCATATAAAGACCAAAGATTCCAGTTGACTGTGATTTTCAAGCAAGGAAAACATTTTTCACTTTTTGAAACAGATCAATTCATATCCGGTTGCCACTTTTTCACAACCTCTATAGACGCGGCACACGCACTTGACAGTATCACCAATATCAATTTAGTCATGTCGAATCAAATTTCAGTACCCGACCCAAACCTCTATGTGTTTGACCTGGTGGAAAAGCTGCAGAACTCTATTAAGCCGTTCACATTTAGTTCACCCAAAGACGATGAAGAGCTTTCCGTCCAGGTAGAACAGGAAGAAGAGCAGAATAAGAAACAGGAAACAGCAGATACAACTGGCAAGGTATGCTCATACTGTGGAACTATCCCTGAAACAGGTGAACCGAACTACCTTCAGCTGCACTACAAGAAGGACTATCACCGATACAATATCAAACGGAAGCTACACAACCTTGCTCCCTTCAGTGAGCAAGAATTTGAAAAGGCTATTGGCGATATGGACGATGAGAGCATTTCGGGATCAGAAAGTGATGAGTCTGAAGAAAGCGATGCTGACGATAAACAGGAAGAGGAGTCTGAACACAAGTTGACGGCGCTCTTGAACAAAACCAATCTCGCTGACAATAGCGAGGATAATGACACAGATGAGCCTGTTACACTGAATCACACGCCATTTTTCATGTACACCTCAAAGGACCTTGAGGATGAAAAGGTTTATGCCATTTACAAGAATCTTTTTGACTCAAAGTATGTTTCTAATGCTTACCGGTCACCTGAAGAGGAGTACAAGAACAACCTCGCTGCCCTCGAAAGTCTTAACCCGAACGGAACCTCTGCTATTCTCATGCTAGGTGGTGGCCATTTCTCTGGTGGTATTATTAAGCATAAGAGACTTACCAAGCAGAAGCCAAACCTATCTAATCCATTCGCCGACATTGAAGTTGTTGTGAGCAAGACCTTTCACCGATACACAACGCGTCGCAAACAGGGTGGTGCCCAAAGCACATCAGACAGCCAGCGCGGAAAGGCTAACTCAGCCGGATCTTCCTTGCGTCGTGCAAATGAAGCTGCGCTGGAGAAGGAGATTCGCGAGCTCTTGGACGAATGGCGCGGTCACCTTGATAACGTCTCTTCCATTTACATTAGAGCTAACGGACCCACCAACAAGAGCATTCTCGTGAATTACCCGAACGCGCCCATTTCGGGCAAGGACCCCAGAATCAAGTCGGTTCCTTTCACGACAAAACGCGCAACCGCGTCTGAGATTAAACGCGTGTGGGCAGAACTCTCGCACGCCAAAGTTCAGGCCAAGCCTAAGATTGTCAAGAAAAAGGCAGCCGGGTCGCGGCCTCAATCTGCAACTACATCTGCGGCTAATACCAAGCCGCAGCAGCAGGACCCCAATGAGGTTCACACTAAGGAGCTCACATCATTGATCAAAAAGTCCAAAATCGCCTTGCTTATCGCATACGTCAAAAAGAATAAGATTAATGTCAATGAATTCCAGTTAGTCCCCGCATCACAGTACTCAAACACGCCAACATTATTGCACTACGCTGCTTCCAAAGGTGCGCACAACATGATTCAAACGTTTCTTAAAACACTCAAGGCCAGCCCCGCGGTCACGAACGCGGCGGGCAAGACGCCTTATCAGGTAGCAGGGGACCGCGCCACGCGCGACGCGTTCCAGCTGCTGCGCTCCTCGCTAGGCGAGGGCCCGCACCCCTGGGGCAGCTGGGACGCAGACGCCCATGTTGGCCGTGCGCTGACAAATGACGACATCAAGGAGCGGGCACAGCGTGAGAGCGCCGAAAAAGCCCAGGAGCACGCCCAGCGCATTCAGGAGATGGAGCGCCAGGAGGAGGTCCGCGTCCAGCATCGGATTGACCGCAACTTTCCCCTGACCTCGACCGGCCGCAAGGTGCTTTCTAGCTCCGTTGCCAAGTCAACATCGGGCAAGACCAGCCTGCTGGAGATGACGCCCGAAGAGCGTAGAAAGTTTGAGCGTGAGCAGCGTGCCCTCGCCATTGAGGCGCGTCTTGGTATCAAGAAATAAACCTCCCGCTATATTCTTTTGTAACGGTGCTCTCCCTCTCAATAATTTATATACATACATAGACCTGGATAAGATGTACTGGGATGTCATTTAATTGCAATAGAATGCTTTCCATAGCCTTTTTTTAAACACTTACTTTAGTTTCCATTACAATATTTACACTATCACATTTGATTTGAACTTGAAAAAATTGATTGCCATTTTATTTTTTTGTTTTGTTTTTCAGACAAACACTAGAAAACAACTTTTGATACATCATGATAATAGGTATTATGAGCACAACACTAAAAGAAAAATAAAAAATACCTTAAAGAAAAAAAACAAAAATAAAAAAAAAGCACACACAAAAGGGGAGAGGAAAAAAAGCATGAAGGGGAAAAAACATTACATTTAAGCCTCAGTGGAAGGAGCAGCAGCAGCCTCCTCAGTGGCGGAAGCAGCAGCGCCCTCGCCACCCTTGGACTCAAGGTACTCGTTGTAAGCAACAACGGCGGCATCAACGCTAGCGTTAAAGGAAGCATCGTCATCGGTGAGAGCAACGAGCTCGTTGATGTTCATGTCAAGGAGCATACCAGTGATCTTGGAAGCAAGAGCAGGGTCCTGGACGTTGGGGTTCTCAAGGACCTTGGGGAAGATGTACTCTCCAACAATCTGCTTGCGGGCCTCTTCAGGAGCGTTGTTGACAACAACAGAGAGAGGAGGCTCCTCACGGCCGGGCTGACCACCGTTAGGGCCGTTAGGGCCACGGCGACCACCACGGTTACCACCGGGGAAACCGTTGTTGTAGGGACGACCCTGGGGACGACCACCCTGGACACCACCGGGGAAGTTGTTGTAGACAGGGCCCATGTTGTAGCCGGGGATGATAGGCTGGCCGGCAGCGCCACGGGGAGCCCACTGACCCTGGGGAGGGGGGATGACCTGCTGACGAGGAGGGTGCATCATGACCTGGGGGTTGCCACCGGGGTAGGGGCGACCGTGAACGGGCTGGATGAAACCAGGCTGCTGGCCAGGACCGTAGAACATGGGGTTAGGCAAGTACTGGCCAGGGATGCCAGCGGCAGCGGCCTGCTGCTGCAAACGGATCTGGTTCTTGGCCTGGATCTGCTGCATGAGCTGGTTGCGTCTAACGTCCTTGCGCTGAGCAAGAGCAACGTACAAAGGCTTGCCAGCGAGCATGTACTGGTTCATCTCAGCAACAGCCTTGGTGGCCTCCTCGGGGGTAGAGAAGCAGACGAAACCAAAGCCCTTAGACTTTCCGTGGTCGTCAGTCATAACCTTAGCAGAGGTGATGGTACCGTGGGGGGCAAAGACCTCACGGAGCTTCTCATCATCAATGGTGTCATCAAGGTTCTTGATGTAAAGGTTGACACCAACGTACTTGTTGGACTTCTCAATTCTAGCAGCCTCGTGCTGCTTCTTGAGCTCCTCCTCACGCTCGTACTTCTTCTGAGCACGGCCAACGTAAAGCTTCTTGCCCTTGAGCTCAGAGCCATCAAGAGCCTCAACAGCAGCAGTGGCAGCATCGTGGCTCTCAAAGTTAACAAAACCAAAACCACGGGAAGCACCCTCAGCATCCTTGGCAAGAGTGGCAGAGGTGATAACACCGTACTTCTTGAAGAGCTCCTCAAACTCCTCGTCAGTGATAGAAGCATCAACGTTCTTAACGTAAACGTTGGTGTAGGTGCTGTTGAACTCCTCAGACTTGGACTGACGGTCCTGCTTGGCAATGTGAATGCCAACGTAGACCTTGCGGTCGTTCAAAAGCATACCGTTAACGTTCTTGATGGCGCTCTCGGCAGCAGCGGGGGTCTCGAAGTGAACGAAACCGTAGCCCTTGGAGACACCAAAGTCGTCAGTAGCGATCTTGCAAGAAAGGATCTTACCGAAGGTGGAGAAGGTGTCGTGGAGATCCTTGTTATCAATAGCAGGATCAAGGTTCTTAATGAAAATGTTGCCAGCACCAGTGCGACGCAAAGAAGGGTCACGCTGGGACCACATGATGCGGCAGGGACGGCCCTTGATGGGAGTGTAGTTAAGCTCAGCAAGAGCACGCTCACCATCAGCAATGTTGTGGTAGTTGATGTAAGCGTAACCAAGAGATCTCTTGGTAAGGACATCACGGCAGACACGGATGGAAGCAACGGGACCAATCTGGTTGAAGATCTCAAAGAGCATGGCCTCAGAGACAGAGGGGTCGAGCTCACCAACGTAAAGAGAAGCATTGGAGGCAATCTCAGTGGAGGACTCACCGGAGGCGGCAGCAGACTCAGCAGACTCAGTGGTCTCAGCAGCGGGAGCAGCAGAGGTTTCAGTGGTCTCCTCAGTCTTGTTGAGGGAGAGTTCTTCGAGGGCCTTCTCGGCGGCAGAAACAGAAGCGTCGGCGGACATGTTGATGATGTTGTCGGTGATGTTAATTAAAAGATCAGAGGCGATTCTTTAAAGAATGAGAGAAATAATTCGGCAAATATACGTTGGTGTATGTAAATGTCGAATGAGTATATCAGAATATTTGAATCTTTGGGGAATCTATATTGTGATATAAAGAGTTATATATGTGATTTTTGAAAGATTTTACAGTTTTTTTGGGCTTTTTTCAGAAAATTTTTCGATTTTTTTGTGCTTTTTTAATATGATATGTTGAATTTTTTTATTAACAAAGATTGTTGAATAAAAAAAAACAGAACTGAAGGTTGCGTTGAGAAGCGAAGTTCAGAAAATTTGAGGAAAGAAGCTTTAAAGAAGAGAAGAAAAGAAAGAGGAAGAGAGAAGAAAAATTTTCAGAATTTTTTTCTTTTTTTTTCTTTTTTTTTTTAAATTTTTTTTTTATTATTTTTTTTTATTTTTTTTTATTTTTTTTTTTCTATGCACTTTTTGCCTTATCCAAATTGGGACACCAGCCAAGACAATAAGACACTTGAGTAAACCCCTGCCCTTAAGAAGGGTTAGGGTATTTGTTCTTTTATAGCAATCAACCGATATCAGAACTTATCGCTACGGACCCTTCGGAACTTGGAAAACATAAAGCGCCGGAGTATAAACTCGGAAGTACACACACATAAGGCCTATAAATGGGAAATCACTTGAAAGCTTTCGTAGCTTAAAAAAAAAGTACATATTTACTTCGAAATCGCAACTTCTAGAATGACGTTGACTGTTGTTGCTATAATCCAGAACAACACCGTAATGATACCTAGCGTGCGAGACAGGCGCCATTTATTCAGTGGAACTGCTACTAACAGAAACACCAGCGTTAAAAGCAGGGTGATTCCTGAAATCACAAGCGTGTGTGATAGCTCTACCTGATACCCAGACGAATCGGGCATCACAACGAGGCCAGAAACACCCACACCAACTAGAATATTAAGCATCGGACCGCCGAAACATGCTGACAGCGCCATCATCGGGAAGCCCATCTTTGCCACTGTCATATTTGCCACTAAATCTCCGAGCGAGTTACCAACAGCAAATACTGTCAGTCCAAGAACTGCGTCTGAAATGTGAAAGATCACACCCAGTGCTTTAAGAATACCCACCACTTCGTTTGCTACAATAGAAACCCACGAGATGGCAAAAACAAACCCACTGAACGAAATGACCTGCATAAAATAAGGCGCCCTTGTTGATTCAGGAATCAAAAAAAAGATGAGCAACAATAGCACTATAGACACTGTAGACGAGTAGACGAGTAATACTATAAAAGAAACGCCACTGTCTCCAAAGCCGCTCCAGGCCACAAACAAAGGACCTAAAATAGCCTGTAGAACAACTAGCCATCTCACCAGGGGTATGTATAGTTTTGCCTTAACCGGAGCTAGGAATGGGTCATCTGGGTTGGTATTTTGCGTATCAGGTTCCTCTTTCTCTATAGCATCAGCTTCTATAACGGGCACTGTAACGGTGAGCAAGAAAATCGCTGGCGCTGTTAGAATGCACATGACCCAATTGACCCAGGACTTCTGGTCTAGACCAGCGAGGGTTGGACAGAGGGTAACAATAACGTCACCCCAACCAGCAAAAACGATACTCAATCTCTCTTTTATTAAATTCCAGCCGTTTCGGCCGGGGAAATTAACCAGATGGTGACCAGTGGTAGGAGGATAGTACGAGCCACTGCTTTCAGAAATAAAGGGTGAAGCTGGATTGTCTGAATATCTTTCCAGTCCGGGAGATACAGCTCGCTCATATTCAGTTGGACTATACTCGAACGAATCTCGCTCGTCGAAAGCTTGGGGGCTTGTTACTATCAATTCTGGAACTTGCGTTTGCGAGGACGGAACAACTATCTCGTCTCTATAACTGGACGGCTGTTCTTCAAAGTTCCCATCGCTGGTAGATTGTAAGGGAATGTTCAAGGTGTTGTTAGTCCGCGAATTTTGAAGGTTTTGTAAAACGTTTCTGAATTCCATAGCACCAAAGAGCGAAGGGCGGATGGGTCTTCCTGCTGTGCCCCCTGATGAATGGGACATGGAATTGATTTTTAAGGTATCTGGAAACTGGTGCGTATTTCTTCTTAGTCTCATGATACGTGTCAGCTCGTTGTAAACACCTTCTTGTTCCTCCTCTGACTGGTCTTGCCATGCAGGCACAGGTGTCAATGGCGAATCATGAAAATTAGGGATGTCGCCGTTGTCATTAACAGGTGAAAGTGTAGGCGAATTGAAACCAGCAAAATTCAAGCCTTGTGTTAACAGCGAAGGGTTGTCAGTAATTTCTTCATCAGCTTCAATGTTGGCTTCATGACCAAGCTCAGTGTAGAGGTCACGGGCCCTAGTTTCCACCAGATATAGATGGCGTTTCCGCGAATTGTACCAGTGCCAACCAACAACAAAAAGAACATACAGAAAGTAGATCAGTAACATGATAGCACACTCTAAGGATGTCAAAACACCATCAGATATGAAGTACATGGAAAATGCCACAGCTACGGTGAAAAACACCACATCACGGAGGAACGATTTTCTCGCTACCTTAAACGGCCTGATAATTGCCATTGAACCTGTAACAACAGCAGTGATGAAGGAGGCAGCACCGATAAGCTCACCAATAGCCAGTGAACCGGAGCCAATTTTCATGGCGGCGTAAGTCGAGAATACATCGGGAGAACCGTTTCCTAGAGCCAGAAATGTAACACCCGCAAGAGATTCTGAGAGCCCTAGCATTTTCGATATGGTATTAAGATTAGGACACAGGTAGTCTGAGGCAGCCACGCCGATTATCATAAAAAGAATGCATAACCAGCAAATGACACCTGTGAGCGTGAGGCCAGATACTACTGGCGATACACTGCAATAGTAAAGTTCAAGATAGTCAATATAACCTAGTCGGTCCTCTTGACAGTAGTCCTTGACAAATTGGCATTTGTCCAAGGCTTCCCTGACGTCTTCGCAGATTAAATGAGGGACAAGAGTTTCATTCGACGAGGTGGCAGCAACACTCGAGACTAGTATACAGAATACTAAAGCACACAGTAGCCGTGGCGGCATACTGGAGAGTGGTTGTGCTTGTCTCATGTGTGTGGAATTTAACTTGAGAAAGCCGAATATACCAGTTCAGAAAGGCTTATTAGTACTGGAAGTTAGAATTGGACAGGTCAAGATTCACAGCCTCAAGGTTTTATTTTTTTTATTTAATTTTTTTTGCTGTCCTATAGGCAGTTAATATCAATTACCATAATAGGAAATATTTATAAGATGAAATTGATATGGGTTAGGTTAAAATAAGCAGGTCTTACCTCAGATTTTGCCCATTAAAATGGGTAAATTGAAGACAGGTAACTAACAATAAAAGATATTGAGAAAGTTGAAAAACAAATCATAGATAAATTTTGAGCTCTATTTCTATATAACTTTCAAAAGAATTTTTATTTTGTTCTTCGATTGAATCGTTGGTATATATATACAGATTTAATGTTTTTTGTTGCCATAGATTACGAAGTTGTTCATGCATGAATGGTGAATGCTGAATTTCACTCTTTTTTTTTACAGCCGTACAAAAACACAGTTCACCATTCTTAACCGTACCGAAAGCCGATTACTGAAATGCTGGTGTCAATAGATTAGATGTCTGTAATGATAACCTTCCTTGGAAATTCATAATAATGATAGTACATATCTTCATACATTTTATGCTACTTGATGGTGCTGATGTTGATCCTTCATGAATTTTTTTTTTTTTTGGAATAATCAAAGATAGATACCATGAAGCTTCAAAGCTTGATTTAAAAGCTTTTACATGTAGTTTTGTACAAGGAGCAAAAAGGCATACCACGAGAATATGAAATTTCTTTTTGACAAAAGATAACTTTGTTGGCATTGAGAGGATACACAATACGTTGTCAATTAGCGGTGGTGTAATTGTTAGTTAGTAGCTAGAAATCTGCCAAACTCTTGACTATGCTATCCCATACGCTTTATATATGTGTTAAAAGGTTGAAACAACGTGTTAATTACCTTTAAAAAACAGCTAGTTTGTCCAAATATTTTACTGAGAATGGTTAGTTTGTGCTGACCACATAATTTTCAATGAACATCTAATAGTTGCAATATGTAGGACAATCAAACGTTATCCTTAAACGAAAAAGTTTACATCTGCAATCGGTCGAAGCGTAGCATCAATAGCTTCTGATTATTACCAGCAATCTAAGGTTTTATAGATCTTTTCAGTATAACATATCAAAATAAATCTTTTGTTTTATCTTAAACCTCTGCCTGTGTTATATATGTAAAACAGTATCCAAGAAATCTTGGCATCAATCTTAGGTGGAAACAGTAACGGTGTTTTTATAAATGCCTCCTGAATCTATGAAGTATACACATTGACTGGATAGATAATTAGTTTATTGCCCTTACATCAAATAGTTACAAGCAAAATTATTAAACAAGATGACTTACAAAGGAGACATGGGTTTCAAAACATTTAGCTCTATGAGACTGTTAAGGTAGTGGTGTAATCGCGTATTATATATTTAAGCTTTCGGTAGCACTGGATTCTCCATGAATAATTTCATGCATTAAGGGAAACCTGCTATACATAACACCCAGTAGATTGATACCAGAGATCGGCACTCGGTAAAACCTTAACAAACTGCTCTAATCAAGCGAACCGTCAGCAACAAAGTCGCAGTAATGAATCTAAGCTTTTAACTACCGCTCTAAAATCTTTTTCGTTATCAGGATCTAGGAAAGCTTACACATAGTAATTAACTTGTACTGGTTAATTTGAATCATCTGAGGTTAGTCACACGGGAATTTCACTGAGCAAACGAGAAAAAAAAATGATACTACGATTCAATCTTCCAATAAACAGCAAAATAAAATGCGCTGGTTTCCACTGAATGTATTAAGAAAACCATTCAAAACCTCAATGAAGCGTATAGATAGGTGCCTTACTAAACTTTACTGAAGACAGCATTTCTGGTGTTGATCTTTTCATGCAGGTTGAACCAGAAAGCATCATTTCGTGGGCACTTTCAAGTTTGGTAATGTTATCTACTGTCGGTATACCCCAGACGAATTTCTTAATAGCGCTTCAAAATTACGACAGGAACACACAGCTTGGCAATATAGCTTAGTGTTAGCAAGATGGAAAATATACATGATTGTTTGATATTGTTGTTTGCAGCGAATGTGAGAACATTATTGTTTAAAGTCTGGATGCCATAGACTCATCTGCTTAGTGGCCAAGGGCGATATAGGACAGCTGATGAAGCGGATGATATCAATACCTCCAAGGTAACAACGAGTTTCCCTTTGTCATGGGAGTTTGATTTATTGGATTATTTAAGCAGCTTTCAAGATATCAAGAATCTAAGACAACAAAGTTAGGCCTTTCATCAGCGTTGGCTGATCTAGTATCAGTACTGAGTATTCTTCCTCTAAAACCTTGTTTGAATGTTTAAATCAAGATCACGACCCATTAATTCCCCTTAGCCACATGCCTGTACTCAAGGATTTCATATTCAAGCGGACGTTTTTGGATCTGCTTGGTTCCGTTTCCAGGCCAGCCGAAAAAGGACCGCTTCAAATTCCAAAAGAAGAAAAAGAAAAAACAAACAAATTCCGGCATTGAATTTTCATAGGGTATGCATTTTTTATTTTTATTTTTTTAAGATTCTCATCTAGATTCCACTAGTTCGAGCAAGCGGCATAGAGTTATTCTTTATTAGAGAATCTTGAACAACAAAACTAAAAAAAAAAAAAAATAGATAAAATACTACGACCTGGTATTTGCAAAAATAGAAACATATTCTTCTTTTCTTTCTTTACCATCTATTCAAGATCTCATTCACACCAATAAAACCGCACACAAAATGATTGCGAAGCTCAAGAACAACATTCTTGAACCGGTTATCGGCTTCGTGACCCGTCTGACCTCACGCAAGCGGTTCAACCATATGCTGATAGCCGCTGGGCTGATATTTACTGTCGCTCTGATACTTCTTTTTGGCTTTCCAGAGAATCATCCCTACAGCTTTGAAGAGATTGACGAACCACCTGTTGGTGATGGCAGTTCTCTTCATTCAAGCCAGTTTAAGTTCCCTACTTACACCTACCAATCTGCTTTGAACGCGATACGATACCAGTCGAACGCCGCTTGGCGCCCGTCTGAAGTCTTTGACGACGGCCCTGCACAAAGACCAAAGCTTGACTCCATCGAGTCCTTCAAGTCCATGGGCGAGTACTTTAAGCAACCTCTAGTTGCCGACTACGCACAGGATGCCGATAAGATTTTCTTGATGATTAAAACTGGAGCGACTGTGCTGTGGAAACGTCTCCCCATCCATCTCACTACAACATTGACGCGAGTTCCTAACTTTGCCCTCTATTCGGATGCTGCCTCTTCGATTGGTGGATACGAAGTTATCGACATTCTTCAGAATGTTACAGAGGAAACTAAAAACCACGATCAGTTCAGCATGTACAAATCCATGCGCAAACTGAAGGAAGCTAACGGTGGGTTTATCAGCCCCTCGCGCTATAAACTTGATGGCGGTTGGGACCTTGACAAGTTTAAGAACCTTCCGATGCTGCTCCACGCTTACAATAAAAATCCTAACCTTGACTGGTACATTTTTATGGACGCGGATTCATACATCATGTTTGATAATTTGATGGCATACCTGGGAACGCTAAATCCTAACCGCCCTTATTATTTGGGTAGTGTTGCCATGTACAACGATGAAGCGTTTAACCATGGTGGCAGTGGTGTTATAATTTCACGCAAGGCCATGGAAGAGACTTTTGGCAAACATCCAGAGTGGGTCACAGAGGCGGAGGAAAAAACAATTGAGTCTTGTTGTGGAGACTACATGGTGGCCTATGCTATGCAACAGGCTAATATCTATCCTCCGAGCTCGAGAGCCTCTCCTCACGTTGGCAACCAGGTGCAAGGTGAACCGTACCAAAAGGTTAAGTTTAACGACAACAGTTGGTGTCAACGGATTTCCACGTTCCATCACCTCAACCCTAGTGACATTGAATTGCTCTGGGAATATGAGCGGCTGATTGGTCCTCAGCGCCGTAAAAATATTTTGTATGCCGACATTTATCGCGATTTTGTAGCGCCCCATATCGAAGAAGTCATGAATAACTGGGACAACTTAGCAGACGACCTGACTTTTGATGCTAATTCAGTTGAATACAAGGACTATGTCAAGTCAGGCACGTTACCATGGAAGAGCTTTGATGAGTGTCAAAGAGCCTGTGAGGACCATAAGCCGTGCCTTTCTTGGCGATACTCAAATCAGACCAAGACCTGTGGATTATCCGAATCTGTCAGATTGGGCCGACCCGAGCTCAAGTATATTAAGATTGAAGACGTGAGTGAATCCATAGGTGAAGAAATGGTTTCTGGATTTATGATCCCGCGGATCCGGGAGATGCGTAGCCACGATAAAAAATGCGACATTATCTACAAATACAACCAAGAAAAGCTCGACGCGGATCCCTTTAGTGAGGGCTGGTACCGCAAAAACGAACAAGCGGATCAAGAGGCACAGCAGGTACTTAAAAAACAAGAAGAGGAGGATAAGAAAAAGGCCGAACAGGTTAAAAAAGAAGAGGAGTAGATTGACGATAACAGCCAGGCATTTTTCTCTTTTTTTTAGTATTAGCAACAAGTTATATTAAAACAAAACAGCATCTACTATTATACTTAATAATATATATTTCTTTGGGATCTTATTTTTATTTCGTTATCGTGATCTATTTAATAGTTGTACGTAGCCGTGAGAAGAAATCTGTGTATGGAAAGGTATTGAAAAGAAAAAAGTACATATCTCTAATGTTTAAAAAAGGCATCATCCTTGAGCTTTGCATAATCAGGGCGCGCGAGTGAGTTGAGGGCCACCTTAATATCAAAATTAATGTCATTAATCAGCGCTTCAACCGAAACGTAATCAAGCTCAGGTCGGATATAACCGAGAATAATAAAGCGAAGCTTGGCTCCATAAAAGGTTTCACGGAATTTATGAATAATGTGGATTTCAGCGCTGAGATCTTGGTTGTGATAAAAGGGGTTAAGACCAACACTCATGACCATTGGCAGCACCACGCCGGTGTCGACGCCGGGCTCAAGCTTGGTGCCAAAGTTGTATTTGATCTCGCGATTGTTTGCTGTCGTGACCGTCTTTTCGCCAGCAGCATCAGTCTCGGTCTGCGGGTTGGGCGAGACGGCAACCCAACCGTAATAGATACCGGTATCATGGCCACACTCCTGCTTGATCGCCGCGAGCATGTCCACGTAGGCTTCACGCGGGATATTGGCCGTGGGGATGCCAAGGTCCGATGAACCGCGACCAAACCCAGCAATCACATCCACGTCGCCGGCAGAGTAAAGTGGGTACGGCGGCTCTGGCGTCTCGGGTCCAACAATCGTGGGCCGTGTGGCAGTACGATCCAAGCTGACTTTCTGTGTATCGGACATTGAAGAAAAAAGGATATGCAAGAAGGAGGAGAAATAAAGATGGAATGTGTGAGTGTTTAGAAGTAGCAGCTAGGCCAAGGTAGCTAATAGATAAAAGCAAAAAAATGGGCGTGTGGTGGAAATGGATGGATTGGTTTACCAGAGGTGGAAAATCAAGAAGGAAAGTGAAATTGAAAAGTATATATAAGGTTCAACCAAAAAAAAAAAAAAAAAAAAAAAAAAAAAAAAAAAAAAAAAGAGAGAAGAAAAAAAAAAAAAAAAAAAAAAAAAAAAAGAAAAAAAAAAAAAAAAAATAAAAGATAAACAAAAAAAAAAAAAAAAAAATTGAAATATAAAAAT
>Ga0160505_100556_pt1 | contig 20923 bp, 30 predicted proteins | sample DIDeMG_FD_108225 | JGI IMG/M metagenome (GOLD analysis project Ga0160505, IMG submission 108225) | Enriched chicken feces microbial communities from UW Madison campus, WI, USA - DID2874_E49_Stillage MG | ecosystem: Host-associated > Birds > Digestive system > Large intestine > Fecal ... | reverse complement strand
CGTCAGCACCGAGTCGGCCATGAAGAAGATTGAGGACCACAACACCCTTGTCTTCATTGTTGACATCCGTGCCAACAAGCGCAACATCAAGGACGCTGTCAAGAAGCTCTACGACGTTGAGGCTGCCAAGATCAACACCCTCATCCGGTTAGTGAAGCGGACTCTGGAGTGGGATCGCAGGATCATAGCTGACTTTGTAGCCCCGACGGCAAGAAGAAGGCTTACGTCCGCCTCACTGCCGACTACGACGCCCTTGAGGTCGCCAACAAGATCGGCCTCATCTAAGCCGCCTCTTGTAGGGACTGTGATAGAGGGAGGATGGATGCATTGGCTTACGATAACACTGCCTGGAAGCACTCTTTCCGCTCAGCGGAGCCCTTGATAGGCTGCTGAGTTTCCTTGTCCAAGACGTTAATGTCTCGCTCTACAAACACCACGTGCCCATCGTCTCTGACGAGGATAACGGTCGAGATCCTGGTCCCCCACCACCGAGCTTGCCCAGTGGGATTCTCGCTAGCGTCGACGTTACCACCGACTTGGAAGGGTTGGACGCGGGTAGCGCTGGCCATGTCGTTGATGCCGTTGATCGGTGGTGCAGGGCTGTTGAGTCAAAACGCCATGCTGCTACATTCATACTCACGAGAGGAGTGTCATCATACGCTCGACGAGCGCATCGTCATCTTCCCCCTTGTCCGTCCACTCGGCCAGCGTGGCAGCCATAGCCTTCTCTCCATTAACGACCTTGGGGTATGGTTCCGCCCATGGCGAGTTGGACATGCCCTTGCAGCCGTTCTTGTCGGGCTGCATTATGGTCGCTTTGGGGCGGTTACTGATGTAGCCGATGTCCGTCTGCTTCCATCCAGACTCCGTTTTGTGAGGATGGATCAGGAGGAGGTTGAAGCCCACATAGCGGTCGGGATCGATTGTCCGCAGGTAGTCCTGCACGGAAGGAGCGTCAGAAGGGGGAGGCGCGAGGAATGACTTGAGGAGGCGACCACGAGAAGGCGCGTTGGGTGGAGGAGGGGTGATTGGATGACGGATGTTGGTGCTGTCATTGTGAGAATGGTGTGCTGCGCCTCCTATCGAACTGATCAAGCCTTACTCACAGAATGCCAACGCGGAGATCCTTTGTGATACCCAGCCAGGTACCCTTGTCTGCGCTGGCGAGATCGCGGCCGCAGAGCACCCACTTGTCGGCTGAGTCACTGTCAAAGTTGTGCCACTCAGCATCGCTCGCTGGCCGGTCCAGAAATTCGTCGCGGTTGGCCGCCAGGACTCTGCTGTCAGTTCTTGCTCGACGCCGGGAGAACCTCACAGCTGGTAGCCTGGATGCGAAAGCGTATAGAATATCACACACATAGTGCGAAGAGCAAGTTGAGAGATGATATGGGCAATTGACGGTTTATGAATGGGAGGGCTGATGTGTTTGGATCGGCAACGATAGACTCGTGCCGGCCAAGGGTACGTGCAACAACGGCGTCGCCCGATGACGTGCCTCTTTGTGTTCAACTCAGCGCACCACAGTCACCAAAGCGTTGTTACACAGTGCGTTCGTAGTCCGCGCTTCCTAGCGCACATGGATGTAGATGCTTCGTCACAGTGCATAACAACAGACTATTTACAACGGTAAAACGCATCTAGCTCTCTCCAAGTACAATGTCTGCCCATTGCTTGCCACGGTCATCATTAATGCGGACACCTGCTTTGCCGAGACGATCCTCGCCCCACTTCATTAACCGAACAAGGCCGCCGACTTTGGTTTCCATTCCTTGGCCTTGCGACTCGAGGATCGCGGAGTTGAGTTCCTTCGCGACCTTCATGCGTTGCGTGCGGCGCATCAGCTGCGTGATGGGTACGTATGCGGGGTCATCGGCCGCTTCCTGGTGAGCGAGGTTGGGGAAGGCGAGAAGCGCCATGGTCCGTTCGAGATCAGCCAAGAATTCGGGGTTCTGGGCACCGCGCGGCGCGAGCTCGAGCGTGGCAAACTCAAGGGCTTCATCGATACGGTCGGCACGAATCAGCTCAATGAGGCGCAAAAGGAACAGGTGAAATAAAAGAGTGGGGTTGGTATCGAGGATCTGAGGTGTCAGTTCAGTGGTTCTGAAGAAAAATCAGAAAAATGGTTGGGCCCCTCATATCAGGTCTGTGATAAATCAGGTGTTTCCGCATGGCCTTGCACGAAGCCGGCTGAGAGTGGTGCATGATGGTTCATATCCTTGGGGCCAACCAAGATTGCAGGACAAAAAGAGACTCACTTCCGGATCCAGTTCGTTAACTCGCCTGACGGCCTCTTCGACGCGGCCATCGGCGACAGCCTCGCGAATCTCCATCCGCTCCTGGATAGAGTCTTGATCAATGGTCGAGGAAATGCCAGTCTCGCGCGCAAATTCAACAGCCGCATCCGAGAAGCCCTCGACGACCATGTAATCGAAGATGAGTGCGTTGAGGTCCCTTAAGTCTGTTAGCCATGGAACTACGAGAACAGTGAAGAAGGTGGAAACGGATCAGAGATGCTAAGTAAATTGGGTGTCCTCAAGTGTTTTCGGAGAGATTCCCACTTGCGATTGATCTCATCCTTAATGATGAAGAGGGGATGGGGAGGACGGTGGTGACTCACTTCTTTGAGACGACGGCCTCTTCAATCTTGCTCTCCCATGACTGGGGTTCAACAGGTTGTCCCTGCGAGAGGGAGGACCGGTTCGCGGCCGCCATGCTGGGAAGCAAGCATGCAGCGAACTGGTTGAAGAAAGAAGAAAAAGTGAAAGGCGGACCTTGGTTAAGTAGTCACACTAGAGTGGTCGATGGTGCGAACAGAGTTTGTTCAGATGGGTGCGAAGGGCCAAGGTGCACAGCGCGAGGCGCTGTCAGTGGCCAGTGGCCAGTGGTGCGAGCAACACTGCAGCAGGGGCGAGCCAGCCGTGCGCCAGCGGGTCAGCGGGGTTGATATAATCCCGAATGTGGCGGTCAATCCTGAGGGACCATATCACGTGATCTCTCAGTGCCGCTACTGGTGACGATCAAGTCGATGATCGATGAAGTCATTGATCTGAAATGTCAACAATCAACAAGCAAGCAACAACGCTGCCATCAACAACAACTCGTTACACCACACAGGAAGCTTGAGGTGCTTCCTCGCCTCACTGTCATCTTACCAACCACTTTCTAATGGACACCTACCAGTTCTCCCAAGTTCACCCAGCTACAGCGGTCGCCTACTCGCCAGGATCGACCTTCATTGCCACCGCTTTGGCTGGTTCGGTGTCCATTCGGCTGACTTCAAGCTTGGACTGCGTTCGAACATGGGCATGCCACGCCCCGGAAACAACCTCGCGCTGGACGATCGATAGCCTTCAATGGTCAACCAACGGTTCACGAGTACTCGCTCATTCATCAAAGCTTGGATCGGCTTGGGCATTCGATCTCACCAGCGAGGAGGCGATCTGCCGACTGAGTGGTGTCCCTAAGGTGGAGTGGGGAGGCGACGATGTGGTGTCATTCACGGACCGCGTACGTGCTCGATCACACATGCAATTGCTAACCATCAGGGTATGGGAGTCCATAGTCTTACCACTGGGAACAGTCGGTTCATTCAAAGTGTGCAGAACGGTGCGGCCCTGGGACGTCATATCAGTTTCTGACTTGTAGCACACAGTTGGTCTCCCGATTATCGTTATCTTGCGGTTGTTGAGCGTCACCAAGGCAAGGACTACCTGGGAGTGTACGACAAGGAGGCGCTCGTTCGGGTATGTGCGACCACACCAGGATTTGTCTGATTGTAACAGCACTTTGCCGTTCCTCTGGCAGAAACAGCGGGTGTCTCATGGAGCCCTTGCGGAAAGTGGCTGGCTGTTTGGGACTGGCACTTGGCCGTAAGCATACGAAGATTTATTCGGCAAGCTCATGCGCAGTATTCTCTCTATGTGTACTCTCCCGTTGGTGCCGAGCTTGGCCACTTTGAGCCAACAGATGTTGACATTCCGGGTGGCATCCTGCATGTCGTCTGGTCACCAAATGGGCGATTTCTCATGATAGGAGACACCGAGGGAACGGTTCGAATTGTTGAAAGCGAGAGCTGGACACCGCTCGCCACTTTTCACATCAGTGAATCGCCCGCGTGGCGTGAGGCGTCATCAACAGCACGTCAAGGCCCCAAGTTGACGCAGTGTAGGTTCAACTTGCCGATTAGGAGCTTATCCCAGTCACGCGAAGCACAATGCCTGCAGTCAAACGCCCAATCGATCTTCTACAGTTCAATCCGGACGGCACCCTTCTCCTTGTCGGCAATGGAAATATCATTCAAATCTACTCTTTCCAAGACGATATCTCGTCGAACCCGCGGATCGAAGTTTACTCGTCCATTGTATTCAACAATCCCATCAAAGTCGCTCGATGGTGTTCGTCACCCGACCGCCTCGCAGTGGTGACCCAGTCTCAAACGCTGTATTTGTGGGACCTCCTAGGAGTTGAGGGTGTGGACGTTCCAGAAGGTACGTCTCGAGCCTGCTCTACGGGAGACAAAACATTCCAGAGGCAATGTCACTGATGTCCTTAGCTCAAGACTTTGTCGCTTCTGACGTTGTGTGGTCGCCAGATGGACGCTCGGCAGCAATATGTAGCAAGCAGTCATTCTGTGTGGTGTATGACGAGGCCCCGGATACGGCCAACGCCTGGGAAGAAGTCCCGTAATTGTCTCTCGGCATCATGTCCAGGTTATGCATTCACGGTTCCAGCTGAGAGATGATGCCCTTGCAAATACGTGCACGAGTAGACTGGCCTTGCTGAGAACTCTTGCGATCATGAGTCTCAGATGAGTGCACTCGCGTGAGAAGAGCCGCCCATGCTGCCAGATTGAACAAGGTCTCTGAAGCGGTGTTGCATCACGAGGCTGCCGACTGTAAATGTGATCCGGTTGAGATTAACGAGACATGTGACCGCATGGGTGATACACTCGACGTCGACCTTAACCTTCGTCCCAACTGTTGAAGTATGCACATACATAGGGAAAGGTCGTGAGGTATTATCAGGTGATCGTATGCGAGCTGTCTGTAGACGCTAGGGCAAGCTACCCAAACAGCATGGATGCGGCAACGTCCACGTTGCCTCCCGCAGCTTCCAAGAGCTGAGCCGCTTGCTCCGGGGTCGCTCCCAATCCCACGAGCTGCACAAGAGTCAGCGACAATGGCAGCCACGACTTACAGTTTCAATGTCCTGTGAGTTCTGAGTCTGTCGAGATGTGAGAGCGGGCGCGGACGAGGGGCCTGCAGGGGCAGTAGCAGGACGAGGGGGAAGTTGAGATGACGCGTTGCTGGAGCTGGTGGCTGTGGGATCACTCCGCTGTCGAGCACTCTCCGGCAGCTCATGCTCTGAGAGGAACGGGATTTCAGTCTTGGCGATGCGGAGAGTGTTTGTGGAGAGGTCGATGCATGCCTGGTGGCGCTTGAGCATGTCGAGGCCAAACAGCAGGTCCACAGACTGCCCTTCCAGAACCGAGAAAGCCACGGGAAGGAAGAGGTCTCCGAGTCGAATCTGAGCAGAGTGAATGCGACCGAGGATTTTTGCCGTTCCCACGCCCTGGGCAACACCAGCGAACCGCTTGTCAATCAGGCGCATGATTCCACACGCTTCCGCACACTCGGGGGAGACTACAAGTTAGATAACCATGCCGGAGGAAGAGGACTGACTGATGGTGGTCTGCGCTCCTGAATCGACAAAGGCCTTGACGGGATGTCCGTTCACCTCGACGTTGATGTAGAGCATGGTAACGTGTCCGAACGACTCGGGCTGGAGTCAGGACTGCGCCATGACGATGTGCTCACCGAAAATTCCATGGCGTGGTGCATGTTCTCCAATACGGCCTCCATACGGATAGCTTCCTCAATCTTCTTCTGGGCCTCAATGTCGTAAGGATCCGCGTTCAGGAGCTAAAGGTCAGGCTAAGACATCAAATGATAAGAACAACGAACCTCGATCTGCCTTTCCTTCTCCTGTGCTGTCTCGCGCATGTTCTGCTGTTGACGACGGACGAGGTCACGGAACCGGGCGCCTCCAGCTTGAATGGCAGCGGCGAATTCGGGGTTGGCCTCGATGTTAGCGCGCCTCACGCGAAGATATCCTCACCTGACGCAATTGACTCATGAGGCGCGGGTCTCCCAACGCCTGCAGGCGCATTCGCTCGAAGTCAGAATCACTCGTGAGAGAGACGCCTTCACCAGCGTCGGCACTGGAGGAAGACGCCAAGGGACGAGCATCACTGTGAGTTAGATTAGCTAGCACGAATACACATACCGGAAGGTAAGGAACAGCGTCGAGCTTGCACCGGAGATACCATACGCCTCCAAACTCTTGTCTTCGGTTGTGAGGGCAACTCCTCCATCGGTGGAAAGCGTCTGAGAATCTGCGGGCACACCAGACTACAACATGAGCGTGGAACACTGAGGCGTCCAGACGTACCTCTGCTTCAAGGAGAGCCTTGACGTCGCGGACTTCCATCGAGGGGTCGACTTCATGCTCGTAGACGTTCTCTGGAGCAATGATTGTGAGCCGCATAGTGGTGATGAAGAGAGATCTAATCTAATAAGAGTGACGAACAGGGAGGAACAATAAAGAAAGGAAATGGACGTCATGCAGGACAGCTGGTGGAGGGCGAGTTGCCAGCCAGGAGTCGGGGGCTGGCTCATGCGACCTCCACCAGACACACCCACAGGCCACAGTACCACAGTACACAGTGATAAGGCCATAGTGACGCATATTTCATTGTTGATCTTGGGCAGTGACGAGAACCGCGTGTGCCACATCGAGGGCCACGCTCAAAACTCCGCAATCGCCGCTCCGGCCTGGCTGGGTGCCGCAGCACAGTGGAGGATGCACACACAAAAGGCGCGAGGTCTTGTGTTCTGCTTTCCTTCTTCTCATGCACATCAGACGACGACGCTGGGCTCTTGCTCTACGGCTTGGCAGTCTCTCACCATCTGCGTATCGTCTTGACGAGCTCGCATTCGGAAACGGTGTCTCGAACAAGCCTCTCGCGTCTTGAGTACGCCTCGTTCTCGTATCCTTTTGTGGACTGGGCGTAATTAGATGACGGGACATTCCGTGTGCTTCACCATGCAGTCATGCAAAGCTGTCTGACGAAGATTGCATGGATCACTTGATCGCATTTTTTGCTGGTGACTGGACGATCCCTCTGAGCTCACAGCCCCAGCCAAAGGCTACAACGTTATTAATTGTTGACAGACAGATGGAGTTTGCTTTTACTTTTTCCCATTTCGTCTTCTCTTTACGGTGTTGTTCATGACGTGTCGAAGCATCCCTTCAAGCAACGATGTGGGCCTTACACCAACTACGTGAGACCGAACGTCGCGTAAGACAGGAACGACGCGACTCTGCAACGACTGGGGGCACGACAAATGTCATCCCAGTACCCACGGCCCCTCACGACGTTCCATTTGACGCTCAAGAACTTGCCGCCTTCCCTGCGTTGCGTACGCGCAATTTTTGGTGCATACAGAGGCATCAAGCTACCGCTCTTCATTATGACTTACGACTTCGAGTCGGAGATGGGATGGTGAGCTGGGCTGTTCCCCGCGGACTCTTAGGCCTCTCGCCGGGACGCGAGAACAGCCGCCTGGCAGTTGAAACGTCCGTTCATCCCTTGTCCTATGCTGTCCATGAAGGTACATGCCACAGGAGTATGCGCTTGCGCTTCATCTGACACACTGCAGGTCCAGACAGGAGCCGCCCAGGCTGCGGGACACGGAAGTTACCAACGGGGACCTTGTACTAATAGCGCAGTGTTATGGGACGTTGGCCGGTATAGCATTCTGGAGATGAAAAAAGACTCAGAGAGTGATGACGATGAGGAGTCGGACGAGTAAGGTATCTCCTCTTGACTGGCGCTGACTCCCAGCAACGGGGCCTTTGAGGAGGCAAAACTACAACTGTCGCTCAATCAAATAGAAATGGGAAAGAGGCAGAGCTTCCACATCGTGTTGTATGGAGGCAGAAAGGTGTGTGAACTCGGCGGCAGCGAGAAATGCTAACATGCAGATGACCCAACATGGTAGATACTAACCGGAACGCAACACACTAATTGCAGAGTTTGCACTCGTCTTGCCTCGCGCGAGAACGCGACAGTTCACGGCGGGAGGTGAAGAGAAGCGGGAATGGCTGCTACAGCTACCAAGAAGGGCGAAAAATGTGTACAGTTGGGGGCCTGACGGTGAAGACGGCCCTCAATTTGGAAACAGTGTCAAGAGTAAGCACTTATTGTGTGGTTCAGTGTTGATATCGCCACAGGCGGACTTTCCTTCCAAGAGCTTTTGGAGGTCGCCGACTCGCGCCTGTCAGGAGGCTAATGGACTGATATTCGAGCAGCGTTGCACTCGACACGGTCGGCTTATCGTCGTATCCGTAGTGACTCTCCACCAGTTGTCTTGGTTGTCCTCTTATCATCGGCAATTCCCTTCAGTTCGCAGGCTATTCCAAGAGGCAGCTCGTCATTTACACAGTACACTTGCTTATGTCATTTCCGCCACCTCGCGTTGTTCCAAACAGTGACCACGGCTTTAGGCTCTTCTCACGACCATTTGACTTTGGGCCTGCTCGCTCGCAGCGTCGTCGCATGTCGGCTGGTGAGGTCTACAGAATATCCATCCTCGCTGTGCTGAACACGCTCGTCGACTCGCTTCTGAACCGGGGAGTGAGGAGCAGAGTGGTGCGCTCTTTGCTCGTGCCGATCGTGTCCTCCAGCCCGCGCTCATGTATAGAGGAAGGCCGATCTAAAGATGGAAGACACGCTATAGTTCCTCTACCTTTCCACCAGGCTGCGATGCCGCGACGGGAGACAATACCCAATATACCGTATTGGTTCGGAGCCTCAACGGAGAACAAGTCCTTGGTCTCTTTGGAGGGCAGGACCACAACAAAATCTTACAACCGAAGCCACCGTTCTTGTCTCTGCCACGGACGTTGCTAACAGGACACTTTGAATGCATCAAAATTCACTGAACGTATCGCTTTCTCTCAATGGCGAACGGTAATACCTCGCTTGAACAGGTTCTATGCGCGCCGCCTCCGCATGTCCAGAAGCTAAAAGCTGGTGGTTGCGTGGCTAGGCCTTCTGCATAATCCCGCACCCCCACGTACCTGCGCTTGAGCACATCAACATCACTCTGTTGGCATTGACAAGGGCGTCTGTGTAGGTGCTTGTGGGGAGTTGCGCTCGTCAAGCAGGGTATTCCCAAGGAAATGCTTGCAAATGACACCGCTCTCATGGTGCAGGCCTTTCAGACTCTGTGCCACGATTTGTCCTCAATCGGACGACGCCTGTTCTCCCTCTTGGGCTCCACATTCCCAATTATAACCTAACGGGCCGGAGTCAGTGTCTTATCTCTTCAGCGCCACAAGAGACATCGTCACAGAGACGTTGACAATGCCCTACGAGCTGCTCTGAAAGTCGGGAGTGGTAAACGACAAGTTTTGATGAATAGGTAAACTGGCTGTGCAGCAGCATAAGCTCAACGATGAGAGCGAGGACGGCCGCGCGTACCACTGGTCCGCCAGCCCCTTTGCGAGGCTCACAAGCGGGGCGTGCTTCAGCAAGCGTTTCCTGTTCATTGACCTCAACTAGCAGGACCCAACTCGTTGCATGTGTCGGCTGTGAATTACTCAAGCATGACCGTTCGTGCGCTACGATACCTATTTGGCTACGGCAGTTCCCCTCAGGCGGACATACATAATCTCCCAGCCCTCGTCGGCGACACCACCCTCCGGCTGTTTGCGCCCAGTCCCAGGCTCCGCGTTACACCAGTAGTTATCAGGACGGCAGATTTCCGCTGCCTCCTCCATGAGCTTCTGCGCTTCCTCCTCGTTCCACGAGGCGAAGAAAGTATTGCGTGCAAACGTTTGCAGCCATCCGAGAAGGTCCGTCGGCAGTGGTGTAGGTCGAGGGACGAGAACAATGTCACCGGGCTCCATTCCATGTTGCTGGAGCAGCTGCGCGAGTTAACATGAGCATCATCTTCGCGGGGAGGGTTTCAAGTGAGAGGAGACACAGCTTCGTGTCAATATTATTGACACCCCAGGGCGAGATCTGTCCCAATGACGCGCGCTTCTGGTGTGATCAAGCGAAGCACAAGGGCTTTCGCTCTCCTCAACGACGCCGTTAGCAGAGGAGAAGGGCAGGGTGGCCTGAGAACCTCTACGAACACAGTCTCCCAGACAATCTACTCGGAACCTGCCGTGCTTGTCGGAGTGTGGATGGTGAAATGGTCGCCCGCTCGTCAGACGTCGTGACAGGCCGTGCACCAGACCCACAAACGGGTAGCATGACAGCCGTGTACATCTCATGTTGTCCCTGTCTCCATTCTCAACTCTGGTAACACATGTCTCACGGGGCAAGCATATCATCGTCTCGTTTCTCGCAGTGTGTCCAGGCGGAATACACTGTAGGCGGCATCGTAGTTGATGCCTATGCGGCGTGAAATGGCTGTGAAGGGGACGCAGGTTGAGGAAGAGGATAGACAAGACGTACCTTTGTGTACTGTGCAACGGTAGGAAAATACCAGGGATCATACTTGTGGGGGTCCTGTCCGCGACGTCGGAGCACCTCGTGCAATGCTGACCGAACACCCACGCTAAGTTTGTCAGCACAGGGCACTCATATCTTACATCCTTCCTCCCACGCAGTTCGAGAGGGGTGCTTATGACTCACGTATTTCCAAAGCCACCGAACTCGAAGCTAACTCTACCACCAGGTTTGAGAAGCCATCTGATAGTGTCTACAACACCACCAGGGTTTGACTTGCACCAGTGGAAGGTCGCCGACGAGAAGACAGCGTCAAACTTGCCCTTGAGGGAAGGGTCGAGAGTCGTGTAGTCTTGGATGTCGCCTTGGAAGTACTGAATGGCGGTGTCCGAAGCCCGAGCGTGCTCAAGCTGAAGGTTAATTCTTGGAGCCCATATTCAGTGCTCACCATCGATGCGCTTGAGTCGATGCCGCAGACAGTGCCCGAGGTACCTACGATCGCCTTGATCTTTTCGGTCAGTTGTCCAGTACCACAACCGAGGTCGACGATGCTCTCGCCAGGTTGGGCATTGAGCAGATCAAGCACAGGCGAGGAGTACTTGTCAGAGTAGACAAAGCTTGCGTGCTGTGTGTAGTTGGAGGGGTTGTGGTTTGTGAGCGAGCTGGTGTGGTCTACCATACTGTTGTTGGAGGAGATGGAGGTCGTTCGCAACGTCAGTGGATTGCTGCTTCTTATCTACGTACAATCAGGCGCGAGTCAGAGTCATCGGGCCCGATGGCTCACACAAATTTCGGCCGAACGCCGCTTCAGCCAATCGTTGCATTGATAACGTCGTCTTGTCTGGCTGGCTGTTACACGAAACTCAAGCTTCGACTCAACCCATCACTTTTGTGACTCTGCCGACGACAGGGCTGCCGGGTCCACCTGGATCCCAGCTAAAAAATTAGGATCCGCAGGTCAGGTAGGATAAAATGATGATCCACCTTGGATCATCCCAATGCATGGTCTATGCATGGTTAGCACATGGTTAGTGCTAGACAGTCAACCTGTCTGCCCAGCATGGTTGTGCAAAAGAACAAAAAACATCTTGTTCATTCTCACACCTCACCACACCCAACAGTGTGGTGACATGGAAAGTCGACACCAAGCAAACATGGAGAGGTGTCATAATCATAACAAGGACCTCCACCAAATTCAGGATAGCAGGATCAAATGCCATGTGGGATTGCAGGAAACCTGGCAAGGACATGTCAAATATTCATGATGTGTGAGAGCCCAACCCAGAGGAGGTGGAGCTCAAAACCAGGTGAACTGGATGGGAAGCGAGATAGAAGCAGGATGGAGAAGAAACCAAGATAATAACATTGACATCGGGCTACGGTTCATACTATGGGAATACATAGGGTGGTCCGTCGCCCGAGTTGTCGGACGCAGAGATCGGGTGAAGTCCTTGGACGGTGCTTCAGGTGAATCGCTGTCCGGTGTGTCAAGTGAGTCGTCGAGCGATCCGTCAGGCGAGTCATCAGACGATTCTCTGGGCAAGTCATTGGGCGACCCCCCAGGTGGGTCGTCACTTGACGGGTCGCGCGAGGCACTGGCTGAGTCTCCGAGAGGTCATCCGTCAATTGCAAGTGGTAGCCATGTGAGGGGTACGTAGATACCACGGGGTGCAGATATTGGAAGAAGTCCATTCGGTCAGAAGTGGAGGCCGTGGTCTGGGCCATGACAGGCCCCCGGTCTAAGCGCAAGCTCCGTCGAGCGTCGGTGATCAGTCGTCGATCGAAAGATAGCGCACCGCAGTGGGGAGGAGGGTGGGTTTTGACCAGACAGGTGGTGAACAAACAAGGAGGGGGTGCCGACTGGCGCTGCCAGCCCGCGAGCTGAACTCGGGCCCTGGGACAGCAGTCGGGCTGGTGCATTGGTGGCGTCCCCTTTGCTGGTGTAACTCAAGAAGGAGGTCAAAAAGAAGAAGGCGGACAATGAGGCGAGAGCCTGATCGCCGGTGGAGGTTCTTGTTGAACAAAACATGCATATTGTGGCACCTGGCGATCCAAAGTGTCATCCGAGAGACAATGGGGAAAACAAAAAGGGGTGGAACGGAGTAACGGAAATACCAGGAGGCAAAACAAACAAGATAACAAAATGTGCAGTGAACATCGATCCATCACGAGGCGAGCGCGAGGCTTTGATCAGTCGCAGACAAAAGGAGTAGTTGGGTGAAAACAATGCAGCACCGTGCGAGATGCGCGTCACTCGATGGGACCAAAGAACAAAACAAAGAAGGAAAACACAAACAAAGAACAGGGAACAAACAAGGCGAGGTGAACAAAGAAAACACGAAAACAACGCGCGTGTTTGTTGTGACGTACCGTACCGTCACAGATCGATGATACGCCACAAACAAGTCACGTGCATGAACAACATCTCCGGAGATCGATATCGGAATTGCATCCGGCTCGCACGTAACCCACGCGGCACCGGTTTCCCACGGGTACATATCTCTACATGACGTACACCCGGCTATAGGCCATCCCGACGCTCCACAAGACCGATCTGCGCAAGTCACGTTCCGACACAGGAAGACCCATTCCGGCCTACAAGACTCGGAGACTCGCCACCGCTTTTCCCCATGATTCTAGTATCCTTGTTACCACCATAGTACTCGGAGCGATACGAGGATCACGCCGGTACCATTCATTTCATCTTCCACCCCATACTGCACGAGATAGTCCTCCGTTCATCTGTATCGGAGACCGCCCTAGTCTCCCTCGCTCCCCTAGTCGGTTGCACGTTGCAGGAGTGTATTGTGCACGCAATTAGTCATTCTACCGCAGTCTCAGAGGCTGTATCAACCGGACCTGCCTGATTGTGGATCAAGGTCTAGTAGGACTAGACCGAGATTACAAGTCGGACAGCTCTCACAATCATACTAGAATCATCACGGCCACTTGTAATACACATACACACCTCCACACGCACACCTTCGAACACCCTTGATACGCCATGGCCAGATTCGAAGACGAAGAAATTCTCACTCCACCGCTCCCTGTTGAGGAACGGGTTGGCTCGCTTGAGGATACTTTAGATGGTGTCCAGCAGAGTCAGGAGAACCTCCGCGATGAAATGCAAGCGATTTCCGGTAGTCTAGCGTCCATTCGCTCGCTGCTCGAGCAGCAGGACTTCCGTCGAGAACGCAAGCGTAAACGCAAGGAGGACCGAGCGGAGAGTAAAGCCAAGAAGGCTACTAGGGATGAGACCCCTTCTTCACAGACCCTTCGTTCTCGCCTTATGGAGACACCATTCCCACAAGGAGTAGGTCCGGTGCCTTCCCCTCTCGAGAATCGGATCTCCGCTGCTCCACCCGTCGGAGTTCCAGCGGTTCCGACTCTCAAGGGCCGCGAGGCCAAACTCAAGGATCCCAAGCCGTACAATGGCGATCAGAAGAAACGACCCCTCGAGGACTTCCTAGCCGACGTTATAGACGTTTTCCGGTGTAACCCACTTTCATTCAGTTCCGACCAAGTCAAGATCACCTATGTAGCCACGCTTTTACAGGATAAACCCAAACAATGGTACCGTCAAATCACTCATTTCCCTGTAGAGCACTGGCCCCCTTACCTCTCGAACTGGGACTTGTTCGTAGAGCAGCTCCAGTTCTCCTACGGAGACCGCGACCCGATCGATACGCGAACGCAGGAGTGGATCGATCTCAAACAAACGACATCCGCTTCCGCGTATCGCGCCGACTGGGAAGCACGTGCTTACACCCTTGGTGTACGAGACTTTTATGGCTCCGCCGTCTCCGCTCAGCAGTTCTTTAAAGGACTCAAGAAGCGTGTACGCGATTATATCAATCAACACGAAGATAAGCCGCACACGTATCGAGAACTTGCAGACTTAGCCGTCAGGATCGACAACCGACTTACAAGGGCGTATAAGGCCGAGGAGGCTGAGAAGCGCCAGTCTGGGTCGGAAGGCAATAAGAGCGGCAAGCCGTCCAATAGAGGATTCAAGCACAAGGGTAGTAGTGGTAAACGCACCGCCCCCTCCGACGAAGAAAATGACACTGGCACGTCCAAGGAAGGCCGCAAGCGTTTCCGACGACAGTCGCGCAGAGAGAAGGATAAGCGCCCCAAGAAGAGCGGCAAGGATGCCGCTGCAGAGCTACGCAAGGAGCGTTTCACAAAAGGACTCTGCATCGAATGTGGCGAATCCGGCCATATCGCACGTAACTGTCCAAGTCGAGGATCGTCGGAAAAGACCAACAACAAGGAAGACAAGGACAAGTCTTCTGGTGCACGGGTAGGCCCCGCTGCATCGTCAAAAAACCCGAAGGCCTAGACATTGGTAGTCATGTAGCTAGGCTTGCTGTAAATAAGTCTCCGGTGATTCAAGACGGAAGTTCGCCACCATCACCGAGACCTCCCCAGGCTACCCCATCGATACAGCCAATACACGAGGTGCCGCGGTTGTATCTGGACATAGAAGTTGAGACCAAAAGTGGACAGTTTGTACCAGTAAAAGCGTTCAACGACGATGGATCTGATCGGAACTTGATCTCTCCTTCTTTTGTAAACAAATACGGCATCGAAATCACACCACTACCTACTCCCATTGCCACGAGCTCGGCCAGTGGGCAACAAGACGCTACGATCACGCACCAAGCTACTATACTGGTTCGGTATTCCGGCGGAAACTCGTCTACCGTTACCTTTGATGTCTTCCCTACCAGTTTATTGCCTATATACTTAGGACGTCCCTGGAACTATACTCATCTGGCGCAACGAGACTGGAACAGCTTCGCTCCCGTTCCGACAGTCTTCCCCAAGGAGGGTGAAGCCCGGACAGAGAGGGGACGGAGAGAGGACTCGCCTTCGCAAGAAGACGAGACACTCGAGTCCAGTTCCTTTGTGTGCACCGTGTCGGCTAAGCACTACCTGCGTATAGCCCGACAGGAAAATCAAATGGGTATACTCCTGTATTCTCCGCAGAATGTCTCGGAGACAATTCTTGCGCAGAGTACACTTGATGGTCCCGATTGGCAAGAGAACGTACGGAGACATCTCCCCGAGCAGTACCACGACTTTGTTGACGTCTTCAACAAGGTAAAGGCTGACACTTTACCTCCGCACCGTAGTTATGATCATAGAATCGAACTTCAACTGGATTCTCAACCCCCATTTGGTCCTATTTACCAACTATCCAAGAACGAACTGGACACCGTACGCCAGTACATAGACGAACACCTCGCAAACGGCTTCATAACGCACTCTAAGTCGCCCGCTGCGTCTCCGATCCTGTTTGTCAAGAAGAAAGACGGAAGTCTCCGGCTCTGCGTTGATTATCGAGGTTTGAACCGTATCACCGTTAAGAACCGCTATCCGTTACCCCTCATTCCCGAATTGATGGCTCGTCTTTCGAAGGTGACTGTGTTCTCCAAGATAGATCTCCGAAACGCATATCATCAGATTCGGATTGCCGAAGGACATGAGTGGAAGACCGCATTTCGCACTAGATATGGCCTATACGAGTACCGGGTCATGCCCTTCGGTTTAACAAACGCACCAGCATCTTTCCAACACCTGGTCAATGACACCTTCTCGGATATGCTCGATAATTTCGTCGTGGCCTATTTGGACGACATCCTGATATACTCTGATACTCAGGAGCAACATGAACAACACGTACGACAAGTTCTTCAATGGCTACGAGAATCGGAACTTTTTGCGAAGGCAGAAAAGTGCGAGTTCCATCGCTCTTCAGTCGAGTTCTTAGGATTCGTCATATCGCATGCAGGTCTCCAGATGGCAGAAGACAAAGTTCCGCCATCCTAGATTGGCCGGCTCCGAAGAATGTGACAGAAGTCCAATCCTTCCTCGGATTCTGCAACTTCTATCGACAGTTCATCCGCGCATATTCGGATATCACAGCACCCCTAACGGAACTCGTCAAGGGCGCCAATGTAAAGAAAATGGCATTAAGAACGGTATCCAGCGCGTTTGCCTTCCGATGGACGGAGACGGAGGATGAGGCATTTCAACAGTTGAAGCGCGCCTTCAAGAAAGCGAGTATTCTCATTCACTTCAACCCGGATCTTCCAGTCATAGTAGAAACAGACGCATCCAACAAGGCAATTGCGGGGATCATCAGTCATAAGGTGGATGGTAAACTCCGACCCATCGCGTTCCACGCCCGCAAGCTCAACATCCATGAACAGCGCTACGAGATCCATGACAAGGAGCTACTGGCAATCATTGATTGTTTCAAAACGTGGCGTCCAATGCTAGAAGGGTCTCCGCATCAAATCATTGTATACTCCGATCACCAGGCTCTGAAGTGGTTTGACCAGAAACGTTCGCTCTCGCATCGTCAAGTACGCTGGATGATCTTCCTACAAGATTATAACTATAAGATCGAGTACAGACCAGGCCGACTCTCCGGCAAACCAGATGCTCTTTCTCGGAGACCGGACTTCGACTTAACCCCATCCGATCGAGCCAACGATGAAGCTCAATTACTTCATCTCAACACATTACGCGCACGCACCGAAGGAGATTCGATATTATCCAAGATTCGTGAGATATATGTCTCCGACAAGAAATACCGGAAGGTCAAGAAAGCCCTAGAAGATGGGACGTGGCAAGCCAAGGTTAAAGGCAATCGTCCCAATAAAGCGCTTGAACTGCGCAACGGTTTGATCTACAAGGTCAAGACCGGACAGGTTTGGATACCTGGGGGCGATTCTGAGCTCCGTCTTCAACTATTGAAGGAGGCACACGACAGTCCATGGGCTGGGCATAACGGTATTCACAAGACTGTAGCGCTTTTGTCTCGAGACTATTACTGGCCAGGAATGAGGAATACCGTTTCGCGGTACATATCCTCTTGTGAAACCTGCGCTAGCTGCAAGCCCCGACGACACAAGCCATATGGCGAGTTGCAGTCCATACCCGCGCCGGCATTACCCTGGGAGGTAGTGACTTTCGACTTCATTGAAAAGCTTCCAGTTTCCGACGGATATGACGGAATCTTCGTAGCGGTCTGCGCGTTAACCAAGATGGCTATCTTTGAACCGATTGGTAAGATGAACACTGAACAATTCTGCGAGATGCTCCAGCGAAGGATCATCTCGGTACATGGAGTACCAAAGGTTTTCATCTCCGACCGAGGGTCTCGGTTCACTTCCACCTACTTCCAGAAGTGGTGCAACGTTTTCCGCATCAAGCATAAGTTGTCGACAGCCCATCATCCTCAAACCGACGGCCAAACCGAGATAGTCAACCAATGGCTCGAGACGTATCTCCGAATGTTCGGCAACTATGATCAGGATGACTGGTCCAAGCTCTTACCAATAGCGGAGTTTGCGTACAACAATGCAGAGCACGCATCAACGAAGAAATCCCCATTCTATGCCAATTACGGTTTCCACCCTCGACCTCCAATCGTGTTTATTCCGTACGGTCACAAAGACGAGCGCTTTTCTTCCGCACACCGTATGGCGGACATGCACTCGGAGATGCAACGCCTCGTAACGCTCGCCAAGGAGGACCAGGCGCGGTACTATAACTGTCACCGTATGCGGCCTCCTCGATTCAAGAAGAATGCCTTTGTCTGGGTGTCTACGCAGAACATCAACCCACTCCGAAAGACACGCAAGCTGGAACCTAAGTTCATCAAGGCCAAAGTCTCGGAACCCGTTGGCACGCATGCCTATCGAGTTGTCTTTCCGAAGCAACACTCACGGCTCCACGACGTTGTAAACATCACTTACCTCGAACCATACGTCGAGAATGACTTTCCAGGGCGATATCCATCTCCGCCGAAACCAGTGGAGATGAGCGATGGCGAGGAAGAACATGTGATTGACCATATTGTGAATTCCAGGTATACGAATAAGAGGAAGCAATATTGCGAATACCTTGTTCGGTGGAAGGGTTACCAACCCTCCGATGATACTTGGCAGCTATACGGGAGTCTAGCGGATACCCAGGCATTGGAAGAGTACCACCAACTCTATCCAAATAAGCCCAGGGACTGCAGATTCGTACCCGAAACATAGCCCAATATGTTCCACATGTACGTAACACCAATTCACAACCAGTTTGAACTCCGACTATTACAACTCGGAGAACGAAACAGCATGCATCGACTATACATCTACGTCCATGTTCTCCTCCTGCACATTGTCCTGGTTCTGGTTCTGCTGCACGCCTTGAGATGAACTTCCAGCAGCGTTTTGAGCGGCTTCGGCAGCCGCGGCCTCTTCGTCGGCCTCCTTGTCCCAATCTCGGAGAGTTTCGGCGACGGTCTTGGCAACGCGAGAAGAAGATGACGCGATAGGCGCGTTGGCGACCTCGTCCAGTAACACGTCGAGAGGTTTGACGGGGATCTTGTCTTTGTTCTTGGCGGTTGACGATTCCGAGGCGGGAACAGGAACGGGATTCGGAGCTTTGCCTTTGCCCTTGTTGGTAGAAATGGGTCCGAAGAATGCTTCAGGACCCTCTTGCGTGGCGGCGGCGGCGTTGTCCTTCTCCTTTTCCTTCTCCTTGGCCTTCTCCTCGTCTCCCGGATGACCGATCCACTCCTCACCATCACTGTCGTGTGCTCCAAGGGACATTCTAGTCTTGGGCCAACTCCAGTTAATGTCGAGGTCGTCGAGACCCATGAAGCTCTTCTCCGTGTGCAGCAAGTGCAAGGACTTGGCACGACGGCGCACGATACTCTCCACCAGCATCCTACCACGCTCACTGGTCGGGTTGATGAAAGTGCGGGAATCACCCGCAAACCGAGCAGCGAGGGCAACGGCGTTCTCTTCACGCTCGTACGCCTCCTCGAGACGCCGCTTGAGGAACTCGTTCTGCGCGACTTGATGAGCAGCCACACGTTCGAGTTCCTTGACCCGAGAGAACAAAGCGGAACGTTGCTTCTCCATGGGGACGCCGTAATCGTGCCTATACACGCCAGCATCGCGAGTGAGTGCAGCTTGTTGAACTGCCGCACGCGCAGCCTCGGTAGATGGACCAGGTCCACCACCCTTGCTTCCGAGCAGGTTTTGGAAACCCACCGGAAGCTCGGGATGACGACGAGGCTTGCGCTCGGGATGCCAGTCAGCGTGATACGGCTTGGCGACATGTGCAACGTCCACTCGGTAGTCGACCTTGTTGCGGGCACGCGTCGTACGAGTAGACGGGTGTTCGACGGGTTCCGCGAGGTCGCCGAGTTCCTCCCACGGGTCGTCGACAGGACTTGAAGCCACGGTACGAGCCTTCTTGCGAGGCGACAGGTTTTTGACAGTGCGTGTCTTATCCGCATTCGGTCCCTTGCTACACTTGATTTTCCGAGAGCAACAAAGAGCACAAGCAGACTTGCCCATCTGACACCTAAAGCCGGATTTTGCACAAGTAGTGCAAGGAATAGCCTCAGGTTCCGACTTCAGGGCCAAACGAACTTGACGTTTCATGTCTGTTGACCACGTCTTTTGCACGGCAACCGTCTTGAGGGCTCCGGGCGCGACCGACGGACCGGACGAAACGTCAACAGCACTGGTCTCGAGCTCATCCTCCTCGAACGGGGACATCGAGTCACGAGGAGTGACATTCTTGTTCTTCTTGGAGCGGGACGGCCGATACTCGTCATCAGACTTTCCGGGGCGACCGCTACCAGAGCCAGAGGCTCCAGCTTGAGACCAAGAAGGATCCCGAACAATGAGTTGAGAAGGCTGTCGAACACCAGAAGGACCGCCAGACTTGATGGGACGCCGAGTTGCCTCAGCGACGTTGCTAGAAGCCGACACTTGAGAGACCGGGCCGGGGACGTTTGCCGCCTGCCACCTCGGAGCATTGGTAGGCGAAAGGGGAGGGCTCTGCACTCCCGAACCAGCACCGAGGGATCCTTGCGTGGGGGCGGCGACGGCAGGAACCGTTTTAGAAAGGCTCGAGGCCTGAGAAACTAAACGTCAATCTCCGATCCACCATAACGCTATGCCGATCTAAGATCGGAGAACAAAACAACTCACTGTTCAAGGTCTGACCTGCAGACGAGGTCGAGACCGGAGGGACGACATGCGCACCCGGAGGCGGCATCAACTGAGCTGCGGACGACGCAGCAGACACGGACGGAACGTTTCCGACACCTATGACGGAGTTAGATCTAAACGAATCTCGCTTACTCACCAGCACCGGGCGGCTGAGTCCGAGCCGAGGGCGCAGGCGGCGCCTTGGGCACAGACACACGAGACGACGACGCATCCGTCAAAGGAGACGAACTCCGACGGTCGGGGGTCAAACCCGTGTGCCGAGCGTCGGTACGAGGGGACTTCGCCTTGCCGGAAACAATGTTTGCGTAGGTAGCTGCGACGCTACCAGACGATGCGGCAATGGGAGCGGCGGCAGCGGCGG
>Ga0160505_100555_pt1 | contig 20967 bp, 10 predicted proteins | sample DIDeMG_FD_108225 | JGI IMG/M metagenome (GOLD analysis project Ga0160505, IMG submission 108225) | Enriched chicken feces microbial communities from UW Madison campus, WI, USA - DID2874_E49_Stillage MG | ecosystem: Host-associated > Birds > Digestive system > Large intestine > Fecal ... | reverse complement strand
TTTTTTTTTTTTTTTTTTTTTTTTTTTTTTTTTTTTTTTTTTTTTTTTTTTTTTTTTTTTTTTTTTTTTTTTTTTTTTTTTTTTTTTTTTTTTTTTTTTTTTTTGCTAGTTTCAGTTTATTATTGTGAGGGCAAAGATAATGATGGTAAAACATAAAAAGATTACAATGAAAAAAAAAAAAGAAACAGTTTATTACACAAGTTTCAAAACGTTATCAATCATCAGTATCGTTCGCTGCAAAAGAGTCAACCTCCTATTTGGAGGCGCACCTTTTAGCCGCCAGAAATCTCTGGAAAGAGGACTGGCGTTTCGTATCATGGCCTGCTACCGCCGCTCGTAGTCGGGAAAGGTCCTTCTTGCAATCTGGTCAATGGACCAGGTGGCCACGCCGCAGTCCGTGCCTACTATAAGCGTGCCGCCATTGTAGCCGCTCCATCCGAGCCCGGACACGCCATTCTCCGTGTGTGCAGCAAGGTGCGAGGCTGCCGTTGCCATGCTTCCACCCATGAGCCCGCCGCGCAGGCCGCCCATGCCGCCGCTAGACGTGGGCGAACTCGGCTGCAGGTCCGGGCGGTTCGAGAGGTACCGTAGTGAGTAGCGGCGCTGCCGAGTAGAAGGGCCCTGCAGCAGTGCGGGTGGTGGCTCAATGTCAAACGGCTCCGGCGTCAACGGCACCCCGTCCATGCTCAGCTCACGGATGCTGGCGCTGCCCCGGCGTGAGCCCGTGCTGCCACCAATAGATGGTGCCGCTATACCTGAGGCGGATTCCACCGACAATCTTCGTGTGCGCCGCATCATCAGGTTGCTTGAGGGATTGTCGCTTCCCAGGCTGTCACCAGTTGCGTAGCCGCCACCATTGTATTCTGGGGCCGGATAATGCTCATTGTGTGCCACAGCATTGTTCATGACCAGCGGCGATGCCTCTCCGCTCTTGAGCATGTCATCGTAGAATTGTACTGCTGGTTGCTCCTCATCACGCTGCCACCGTCCCGCACGGTCGGGCACATTTAGTACCTGGTGGTTGTCAAAGTTGCGCAGGTCCACGAGGTGCACCCTGCCCATTTGCTCGGAAATAAACACAAGATCCTGGGGTCCAGATGCAAATTTAAGACAGCGGAAGGCGCCGGTCCAGTCCTTGGGACGTGTTGAGTATATTTGGGTCAGCGGCTCAGACAGGTTGCGCACGTCAAAAAGTTGCGCTACGCCCGGTTGGAACGCCACGCCAAACACAATGCTGCTGGAATGGAAGCTCGTGGAAAACCCATAGTCAGGCCAGGTCTCTAGAGTTTGCCAGTTTTGATAGCTGCATGATTTGCTCTTGCCGTATGCATTTATGGTGCTGCCAGCGCCGCTGCCAGCCAGCGAGCCGCTGCCGTCATTAAGTTGGAAAATGTTTTTGGAGTTTGCGCGTGTCTCATGCGCAGGGCTGAGATAAACCTGGCCAATATCACCGCATGCCACAATCATTTTACGGTCTGGTGAGATGCTAGCATGATTCAATGACGCGGGGAAAGGCATTTCACGTTCAATTTCAATCCGCTCATGGCCAATATTGAGCCAGTACAGATTCTTGTCATTATTACAGACAAGAGCGTGCATGGCGCTGTTGCTGTTGCTGTTGGGTACATCGCCTCCGTAGCCATTGTCAATGGATTCATCGTCGTAGTCAGTGTACAAACACAGCGAGTTGTTAATGTACTGGCCGAGCTCACGTTCAATTTTAGCCCCGGATACGCGGTTAACCACGCCAATCTTGCCGGCCTGCTCCCGGGTGGACTTGACACCCGCAACAGCAACAATATTGTTTAGATTCTGAATGGATCTAGGTTCAAATTCAAACTCGGCCACGACTTCAGCCTGGCTGGTGCGGGTGGCGCGCGGGCTGCCAGGAGTACTCTCATCGATGCTATTGCGTACTTGCCCCTCTTCTGATGCTGTTGCCGCCACCGCTGAAGCGGCTAGATCAATTGAATTCACTTTATTATCTGTAGGATAGTAGACAAGGCTGGGTCGCTCGGTGGACACACTAACAAGATCACGAAGCTGCCAATGTTTGATTGTGATCCGGGCGGGATGGAAGTGGTAGCTTTTGGCGGTCACTAACCGCCGCGGGACACCTGCGTACGGCGTGCTCCAAAGCGGAGATGTGGAGTAGTAGATACTGTCTAATGCTTCGTTCACCGTCATGGTTTAGAGCAAAAGATGGCTATATAGTTATGAAGGGAAGAAGGAAATGGAGTTATCAAAGTCTCTTTTTTTTTTCTTCTCTTGTAAGGGCACAACAGAGAATTATAAGGTGTCTTAGAATGAAGCGCAAGGCGTAGGTTTATTTTGCTGAAGATTTGGAGGGAGAGGGGATTAAAAAAAAGGTTTCCTGGTTTGGCATGAAAACGCAAAATGAACAAAACTGCCAGCCTACAATTTGTGCCAGCCAAGTTTGCCAAAGGCTCATGTGATACAAAGACCCAGTTTAAAATCTACACCGTGGACTCTGTCGTTAACACTCTACAAACTGGCTTTAATACTAACAATAACAAAAACAGTCAATTTATCTTCGTAGAATCATGGGCATTATACACAAAAGCGAGAAAGAAAAAAGGCACATGGCACTCGCGCTTAGGCCTTGAGGTCGGCCTTGAGTCTCTTGGCAACAGCGTCAATGAACTCCTCAGTCAAAACGTACGAAGATCTGTCGGTCTTACCGCAAGCCAGAGCAAGATCCTTGGTCATAATACCGTCAACCTGGACAGTGTCAAGAGTGGCCTTCTCCAGAGCAGTGGCGAACTCAGTAACAGCAGGAGTGTTGTCAATCTTACCTCTCTGCGAGATACCTCTGGTCCAAGCAAAGATGGATGCAATTGAGTTGGTGGAAGTCTCCTTGCCCTGCTGGTGCTGTCTGTAATGACGAGTGACGGTGCCATGGGCAGCCTCAGACTCAAAGGTCTTTCCATCAGGAGTAACGAGAACGGAGGTCATCAGGCCCAGAGAGCCGAAACCCTGAGCAACAATGTCAGACTGGACATCACCGTCGTAGTTCTTAAGAGCAATGATGTAGCCACCCTTGGACTTAATCATCTGGGCAACCATGTCGTCAATGAGTCTGTGCTCGTACCAGATGCCTTGAGCCTCAAACTGGGCCTTGTACTGGGTGTCATAAAGCTCTTGGAAAATATCCTTGAATCTACCGTCGTACTTCTTCAAAATGGTGTTCTTGGTCGACATGAAGAGGTTGAGGCCCTTCTCCAAGGCGAGCTTGAAGGAAGAGTGGGCAAAGCCGGTGATAGACTCGTCAGTGTTGTACATAGCAAGAGCAACACCAGGTCCCTTGTAATCGTAGACCTTGATGGTCTTGGCCTCACCACCGTTGGCGGGCTTGTAGACGAGCTCGAGAGAGCCAGCCTCAGGAACAACGTAATCCTGGGCCTTGTACTGGTCACCGTGAGCGTGTCTGCCAATAATAATGGGCTTTTCCCAGCCGGGAACCAGTCTGGGGATTCTGGGAATGACAATGGGCTCTCTGAACACAGTACCACCCAGAATATTTCTAATAGTACCGTTGGGCGACAACCACATCTTCTTGAGGTTAAACTCCTTGACACGCTGCTCGTCGGGGGTGATGGTAGCGCACTTGACACCAACCTGGTGCTTGAGGATAGCCTCGGCAGCGTCGACAGTGATCTTGTCGTTGGTTCTGTCACGCTCCTGGATACCCAGATCGTAGTACTTGAGGTCGACATCAAGGTAAGGGTGGATCAGCTTGTCCTTAATGGACTTCCAAATGATTCTGGTCATCTCATCACCGTCGAGCTCGACAATAGGGTTCTGGACCTTAATCTTTTGGAAAGAGGACGAGAATCTCATCGAGACGGGGAAGGCGGCGCGTCTGGCGCCAGAGAGTTGAGACGCAAGGGAGGCAAGTCTAATTTGAGGAGCCATGGTGGGGAATTGCAATGGTGAGAAATTAAAGATAACAAGAAGGGAGGAAGAAAAAATAGAAAGAAATTTGTCTTAAATATATTTTTTCAAAAATCTTCGCAAAGGTCTGGCGTTGGCTCCGGAATTGACAAATTCTCCTCTTTCTGAAAGCCATGACTCTTCCAGATTCCCGGGGTCGCAGATTCTTAAGACTTGAAAAAAGTTGAAGGGACACCAGAGTTGCTAAAGTTGTCATAGCATCTACTGAATACGGCAAGATTCCGACGTCGGCAATTCTGGATTCGGCCAATGGGAGTAGGCAAAGCCCAGTGGGATCCAAATATGTCCAGATGCGATTCAAAAGACGGAATCGCTATCATGATTGCAATCTGCTGTCAATCTGTTAACTGGACATCAGCATCTTGGTCACAATACTGAACATTTAAGTTTCCGGTTACTTCCTAGTGAGTCGGATAAACCTGTGATGTAACTCATGTATGCAAGAATAATTTATAATTCAAGTGGGTTTTGGTTTAAAGATTTTCCGAAACTTGAGGTTTTGACAGCCATGTGTTGCCTACTGACTCAAACACCACTATCAGCTCTGCACTTGGTTGCATGTACTTAAAACCTTCCGACTTTCAGTTGGTGATTTTGGCAAGAAAGGAGGAAAAAGAAGAAGTTTGCAAAGACTCGTGTTTTTTTATATACAAGTACACGAAGCATCACATCACCAATGTTGTTATATTTGTCCTTACATCAATGATAACAAGATGATTCTCCTTCTTCATCATCAGTCCATCACGAAACAGAGAGAAAAACAGTAAACAATCAACTTTTAATTTGTTTTGCACGCTTATTATCCTCTCAGTCATGGACAGTAGCGACGATTTTAAAACCCCTTACGTATTCTGCGGTGTATGTTACAAGTCCACTGGACCTTTTTACTTGACGTCTTGTGCACACATCCTATGTCATCACCATCATACGCAGCAGCTTGTACCGCAATTATGCCCTGTATGTAATACCACTGAGATCTCCACTGTAGAACTTGACTCAAAAACATTGCCAACGGAGCTTAAAAGCTATTTTCGCGCGTTTCTCCCGTCGTTAGAAAGTATTTATGCGATTGCACGGTTTCAATATGAGGGGCTCACAGGGATGGTTGAACATCAGAAAAAATTGATTGACAGGCTGACGTCCAAGATTGGACAGCAGCGGGATGTCATGAAGAGCGTGCGTGAGGAGTTAGTCAAGGCAAGAGAGTATAAGAACCAGATCAATACCATGAATGCAGAGCTCGCCCAGCTACGGAGACAAAACGCTGATCTCACGCAACAACTCGAGCAAATTCAAACCAATGCAGCCATGCTGGAGCCCAAAGCAACATCGACCATGAAGTCTAATCTCACAAACACAAGTAAATCTGATAACTTTGATTCCAAACTATACCCATCGCAAAAAATGGCGCCGCCGGTCGAGACGCCAAGTTTAGTGCCAAAGAATTTTGCTTCTAGCGTGCAAAAACATATCCCGACAAAGGCAGCCAAGCGGTTCGCACCGCCAGCGGAAACACTAACTTCAACAAGGTCAAGGCCAAAGCCACCGGTCCCAGCGCGCTCTAATACCGATTTTAAAAACATCAGTACGCGGCCTAACCCGTTCAAACCTATTGGGCTGAATCACATTCGGTCTGGTACCAGCATGGGCGCGGCCTTGTTGACATCTTCCCGTGGTGCAACTTCAAACAACCCGTTTCTTCGGACACCGCTCATGCCGCACGCCGCAGGTACCAGCCGTGTGCCAACCACGCGCGTGCCTCTAGCTAACCCCCACTTCCCAATGCCAGTATCCTCTCCTAGTGGTGGCCGCAAGTCAATACCAACCCAGTCGGACATGCAAAGCCCGTTTCGGCGGCTGTACAGCAGTAGGGGAAGTAATGCTAGCGAATTCTCGTGGTCGATATCTAAACATAAGTAGAGAGCACATAAAAGTTTTGTTTTTGTTTACGACTACGCTATGATGATAATGCTGCTGCAGTGGTATGCGTCTCATCAATAGCCCAAATATCTCTCAACTCATTTTTGTGATTTTGTTTGGTTTCTCATGGTTTACAAAACATGTATCATTATATTCGCGTTTGGACTAATAAATAAGTAACCAAGTTATAAAACACGCACAGAAATCATTAATATTTTTTTATTTTAAATTTTCATTGCTTAAATTTACTCGTCAACCTTCTGCTTCTTGTCAGCCGGTGTTTCAGTCACAGGCGGTATATTAATTTGCGACTTCCCCAGGTCAGCCATAGGCCGCTTGGGAGGAACTGGGCGGGCAATAGGCCGGCGTGGAGCACCAAAGGCCTTAGCTGGCGGGTTAGTAAACTTGGGAGCTGCATTCATGTTGGACTTGTTGAGAATATTAGGACTGGTGGTGGTGATGGCGGGAGCTGAGGGGCTTGGGCTACTCCTATTACTACTAGTCGTAGGGTTATTTTGAGAAGAGGGTACAGTTTTGTTAGCTCCAGACACAAAGTTACTTGGTGGAGGAAGAACAACACCGGGAGGTGGTGCCTGAGTCTTCGCGATATCTGACCTTTTAATAGGAACGGACTTGTTATGCGGCAAAGTCCGGCGGATTTCAGGAGACTGGAAAGATGGATTAAAAGTGAGCTCCGGTGCTACAGGCTCATTATTTTGGAGAAGGATAGCCGCACTGCCGTGAAAAAACTTTATGGGTGTGTTTATCACTTCAGGCTCGCCTGGTAGTCCATATTGATTGCTAGACTCGGAAGGTATATTAGCAGGCGGTGGTGTTTGCTTTCCTGTTATATTAGAAGTAGTTTTGTTTGTGTTGGAGGTTGCAGGGGCTGTAATATTGCTAATAGTAGCTCCGGGTGGTGCGGGCTGTTTGGGGGGTTCATTAGTCGGAGTTTTGCTGATGGTGACGCCAGGCGGAGGAGACTGTTTATGCGCTTCGGTAGGTGAGTTTTTATTAAGAATGACTCCCTGGGATGGTGATTGTTTCGGGGGTTCTGCTGACAAACTATTTTTATCATTACTGTTGTTAGCAGCTGGATTAGTATATCCTTCTGGAGGAACTAGGTTACCGACTTTACCAGCAGGCGGTTCGTCAAAATCCATGTCATCGTCATCAAATATGGGATCATCCGTCATAAGATCATCCATGGCCAAATCGTCATAAAGACGATCATGCTCAGCAGCTGCATCTTCAACAAATTTATAGAGAGAGTCAGGATCTAAAATATCTCCAGCAGTGGATGCACGACGCGAGATCCCTGATGGTGGGGGAATAGGCGGCGGCAAAACCGCATGTTCTAATGATGGGATTGAATTATTAGATGGCTTGTGAATGTATTGGGGAGGAGGAGGTTGCTTTGTTGGTGGATTTGACGGCGGAGTTTGTTTCACCGGCGGTTGAACCGATTTCGATGAACTCAAAGCACTAGTAGATGGTGCATTTGCAGGCACTTTTCCTTCAAAAATCTGATTCTGAAAATCCAGTTCTCTAATCAGCTCGTCTTGTTTCAGTACAAACGGCTGTTGCTTGACTTTAGAGAGCTGGCGCGTATAGCTATTATTGTACAAGCAGTTTCCTAGGCCATGGCCAAACTTTCGCAGAGCACGCTTGAGACCGTCTGTTGTAGCTTCCTTTTTGCACTTATCAAAAGCCATATACTTCACTTTGACGTTTTCAGCGTGACCAAAGCCAACGTCTTCATGAAAAGATCCGTCTTTGAGCGTGACACGAATAACACAGCTGATGCCAATAGAAAGACGATTACTAGGTAGCTCGTCACAATAGTCAATATTAAGCGATATAATCTCAGATCTCCAGCCGTTAAACCCGAACGCATCATTTGCTAGGTTAATGGCCTTCCAGCCTTCCAGGTATGCAACGCGTCCGCCGCCTGGCGCCGGTCGATACGCGATAAATTCAGGTCCCAGATTCTTCCAAAGCCGGTTCTGGATCGCATTAACTTCTTCCTTACTCCAGCCACTCTTGAGGATGACTTCAGACTCCTTGTGCTGGTCTCCGGGCATAGGCATTATGGTAATAAATTTTTTTAGAGATCTGAAGAGGGTATATGTGGTTGAGAATCGAAGAGTTCTTCGCTGAAAAAAAATTTAAAGATAAAAACGGTAAAACTGCTGTGAGGAAAAATGGGAATAACGTGAAACATATAGTCAGTAACAAAAGAAATGTCGCGCCCAACCAACATATCGTTTAAAACGCCACTCAATACTCAGGGTTAGGATCATTTACGCGCCAAATTCGCGTTTTGGGACGCAATTAAGCTGGCGTGTTTGGCTGGACAGGATATGGCTATGACAATAATTTTCACAAAACAAGACAAAATAGTCCGTTAATTACCAAGAATATACGCAAAACTATACTGATATTCAGGTCATTAAAGGGTTTTTTGTTGTTCAAATCCGATATTTCATAACTTTAATCTTTGCTAGAATCATCGTTATGGCCATGATATGTACACCACTGGGGTCTCTTAATGTGTTGGGTAAGGGCACCCTGTTCCCAGTGATCCTAACCCAGCGTTTTCTCGTTCTTGCTCGCCAATGGGAGGAACTCAATTGAAAGATTCTTCATTGCTGTCTAGCATCTCAATACACCAACTAACTTGTGATTCAGTTAATGCATAATGACTTTGTGGGGATCATCTTCGTCCAAGCCGCCTACACCCGTTGATTCCAACGACAGCTACAATAATGATCCGCCCGCGGATTGGGCCTCGAACGAACCGGGCACTGTAATTGACAATAACAGCTTTGATGCCCCTAGCGCCGCGGGCCCCGTAGACGAGCTCGCCAACACTCCCTTTCCTCCGCCGGGGCTTGATCCCAAAAAGGCTGCCGTCCAGCTACAGTTCCTCAAAACAATGACCAAGACTGCGCGCAAGTTTTACGAAGCCGACAAAACTCTGACGCAAGAGGATCGCGTTGCGCTGCACAAGGCATTCCGCTTCCAAATGTTTTCACAATACATTGGTGCTGCTGCAGGTTTGGTTGTGGGTTTGAGCGGACCGAAAATGTTGTGCAAGTACCTTAAAAAGCCATATAAGCCACGTTACTCGACTTTTGCAACGCTTGTCACGGTGCTTCTTGGCTACTCGGCCGCTGAGAGCTATGGATACAGACGTAATGTGGCCAAGTACGCGGGTGACCAACGCTATGTTGACATTTTCCAGTCGCTGGAATGGTACCCGCCTTTGATTGGCTTTACTTACTACCAGGAGACGATTAGACGGCCTGAATCTACCTTTCCAGACCCGGCAAAGTTCGATTGGATCAAGTACCCCGCGTTTCCAATTGTGTTGACCATGAGCCACATGTATAGGGTTGATATTAAGGGGATGGATGGCAAGTACCAGCCACCCAAGGTCTACTCCACCTCTACGAGAACCGCGCCCGAGCAGCAACAGCATCATCAACCAGAGCAAGATATCGGCAGAGTTGACAACACCCCAAGCTTTATTGATTCTCATGAGTCTGAAAATTTGGGCGGTGCTGGGGTGAATCCTGCATCTGAAGCTTCGGGTAGCTCTTCCTGGGATAAAATCAGATCTGAGCACGCCGGGCCATTTGTTTTTGAACCTCAGCATCCTCACCCTCATGATAGCAAAGCCAACTATACTGGGTCAGCTTCTACTAGCAATTCGGGATATTACAATTCTGTAAACACTAATATTCCTCCTGTAAACATCACCCCACCGGCTGACTTAGAAACTTTCGATGATCCGTTTGCTGAAAAGAAATAGGTATCACATCATCTATATTTATTACTACATAGCAGAAAGAAAAAAAAAATTAATAAAATAAAAAGAATCAAAAAAGGAAATGAATTTGTTGTATATTCAGAATCGTTATCAGCTGCGAATAACTACTAGCTGTTTTATTTGCATTAAAAAAATAAATATTCCTCCTTCTCAATGTCGCCAGAAGCTCTCAGTTGGTCTATCAGGATTTTAGCCTGCTTCTTTTCTTCCTCAGTGAACTCAAAGCCGGCTTCAACTAAGATGCCAATCAACTCAAGGGTTCTTTCTCTGATGTCAGGCATGGCCGAAGCGTCCAAATGCAGAGGGCCTACAAGCGTGGGTACGAGAGTGCCGTTAGCAGACTCGCGGAACGCCGAGTGGCGGGTTGAGACAGGCTCAATAGTGAGTAGCACGCGCAAAAGCGAGATAGTGCGGGCACGGACCTTGGGGTCATTGCTAAACTTTTCATTGTTGAGAAGGTGCTCAATGGTGGTCCAGCCGTCAGCAAGCACAAAGGCATCGTAAGCAGCCTCGTTGTGTCCAAGCTCACTAGTGAGAGCATAGAGGGCTTTCACCTGCAGCGCGGAAGAAGCGGTAGGTTCAGCAAAGATTGCCAAAAGCTTGGGAATGACCTCGAGTGGCCGACTCTCAAGAAGATGCTTTTGCGCAGGCGGGTTGTTCTGAACGGCAGTACCAATAATCCAGCACGCCATGCGGCGGATATCATCGTCGTGGCTGTCGAGCAGTCCAATAAGGTGCTGCCACATTCCCAGAGGCTCAATGTTATTGGCATTGTCAAGATTCTCAATTAGCATTTCAAAGTTGTCGAGGGCCGTCATTTTGTCCTCCTTCTCAGCCTCTGGGTGCAGGATTACGGTCATATTGTCCTTCATCTGTTGGACCTCATCCTTACCACCAAAAAGCTGTGACAAAAGCTCGGGGTCAGGATTGTCAACCTGTTCGCCCTGAGGAGCATTAGCAGCGTTTAGTGACCATTTCAGTAGTTTATCCATTGTGTGTTGTAATGTACGAGTGATGCGTTGAATTCGAAAAAAAAATTTTTTGAAAGGTTGCGGTGATGTTTATTAGGATTCGTATCAATTCGAGAACCCAAAAAAAAAAAATTTGCTTGAGGTTTCTGGACTGCCCTAGGCTGGGAGTTTTATATTTAGCTGGTCTTGAGTTTGACAATATTCTTTGTGCTTCTAGAAACCACCAGAAAGGTATCACCAAACTAGTCAGCATTTTGATCTGTACTTGGTAAATTAAATAACCAATGTGCCATTAAATACAAATAATATCAATCAATATCAAGTTTAAATATATTACATAATAATACAGTCCTCCTTTTGTTTATTCGGCTGTAGCGGAATTCCCATTTCCTCAAATGTTTTTGCGCCCTTGCTATTGGGCGCCGCCTGGATAACTGTAACATGCGATTTAGGTCGCTGAAAGGGCGAATCTGATCGAAGAGATGTTGAGGAAGTATGCTCTGTATTAACACTCATGCCCGATGCTGTGGAGCCCATAGTGAAAGTATGTGTACTGTTTTGTGAAAGCGGTCTGGGAGATGCGCTCATACGGTCGTAAGGTTTGGGTGACGGCGATGAGCGCTGCTGGCCCAGATTCGGCGGCAATTCTAGACCGTACTGGAGGTTTGCAGATGGCTTTGGACTCACTGAGTTAGATCGTGGTTCGTCATTAATAGCCATGCTCTTAAACCCTTGCTCAGTTTTCTTAACCTCCTGATTCACCTGCTCAGTATTTTCCTTTTCATCATCCTTGTTAGAGAAAAGACCAACTAAACTGAACCGTTTTTTCCTTGATCTTTTAGGAACCACAAGATTGTTTGAAGATGAAGGGACTGGCGTGGTAGGTGCAGAATCCCTGTTCAGCGCTACTGGAGTGTCGTCATTCTTGAGAGGCAAGTTTGGAGTGGACCCAGTGTCCATTCTAACCGAAGATCTGTTGTATTGTACCAGGTTTGGGCTTGAAGAGGAAGGTACTGGCTCATTTAGTATCACAGGTGAAGGTGTTGACCGAAGATCCGCAGCTCTACCATTATAAATTGGTGATCTGGAAGGTTCTCTAAAAGTAGGCTCCCAAGCCTGGGGCGGCGTAAAGAAACTAGTACTTCTTCTAGTTCGCTCCTTGATCGAGTCTGGCATCGATGGGATGAGCTCATTTGGAGGATTAATGTTTTTGACTCCAAAATGCTCCGTCACGTTGCGTTTTTGTTTTGGAGAAATGCCTGCTGCGAGAGTAGGCGACGAGGATTCTGGGTAAATCTCCGCCTGGGTGGCTGTCTCAGAAGCCCCTCCACTCACCTTTCTTTTATAACTTTGGATTGTACCACGTCCCTTAACGGTCAGCTGGCGTTTGTGCTGTTGTTTTGTGATTGTATTCTTCCTATCAAGCCTCAAGGCCTGTATTCTCTCGCCAGCTTCTTTACTGCCATTTTCTGAAGCGATGTTATACCAAAAAAGAGCTGTTTTTAAATCCTGTTCAACATAAATGCCAACCTCATAAAAGTATCCAACAGCAAACTCTGCAATTGGGTTTGACAGTTCCGAAGCAAGCTTTGCAAAATAAAACGCATATTCTTCGTTAGGCTCAAATACGCCTTCAGAGCCACATATCATCCACTTGGAAATCTCTGCCTCGGCGCAACCACCGAGTCCAGCTGAATTATCACCCTTATATCGGAGGTACTGCTGCTGCCTACTGGTAATATGAAAGTATCGCAGCGCAATACACGAGTCGTAACCCTTCTCACCACCCTGCCAGCTCATGCCCATACGCAGTAGCGCAGGGCCGTAACCCAGCCAAGCTGCGCGTTCCATAGCGGCTATGCCAAAGCTATTTGGAAGCGATGGGTCAGGTGGTGCAATCTCTTGGACCTCGCCCAATTGAATGAGACCGAGCAAGTAAGACGACTGTGGGCAGTCCGGATCGGAATACTTTGAGGCAGCCTTTAGAAAGTGTCGGCCTGTTTCGATATTCACTCTGTGTCCCAGCTGGCCCTTCAGAAAGCACATGGCAAGTCTGTAGAGACATGCAGAGTCATTTCGCTGCACACCCAGATTGAAAAAATGTAACGCATTTGTAACGTCACCGACTTTTTCAAACTCAGAGCCAATTCTGTAGAATGCCCGGACAAAGCCATTTTTGGCAGAAGAGTGAAAGAGATCGAACGCCTTTTTGGGATCCACTTTGCGTCGAAACTGGCCGAAAAGGGTCCAGACTCCTACAATGTAAAGTGCTGCGCCTTTAAAGCGTGTTACGCCCCGTTGCGATTCTGAGACAAGAAGAACGACCTCGATTGCAGCCATGACAATCTCGCTCGCCAGACCAATTTGAGACTCAGCAAAGTCAACAGTCTCACGAGCCCATTTGAACAGATCATTAACGTCGAGAGGATCAACAGGGCTGTTGGGTGTGCTACTGGGAACGGAATGACTTTTTTTGCTTTCAGACTCGGCTCTTTGAATCTTTACCGTTAGGCTCCGCGACAACTTGTTCAAACTCGAGTTGTTCGCAGTTAATCTTTCAGAGCTATTAATATTCAAAGACATATCCTCTGCCACTGGATGTTCTATTTCAGTGCCTGTAAGGTTCTTTGTAATGGCCAGTATCGGATCACTAGTATCAGTAGTCTCTTGTTGAGTGTCAGTCGTTTCGTCATTTTCATGATAGGATTTCTGCTCAGACAACTGCTCTTTAGCAAGATCATTGTGATTCCAGGAGGCAATTGATGCAACGTCACTGTCGTTAGTGGCTGTGTCCAGGTTCCCGCTGTTGTCTTGTTTGTTTTGGGAGGGTGAATTAAGTATACTACTGTCTGTATTTCTGGCGGCAGTATTAGTAGAGTTATTTGCATTTTGGCTTTTTAAGAACTCTGCATATTCGTAGTCATCAAACTGCTTAACAAGCTCATAATACTTGTTGGTAAGCTTCTCGATCTTTTCGTTTGGCGATACAGGCAGGCCGGGGAAGGGCTCAGCCACGGACGGAAATATGTGATCTGGAAAAGAGAAAGGCAGTATCGACATGATCGAGAATGAATATGCGTGGGTTGGTAGATGATATTAATACAGAGTTAAAAGTATGAAAAAGACAACTGCTCGGAGGGCATAGCTTTTTGTTAAATTTTTTTTTTTTTAAAAAATGAAAAATATTAAAAGGGAGAAAGAAGAAGAAAAGAAAAGGGATATAAATGTCGGTTAGGTGAGGTATTTGGGAGAAGGAGGTACAGACAAAAGTCACTATAAATACATTTTACGAAGGCTGGTACAAGGTACACACAATGTGCACGTCATTGCTGCAAAATTTTCTGTCTGTTTGAAATAGAAACGAGGTGACGTTTTCACGAGTAATGCGGGTACAAAATGAGAACCTTTCAAGTGTAAATAATAAAAAGAATAGCAAGAAATAGTTTATTTTTAAATAAATAAATGAATAATGAATTGAAATTTTTTAAATGATAATAAAACGCAATTAACTGCTGACTGAGTCTGATCGTAGTCGTGCTTCCTGGGAAAGTCCTGGATACCAATGAGAAGCCAGAACTACTGTATGGCTAAGCATTCATTAAACTGCCAGAAGTGAAGACGTCAGACACATATGTTTCAATAGCCCACACTTAAAGCCTACATGAAGATAACCCCTTATGTCCCCTTGAGAAAGTCTCTGCAGACGTAAACATGCCATGGTCTCCTACAAAAAGAAAAACATTAAAGATTGGATTCATCCGTATGAAGGTTGCCAGCTGAAAATAACTGGTACTGTGGCCCCTCAACGCCAACTTGAAAAAAGTTTCTTCGGGTTTCGATATTAAGGTCCGACATAGCTTGATACTCAAAGAGTCTTTGTGTAATATTAAGTCTCTCTATTTTTTAGCGCATGTTCTTGGCTGGTGGTTCGTTCGATTAAAGCGGGTTTTAGAGGTTTTACTATTTTGCCGATCTCTGATCTGGATCTACCAGGCTTTGTGTATTTCCACGTTTCCTCAGCACATCGTAGATCTATTCATGGTTAATTCAACACCATTAAATGCTGAGATTTGGAATTAGCGTTAAAAAAGCTTCTTCTTTTAGCTTCTGAAAGATGATGGGCATTCTTATACTTTCTTCCTTGTAAATCTTTTATTTTTATGTTGATATCTTTTAATATGGCTTCTAGATTATAGGGCAATATGTAGATATTCTATTTAACGCTAACAGCGAGTAAGTTGGCTAACTGGTGCTATGGCTGGCACCAAAGTCTATCAACAAAGACGCTATAATCCAGTCCCTCGATTACAATAAACTTAGAAAGCTTTAGATGGCTTTGTAGGAATCTAAAAGTCTCTAGAGTTTTTATTTTTATTTTTTGAATGCAGTTACGATCACTGGAGTCAGGCTTTCCTGAATAATCACCGCATAATCTCAGCTTTAATCACGACATACTTGCCATGTTTCTATCCTGGTGAGTTTTTTAAAAACATCTGAACTGCAGCTACTGATATATTTACCTTCACACTTGCAGCAACTTTATGCCTTCTCCCTCGTGGACACCGTGTCTTATGTATCTCTAACAAAGGATTTGCTGGGCGAAAAGGGTTCAAAACCGTTAACAGTTAGTCTCGCTAAAAAGGAAGTCGAAAATTTGGCGCGTAATTTTTCTTTGTTTATAGTCCAAGATACCACCATAGTGGAAAACAAGCATGCACACTTTAAGTGCACTATCCATTAAGCAAGCAATTGGGTTTTCGTTTGATTGTTTGTATGTGATCTGCTTAGCTTGTAGTTGTCGCCTTGCGACTCTGTTCAGCCATGCCTTTTTTTTTTTCTTTCTTTTATAATAAAAGATATCTAATTGACAATAAACCAAAAGAGGACTGACCCGCGTCTCATCACCCAATGAAATATTGTGGCAACCCCATATCCAATATTGTATAACTGCTTAGTTGAACCTTCTAAAGTTCTGAGCTTTGAGTAAGCTTCGTCTAAATCCCCTTGGCTAGTTGAAAAATCGTTTGTTTGATGGAAACAGCTCGCCACACTGTTAAACAAACAGCTCACTCCTCAACAGAGAATTATGTACAGCAGCCGGTTCTTCAGGACAACTTCCACTGACTTATAAGTTACAATAATAAATCATTGTACCGAATGCGCTTAGAGCTTACAGATCCGCTAAAAACCAACTTGTTAAACTGAGCCTCCGGTAAATTCTTGCGGCTCAGGTTAGAATTCCAGAATTCTCAAATCTTTACGTCAACAAGGCATGCTTCAAACATACCCAAACTCAGATAAATATTCTCAATATATAAATAGAATGGGATATCAAAAACGTGCTGCTTATATTATGATAAACCTTTAACGGTAAAAAGGATTTGATAATACGAGCTTTCAGTGTTCTCAGATTGTATTATATTTTAAAATAATACGCAAATATATCAAGCGATTTATCTTCTTGTATAGTATCTATGTTAATATCTTCTTTGTAAATTTTCAATTTTAGGACACTGATCAAAATAGCTATCTAGTATTCCACAGAAGGTTGTGCTATTGTCTTCTCTGGAGTAGTAAAAGTAGCAATAAAAAAACGTTAATTTAAATCTGGGAAGTTATGTTTTGAATGTTCCTGTTCCATATATCTCACCCATTTACCTTTTATACAACATGAACAAAATTATATCATAATGTCTGCTACTCATCTCCCCAACCTTGCCCAAACCCTGAAGTTTTATCTAGTCAAAATATTTCGTCCATTGTTCCTTGCCTAGTATCACTACCACTACTGTTGCTATACTCACGCCATTAACGGTAATGCACATCTATAAACCACTGACATCCCCGTCGACAGTGACACATTGTGTGTCCTGCAACTTTACCGGGAAGTCACAAAATCTCATTGTCATTAGAGGTGAGTCGCTGCTACAGATATACTCGACAGCTCGTGTCCAAAAACAGGTTCTCGACACTGATGGCACTGAGCAAGACCAAGCCCAATCCGACATCAAGATTGTTGAAGGTGATGAGTCGTTTCTTGATACTGCTATGAGGCTTGAGTCTGCTAGGGAAGAGTACAACACAAAGCTAGTTCTTGAATCAGAGTTTCAATTGGAGGGAAACGTCACTGGCCTCGAGGCGATCAAGAACACGCTCAACTCCGGCTCCGATTCGCTGTTAGTCTCGTTCAAATTCGCTAAAATGACGCTCGTATCTTGGGATTTTGGTCTTAATACTCTTAGTTTACACTATTATGAAAAGGACCTGACTGAAGAGCCGTTTTTTAACAGGACCTTCGAGTCTGTGCTCAGAGTCGACCCCAACGGTGCTTGCGCCAGTTTGAGCATAAAACAAGACTCAATAGCATTTTTGCCATTTGTAAAACACGATATTTTAGACGACTTTGCAATTTTACAGCAGAAACAGCAACAAAATGGTGGCAATGGCCTTCCTCAATTATATCTTCCCAGTTTCATTCTACCGTCCAAAGCTCTGCACGAATCCATCTCCAATATCATAGATTTTTGTTTCTTATACGAATACAGAGAACCAACTGTTGCTATAATTTATGAGCCAGTTAGAACATGGGCTGGTACAATTCCTTTACACAAAGATACAGTACGGTACTTGGTTTTATCTCTCGACCTGCAACAGCGCTCTTCTACTGCGATTGTGTCAGCTCAAAGCCTCTCCTACGATGTGCGAAAACTTGTTCCAGTTAGAGATCCCATTGGCGGTTCATTATTGGTGGGTGTGAATGAACTCATCCACATTGATTCACAAGGCAGACAACATGGCGTATCAACCAATGCTTACAGTTCGTTAGTTACTGAGCTTCAGCTTTTCGATCAGAAAGACCTCAACATTACTCTCGATGGTTGTCAAATAACACATATTCCGGGTGTTGAAGATGAGATGCTTTTAATCACAATTCAAGGCTCTATCTTCAGTCTCAAGTTTGAACTGGAGAGTCGAAAGGTGCAGAGCATTAAGCTCAAGGCTCTGGATAACAATGATCTTAAGGTAGCTACTCCCTCAGCTGTTGCTACAGTCGGCGATCGTCATATATTCATTGGAAGTAAGACATCTGATTCAAAGTTCATTCAGTGGAAACGTAGGGGCGAAAAGATGGCAGATGATACTGAAAAGCTGGCAATTACATCCAGCAAGCCCAAGCCTGTTGAGAGTTATGGAGATGAGCTTGATGATATTTATGGCGATGATGACGGAGACTCCGGTACTAAGGTGTCTAGCTCGACATCGTTAGGTGGTCAGCCGATCATTTATTCAGTCCACGACACTTTGAAGTGCTATGGCCCCATTAACGATCTGGTTGTTGGCAGAGCTCGCGACACGAAGAAGCTGAATGTTGTTGCTGCTGCTGGTTATGGTAGTGATATGTCTCTTGCAATTTTTAACCAACGCATTTACCCAGCCAAGTTCAGTGATCTGTCCTTGAACGAAACATACGACAGAATCTGGACCCTAAATCCTTCTGGCATCAGTTCTTTAGAGGAGGTTGGATTTGATAACTTCATGGTTGCAAGCACTTCAACCTCCACTGATGTTTACAGCATTGGTAATGATTTCACTCTTTTGACAAATGACATAAAAGATTTTGCCTCTTCTGAACCTACCTTCGCAGCTAGTTCTATTCTCCAAGGCCAGGTCATTGCAATTGTTCACAAATCTGGCATTACTCTTTATGACGCAAACTGGTCTAAGCTTTATTACTACAAGCTCAGCACTCTCCCTGTGAGTGCTACTTTTGCTGAGGATTATATTTCTATCAACTTTCAAAACAACCTCTCAACATCCTACCAGGTTCAGAACAATGATAACAAATGGAAGGTTGTTGTCAAAAGACAGTCAAAGGGCACGCCTGTGTCTTCTTTCATTTCCCTGTCAGTATCAGAAGTTCTCTCTGAGCTGGTCGTTGCTAGCGACAAGAAGCGATCTAAACGCACTAGAGATGATGTGCCAATTCCTGTCGAAAATAATGTTTCTAATGTTTCATTTGCTTTTGCTATTGGCGACAAAACTGAAGAATATAAGGGCCACTTTCTGATGTATCTTCTGCAGGATGTTGCAGTGACCTATGATTTATCTATTCTTGCTCAACTACCTGAAATTGCTTACCTTAAGGATACCACATTTGTGTCCAATAAGGAGGAACGCAAGGAAAATGCAATTACTGTGGACTGTGCTAAGCATTTTTTCATATCGAATGAAACCGAAAAGGGCGAATACTTAGCAATCAAGTCTACTAACAACCTGTTTTATATTTACAAGATTCACTTTCACGATTCCCAGCTCTATTTGACCAAGGTTCACCACTCCACCTCTCTAAGTTGTCTTCTTTCTGATGATGATGAGAAGCCTAATAACATTGAACTTGTGCCGTTCAAAAACATTGATGGGTTTTCCGGTTTATTTGTGACTGGTGCATCTCCTCTAATTGTTTTGAAGGACGAGCATGGTCCAGTTATGGTTCATAAGATTGCATCAGAAAATCCGATAGTTGGATTCACGCCCTTTAATACTACTTCAGTATATCAGGGGTTTGCTTACGTTGATGACCAGTCTCTTTTTCAAATTGCAAAACTCCCTTCTGACACAGACTTTAGCTTGGCCTGGCCTGCCAAACGAGTAGATCTTAATTGCTCCATCACATCAGTATGCTACCAAGACTCTTCTGATGTTTACATGGTTGCCACGTTAGAAGAGGTTCCTTTCAGAGGAGTTGATGAAGATGGACTACCGCTACCCGGGGCCCTAGATGAGATGCCATCAGCCACCAACTTCCAGAGTAAAGTTAAACTTCTTTCTCCGTTGTCTTGGACAGTGATTGATGAGATCACTCTGCTCGATAATGAAACTGTTTTAACTATGCAGTCAGTTTCTCTTAGAGTATCTGACAAAGGTAAGAGACGCAAGGACTTTATTGTGTTTGGCACCAGCATCATGCGTGGTGAAGACCTGGCTGCCCGTGGAAGCTTTCATGTATATGAGGTCATTGAGGTCATTCCAGAGCCTGGTAAACCTGAGACTAGTCGCAAACTCAAGCTTGTGATTTCGGAGACTGGAAAAGGTGCTGTCACCTCTATTTGTGAAGTGGCCGGCGATCTCCTAATTGCTCAGGAACAAAAGGTCATTGTCAGAAACATTCAAGAAGACAATAGTATCTCACCGGTTGCATTTTTGGATATGAACATGTATGTCATCCAGGCAAAGGGCTTGAAATATATGACGTTACTTGGTGACGCAGTCAGAGGTGTTTGGCTGGTTGGTTATGGCGTGAGTATTCTTTGAGATATATATTTTTTTGGATAGATATACTAACAAACTTTTACAGGATGAACCTTACCGTATGGTGCTTTTTGGAAAGGATTACCGGGAGGTTGAGGTACTTTCGTGTGAATTCATGACTTCTAACAACCGCCTATTTATCCTTGTTGCGGATACTACTCAACATTTGCATATCTTACAGTATGACCCCGAAGATCCTAGCTCGTTATCCGGTCAGCGGCTTGTAAGAAAGAGCGAGTTCTTTAGTGGTAAGGAAATTGGCACAATGGTACTGGTCCCCTTTTCTGTTAAGCCTGGGAATGAGGACGAGCTTGTGCCACTCTGTGCTGGCCTAGATGGTTCGCTATCAACGGTTCTACCTGTCAACGAATCAGAATATCGTGCGTTATATGTCATGCAGCAGCAGATTTCTGAAAAGGAAGAGCATCCGTGCGGGTTGAACCCGCGCATGCACCGGTCGTTTGATATTGAAAACACTACGAGTGGAGCTGGCCGGGTGTTGCTTGACTATGGACTGATCAAAAGATTTGAAGGGTTGTCTTTAAGCAAAATGGAAGGATATGGTCGGAGAATCGGAAAGAACGGGGTAGAGGAAATGTGGAGAGGACTGAAGGGTTTGGAAGATGCTCTAGACTACCTATAAATGCGCTATGTATATATTTATCTTTTAATGCTAATTGTTCCATGCTTATACCCCCGTGATTAGGATGCTTGACTTTCCGCTGGCTACCCCTTTGTAGAAAAGGAGCCAAGTCCTGTAATCTGGTACCATAAAGCGAAATCTAAATGTGCCAGTCAAAATCATGTTTGGGTTTATGCCAAAAAGATCCCATAAAAAGGAACCTTTTCTACCTCCTTTTTTTTTTTTTTTTTTTTTTTTTTTTTTTTTTTTTTTTTTTTTTTTTTTTTTTTTATTTTTTTTTTTTTTTATTTTTTTTTTTTTTTTTTTTTTTTTTT
>Ga0160505_100554_pt1 | contig 20989 bp, 15 predicted proteins | sample DIDeMG_FD_108225 | JGI IMG/M metagenome (GOLD analysis project Ga0160505, IMG submission 108225) | Enriched chicken feces microbial communities from UW Madison campus, WI, USA - DID2874_E49_Stillage MG | ecosystem: Host-associated > Birds > Digestive system > Large intestine > Fecal ... | reverse complement strand
GACCATGATCTTACAGCTTGGTCCCTGATATCGTACCTAATATAATGTTAAAAAAAAAAAAAAGCAAATAGCCTTTATCAAAAGATGCAAGAACTTATTTTGACATTATTGGTTTGATTGAGTTTCAATAATTCTCTTGAAATTAGAAAATCTGACCATTTTACTTGTAATTGTGAGGATCTTGTCATTAGCACTATTTGAATTCAAATTAGCGGACCTGGAGATTATTTTATATTATATTGCTGAACTCTTGTTTAGCGTCTTTCTGTTCGAGATGACGAAAACATGAATGCAGTTCAGTGGTATGTCTTAACCCACTTATAGAGAGACCTTTGGGTTTCTTACAGCTACCTGGAAGTTACATCATGGAATCAGCGATTCACTGCCGAATAGAGGCGAGTTATTTGAAAAAGATTTGTAACCCACCGGACCATCTGAGCATTATGGCATCGATCGCTACTGGATTCGTCGGAGCAACTGTCATTGTCTCTTAGGTGCTTAGAGCAGTTCCAAGTGCTAAACAAACCTAATTCGGTCCTTCACCGATCTCTATTCATCCTCTAGAATGTAGATATCATATCTAATCACTTTTTCACCACAAATTAAAGAGCTTGAGCGATGGATTTTTGGAAGATTCTTTATTTTCAGAACTTAAGAGGACATTCGTAGATTGAACTTAATCTTGCCGTCGAAACGTTTGAGCAAGTTCCAACACATATCAACACAGCTACATAATCTCACTTTCTTTTTTAGAGTAATTTTGAACCTTTAAACTATCAATTTGAACTTGTAGTCTTTGATTTCAATATGCTAAGTTAGGGACAAGCTTCTTTTGTGTATTGAAGAGAAATTATCAACCACAATTCTAAATCCAATGATTCTTTGAGATATTTATGATTTGAAGCTAACAATTTGATTATCTATCGGTTATGTTCCAATGTAGAATGCTACGGGCTCTATACCAAGCCATTTGATCATGGAGTAGAATGGTTAAAAAAATCAATGCTTCATGCATCCGTTTATATGTTTACTTGGACAACTGGTTTGCTAAAATCTGGATATGAGTGGTAATTAGTTAAAGTCAATTTTCAGGTTGCCTTCGTTCAATTCAATTATCTTCCTTCTAAATATTTTGCTTTCATGGTTTTTAATAACTTTACCTTTTTGTCAAGTTTCGCTGTCAAGTGGCATAATGGTGAAATAAAGTAAACAATTATAGCCATTCGTCGATAATCCAAAAAAAACAATCACACATTCCTCTAGAGACATCAATTTTAATGAATAGCAAGGAATTTATCAGGATTCAATGAGTTTTTTACTGATGTTGTTCATCCTTCTTTCATAGCGCTCTCAATAATTTACATTTCGACTTTTCGTTCATACTTCAGCCAACTAACTCAACTTCAAAATTATGGGAAAGAAAACTGAATAGAAACCTTCAACATTATACATAATATAATTAGTTATACCTTCATACACCAAATCACCACCCACTCCCCAAACTTTATAGCCAACATATATTCACGTCTCGTCGTGCACATACTCTCGCGATTCAAGCAACATTTACCTCATTTACTTCATTACTTCCATATTCACCGCCAATGGCTTATTACCAGCAAAACGACGCTAACGCCGGCTTCTACCAGTCCAATTACGGTCAGTCGTATGGTCAGCCCGGCTTGGACACCAACATGGGCTCCATGAACGCCTCTTTTGGCGCCAGTTTCGATGTAAGCGGCGACATGGGAGGAGGAGAGTTGACCCCAGGTCTTTTGGCAGCATTCAGCACTTCCGGATACCCTGGAGAGCCTCCACTTTTGGAAGAGCTCGGCATTAACTTCAATCACATCAAGGGCAAGACATTAGCTGTGTTGAATCCTCTCCAGAAAGACATAAACCCAGACATCATGACGGACCTGGACTTGGCTGGTCCCATTTTATTTGTGTTGCTCTTTGGTACGTTGCTACTATTGTCAGGAAAAGTGCAATTTGGCTATATCTATGGTGTGGGACTTTTTGGCGTGGTGAGTTTACATTACCTTTTCCGTCTCATGAGCGTGGATGTGCAAATCGACTTGACACGGTCGGCGTCGATAATTGGCTACTGTTTGTTGCCTCTAGTGTTACTATGTGCTGTAGGGTTGGTTATTTCGCTCGATTCGATGTTTGGCTACTTTTTGAGTGTGGTTTCGGTGTTTTGGTGCACGTACGCTGCATCAGGGTTGTTTGTCACGGTGCTCAAGCTTCACAACGTGCGTCCATTGATTGCGTATCCGTTATGTTTGTTTTACTTTGTCTTTGCGTTGATGGCTATTTTTGTTGAGAACAAGATGGGAGCTTGAGCTAGAAATTGAAAGAGAATTGGAAAAGGTGAGAAAGGAGAGGACGAGAGAGATCGGTCAATTTTGAGATTGACAGACTTCGAAAAGAAAACGAGAGATGAGAGATTTCACAGGAGAGAGTCGAGTGCCGATAAGATGATATAAAATAGATTGTGGACTTTCAAGTACCACTTCACGAATCAACAGCATCATCGATAACAAATCAATATCCATCGATGACTCCAACAATGGAAACAACAATGGAAATATCAAGGAATCATTAATGGAATCTATGTCCATATCAATGGAAATACGATAGAAATCCCAAAATACATATCTTACTGGTGTCCCCCGTAGTTTATCCTATACCTGCACAAATCTTTCAACATTTAACTTCACTAATGAAACCACCAGTGTTGTTGGCGTTCAAGCGATGTTTATCGCAGAAGCCGTTTTATGTGACAACGCCAATCTTCTACGTCAATGCAAAACCGCATTTGGGTCATCTTTATTCCATGCTCCTCGCAGACACCAGAAACAGATGGGAGCTACTCAAACCTGGAGCCAAAACATTCTTCTTGACGGGAACAGATGAGCATGGCCTTAAAATCCAGACAGTGGCAGAAAAAGAAGGCATAGAGCCCAAGGTTTTGGTGGATAGGGTTTCACAGAACTTTGTGGAGTTGGCCACTAAGTTCAATGTTCGTTATGATAGATTCATGAGAACCACCGATGAAGATCACCTTCGTGCAGTCAAACATTTTTGGAATGTGGCCATGGAGAAGGGTCTTTTGTATAAAGGTGCACACCGGGGCTGGTACAGTGTGAGTGACGAGGCGTTTTATCCGGAAACTCAGATCCAAGATGTTTTGGATCCCAAGACTGGAAAGTCCAAGAAAGTGTCCATTGAGACAAACAACGAGGTGGTGTATCATGAGGAAGAAAATTACTTTTTTAAGCTTTCAGTATTCCAGGATAAGCTCATTGAGTTTCTTGAGGCCAACCCTCAATTTGTCATTCCTTCTAAGAAACACTCCGAGGTGATGGCAGAACTTCGTCTCGAACCCTTGTCAGATCTTTCCGTATCTAGACCATCTTCTAGACTCAAGTGGGGCATTGAGGTCCCTAATGACGATAGCCAGAAGATCTACGTGTGGTTTGATGCATTGATCAACTACATTACCGCAGGAGGATACCCACATAAGTCAACAGAGGATATGATCTGGCCTGCCACTCATGTGGTTGGCAAAGATATCATGCGTTTCCACTGCATTTACTGGCCAATTTTTCTTATGGCTTGTGATCTTGAGCTTCCTACTCAGGTGATTGTTCACAGTCATTGGCTCAGTGAGGGAGTGAAAATGAGCAAGAGTTTAGGGAACGTAGTGGATCCAATGAATTTGGCAGATGTTTATGACGTGGAGCCTTTGCGGTTCTACTTGATGGAGCAGTCCAATCTTGGAGTGGACTGCAAGTTCAGCGAGGGAGCTTTACAGAACCACAGATCGGTGGTGATCAACAAATGGGCCAACCTCATTTCGCGAATTGGAGGAGACAAATTCAACGTTGCTCAAAGTGTTCAAGACTTCCACCAAGGAAAATTTGCCCAATTTGACCATGATTATCCTGTTGAAGAGGCAGAAATTAGAGACAAGTTGGTGGCCAGCGTTAATAGTCTTCACGCAGACATGAATGCACAGATGGTTGAATTCGGCCACATGAAAGCGCTTCAAAGATGGTGGGAGACTGTGGAGCTTGCCAATGTGTTTTTCCAGGAAAGTCAGCCATGGGCATATAAGAAGAAGATCGACGCTGCTGGGCCCAACGAGGCTGAGGTCTTGGCACTCAAGAGAAGCTATATCATATTTTTGACTGCGGAGGCATCCCGAATCGCCTCTACTTGCTTGCTACCTTTCATGCCAAATACAGCTGGAGCTTTCTTGGACAGATTGGGTGTTGGAGCTGAATTTCGGAACAGTGGTTGTGCCAGCGTTGGAGCGGTGCAGAATTATGGGGAAGGAACGAACAGTGGAAAGCCCAAACCACTCATGAGAAAGCTTGATTTATAGAAGGGTTGACTTATGAGATAGTTGATTAACAATAAGGGTGAAAATTGTACATAGAACCATAGAATGGAAATAACCTTAGATAGAGGGTAAGAGAATAACAGAACATTAGAGTATTGAATTAGTAGAATGTAAACACTTCCTCAAATTTAAAGAAGAAGGTCAAATCAAGAATCAAAAAACCTAATCATACAAAGCAATTTCTCAGTCTTTAATCGATCATTGCCATGCATGTAGTCATGTAAATATACTTCAACATTGGCATACTTTTTGTTGATTACTTGAATAATACAGTGTATCTGCTAGGGGTACCAAACTTTCATTCAATCAAAACACTATTGTTAACAAACAGAATTAATTGATGACATCTCGTCACACAATACTGAACAAATGACGGCATATGAATCTAAGTTGGAAAACCCCCACCCACAACTTGGGTAACCTGCACAACACTGGTAAACTTAAGGACCATCACATCACCACCATGAACAGAAACAGGAAAATTGATAATGCTCAAATGAACAAAATTTTTCAAATTGCTGACTCCTTCCTAATGTCAAAATTATAACTCAACTTACTTCTCCAACCATGCCTAAATATATCCCCTAGAAGAACGTACCTGCAGGACACCATCTTCAGGTCCCATCTGTCAATGTCAAATTACCATAACCAGATAACCACAAATGATTCATAAATTCGTATCTTGTCGTCTACGACTTGTGCTATTAGTATATAGAAGTCGGGAAAAAACGCCGCACGGAGCTGCGCACACGACCTGGACGGGAAAAGTGTGAAATTGACACCATAGACTATTTTCCAACTCCCGACAAATTCTCTCATATTCGTAATGCTCGTAAATGTCGGGAAATCATCAACACTTCAGCATGGTTGGGAGATACTACTAATACTGTTAGTATGGGTAGTCTCTTTTTTTCCTGCAGGTCACGTGACTACTATCCAACCTCCTCCCACCGAATTTTAACACTTCCCCAACATTCATACAGGTAAATCCAAGGCTACCTTTGGCCACTTGCACCATTTCTTTCTTCGTAACCTTCTCCTATTCCGTTGAATCGTACCTCGAAATGGCACGCTCTTCCAGAAGGTCTGCGCGTCTCCTGGATGATGACAATTCCAGAAGATCCAGAAGAAATGTGAGCTATCTTGAAGATAGCGACGCCGATGCTGCCGATGATGTTGCAGATGATGACATTGGGTCATCTAAGGATGTGAAAGGCGAATCGGACATTGACGATGAACCCGAAAGTCCTCCATCCAATAATGACAATGATAAGGAAGACAATAATTATGATGATTACTCAGACGAAGACGAGGAGGTTATGCCGTCGAGAAAACGCAGAAAGCGTGTTCCCAGAGAAAAGAAAGAGCATGACGACTCGGACTTCGAGGATGAAGGTGGATCTGCCACTGAGGAAGACGGGTCGGAAGCTTATGATGAAGACGACGCATTTCTTGAAAAGCTACGAGAAAAGCAGTTTGTGGCATCGGACGATGATGACGCCGCTGGAAACGATTACTATACGTACAAAAAAGCAAAAAAGACAAAGTCCCGGCTGCGTTCGGCAGAGCCACGAAGTAAAAGACGACTTCTGGTTTTGGACGACGATGAGATGGACGAAGTCAACGAAGATGACAGTATTCAGCAAGAGATAAGGGAATTGTACGACTCACTGCCGGACGAGAGTCCTGTGAAGCACAAGCTTCGAGAACGGGAAAAGGTCAACTATACTATCCCTCCGCCAATCACCAACGATAACATGAACGAACTCTACACCACGGCACCACTGTCACAGCTGTTTCGGTCGCGTGGACGAAAGAACGCCAATAAGAGCGATTTTCGTAAACTCCTCTTCCCAACGGCTGGACCCTTCGGTGGCAGTGACGTATTATCAGTTTTGGGCCAGAACATTCCTCCAGGAGGCATTCCTATTCCCGGAATGGCCGCTGGAATCGGTGAAACTATGGGCTTGGGTGACTCTGGTGACTTGGACTCTTCAGATGACGAGCTAGTGCCATCAAAAGACTCCTATGGGCTTCCACAAGCAAAGCCCACCCCTCTACTTGCCAATAACAATGTCTTGAACCACACCAAGATCATTGGTGCACAGTCAACTACAGATGGCAAAAAGAAGAATAGCTTGAGCGATACAGACCCTCTTGGCGTGGACATGAATATCGATTTCTCTGCTGTTGGAGGCTTGGATGGCTACATTGATCAATTGAAAGAGATGGTGGCTTTGCCCCTCTTGTACCCCGAACTTTACCAGAATTTCTCCATCACTCCTCCTCGAGGGGTCTTATTCCACGGACCTCCTGGTACTGGTAAGACGCTCATGGCTAGAGCTTTAGCAGCGAGTTGCTCCACTCCGACAAGAAAAATCACTTTCTTCATGCGTAAAGGAGCTGACTGTCTCAGTAAGTGGGTGGGTGAGGCTGAAAGACAATTGCGTTTATTATTTGAAGAGGCTAAAAACCAGCAGCCTTCCATTATTTTCTTTGATGAAATTGACGGTTTGGCCCCCGTTCGTTCTTCCAAGCAAGAACAGATCCATGCAAGCATTGTGTCTACTTTGCTTGCTTTGATGGATGGTATGGATAACAGAGGTCAGGTGATTGTTATTGGTGCTACCAACAGGCCGGACTCGGTGGATCCAGCGTTGAGAAGACCTGGCCGTTTTGATAGGGAGTTTTACTTCCCATTGCCTGACATCTCAGCAAGAAAGCAGATTTTAAAGATTCACACCAAAAAGTGGAGCCCGCCATTGTCACCAGTTTTCATCGATAAAGTTGCAAGCTTAACTAAAGGATATGGAGGTGCAGACTTGAGGGCTCTTTGCACAGAGGCCGCTCTTAACTCGATCCAACGTAAATATCCTCAGATTTACCTGTCCACTGATAAGTTAATCGTTGATCCTACAAAAGTAAAAGTGGTTGCTAAAGACTTCATGCGTGCCATTGACAAAATCGTACCTTCGAGTGCAAGATCAGCTTCTACCAGCTCTTCTCCATTGTCAGAACGTCTTCAACCTTTGCTTCAAGACTCTTTAGACAGAATTGTTGTCAAGCTCAATGATCTTTTGCCGGACTCTGTTGGAATCGGGGGAAAGAAAAAGCTCACGAATCTCCAAGAAGCCATGTACTTGGATTCAACCATAAAGGACGATGATGGAGGCTTTGCCAAACACGAACTTCTCAAAACGTTAGAAAGCTCTAGAATTTGCAAACCTCATCTTTTGATTTGTGGTGAAAGAGGTTCTGGCCAGCAGTATCTAGGTGCAGCCATCTTGAACCTCCTTGAAGGATTCCAAGTGCAAAATCTTGATTTGGCTACAATGTTTGGCGATGTGACACGAACTCCAGAACTGTGCATAGTGCAAACCTTTATCGAGGCCAGAAGACATCAACCTTCAATCATTTTCATTCCTAATATTGATACATGGTTTGATGTGATGCCACATTCTGCAAAAGCAGTTCTTTCGGGTTTGCTTCGAAATCTTAGAAGCAATGAGAAAATCTTGCTCTTGGGTATTGCAGAGAGAACTTACGATGAATTGGATACAGAAATCAAGTTGACTTTGGGCTTTCTGGGCGAACTGAACATCGCTACGTTATCAAATCCATCCCTTGAAGCAAGAAGGAAGTTTTTCGTCGCCATCGAAAAAGCTTTGATGATGAAACCATACGAATTTTTGAATGATTTGCACAACAGACCTAAAAGAAAACTCAAGAATTTGCCCATTATGCCACAGGGAAAGACTGAAACGGATAGCACCAAGAAGGCTCTCAAACAGCAGGAATACGAGGACAAGAAATTGAAGAATCTCCTCAAAATCAAGCTCGCCGGGTTAATGGACCTTTTTAAGAACAGATATAAGCGATTCAAGAAGCCAATTATCGACGACAGCTTCTTACACCATCTTTTTGAACCTTCGGTACTAGAAAATCCATTGATTCCATATGAAGTTGCATACATAGTTGCTAAGGACCTGGAGCACCACAATATGATCCAAGAACTTGCTACCGGTAAGTACTTCTTCAACATGGATTTAGATACCATCGAGGAACGAATCTGGAATGGTTACTACTCAGAGGCTAAACAGTTTTTGAAGGATATCAAAATGATTGTTCGTGACTCCATCACCTCTGGAGACAGGGAGAGGATCTTGAAGGCCAATGAGATGTTGACCAATGCGCACTTTGGAATTGATGACTTCAACAATGCGGAGTTCGCCCGCTCATGCAAGGAGATGAGAGCTAGAGAGATTGAGAAGCAAGCAAAGTTGTTGGAGGATCACAAGAGATTGCAAGAGGAATTCGCAAAGAAACAGGAAATTAATCTCCAGCAACTCAATGAAGACCCTTCGTTGCTCAATGGACACGGTTCACCATCGGTAGAACTTCTCGAAGGACCTGAGGCGCATAGCAACTTAGAAGGAGGAAATGGCACAAAAGTGGATCATATGTCTATCATTGAAGAGGGTGATGAGTCCAAGTTTGAGGTGCCAGTACCCAAAGAACAAGAACCAGAATCGAAGGCTGATGAATCAGAGTCCAAGCCTAATGTACAAGAAAATCCTGAATCAGATATTCACAGCGCAGTTGATGGCTTTGAAAAGCCTAACGGAGATGGTGGTGAGATAAAACCAATTCATAAAGAGCAATCAGCTAGAAGTGTTGCCAATGGATATGGCCAGGTTTTGGAAATTGCTCAAGAACCAAGCGGAGTTGTGGAGTCCACTATATTGCAAGACATGGAAGTTGATGATGAACCTGACAGTGAGTCGGAAGCCGAGGGAGACCTTGTAATCGACACTAGTCGGCAACTTATTCTTCCTCCCATCACGAAGGAGCTTTTCGAGGTGGAGATGGTGAAGATTACGGAGAGCTACACGGTGGAGAAGTTGGAGTATTTTGTGGCGCTGCTCATGGAAATCATTTGGGCAGACCGCGGTGAGTGGGATAAAACTGCTACAGTGGCTAAGTTGCAAGAGGTGACAAAGCACCTCAACATTTAGTTATCTAAAATACATGTATGATACACAGGTACTCCGAGACGGAAAGTCCGACTGTAAGCACCAAATGACACTTTTCATAGTGGCCAATAGGCCTAGTCCTCGGCACTGCCGTCTCTGGGTCTGTAACTAATATTCTGTTCCTCCAAGTCACTAACGATGTGTGGAGGCAACTTACCGTTGACTTTCACCGCATACAAACCGGCTACAAACGAGTCGATACGGAGCCAACGAGCCACCCAGGATGCCTTGTTGTCGTCGCCCAAGGCTACCAAACCTTCAAAAGATGGCGACGTGCAATCTTGGATCTGGCCGTCTTCATTGTCTGCGTAATGCAACACAGACTCACAGTTGGGACATCCCAGCTCAAGAAAACGTCTGTATGGCTGGATTATACCGCAGAGCATGCATGCTCTTTCGGTTTTGGACGACATGGTGTTGGAAATTGGAGGTTGAAGGTTGAAAGTTGAATGAGATTTCCATTTGGTGAAGGTGGTGCAGGAATGGACCTCTGGGTGGTGGAATGATAGAACGATGTATGTGGAAATCGCACGTATTAATTGGGTGAATTATAGGTAACAGTTGATTTTAACAGTTGATTCCATTTCTGTCTTATTGATCCTTTTCGTGGTATAATTTGGTTAAGTGCTGCTATACTGAGCATGACTGAACTGCGAGAACAAAAGATTGGACAACAGGCAATATATGAGAAAATGAGGAAATTAAACGTAACAAGTTGACTAATAGACAGTGTTCACATAGTTATCAAGACTATTTCGTACTAGCTCGATATTTCTAAAGTTTGGGTTAAAACGATTGACAAGGTCAGATGTTTCATAGACTTTATGATATTACAATACGAGAAATTTTAATTTTGATTCAATGGTGATCTGAACGGGCAAAAATTGTTAGGATTATAAGATTTCAATTGCTCTAATAATTGATATTTGTAACTTTTTTTTCGTATCCTCCATCATTTTAACTTTCTACGATAGTACCTAGCATTCCACAAATGTAGGATCTCTCCAGTTCCTTTCAGTGTTCATCCACCACAGAGAACTCGAACAACAAAAAACGTAACAAAAAAACATAACCACAGTTTATAACTTTTCAATCTCTCATCTTTCCAATCGTCTCTTCCAACTCTCCTAATTCTTGTCCTCATATCCCCCACCATCCATTGCCAAACCTCAATTGTCTTCCATCCCAACCTCCTGCACATCTTAAACCTATCTGACCACCATCTTGACTTTACATCCAGCATGCTACGAACTCCTATGCTGTTGGTAAGATGCCTGCTTCTACATAGCAGAAGTCCCCTTCTAGCTGGAACTAGCTCGAATGTCTGTCGAAGTTCTCAAAAGAGAGCCTTCTCGCTTGAGCCTACGACCATAGTTACGGCTTTAACCGACTCTCTTGAAGCAGCTCACGCCTACACGGGCCTTCCTTGGTGGGCGCTCATTCCACTCACTACCTTCGGACTCAGATCTGTGTGGACACTCCCGTTGGCCGTAATGCAACGGCTCCGGATCCAGAAACAGAGTGCTTTACGCCCTATCATTGCTGCCACAGGTCCAGTTCTTCGCTTGAACTTGGCCAAAAAGGCCCTGCGTGCTGCCAAGTCCCAGGACACGTCTGTGGCTTCCATTGTGTCGCCGTTACGTAACATCAAGTACGAGGAAATTATGGTTTTGTCTACCAAAGAGACACGGAAAAGACAGAAGAAGTTGTTCAAGGATCACAACGTGCAGCTTTACAAAAACGTGCTCTTGCCGGCTGCTCAGATCCCACTATGGGTATGTATGTCTCTCACTTTCCGTAACTTGAGCGGATGGTCTACCTGGGACAGCTTGCTGAACAAACCAATGGATCCGTCATTGTATTACGAAGGACTACTTTGGTTTGGAGACCTTACGGCATTAGATCCATTCCATATATTCCCCATGGCCATTGGAATTGTTGCTTTAGTCAACGTGGAATGGACATTTCGGACATTGGCATTGATGAGAGCATCCGCCTCTCGTCGTAAATTATTCCGTCCTACCCTCACAGACTCCATGGCAAATGTTTCTAGAATGGCGGTAGTGTTTCTCATGGCTATTTCCCTACATGCTCCGACCGCACTTACCCTTTATTGGCTCAGTTCTCAGGTGTTCTCCTTGGTGCAGAATGTGTTCTTGGACTTGGTCCTTCCCATCAGCTATACACCCAACAAGCGCTTTGATGTGGTCAAACTGACTGTTACCGATGCGGTTGGAGTGGTTAAAACTCCTGAATGATCTTGTATATATCAATTCTACAATCTATGTATTTGTTCTGTATATCCTTTGTATTTCTTCATTGGTGTGTATAGTGAAGGAAATTTGGAGGATCTGGAGAAACCACTTCAGCACTTCAACTATGTCGAAGTCTCCCTTGGATGTCATAGACAAGGCAGCAGAAGAAATTTATGCAGTAATTACTGCTGAATTGTCGGAGCAGGTTACAAAAAAGTACAATGAAGGTCAATGGACTTTGCTAGAGCTAGATGAATGGAGAAATGGTGAGTTACCTGAACTTATCCAGAAACGTGGTAAGGAAAAGGACTACCACATAACCAAAGATGAATTGGTTTTGATCATGGACTGGAAATTGGCCAAAGGTAAGTTTCGCCCTACTCTTCCCAAGCTCATCAAGTCGAATCTGCAAGAAGATGTTGTGTCCGTAACTAAAGCTGGCTTTACTATGTTCATGGATTTTGCACAACTGACAAAAGGAAAATGGAATGATATAGCGCTACGTGACTACCAGGTCGCTGTCAAAGCCAGCTTGAAGAAATTGTGTGAATTAAAAGGTGTGGGGCCTGCCACGGGCAGCTTGCTATTATCGTTATTGAGCAAGTCCACCGATTTTGCTGCGCCATTTTTCAGCGATGAGGCATTCATATACTACATCCAGCAGCCTCTCCGTCCAGGCTCTCCCATAAAGTACAACGTGAAGGAATACGTTGATGAGTTTGTGGGTGTGCTTTTCAATATTGTGTCTGACAGACCATCAACGTCAATGGATAAACTTGAGAAGGGCGCATGGGCGCTTAAGATGTATGACACTTACCGCATTACCAAGCTTGCCAGCTGTAAGTTGCCATTTGACGTTGAAGACAGCTTGCTTGAGAAGTTTCCAGACACTCAAAAGTATCAACCAGAACCAGATGCAAAGAAGCGGAAGTCGGAGCTCACAAAGCCTGCCAAAAGGGCTAAGACTGCCAAAACGAATAAAAATTAATGACCAAGCTAAATATCAATGTAATCCTTCTCATAGTTAATCATCTTGAACGGATCATCGTTATCAGCGCAAAGCGTGCTAATATTTCTGCCCACACTGTGAATCATGTTCTCTAATCTGGATTCGGAGTGAAAATTCTTCAGTTCTAAAATAGCCAAGTTCACTCGATTTGCCAACTCCCCAAGCTCACGACCAAAGTTATCTAAATATTTTTTGGCGTTCGTAAGCTCTGCTAAATCCTCCTTCTCGTGGACTAACAAGACGCCCGAAAGCTCTGAAAGTGCCTGCTTGAGAGAACGAGCTTCTGGGTTGTTTAATAGATTCCTTCCGTATTCGAATGCCTCTGTGAATAACTTCTGCGTCTCGTTTGCTCCGCCATCTCCAAAGACAAACTCATTTCCGACTTTCACATCGATGAAACGTTTGAGAAGGTGTACATAGTGCATAACCTGAAGGTCAAAAATGCATCTTTTCATCAGAGCAAGCTTGGGGTAATTCTCTTGCAAGAAATCAGCGGCTTTCTTGAACTCACCCTCGAATATGAGTGTTCTCAATGTGTGTCTGTTGACTGCATCAGATTCTTTGATCAAAGACTCAGCATCTTTGTTATTTTGCAGGTCATTTGCCAGCACATCGCCATTTGCTTTATATGAAGTGTTCTCTGCCAAATCCGTAAGGTCATCTTTGAAAGACTCAAGTGTATCCAAGTATCCTTCTTGCACAAGATATCCTTTTATGAAATCATTCAAGAGAGTTGGATCGTCCTTGAAATTTTTAACGGATTTCTCAAAAGATTCCTCTGGTAAGCCGGTCACGATCGAGGATGCTAACGTCAAATTGCGCAACTCTTCGGCTATAGTACTATTCAATTCTGTTTCCTGCTCAGATTTGAACTCTTTGACATAATGATTAATATTAAAAAGGAACTCCCTTTGTCCAAAATTGGTGATGATCTTTGATTCCGGTAAGTCACCTTCACCAATTGTGGCCGGGACGTCTGAAAGTTGGAAACCAATCATCGGGAACAAAGACACTGGCTTTGAAGACGACACGAATATCGAATCCTTGTGTCTGTTGGTATTAATTATCTCATTGTGGCTGATCGTTTTCACTAAAATACCGTTGAGTGTAATGAACAACGTTTTATTGATGAAATTCACCCCACAGCCAACAGTATCCGTGCAGAGAATCTTGTTGCCTTGCATAGAGGGTTTTGCATGTGTTGTGAATGGTACCTCAACATCCAAACGGCTTGTGTCCAGCTCATTCGCCGCTTGTCTATTCAATTGCGAAAATCTTCTGTTCATATTGAGAGACGATGTACGGTAGCTGTTATCGCCATTTTTAATGGATGCATACGAGCACGAATTGTTGAAGCTTAAAGCAAAACTTCCCTCAAATGAAATTCCCGGTTCTGCTCCAAGGAATGTTAAGGTGTCGTCGTCCAAATTTGAAGTGTATGCCTCTTGGTTATAAAATGCAATCTCATTTTGTATATCTTTCAAATCAATGCTCTCGGTAGTGGTTGTGCTTCCAGACGTAGATGGCATGGTGTCATAGCGGACGTGCCTTTTAGTGAATCCCACGCTAAACAATAACGAAGACCCTGACGAAAGTGATGAATCATTGGCCAGGAGAATGGGCCGGTGATTCGTTGCTGGAGTGGACTTCTGCTCCACCAGTACCTCATAGTAGAAGACTCCTGTACGATCATCCACCTCGTTGTTGGCAATGAAATTGTAATAACGTTTTCTGCGCATGGTATCCTCAAAGTTGAAGTCCAACTTGTTGAGCTTGAACTCTAGAATCGAATAGCCATTCTCAAGACTTACGGACATTCCGTAGAGCACATCGAGCTGCTCTAATTGTTTATCTATCGACAACAGAGTCCAGTACATTGGTAATGGCGAGAGAAACGTCCGTTGGTTATTGACCATTAGGTAAGGCAAAAAAGAGTACTTATGTCCATTGTTATCTCTAGCCAGCCTCATAAGTTCAGACAAGCTGGCCACCATATTTTTAAGGCCCTCGGGGCTCACACCTCTTGAATTTGCGATTTCCTTAATGACTTCGGGCCCAAAACGAAACTCCCCAAGATTCGGGAACTCAAATACAGATTGTTTTTTCTTTGGCAATGCATCAGTGTGTGGTGCCATGCTGGAAGCTACTGCAAGGGCCAGAATTCCGTTCTCCGGGGTTTCCTTCGTATCTGCTCGGCTCTTAGGGCCCTCTGTCCGTAATCTGGACTTGAAGATCTCGTATAGCTCAAAGAGGTATTCTTCTGATATCTTTTGCGGTGGAGAATCGCCCAAAATTCCAGCTACAGCAAACTTCTCTCTGAGTTTCTCTTTTAGGGCATCATTGACACTCTTATCCTCGCAAAAGGCATCCTGCTTGCGTGGCAAGTTCTTTGGCTGACGAAAGTGACATGAAGGCGACGAGACAAAGGCGTTTTTAGCACCCAATTCCAGATTGGCCCAGAATAGCTCCCTCTGTAGTTCCAAACCTAAACATGTATTGAGGAGGTAGGGCGGTATCACGTGGATTAAGTTATTATCGGACATGATTATGGTATTTGTAAGTTAATAAAGGTGGATTTAAGTGGGGAGAGCTCGGTCACGTGAGGGGCCAAAGTGGAGATAGTATATAAAGACTGGAAAGAAGAAGGGTGATGATTATTATGAGAATCAGTGGATGTATCTTCTTTGAACTTTCAATTTTATTCCGAAGTGCAATTTTTCTATAACTCTTGTTTGGTATCATTGTTCCTGTCAAGTCTCAACTCAACACTAACCTCACCTACTTAAGTCTATATACCTGACTCATCAACTACGGACTTACTTCCTATGACTGACGCCATTCTAGGCCAGATAGAGGGCTTGATCCCCAATATTCCACTTACGGTGGTTTCTCAAGGTGCTGAGGCTCTAGTTCTATCCACGGATGTTCATCCTTATATTCCTAAAAAGTCCAAGTTGGTGGTGAAGTTCAGACCTTCAAAACCTTATCGTCATCCCAAGATTGATGCCATGATCACAAAGTCAAGAACGATTGGAGAGGCTAAGTTTATGGCTAAGTTGGCACGTGTATCTATTCCAGCCCCTGCTCTTGTACTGTTGGACGCACCTAATGGAATTATCTGGATGGAAAGTATTGGAGATGAGCTAGCCAACGGCACTATCTCTTCATTGAAGAACTGGTTGTGGCACCTTGAAAAGTCCGGAGAAGACTGTATCAGTGATCATGTGCAAGCTTTATTGCAGAATACTGGACTGGTGATTGGAAAACTCCATATGAATGACATGATTCATGGAGACTTGACCACTTCCAACATTATCCTACAAGGTGGGCAGGCGTACCTTATTGACTTTGGACTTTCGTCTTATTCTACGCTAGCTGAGGATAAAGCAGTGGATTTATATGTGATGGAGCGTGCAGTGGATAGTACCCACTCAGATTTTGCAGAGAAGTACAATGGGTGGCTTTTAGATGGATATAAGCAGACGTTGTGTGGAGAGTACGGAGGCAAGGGAGGCAAGAAGAAGTATGCGGATACTATTAAGAAGTTGGAGGACGTTAGACTCCGAGGCAGAAAGCGGTCGATGTTGGGTTGAACACCAAATATTTCAGCTTCTTTACTTTGGACAGGCAAAAACTATGAAGCTATTGACGTTATTTGGAATTCAAAAGGCAATTATGGTCCTATTTAGAGCTCACGGATCAGTTTCTTCTGTAACTACATCCGGTAAATTAATCATCTTTCGTGAAGTTCGTATCCTATTTACACTTTCAGACTCTCTGGCTTCTCCGCTTTAGGTTCTCTGGTATTCTTGCTTCTAGGCCACATCGACGGAAGCTTAATCACTTGAAACTTGGGTTCAATACATCTATCTGTAAACCAGCTCCTCAATTTGCTCTCAATAAGCTCGGAAATTTTGGGGATATCCTGGAGTTTGGCACGAGATCCAATGAGGGACTTGACAGAGAATTCAAGACGGTAATCAGGGGAGAACGAAAACATAAGCGCGGTTCCACCTTGGTCTTCCAACTTGGGATTTTTACTTGGATCGTTATTGGCCAAAGACACCGTCAAGCAGCCAGAAAATCGAACCAAAGACACTGAGAGCTGCACGGGCAATGCTGCAGTAAATGGACGTGGCTGGTTCAAGAGGAGACGAGTGTCGATGCCTAGTGTCAAGGTGTCGGAGAGATCCACATCGATCTTGGCCTCAAGTCTCCCGGTGCCGTCTGCACTGTGTTTGATTCTACAGTTGGAGAAGATGGGGAAATCGTCACCGATATCGATTTCCGTCAATTCGATCTTGTCCAAAAAATCCGGAAGCTCCAGTTTCGACAAGACTTCATTTAATGAATGGTAAATGTTGTCGGAGAGCAATGCTTCACTACGAAATTGTGAAATGGTCTGGGCAACCAAAACATTGAACCAGTCCAACGACTCTGGTGTGTGGTTATCAACATCGTAATAAGTTTTCTCCAAAATAGCAGCTAATATAGACGAGTCTTCGTCATCATTAGCCTCTCCGTTCTCCTTCTTCTGTCTGTTGACCACCACTCCAGAAGCTTCTCTCTTCTTCCGTTTTCCTGTGCTAGGCGAGGACTCGGAGAAGACGAAAAACTTCAAGAACATGAATAGCACCGCCATTGAGATCACCTGGCCGAATATGAGCCCCTGGGCAAAGCTCCACAGTGTGTTTACGGGCACCTGGATAATTTCAACCTGTCGTTCCACTCTCTCTGGGAGCCAAGTATCTTGAGATTCTGACATGGCGGATTCCAACAGTTAGGTATATTTGCAATAATGTAAATCTAAATCAAGTTGGGATAATCAAGAAGCTGTAGGGGTAAATTAGCGGACGATTTTAGAGTAGTCAGTTGGGTTTTACGTGTGGTGAAGTTAGTTGATGCGACTCTCATTGCACAGGCCAGAAAGTGGAGAACTACAATCAAAGTAGAAAATCGAAAATGCAGAAAATAATGCTTCGGGCCATAAACCTATTAAAATCATGAAAAGCTCCATCGTATGTATCTTTGTTGCTTTCCCATTTCTTATCATCTTCAAAACCATTTCTTTTGAATTTCTTACTCCTCTCACATTTCACTTCGCATCATCCATGTATTCGTATCTTTCACAACTTCCATATATTTCACAACTTCCATATATTTCATATATTCACTTCCCTCAATCCCGTTACATTTCCTTTTTCCGTCTGGGCTTTGCAATCTTCCTAGCCTTCTTGGGAGACACCGGCTCCTTCTGGGGCAGAGAACTGTTGGACTGTGACCGCGTGCGACGAACGGGCTCCTCGTTAGTCAGATCCTCATCGTGCGAATCGTCCATACCGATCCAGTCCTTGAAGTTGCCAATGATGGTGCGGATAGGCCTCTCGTTTTTGTTGCCAATGTACTTGGAAGCAAACTCCGTCAATGGACTTGCTGCGCGTGAGACATCCTCCAGATCGCTCTGGAACGTAGTGGTACTGCCACTGGGTGTCAATGAGCCGTCAGACTTCTTGCCTCGCAAGTACTCGCGCACCTCAAAGTACAAGTCCTTCGAAACATTGTTAAAGTTGGTTCTGTTGCGCATCCAGTAAGTACGGAAGTCGTTGATGTGCTTCTTAAACTCCAACTCATTTTTCTTGAGCCATGAAACATTCAACTCCTTACGGGTAGCTCCACGGGCAAAGTTTCTCATCAAGTACTTGTCATAATCGCGAATCACCTTAGTGATGATGTCCGAAGTCGAAATACCTTCCGTTCTCTGTGTAGTCAAAAACATTCCCTTCTTCTTGATGGGCATGTAGATATCATCAGAGTCTGCCGATGCATACGGAAGATCGTCATGGGCTACGTAATCGATGTTGTGCTCGTGGAGAAAGTCTGTTGTGACACACCACGGAGCATTGGGGATCACTTCGTCCACCCATTTGCAGTGTAACAACGTGTCGCATCTCTGCTTGTCCGTAAGAACAGTCAATCCCTTACGTTTGTGTGTTTCCTTGTCTGAAGGGATACCACAAACCAATTCCACATTAGGGAATGACTTCTTAGCCTGTTCCAATTGCCTCATGTGACCCAAATGGAACAAGTCAAAAACTCCGTCAGCGTAGATCCGGATAGGTCTATCTTGAGGGGGGAGATTGAATCTGAAGCCTCTGGGACGGAATTTTCTATACTCTTCTGGGAGCTCAGCATCCAACTCCTTTTCACGAGACTCGAACTCCTCCTGCTCCTTCGTATCGATCTTTCTCTTCTTCTGTACGGTGCCATTAGATTCGTCGTCCGATTTCAGGTCATCAGACTCATTGGGCGAACGAGTAGCTGGTGTAGATACACCAGAATCGTCTCTTTTTCTCTTGCGAAAGAGCGACGTCAATTTGGGGCCAATCAGGTCCACGGAAAGCGTTCTGGAGAGCGGAATCCCGTTTCTTGCTTCGGTCGAGTCTCGGTCCTGTTTGGACATGTTGATTTCACAGAATCTGGAGAGAAAGCTCTGGTATTCAATCTGTTGGTTAGTTGAACTTAGGCGGTCACGCGGTACCTGCAGGACGCTAATATCAGATGACGATCTGGGGAAGTTTGCTGGGTTATTGGGACGTTTTGGAGATGAAAAAAAACTGAATGGTATGGCTGAATGGTGTGTTGAGAGATTTGCTGAAGATTTAGGTTTTTTTTATCAATAATTTTGAGAATTGGGGCGCAGATTTGTTTCCGTACATTTTGATTCCCATGTGGTAAATTATGCGAATTGCTATCGTAGGTTGTGAAACTTATAATTATTAACTAGCTTGCTGACGATGAATACACCCCTTCAATTCAATACTTGCTCATATGTACATGACCCAATAGAAATTTGAGAATCGTTAATTTTTACATTCTTTATCGTATGGCATTAAGACCTCGTATACGTATAATCAGTAATTATAAAGCCACAGAGGCTTAGCATTGGATGCTCGTTTATGCATAGTCCAAACCTGTTCAATATTACACGTTCTATTCTCTATTTAACCTAAAGGAGCCAGCCCAAGGTCTTATCCATCATAGTCTTCTTCTTTTCCTCTCCACCTTCGGCAGCATAAATCTCATATTCATGCTCCTCTATCTCTGCCAATCCAGTCTGAAGATCTGCGTCTTCTGGCTTGATCATCTTTGTCTTCTTGACGAACTTCCATGTGAGGAAGACGGCAATGGCAATGAACAACATGATATAGTTATACAAGAAAGAGTCAACAGTCCAATTTCCTGGCATGAAGACAGTGTAACCCAAAATACCAACCACAAGGTACAAGATCACCGTAGCAAGGATGGCAGTGTATGGCTGGTACCAACTTCGATAGGTGAATTGGCTTCTGTCAATACCCTGTGCCTTGCATGCTCTGTAGAAGAACAAGTATGTAGTTCCCATGAACGCATAGTTGAGCACTTGCGAACCAGTACACAACGACACCATGTAGTTTAACACCTTGGTACCGGAACTGCCCAATTGCAACAACGACAAGAAAGAAAATGCAATGGAAACACACACACAGTAAATAGGAACACCACTCTTGGTACAGAAGCGGAAAATCTTGGGAACAAAGCCCTTGAGAGAAAGTGAATAGAGCACTCTCGAGGAACAATAGACGTATGAGTTACCAGCAGAAAAAGCCGAAGTCACGATAATGGCATTCACCAAGTCTGGAAGTACCTTAATCCCCAAGTTCTTCATAGCATACACATATGGAGAGGCAGCAGCGTTAGAACTCTCGGAAGTAGCCACCAAATAGCCTGGATCATTGTAGGCAATCAAGATTCCAACAGAAAGTGCACCTCCAATGTAGAATACAATCAAACGAGCCAAAACTGTTCTAAAAGCAGAGGCCATGGTTTTTCTGGGATTTTTGGCCTCACCAGCAGTCATACTAAGATATTCAGCAGATACCACCACAAAGCAGGCCGAGAATATACCAGCCAAAAACCCGTGAAAACGACCCATGGAGCCGGTGGTAAGGTGCTCGGCAATAGGTCCACCCTTTGCACCCCAGTTACTAAAGCCAAATGCGTCATGCTTAGGGTTACCTCCACTCATTGTGATGAGAGTGAAGAACAAAAGACCAATACATAAAATCAACTTTCCAATAGAAAGCCAAAACTCCGATTCACCATATGCCTTCACAGCAAATATATTGAGCATTGCATAAATGAAGATTTGGATACAGAAAGTGATGGCAGGGGAGTAATCGTCTCTCCAGTAGTGGATCATGCTGTTGACAGCGGTGATCTCGAACGGAATATACAAACTTTCCAT
>Ga0160505_100553_pt1 | contig 20995 bp, 13 predicted proteins | sample DIDeMG_FD_108225 | JGI IMG/M metagenome (GOLD analysis project Ga0160505, IMG submission 108225) | Enriched chicken feces microbial communities from UW Madison campus, WI, USA - DID2874_E49_Stillage MG | ecosystem: Host-associated > Birds > Digestive system > Large intestine > Fecal ... | reverse complement strand
TTACTTGTGACGTTTTCAGTGATGCTTTGAGTTTGTAAACTAATGAATAAACTTATATTTCAAAGATGAAACATCGAGATAGAATGATGAGTGCAATCTATATAGAACTGACATAAATGCGCTTAAGCGTTCAACTTGGCCAAAATAGCATCAGTGAACTCAGTAGTGGTGGAGGTTCCACCGATGTCCTTAGTTCTCACATTACCCTCGGCAATGACGTCGTAAGTGGCACGAGAAATGTTGTCAGCATGCTCGTTCAAGCCCAAGTGTCTCAACATCATGGTAGCAGACAAGATCATGGCAGTAGGGTTGGCAGTGTTCTGGCCCTTGATGTCCAAACCAACGTGTCTGCAACCTGGCTCGAAGACAGCGTACTCTCTTCCGAAGTTAGCACCTGGAACCAAACCTGGGCCACCGATCAAAGCGGCACCAATGTTAGAAAGGATGGTACCGTACAAGTTTGGAGTAACCAAGACATCGAATTGCTCTGGCTTAGCAACAGCCTGCATGGATGCATTGTCCACAATCAAGTCGCTGACGTTGATACCTGGGTAGTCCTGACCAACATCCTTCACAGTCTGTCTGAACAAACCGTCACCCAACTTCATGATGTTGGCCTTGTGGATAGCAGTAACCAACTTTCTGTTGTTCTTCTTAGCGAAGTCAAAGGCGAACTTGGCAATTCTCTCAGACTTGAATCTAGTCATGATCTTCAAGGATTCGACAACACCTGGAACAGACTGGTGTTCCAATCCAGAGTATTCACCTTCAGTGTTTTCTCTGACCAAGGCAAAGTCGATACCGTCCAATCTTCCCTTGACACCTGGGATGTTCTTAATCAAAACCAAAGAAGCGTAGATATCCAACTCCTTTCTCAAAGCAACGTTCAAAGACTTGGAGTTAGCGGAGGTAGAAGTGTACAAAATACCCTTCAAACCAACCTTGTTTCTCTTCAAGGAGTTGACAGCCTCGGTAACTCCCTCAGAGTCCTCGCTCAAACCGGACACATCGACAACATCCCAGTTAATTGGAACACGCTGGTCCTTGAAGATGGTCTGGACGGAATCGGTGATCTCCTTACCGATACCATCACCAGGAATCAAAGTGACGGTGTATACACCGCCATATTTCTTTGGCAACACAGCTTCTGGGGAAGAGAAGGTGGCAAGAGTGCGTACCTAGGATGTTAGTAACTTGATGAAATGTTTGTAAACCTCTAATTAGCCTTAAGAGCTCTCGGACTGGCGACATGAATGACACATTGGGCTTTTTGATCACCTAGATTTTCATCCAAGCCAAATCATTCTCCATCGATAACTGGCATCGACTCCGGAGTAGGAGGGCCCAACGACCAATCATAACGTGGATGAGGACCCTGAACACAATGACAGCCAGAGTGTGAAGCGAATCTCAATTCTGGCATCCGAGCATATAATTGATACACTTCCGAGTCTGTTGACTTCACTCCGAAGTGTCAATTTGTTGTTCATGGAGTCCGAAGACCACTCCGAGGGTGTAAGGAATCCGATCAAAAATACTAAGTTCAAATGATTCAAAAACCAAAATTAGCCGATAAAAGCATGTCCGAATTTTCCAATTTTCATATACATACGTTTCTGAAAGCAGGTCTCAACATGGTGCAAAATATGTGGAAAGAACTTGGAGTTGATCGGTCCTGAAGAGTGGATGGTTTTTCCGTAATACTCCTTTGATGAAGGGCACTCTAATTGGAAAAATTCGCACTTTCTTATTCGGAGCCGAAAATCGTTTTTTATTGGTCAATTGAATTTGACAAATTGCAAAACTTTGAAGGCCTCTAATTGATTCTCTTAGAGTTTAAAGTCAAGATTAATTAAATTTTGAGATGTGGGAAGTAATTTTATTAGCATGCATGTTCTGAATAGTCAAGTATTCAAGCATGGTATTGGTTTTTATCTCCATGAACTCACAGCCATACTGCATTTACCAGCGGGGTTCATTAACAACGAGGGGTCATTACATCAAGCATCTAGGGGAGAAATAACTGCAAAGGCTTTCTTTAAGTACAATTGACAAATAGGGAAGTTATAGTTTCGAGACCGTTTGTCTAAAGATTGATTCGCTTGCATCGATAAAGTGAAGTTATTGATCTCACGTGATTTCGGATCACGCGCTTGTTCTTTCACCTCTTTGACTTCCCCTACTTAACGTGAGGAACCCAGCATGTTGAAGAGTTTGTACAAAGAGCTCCAGAAGGAGCTTTTGGTTGCTCACAGAAAGTCATATGCTGTTCACTGGAAGAAGAATTTGGAGAAAAATAAGGCAAAACTTATGTACACCAAATTACAACTAATCAAATCGAGAAAACCAACCGGAGAAGTTGAAGCACAAATCAAGGCTCTCGAGAGTGGAAAGATAGAGTATCCGCCTTTAAAGACAGAAGGTGTCCGCGAACTTGTGGATTCAGATAATGATATTGCTAACTTAAAGAATGTGATCACTTACTTGAGGAATCAAAGAGTTTACAATGAGCTCCTTGAGAGATATAGCCCTGGTTTGACCATGTCACAGGAAGACAATGTGAGAAAAACAGCAAATATGGTCGGTTTGGCAGTCCCTGAGAAATGATGTAAATAGACAGATATATTTTTCTTAATCGATGATCTATTGCAGTGATCACCAATGAGTTCTTTTATTTTCTTATAGTACATAGACCAAGCCAAGCCGGTAATAATAATAATATAGTGATAAAAATGGACATCAAGCCATTTTCTTTATTGCTTGAGGAGTGACATTTTCAATACACTCGATTGATCTTTTCAACTTTCGATTCTTCGTCATCACTCCATTCTCTCTCTGTTTAATCTGACTATTCTCAGCATGAAACTTCTTCAAACTGTCAATCAAAAGCACATCATCATAGTACGTGAAATTGAACAAGTCTGTACTTGGAGAACTAAAGTACATGATGTCACACCCTTCCTTATATTGTTGGGGAAGTATGGAGAGCAAATACTTGTAGCTTGATTCAAAATTGTAGTTGTAGTTGTCCATCAAGTACAGAATAGCCAATGCGTACAATAAACCATTGGAATGATGTTGCTGCCCGAAATTCTCAGATATAAACATAACTCCAACTGAGGTATTAACGTTTCTGATGAGCTTTAGTAAACGGTTAACATTAAAAAGCAGCTTTAATGGCATCCCATTCATAGTAGGAGACTCAAACGTCAATTTCGCATTTTCAAAGTTCAGGTTAATGTAGTATTTCACTTCATCATTGTAGTTATAAAAAAACGCCAAATAATTCTGAAGAATTCTGTTAAAACGAGAATGGAAGTCCTTGAATGCTTTATCAGTGTTCAAGCTATTTGTGTCAAAATTCAACACAATGATGTCGCTAGATAATACTGGCTGTTGTATGTCGAGAAACTGAAGGAAGCGCGATGTAGAACCACAGTTGACCACGACTTTCACGTTATTCTTGTTAAGCAAGTCCAAGTTAGCCAATGAGCCATAAGCACCAAGAAATATTCCAGGTGCCAACTGGGTCAGTTGAGAAAATCTAGCCACCATTGGCAAATCTTCGGTATGATAAATGTGGATCGGTGTACGGGTGTCTTCAATTGGGTGCAAACCCAGGCTTGAAAATGGTAGGTTCGTTCAAAAAAAAAAAAACCTTTGGCATGAACCGTGCTGGAAAAGGGTGCAGACCACGAGTTGAAAAATGAGAAATGACCAAACTGAGAAGACCGGCCACAATGTACAAGCGGAACTCCACTGCTTGTGAAGTGCCGTGGGACTTCCAGGATTATATATTCTTTGCTTATGTAATTGTGAGTTCGTGCAGTCGGCTTTCTAAGAAATGTGGCAGTAAAAAGCCGGGCATCCAGTGCGCAAAGCCAATGTGCAGTCCGCTGGTGATGACCTACTTCGGCGTCTCGCACTCGGATGTCGTTCCATGTCCAATACTGTGTGAAGGGTCAACTGTTACAGGTCCTGTTTCCGCTACGCGCATACAGTATTACTACAAATTTAAGGTGAGGAACCCTTGACTGGAAACGGCAAGGTTTCGTCCCCCCGGTCTCCCCAATAGGCAACTGGATAGACCGCCCCAGATTTGTTTCCATTTTTGTGTAATAATTTGTAGGCATCTGATTGGTGGAGTTATCGCTTCTCCCCGTTTTACCGTTCACTATTCATTCCCAGGCCACCCGACAAGCAATGTTGACCAGTCGTCTCATTACCATACTATGGTAAACTGCCTGCGCAATGTGCACAATCTTGTGGAGTGGTTCTGGTCATTTAACGTCGTATACTCCGTGAACACCTACGTTCAATAAATACCAATGTTTTCCGTTTTCCGTCCAATTGCATTCAGAAACTTAAAGGTTGCGGTTCCAGTAATTTTGAGTACCACGGCTCTTTTGAGACCTCAGGCAATTATCCACAATGATGCGTTTGCTGTCTCTCAACCTCAGCAACATTACCTGCCCCAGGCCATCCAAGCCAAAGCTCGTACTTCAAGGTTAAATGGAAAGCTTGACTATGGTGAATTGTGTCTTGGGTCGCTTACAGGATTATTCTTGGGTGTTGTTGTTGGAAAATTGTCGAGTGTGTTGGTGTTCGTATCTGTCTCTACATACTTGCTCTTGCAATTCTTAGAGAACAGAGGAATGGTTACTATTCCGTGGACTTCGATACTCAATATTGGAAATCGCCAGTGGGACTTGAAGCTGCTCTTCTTTGATAAGCCAAGCTTTAAGATCTCCTTGGTTTCCTCATTTTTGATTGCGGCTTACAACGTGTAGTTGATCACCCATACCCGGCTTTTGCTGAGAATTGAGTGTTTACGAGTGTTTACGAAAAAGCTCCCAGTCTTCGTATATATACAAAAAAATGAAACATGCAACAATATCCTTAGTTTATGGTGGCAAACCATGTACTCGGTACTAAACCATTGTAGGCATCTTCGACATAATATCAAAAGATCCTGTGCCAACGTTAGACAATTTACCCAAGACGATTCTAGCCGAAGGAGACTCTAAATCTTCAGTATCTCCATCCAAAACGGCCTTGGTCAAGAATTGACAGGTGGTTTCGTAAGACATCTTCTTGAATGCAGAAGTAGAAGAGTCGATACCCTGTCTGTTAAAAGCAAGATAAGTACCTTCTCTAGTCATCATATCAGCTATCAAGTCCAAATGACGACTCGAGACAGAAATGGCATAAGTGGAGAAAACATTATTGATCTCATTGACAATAGTGTTTCTGGCTGCCTCCACACCATAAGTTCTCAATACGGCACTAATATCGTTCGAACGAATTCCGTTGACATTAATGAAGTCATCCTGCTCCCACATGGCCTTGAAGTTCACACCCTCGGTTGTCAAGAGTCTCTTACCTCCGTCAGGCTGAGGGCGGAGACATCTACCGATGTTCTTGATTTCTCTGACAACAACCTCACGACACAAGTCCTCGATGATGTTGACCATCAACAACTTTTGTACATCACCAAGAAGTTCGATCTCGAACTCACACCACTCACCATTGTCATCGTCGAAGTCATACTTCTTGATAAAGTGATGCGATGACACAACATCAGCTTGTCTGTCCTTAGCAGACTTCGACAAGGTTTTGAGGGTCTTTGGTGCCTTCTCCTTTGCTTCGTCAATCACCATGTTCTCATCATCGTCCGAGTCCTCCTCAGAATCTTCAGAATCGGAGTTGTCCTCCATTTCCTCATCAGAGGTCTGCTCGGCCTTCTCCATGGACTCTATCTCTTCATCATCAGGTCCGTCATAAGAAACAGCTTGCTTGGAGTTGGACTTCAACTTGTCGTCAGAAGCATCTCCATCTTCGGAACCTTCACCATCCAAATTCTTGTTAGTGGCCAAAGCAGCGTCAGTCTGAGACTTAGGAAGTGCCTTACCAATAGTTGGTAAGTTCTCAGATCTGGTCTGCTTCTTTGTTTCCTTGCTGATAGCGTTCTCCAACTTACCCAAGAATTTGGTAGCAACAGTGTTTTGCAATTGTTCTTGCGAGATGTCGTACTCCTCCTCGTATTCACCCTTGGAGTAGAAGTCAAGCTTGACCTTATAGGATCTGTAGGAAGTAGAGGTTCCCTCCTCGATACCTGTGGTTTCAGTCACAGTAACTTTGTCGATGAACTCACTCAAGCGAACCTTGGCAACAGACTTACAGAAGGAGTCTGCCATGTTGTCGCTAACATCCTCCAAAATAGGCAATGACATCTGAGGAGTCTTGATCGATGCGGAAGCAGTCATGATAATTTCTCTCATTCTTGGAATACCCAAAGTGACGTTAGCAGCACCGTGTCCAGCAAAGTGGAAAGTGTTCAACGTCATCTGTGTAGATGGTTCACCGATGGACTGAGCAGCAATAATTCCGACAGACTCTCCTGGATTGATCAAGGATCTCATATACTTCAATTGCATCAAAGCACGGTATTTCTTTTCAGTGACACCATCGCTCAGGTGCTTAGTGAACAAACTTGGGTTCTCCTTCACAAAATCATCAAGTTTATCCTGGAAGTTCTCAGATACAGATCCCAAGTATTTTGCTGGGTTGAAAACAGACAATACAGGGTCATACTTAGCACTTTGTTCATAGTGAGGTAATTCCTTTTGTTTCTTGAAGTTCTTACGAACCTTCTTGGAGTAAGACAATGCTGCCTCGGTATCCAAGTGCTCTGTCAAGTCTCCTGGATTGTACTTGGACAATAATGCATCGTAGTTCTCAAGACAGAACTTGAATTGGTTCATGTGCGATTGCTTAGTGGTGTCAATGGCATCTCCACCATACAAGAACTGAAGCAAGGAACCATCACCATCTCTAACGGAATTGTCGTAAGAAACGTGGATACCCTCCAATTGTTTCGTCAAACAACGTTGCAAGTATCCAGATCTGGATGTTTTGACGGCGGTATCGATCAAACCTTCTCTTCCAGCCATACAATGGAAATAATACTCCTGCGGTCTAATACCGGAGTAAAAGCGACCCTTAATATAACCACCAGCGCGAGCATCGGTCTCGAATGGCTTGAAGGATGGTAAAGTCTTACCACTGACCATGACAGGAACTCTTCTACCTTCCAAAGCCTGTTGACCCAAAAGACACATGATCTGAGAAACGTTCACACCAGAACCCTTGGCACCCGAAAGGGCCATTGCTTGCATACTGTTGTAAGGAAATCTCTTCATGGTTCCTTCTGGGATACACTTGTTGACAACCTGCGACGTGATAGCGTTCACCTTAGACTGGGTAATGGCATCCAAAATTCCAAGTTTGTTATCGTCTCTCAAGATTTCCTCCAAACGTCTCAACAATTCCTTGTCGTTGTTAGCTGTGTCAGACTCTAAATTAGTGACTTCGCAAGCTGCGGTTCTTCCAATATCTACGGACTGTTTGAGAATGTCCCTCCTCCAATCGTTACCCTCGTCAGTCAATCTCAAGTCGTCCATACCACAAGTGAAGGCAGTCATCATGATGTAATTTGTGAAAAGTCTACCCAACACAGACAATGCCTTACTGGCAGTGTCTGGACCGTAAACTTCATGCAAAGAGTGGACAATACCATACTGGGAAGCACCATACTGAGATTTATCCAAGATACCACACAATAACTCACCGTTCTTGAACAAAACCTCATTTTCCTTCGAGCCCTTACCCCAATAGTCATCTTTGACCTTGTTCTTAGACACTAAGTTGATACCCGGAACATCACGTGGCTTGATATTCAACAAAATGGTAGTGATGACCTGCTTACCGGTCCACATTGGTTGTGGTTTGATAATTGCAGGTGCGACAGTAAGAATTCTAGTGGCCCCATTAGTGTGGCCATCCTCGGGTCTGATACAGCCATAGACCAATTGCTGGTAAATGTCCCTTGTGAAGAAGCTGTCCTTGCTTGTCAACCAAACACCAGCAGAAATATGGTCCTGAATCAAACCTCTCAATGGAGATCCCGAAGTTGGAGTCAAGTACTGAGAGTCGGTGTTAGCTAAATTGAGTGCTTCAGCCTTGGCATTCTCATTTTGTGGGAAATGCATGTTCATCTCGTCACCATCGAAATCGGCATTGTAAGCTCCAGTGTTAGCGTAATGCAATCTCAAAGTCTTTTCACCTGGCAAAACTCTAACTTTGTGACCCATCATGGAGGCTTTATGCAAAGTTGGCTGACGGTTCATGATGACAACATCTTTATTCTTAATATGTCTGTGAACCTTTTTATTGATGACACTGGCACCGTTAGATGGAGTCAACAATTGGTTAGCAACGGCTTTACGTTGTTCCAAAGTCATACCAATCAACGACACCATAGTTCCGTCTTCGTTTTGGACCTGAATAGCACCGGGCCACTTGTCTGGACCGTTTATCACAGCCTGTCTCAATTCGGATACATTGTATGCGGTTACTGGCTCTGGGTAAGTTAACTTCACGGCAAAGACCGGAGGTACACCAATCTCGTTAGTTTCCAAATTAGGATCTGGAGAAATGACGGAACGAGCAGCGTAGTTGACTCTCTTACCCATCATGTGTTTACGGAACAAACCTTCCTTCTTTTCCAAAGCTTGCTTAATACCTGGGTTGGGGGCTTTTCCAGCAGGAGCATTTTGGTTTTTAGTAGAGTCAATGAAGGCATTCACGTCGTTTTGAATAGTGACGAAAGAATTCATCAATCTGTTAAATAAGATCTTTCTATCGTCGACGGTAGCAGACTTCTCCTTGGAGAACATACCAGAAATTTGGTCGTTCAAATCTCTGATCAATAGAGAGGTTTTCAAGATATTCGACAAGAGTTCATTTTGAGCATTCTCGTGAATCTCATCTCCCAACTTGGAAGGAAGTCTGAATCTGGTAGCAGGCACAATCAATGCTTGGATGAAAAACATGTCTGCCGTAACTGTGGCAGTATTGAGGGGTCTAGAGTGGAAAAGCTTCTGCATCATTTCCTGCTCATTATTGAACACACTTCTCAACACATTTCTGACCTCCGTCGATAAAACATACTTGGATCCGGTTTTCAGTTTGATGCTTGAAATATTCTCCGTTGGATTTGAAGATTGACTATTGGTGGTCTTTTTGAGAACGTCTGGACGAGACAATCCCTTTACTCTATTGTTGGAGACTTGCTTCTCTCTCAAGGCATTCTCAAAAATCTTCACATATCCATCCTTTCTGTAAGTTGGCGAGTACATCCCACAGTTGTCACACTTGGGCCTCGAAAGAATTCTCTTGTAGAATTCTTGAGTAATGTTCTTTCTTTCTTCACCAACAGTCTCAGTGATGAGACCATTTTCGGAAGTTCTACCCTCGCTCAATGCAGTAGTTATAGCGAGATTGACGAAGTCTTCCCTTCTTTGCTTGATCTTCTTTTTGGCCTCAGGTTCAAGACCGTTGGAAGATGAGGAGGATTCTTCATCATCATCACCAAGGTTTCCATCCTTGGCGAACAAATTCTCCAATTCTTGACACTCCAAAAGCAAGCCATACTGCACCAATTTAAGCTTACAAATGTACTTGTGTACCTCCATCTCGCCCAACTTCAAGTGGTGACAGTAGAGACATGAAGATCTCAAGAAGATGTACAACTGATTGAAGAAGAGCGGGTTGTACACTGGAACGGGCAATTCAATATGGCCCTGGTGACCTGGACAGAATTTCTCATCCAAACCACAAGTGGTACATAAGTTTCTAAGAAAGGCACCCAAAGCCAAATCGTAAAGACCGTTGTTCACTGCGTGGCCCAAATTGTCAAAGACAATGGGATTGGTGATCTGTTTTGCGGACAATTTTCTGATCTCATCGGTGGATAACACACCGAAATCCACCGAGGTAATTTCCGAACCAACAGGCTTGGAGATATCCATTGTGATTGAATGGCCAGGCCTGTTTGAATAAGATTCCGGAGGTTTTTAGAGAGGTTTTTTTCGACTGATGAGATGCGAAAAAGTCATCTCTTACACGTGACATTTCTTTCTGCAGGCTGACTTTCGATTTCACATATAATATTACCTCAACTTGCTTGATTGGTAAGTTCTGTAATTTCAAATATTTTTGAAAAAATGTCTCGAAATCGAATTTAAATACCTGTAGGTCAAGGGGCTCAAAACTCTAGAAGGTTTTGCTTAGACTTTGGTTGTCGCTCTTCAACAAGCGATGAAGATGTGGAACTTACGTTAACAACCAAGAAACTATGTGGCAAAATTTGGGTCGGAATTTAATAAAAATTTACTTTAAATCATGCTAATAAATTATTCCAGATTCATTTCGGAACTATGAACTTGTTTGATTAACTACGGTCATAGTGTGAACCCGACTACGATATGTTGTTCCTCCAAGTAAGGAGGATGTAGGTGAAAGGGTTGGAACTGTGATTCAGAAGCTTATTAAACGAAATCATCTTATTTCTCCCAACATCTGAAAGATTTCGATTTTTTCTGTGCAAATCATCCTTTTATTATTAGCGGCTGGCGCTCAATTATTTTACATATTGCAAGATAATGACCAAGATCGAGGAAGGTCACAAACACATACATTTAACTTCCAAATACTATCAATGCAAACTTTACACCAAAAGAGCCATGATGATTATCAACATGATGATGAAAACCTAAATTATTTAATTCATAACTTTATAATCGTATGGAATGCCAGAGGGGCATCATTTTGCAACTGTCTTTTGACCATGTCGAGACAAGTGAATGAAATGATCAGAAATGAATTGAAGTCAGAGAAACCAAGTGATCCTGACTTCATTCAAGATGTTAACAAACTACACGAAAAGATTAAACAGCAAACTGGTTCAGAATTTGATGGAAATCATTCTTCCAAACTGCACCTATGCCTTGACCAAGACCATCTTCTGGTCTTTATGAAAATGAAGGAGAAGGAGTTACTTAGAATCAACAACATGGAGACACGTCATTGGACACAGCACATAAACTTCAGAAGAAGGAAAAGAGGTTGAATTGTCTTGAGAAGACAAGTGTATTAATGATTGTCAATACCATATATATCTATTTTACGCCCCATGATAAGTTATCGTACCCAAACATCCAGGGACCGACAGTGTGGCGTACCACGATCATCGAAAGCCCCACAATCAATTGAACACCCATGATCATGAGACACAACTTGTCTTCTCTCATAGGTCCATACCAGACCAAGGTTAAGTTAATGATAGTCAAATTCGAGAATTCTGTGATTTCATTCTTCTTGTTTCTTTTGACGGCGATCAACCCAAAAAATGCCATAAGCGATATTAATTTGGTTCCTATTTTGTATTCGGTCTTCAATGGTCCAAAGCTTGGATACATGAGTCCATCTTCAACGTTGAAACGAGGCAATCTGTGTCTGGGACATGGAACAATGTTAAACAATTGAGGAACGGAATAAATGAAGTTAACGATTTGAGGAAGGAAGAATATGAGCAAAGTCTTCGAAAAGTGACCAAGTATACCAACAATTGCAAACACCATTCCGCTGAAGTAGCAGTAAGTGTCTCCCACAAAAACCCTCGCTGGGTAGAAATTGAACTGGAAAAGTCCAATAGAAACTCCCAAGAACGGAAGAATAAAGATGGAAGAGAGCATATGCGAGTCGAGTGCTGCTTGGGAGATTGAACGAGTGAACAAGTAGCACAAATCGTTAACCAAAAAGATAACAGCCAAAACAATGGATTGTCCCACTTCAAGACCGTTGATTCCTGCGAGAATGTTGATTGAATTGGGACAGAATATAGACAAGGCAGACATGTAAGCGTAATAAAAAATACCCAAATCAAGCAATTTAGGTGGGGAGCTGGACTCAATTTTGTAGTCACTTGCCAAAGTGTTGAACCTCAAACCAGTGACAAATGTCACTAAAGTGTTAAAAGAATGCACAAACCAAGAGAAGTACTCTATGAAAAGTTCACCAAAAATATTGTTGGTAACAAAATTCGGAATCACCACAGATGTTACACTGAAATCCACGTAGTACACAATAAGCAAAGGCAAAGATGCCACAGCCGGTAAAAAGAACTTGTGTCTCCATCTAATATCGAACAAGTCATCAAAGAAACCCAACAAAATAGTGCTTAGTAAACACAATGAGCCGCTCAAGAATTCAGCCAACTTATTGTGTGGAAATAAGTGATTGTTTTCAACTGACTGATATTGATCTTGATAAATGGCTGACATGTTTTTGTCATCTGAGAGAGACAGAAAAGACACCAAGTACTTAAAAAAAACGAAAGGTATGATCAAGACAATCAAAATCATATAGGTAACCGCAGCTACAACTCCCATAGACTCTGGAATGGGTTCCACTGGCGGCGGTTTCAGAAGATCTCGGCCCTTGAGACCAACTCTCATAAAACTCTCACCTAATCTGGGAATGAGATACGTGGTAATAGTATAGCCTAATAGACCGAAGGCTGCAGACGTTTGGAGTGGATTATTGGAGCGAATCATGGTTAATGCCACGAGAGTGGCCGCAACCTTGAGGAGGCCCATGGTAAAGTAGTTCGACAGGCAGGTCCTGTATTAGTATTTGACGTGTTTAAAATTGAAGATCCTGTACTATAAGTAGACACCAATTTGGTACAGACAAGATAAACAGTAAAAGGGGAAATTCTAACGTGTAAAACTTCTAATCAACGTTTATAGCCTGATCTCGATTAGGTGGTTTCAAAATAAGTACAATATTCGGAGTTTGGCAACCAAATTGGAAAGTTCGCCAATGTGGCCAGGCTCTTACATGCCAACAAAGCGGATTGGATCGACAAATAACAGATCGAGAGAAGGTCGTCCGCTTGAAGGGTAAACTGCTGATTTTGGATGGTAGGATATTGCACCTGTGCATCAATATTAATATTCTGTTCAATGCGTCCCGTGATTTTTCAATTACTTGAGATCAACTATCCATTTCACTTTATAGTATTCGATATTTCTTGAGAGAAAACCCGATCAGTGGGTTATTAATATCTGACCTACATTACCAAGTTATCCAAGAAGTTCTCATCATTTCACGATCAATGTGACACACTTCATTTAGATTTGGTAACTAAAACCAGAATGCAACTTCATATACTCAGGAGTAACAAAAGATTTTGATGCTTTCTGGTTTTAAAAAATGATTAAGAAGCCCATTTTAATTTAAATAGATTAGATGTTCATTTGAACTTGAAAGTACTTAACTGTCGGAGGATTGCACCTAATCGGGCATATACTACTACATACACCAACCTCACAGAACTATCCAATTTAAACATTAAATGAGGGCCTTCCAAACTGGACATGAGGAACTTATCCACGACGTCAAATATGACTTCTATGGACGTCAGGTTGCTACTGCGTCCTCAGACCAACATGTGAAGGTCTTCGACCTAGATGCCCCAACTTCAACTTGGGTTCTCAACGACCTGTGGAAAGCTCACGATTCCCTGGTAGTCAAGGTCTCATGGGCTCATCCAGAGTTCTCTGCGTTCAAGACATTAGCACTGTGCTCATACGATCGAACAGTGAAGATTTGGCAGGAAATGCCTGACGAAATGCACGGTTCTGGTCGGAGATGGATAAAGCTCACAACATTGGCAGTTGAATCGTATGGCCCAATCTATGACGTAGCGTTCGCTCCTCCTCATTTGGGATTAAAGCTTGCTTGCGTGGGTTCTGATGGAATTGTACGTATTTACGAGCTGACAGAGCCTTCTGACCTCTCTGTATGGGAACTCACATCCGAGATTCCTATATTGACACTGCAATTGCCAGCAAAGAGCTTACAAAGTAGCTTCTGCATTGAATGGTGTCCCACGAAATTCACTAAAACTGAAAAATTTGTGGTGATTGCCTTGGATCAGGGATTCATTTACAGAGGCTACGCCAATGACGGAGAAGGCAGATTGAGACTGAGTCAGGACGGCACAAATTCTTTGGAGCCAAGCGAATCATTGGGTGAAAAAAACATGAGTGGTGATATAGATGCTTCGTCCGCTGGGCCAGACCAAGGGACTTCCACAAAGTTTATAAAAGTGTGCAACCTTCCAGAACACAATGGTCTTATACGATCAGTTAGCTGGGCGCCATCCATGGGGAGAAGCTACCACCTCATTGCTACGGGTTGTAAGGATGGATACATTCGGATATTCAAAGTTCACGAAAAAGATAACGGGGAGTTTCGTATAGAGACGGTCGCTAAACTTAATGATCACCGCCAGGAAGTGTGGAGAGTGTCATGGAATTCCACAGGTACAGTTTTGAGTTCAGCAGGCGATGACGGAAAGGTCAGATTATGGAAGTGCAATTACTTGAACGAATGGCAATGCATGAGTGAGATAAACAGCAGCAACAGACTGGACAACAGGGTTGTGGACGAATCCGCCAAATGAGACCTTGTATACTTCAGGTGGAGATGCTGTACATTTTGATGGCTATTGAATTTCGGAAGACTATATTCTTCTTTTCTTCTTAATGATGGGGGCTGGTGCTTCCTCATCTTGGTCCAAGTCGTTCCAGAACTTCTCGTCATCGTCTTCAGCCTCCAATTCCCTCTTCTTCTCTTCGGAGTCTAGGTTAGCATCTGACGCATCTAGTATAACTAGAGAGGAAATCTGTGTACCCAAATAAATCTTCAGGACTAAGGCTCGAGAGGACACATTGAAAACACGCAAATATCTGTCCAAACCACCAAATGCTACAACGTTGTTTGTAAAATCAACATCAACTCCGTGGATGGCACCAGTGTTTCCTCCTTCTGAATACTTTCCAAGCAACTTCAAGCTCGGCTTGTAGAATGTTCCGGCCGATGCAGACACAATCCTCTGGGCCCTTGCATCCACCTTGGTCAAAGAAAGACGAGCAACAAAGGTGTGAGTATCAGAGATAATAATCTCGTCTTGCTCATTTGAGGCGAAATTAAGAGTCAGAATTGCCTTATCGCAGACCTTGTACGAGCCAATAGGTTCAGTATCTTCCACGGTATCATACTTGCGAATATTACCATATCTTGTAGATGTAATTAACTTGTAGCCCTTCTTTGGGGCATCTTTGCAAAACAAAATGCCCGAGATCCAGATAGGAGCTTCAATTCCGAGGTGATCTGGTTCTACGTTTTCAGCTTCGAACTCCACCTTGATTTTCCACGAACTTGACGACTTGGAATCCTTCCCCGTGAAGTTCTTCTTTTTGTCGAAAAGCTTAACTACCTGAAGGTCGTTATTTTTTCCTCCTGAAGCAAAGATGCCAGGAATGTATGGATTGTGGACAAAAGTAGAAAGAGTGGATTTTTCATCATTCACAGGTCTTATGGGGATGGAAATTGAGATCGGCTTCACATCGAATTTACCACCATTAAAGAATATTATGAAGACCACTGAAGACTCGAATGCCACCATGACGAAGTCATCCTTCTCAAACTTAATCAATGCAACTGGTTTATCTCCACTCTCCACTGGAAGTTTATAGTTATGCAACAAGTTGTAGTTTTCTTCCGGGACTTCAGAAGAATTGAACATATCGTAAACGGTTAAGAATCCTCCAAGACGTGAAGAAACAATCCATTTTTCCTGGAAAGTAGCTAAGTGGACAATTCTGTTCTTGACATTAGTGAGGTCAGATGCTTGGAGAATATTGTTGACCAACTCCGGCTGTTCTCCATCCTTTTTCGAAGTGTCAACCCCAGGAGCAGAGATGACCTCCTTTATATTTCCTGTTTCATCAGATGACACAAAAATACGCATTATTAGAGACGAGATCTAAACTTGATTTGAGATGAGGTAGCGATGAAGCAAAAAATGTGAGTATGGAGGATCGCGACAACAGGCTCATCCATCGTAAAAACAATCAACTATTTCTCAATCTTTAACTCTTTTTCTTTTAAAGAATGCCATATTATCTTCTTTTAATATAGCTTTTACTACTGCCAGTTCTCATTCTTCGTCCGCAACTTCTACCAACGATGCTTGCTTTTTCTCAATATACCCGTTGATCCACTGTTGAACGGGAAATAAGCTGCTCTTGTAAGCTTCTTCCAAAACTCCTGAAATTACCTCTATGTTCCTATCAACCTTGTTGAGAGTAAGAAGAAGCTTACTTGCATTCAACAAAATCTCATCTGCATTCGGCTGTATGTTCATCTCCTCGACGACATTCTTATAAAACACCTTGATTCTTCGATGCGAACCGTCATAGCACCTGTAATTAGAATTGAGCTGAGCCTCTCTGTTGCATTTAAAGTCGGCTTTCAATGTGATGCAACGAATGTATTCAAATAATCTCGATAATATGCCCGTCATGCGGTCTGAGTGGTTAACAAAAACTACGGAGCCTTCAATTTCCTCTTTCAATCGGTCACAGATGTCGATTATGTAGCCAAGGGTATTCATCATATCTTCATGTGTTGCCATATTCTTGTGGAACTTTGTCCTGGCGAGAAAAAAAGCTTGGTCTCGGATATCTCTTCTACATACATAGTAGAGCTCTTGAAATTCTGGATATCGTTCCCTCAATTTTTGATTCAAGTAATTGGAGTCATTAGCTAGCTTACAAACCTCAACGTACCATCTCTGGATGGGCGCTCTTAGTCGACAACAACTCTCACGGAAGTTTCTAACCATGTTCAACGCTTCAGAAAGAACATCGCTAGTCATATTATAGCATTCGGCGTTATTGATATCACCAAGGTCACCAAAGAGATCGTTTTGAGCTTTTTCTATTGGATATTCTCTTACTAGATTGACAAACTTCTCGATCACCTGGTCCAAATTAGAGTTGACGAGACGACGTTCAAAGGTAATGTGGTAGCTACTGCAAACATCAACCTCAACAGTGGGAAGAATGAAACCAAACCTATCACAGTGGGATATTTGGGATTTCTTGATTTTTCTCTTTTGAAGATTTTCGGCCATAGCGGGTAGTATTATCGATCTCGCACACAAAAAGACAGATCAATTATTAGCCAATTGTTGCAAACTGGAAGCATCACTTCAAATTTTCTCAAGATTTGATTATCTCTATGAAAGTGTTCTAAGCTCTTGGACTTTCTACTACTGCAACCTTCATTCTAGGGGGTACCGTAAGAGGAGAAGACATGGCGCAAACCAGCTTTTAAAGTTGGTATCCTCAATTCTATGATTTGCGACAAGACCAGAGTAAAACAGCCCAGAGATGGCCAAATGGATCCAGAATTATACGCCATTGATGTTATACCGGACGCCGCTGTGAATTTGTATTGCACCGAACTTTGTCCGTTAATGATAGGGATACATTCCCCGTTTCAAAACTACCTTTTGCCAATTCCATGCAAGTAAAACAGGGGATATCTATTAGATGAATTCCATTCTATGTATGTTTCTAAGTTGGACATATCTTCTTTTGTCTTGGCTTTTCCATCCAAACGGGTCCATCATATTCCGTTAAGCCGCTACCTCTTACGACAGCTTCTGAAGGTTCCACATCAGCGTGAGCGAGTGAAACGGGCGCTAACTCAACGGAATCAGTGACGCACAGTTGAGACTATCTCATCAAGACTTAAAAAGGGAGGTCGTTGTCCGAATCACCGACATCCTCGCAAAACTCATACCAAGGCTTGCGAGTTGGTGTGCAAACATTGACGGGCATCCAATTTCGGAAGCGAGTATCCACTACTGTGTTGTGGACCTCATCCATCATGTGGACCTTATCCATCTTGTGGACCTCATCTACTTTGGGAAGAACATCCCCTTTGAGGACCACCTTCACCTCTTCATACTTGTCATCTGTACACCTCAAGTATGTTGATTTCTTCCGTTGAGGTCTCTTTCTTCGTCTTGGCTTTTTCCTCCAGTTTGTATGTCCATCATATCCCTTTGAGCCGCTACCTCCTACGACAGCTTCTGAAGGTTCCACATCAGCGTGAGCGAGTGAAACGGGCGCTAACTCAACGGAATTAGTAACACACAATTCTGACATACTAGCCAGCACTTGAGAAGTAAATTCGTCGTCAGAATAACCATCATCTTCACAATACTCATACCAAGGCTTGCAAGTTGGTGTGCAAACATTTATGGGCATCCAAACCTGAGAGGGAATATTCCCGACTACATTGTGGAAAAAATCATCCACCTTGTGGAAATCATCATCCACCTTGTGGACATCATCATCCACCTTGTGGACAAAATAATCCACTCGCTGCAGAACAGTAATTGCAGCGACTAATGCGTTAGCATTGGCACCTGCAACATCCCGACCAGCACAAACGTCCAAGGCGGACTTGTAAATGGTGTAGGGAGTACACAAAGAGTACTCTTCCTGGGTAGCCAGGGTGGATGGCAGCTGCGACACCAACGCAGCCGCCATAGTTTGACAGACCTTGACGTGCCTCAATGTCTGAACTGGAGGAATGGGTGTTGGAAGAGTGATTAGAATGAGCGGATACTGCATGTTGAAGTACGAAGGTGCGAACGCCTGCGTAACCAACTGCACTGTCAACAGATGGTAGTACCTCTCATGAATCACCTCCTTGAGCACCCTATCAGGATAAACGGCTGCACTTCTCTTGGAAACCCATGATTTCAGACGGACAATGAGTCTCATTAGTTTCAAGAAGGGCAACGTCATCGAAGACATACCAACAGCAGTACAAGTGGTTGGCCAGACCACCTGCAGTTCGGCTGCGAAATGCAAGATCTGCATTGAATTGTTGCGTTTTGCAACCAGTACCTCCAGCATCAGCAGCACCATCAGTAGAACCATCTGTGAAGCAGAGAAGCATCCAGCACTCCTATGCGATCTCGACTCATGGGATCTGGCCAGAATCCACGAGAATCTGGACTGCATAGAGCGACGTATGCTTCTGTGTCTCACCTTTGATTGACCACTAACAGCACCCACTGATCTGACAACAGCAACAACACCGTCTCCGCTAACCAGCGGAGTAGCCGTCTTACCACGGCGAAAAGGAAGCCTTCTCTTGAGCTTTGCTTTGGCTCTGGAACATTTCCGAGCCAATTTTTTCCAAGCCCTGGCGACCCTTCCTTGTGAAGACACAGATTGGGTGCAAAGGGGGGAAGATTTCTTCTTAGTCCATGGAAACAAGGGGGGACCCTTAATCTTCGACTTTGATGACTTCCTGTTTTGAAATTTCATGAAAGGCGAATTTGGAGAAAGAGGAGGGGGTAAAGAAAGAAACAGAAGGGGACGAGAAGAGGCATTTCAATTTATAGTCCACAAATCTGTTCCGAATATGCAAGGAAAACCGAGGGGCACCTCTGACTTCCGGACGAGATTAGACAAAGTAATTAACAACATGGATCTAATTTTGAAGGTATAATGCCTTCAAATTACACTGAGATGCTAGAAGACTCTGATAATATGGATATATTTTCCTTTTCCTGAAAAATCTCTACGATTGTGACAACTAATTAGAACGTCATAATCGGACTTCCGAGGGCGATTCTCATGAATAGGTGCAATTCTCTGGCAGACAATTTAAAATCGTGAATTTAAACAACGAATCAATAGTTTTACAAAGATTGAAGCCAGAAATCAGGTTGCGAGCCTCCATAGGGGTTCGAAAGTGGACCGAAAATACGCATTTACCTAGAACCATCTTCAAGAAGGACTAGAATCAGTCCAAAGTGACAAAAATTCGGTATCACCAAGATTTAAGATTACCTCATCTTTTTCAATTTGAGAAACATTGATAGTTTTCTATCAGTAGTGAAGACGATGTATCCTGTCCGGAGAGTATGAAACACAAAGCTGAAGAAACTTTCCAACACGGAGACTACAAATCCAAATCCAAATTATTATGAGGCAGCAATACCTTATTTAGTCGTGGCATTCGAGAATATCCTTAAGTCTAGAATATGATTTCCATCCGGGTATGAGTCCCAATCGTTTGAGCTGTGGTGTCACCCACAGCGAGGTAAAAGATCTATAATAGGAACTATTTTACCTTTATTACTTTCCAATTGGAAATAATTTCTTTGGTAACGCCTTTGGATGCTTTGAAACCCTTTCAATGACTCAAAAATGAGACTCACAAACAGGAGGTTCTAAGTAATAAGTTGTGAATGATACAGTTGAAAGGATCATAAAATACGAGAAGCCACGGTATAGAAAAGCTAAGATCCACACTCAGTGAGTAAGAGATATTTACGACAGTAATAAATAGTAAAGATAAGTCAGATTTATCGATTAATAAAAAAGGCTATGTTAATCAGGAGTGGGATAGATGACTCCATTGACTTTCACTTATGTATGTTAGTTGTCAAGCTTCAACATAATCCAAAAGCATCATGACAAATATGTTTACCTTAGTCATTATATTTCGAGTTTATAGAATCGATAACCAGTAATACTAAGGAGTTACCACGCTAAAATCTCTTGCGATTGCGGAGTACAAATGAGGAAGAACACTGGTATTTCAAAGACAATTGAATATACGTATTAGAGTTGGCAAAGCTTTTTGCTTGTGTCTTGAAATTGTTTAAAACTTTCAAGAATGAATAGAGAGGTGTAACAAAGAGGTAATTCATCAGTATAATATACCTCCTTCTTTCTTTCTTTAGGAAGTGGCCAATACTATTATAGTGTTTAATTGAGTTGAAAAACCTGTGTTTCTCTTTGTATGACTACAGTGAAAATCGTAGAAAAGATCAAAAAACATAAACATAGAAAAGATAAGAGCATTTTCAGAGCTCTCAGCAGTTTTCCTTCACCCTAGGCGAGAGAGCACTCGCAAACGTGTTCGTCTATCATCCCCGTTGAAGGATATTGCTTGGTGAGAGATTCCCTAAAAAATCTTACTCCATGGGCCCAAACTTAATCATCCATTAACCAGCAAGTTAAGACTCAATAGTTTAACTCCAATTCCCTACAGACGCACTCAGACATCTCTATGAGTGCTGCTTCCAATGAAGCATCTAAGGTCTCCAACACATGAATTCCTCTTACAATGTCTTCAATGTTGTGAGTCAAGAGAGAATCAGCATCACTAAGATGGTGCTCAATGAACAGACCATACTTTT
>Ga0160505_100552_pt1 | contig 21013 bp, 10 predicted proteins | sample DIDeMG_FD_108225 | JGI IMG/M metagenome (GOLD analysis project Ga0160505, IMG submission 108225) | Enriched chicken feces microbial communities from UW Madison campus, WI, USA - DID2874_E49_Stillage MG | ecosystem: Host-associated > Birds > Digestive system > Large intestine > Fecal ... | reverse complement strand
TCTTTTTATTTCTAATTTTTTTATTTATTTTTTTTTATATATTATATATAAAGTTTTTATGATTATCTAAATTGGTTTTTTTTTTTTTTTTTGTTTATTCTAGATATATCTTTGTGATTGGTTTTATTAAGTAGTTTTTTATTGCAAGGCAAAGATATATTATTATTACTACAACGTTAAAGTCATCATTTTGCCTAATGAAGGCGCTAGCCCAAGGGGTGCATTTGCTCAGCCATGACCTTCAGCGCAACGGGGCAAACAGTGTACATTGAGTTGGCTGAGCAGATGTAATCCATTGAAAAGTAAAGACCTTCTTGATGGTTTCTGTTAACAGTAACAATTGTAAACGTGTTGTGATTCTTGTAGTGAGAGTATCTGAGAGTGGGTCTTTGGTCGAGCTGTGAACGACTTTAAAGTGTTGACCGACAGTCACGATGTTGACATACTGGTTTGCCACTTGATGTTACTCTGTATAAAAAACGATAACAAAAATACCTAGGTATCATGTGCCGTAATGGCATTGCGGTGAAACCTGTTTACACCCTATTTACAAGTCGAAAAGAGGACTCACTTTGTGGAAACTGACACAGCCTACAAGACGTTTGTAATAGAACCCAAAATGATGATTCTAATTCCAGCGTCAGTTCGCCACTTGACAAAATTTGCTATGCCGCTTGGAAAATAAAAAATCAACCTAGAGGCTTTTTGTTTTATTAATCAATGAGTCTGTTTATGCAGGTAGTACTGAAACCAAAGCGAAATTCAACAGAGGATGCTTTTAAATTTCCCATGTGCTTTTTTAAATTTTTGTGTCAAGCATACAAGAGTTCCCAGATGAAGCAGATGATAGCTTAGTATAAAGACGTCTTTTATTAGAACTATTACGTACATCACTGTCTGTGTGCAAATGATCCAAGAGTTCCTCCCGTTTAACTCGGAGTTGTCAAGCCTATTAACTTTTTTTCCTGCGTCTTTTTAGTGATTGGGAATCAGTTCTGCTATACAGCGGTAATCGCGTACGCGGGTTCAATAAAACATGTATTTCCAATGACCAATAGTCGCGCAGCAGTCGGAATGCTATTCCAGTAAAACCGTCGAGTCTTTTTTTTTTTTTCAACTTTAGGAACTGTGAAACCAAGTAGATTATAAATTCTATATAGCCTTTTTTGCTTCATTAGACAGTTCCCCCAATAACTTACGCTTGCTTCGACCTTTTCAAAGTGCTATCAAACTACCAAGTAGAGCCTAGTGTTAGTCACCAGAAATTGATCCTTCTGTAAAGACAAGGTATCAGTGCAACTAATTCCGTACACATTAGTGGCACCGCTTGACATTTGCAAAATGCTTAAGGTTGCAAAGCAATAACCTGGTACGAGGTCCCGTGATTAGGGGTCCACAGAGTTATCTTTGGCCACCGTATCAGTATGTTGTCTCAATGACCCAAATAAAAAAAAACATTAGTGATGATTGTACCTGAAATATTGTTAAAAATCTCCATATTTAATCCTTTTCCACAACTTATTTGACTCCGATGCTTCTTTTGGCGCACATGCTGCTTGCTGCTGGATTTCCGCGGTATTACCACTTTCGGCTTTGATGCAACACTCAGTCCTAAAAGGGCGGCTGGGTCTTACCGGTTGGGCTTTTAGTCTCAGCTCACTGAAACCAAAAAAATAAAAACCAAAATTAACCCGGTGGTTTCTTCACGTTTGTTGTTTCATACTTACTTTGCCTGGCTGGTCACGGATGAGCAAAAGATCCACACTGTGATGTATCTGGTCGCCAAAATTGGAAAAAAGTCCAATCAAAATCCAAATCTTCGTTGCTATTGTCTCCGGAATTGAGGAGAAATACTACCAACGCCGTTGAGATTACGCAGTGTCCCGACAGTCCACGTAGTGTGAACTGGTTTTTTTTTTGCTTTTACAACTTCTTCTTCTTCTTCTTTTCCTTTTCTTGTGATTATGTTTTTTTTGTAGCACTTCTATATCTCTTGTCCTGAAATGTCTGGTCTCAAGGTCTTTCATACCAATCCCTACGCAAGTGACATTGATGTGCCATGCGTCGAATACTCCGACGATGATGTAGTCTCATCTTCGCGCCCACAGCCTGTACGACTACCCATAACCAACGCTGCCATGGGTGCCATTGCAAGCACCAGTGGCACCGATAACCTCATGAGAAGGTCCTCAATGTACAGAAGGCATTCTCATAGATCCTCCACTGGACAGACGCTTACTGTGCCTGGCAGAACCACAAAAGTCGTATCAAAACCTTCGCCAGTTCTCCCATCACCACAGTCAGGTTCCACCAAAGCAACACCGTCACTTCAAAAACCAACCATTGTTCAACAGCAGCCACTGGCTCAGAATGCCTCTTTTCAGCAACCACAGCAAGAGGGCCAGTTTTCTAAGCTATGGAAATCACTGGGATCGCTCCCAGATAAGGCTCTCACATATTTTGCTAACGGACTCCCAGTTACGACCCAGCCAGAACCAAACCCACAAGCCGTTCAACCTCAGCACGTGACCGGACAACCAGGTCCAAACACATACATTCCCCCGCCAGTGCAACAGCCCTTCAAGCCTATTCCTAATCAGCCGGCTCCGCCTCAACCCAATCAGTTTTTGCAGCCGCCAGGGAGTTTCCCGCAACAGCCGTCGCCGTTGCCATACCCGGCGAACCAGGGTATGTACCAGCCCCCGGGCAATGGTCCCAATATGGCCCACCCTTTGCCGTACTATGGTTACCAACAGCCGGCAATGCAGGCACCCACCACCTCATTTTACAATCCTGGATTTACCTCCATGCTCTCGTCGGTTCCACAACCTTCGCCCTATAAAAAAATGGCTAAAAGTTACAAACGAAAGGACAAAAAAGGCATCTTTCCAGCTGGTGTCGACCTGTCCGACTCCGACTCAGACTACGAATTTCGTGAAAGTGTGGCTGCAAAGGCTAATAATGGACAGGGCAATTATCTTGTGGCTGGACTCATTGGTGTAATTGCAATTGCTTTGTTTCTACTTACGAGATCAAGCGGTAATCCTGTGACCACTACGGTTGCACCAGCGGAGAGAAACATTGCTAGGGATTTTATCGAGAACTCTATTAACACAGCTCCTCCTGTACAACAAGCACCAGTTGTGGTTTCTAGCCCACCTGTTATAACTCCCACTACCGATGTTTTTGAACAACTTGCATCAGTCCTACGCACCATCATATTTATCACAATTGCTGGTGTGGCAGTCTACTGCTACTATATTAGCAACTCTCAGGGAAGCCTGCCGAGTAAAGTTCAAAGTAATTTTTTTTCCAACAAGCAAAATTCCCAAAGTACAAACCAACCATTTTCTAAAAAAGAACGACCGGGTCCACTACTGCCGCAGCTCAACTGGTGGGAAATGTTTCAGCCAGCGGCTTATCCTCCTTCTAGGTTGGGTAATTTTGGTGCTGCTTTGGGAGGTGGCTTAGGAGGAGTTGTACAGGGCTACATGGGACTGGGGCAGGGGCAGGCGATGCCTGGTCAGCCTTTTTTCAACAGGGGATATCCTTATCCTAACATGGCTAACCATAGAATGCCAGTTCATGTGAACATGCATTATGATGCTGATGAAGAATATGATAGCGACGATTCTGATGAAGATTCTGATGAAGGAAAAGTTGCTTATCAGGAATATCTTCCTGCAGGCATGTTTGATTATCGCAAAGAACCCAATTACTTTTTGAATGAAAAAGCTAAAGCTCAAGCTAGGGAAAAGGCCATAGCGGCACTGTCTGGCAAACCGGCCGCGGCTGCTGACACTGCAGAAAAAAAGGTAGTTTACTCAAAGTCGGATCTTCCTGAAGAATTCAAGCCGCACTACGAACCAATGCCTCCTGTGCCTGGCATTGATGACCCTGATCCACCCATTTCTGATACACTTGTAAAGAATGGGCCAGACAAGGAAAAACTGCAAGAAGTGACTGAGCGCAAGACTTTGAAAAATGGTGAAACCAAGGGAATTTTAAAAAAGGACTCTGAGAAGGAGCGTATCAAGGGTCTCAAGAAAGACAATCAGGACTACTTTATGGATGAATACTCGTGTAAACCCTATGGTCCTCCGCCCAAGCGCTATCATGGCGTGTCTTCTGGTGAGACTCCCAGTGCAAAGGCTGTAGCCACTTGAATAACATCAATGTATATGATTATGCTAAATGGAGATATCTGAGATTTTTTTTAATTTAATTTATTTTTAAACTTGGACAGATTACAGTAACACTGATCTATAAACTGATTAAATGTTTCATGTTCTTTGTTGTTGTTGTTGTTTGACGACTCTTGTGATGTGTGAACTAATCATCCATTCAAAGTAGATACATTAGAATAAGTCAGATTGGTGGTTTAAGAAACACTATCTGGTTTGGAACCTAAACCTCAAACTCAAGCCACAACTTGGAAAGTTGAAGGAGTCGATACAAATTAAATAGCCAGGTGATTACAACTCTGAAACTAAAGAAATTCAATGGTTAAAATGGTTGTAATGGCTTGTGCCATTTTTCCATTTGCTTTACTGAGGTATAGATAAATACTCAGTTTATTGTCCTTACATCAAATAGTTACGAAAATTTACTAAGGTATAAAAGCATATATTTTCATTATATATATATATATATTTTTTCACAAAGTTTAAACGTTATCATAAACAAACAAAAAACTATCACAAGACATTAAAGGATCGCTTAGGCCAGAAACAACTTAATTGCGAGGAACGTGCTGGTCACCGCGCTTGGCGGCAATGGCAGCCTCAATGACCTCAGTCTGGCTCTTGCCGTTGGGATCAAAGTAGGGAACCTCAGCCTGAGTTGTGACTCTGATTCCGTGTCTGCGCTGGGGGTAAAAGTCAAACACAGCCGAGTGTAAAGTGGTTCTGTTGTCCCAGAATGCAATGTCATTGACATTCCACTTGAGTCTATACTGAGCCTCCTGCAAAGTAGAACCAAGCGTGTAAAGGTAGTTGAGAATCGCATCGGATTCAGATTTGGGCACACCAACAATGCTTCTAGTAAATCCTCTATCAACAAAAATTGACTTAAAGCCAGTAACGGGGTGAGTTCTGACAATGGGGTGCTCAGTCGTGATAGGGGGACGGCGAATAGGCAGACCAAGCTTCTGGATCGTTTGGCCCTGCTCAAGAGAGGTGTGGGTAGCTTTAAGTCCCTCAAGGTACTTTTGTAAGCTGGGCGAAAGGGCATCGTAGAGAGCGTAGCCAGAAGACCAAAGGGTGTCACCACCGGTGGAAGGAGCCTCGAGAGACTTTAAGGAAGTGTATCCAGCGGGCTGGACCTCGTAGGTGACATCAGAATGCCAGAAGGTAGAAGAGTCAGCAAATGGGCGTCTCTTCTCGTCGGCATAGACAACATGGATGGCCTTGAGATCAGGGTGCTGATCGTAGCCAACGGGTATGGGAGTATTAGCGTTAACATGGAGCTCACCAAAGTACTTGCCAAGCTCAATCTGCTTGTAGACGTCAAGCTTCTCCTGGTCTCTGAAAACGACAACAAGTCTTCTAGCGATCAGGAGAGCCAGCTCATTTTTCTGAGTGTCATCAAGAGTGGTAAGATCAACACCAGTGATTTCAGTACCAATTTTGGGGTTGACGTGAACCACAGAAGTGGCATCTCTGAGAAGGTTGGCGTAGTTATTGTTGGGATCAGCCAGGAAAGCCTTATCCTGCTCTTCCTTGAGGGGGATAGGAGGAAGCTGGATGTCGGGGAAGGCAGGGCGAAGAAAGTTAAATTCATAAGAATCATCTTTGGTCTTGGATTCCTCGGGAGTGATGGTCAACTTTTCAAAATCAATCTCACCAGAGATGATGGCGTTAATATCGTGTCCGACAGTCTTAGCCTTGATTGCCTCGAGAGCACTGGGTTGAGCGGGGGAAGTAGCAATAGGGGCCATTTTTGTTTGAGTTTGTAATTGATTGAATTGAGTTGTTGAGTAGTGACTTGGAAAACAAAAAAAATAGATAGTTAAAGCTGGAGAATGAAGGGATATTTATAAAGAGATGGATCATTCTTCGATCTGTCTTTCTAAAGAGGCATACGCAATAAGAATTTTAGCCATGACGGCAGATCCAGTCATCGTACAAAACCTGCCCCAATCTGTAGCGGTAACGACTGATGGGCGGCTTGAAAAAGTGCGTGATGCCGGAGATAATTATGGGCGTCAGGAACTTAGATTAGCATTTGTGGCTTGAAGTGAATTAAGGCGAAAACTCCGACTGTCAAAATATTAGCACTGAATGACGCCACACACGGAATTTATTTGGAATCACAAACTCCCAAAACAAACCCTAAAAGCAACATACAACATGCAATAAAAGAAAACTCAAAAAAAAAAAAAAACGAAACAAGTTCAGCACAGAAATAGGAAGGGCTTTAAACCTGACGTGGTTGAGCCTGGGAATAAGTTGGCAACATGTTACTTCTGCATTACAGGACTTTTTAGGCTCTTTTAATTTATGGCTGACCGACCTTGTTAAAATTTAAATGCTCTATTTCATTTTATTTTTGTTCAATCCCTGAAATACGTATGATATTTAGCCAATGCACCCAACTTTTTATGCATGCTTTGTCTCAAATGTCTTGAATTTCCTTGTGGCGAAGCGATCTAGTCTAATTATTTTTAGGTAGTTGCAAATTCAGTTATGCTTGATAATTTTCAAAGATGAGAAAACGTACTTTGTAAAGTCTGACCCCACATTGTTAAACGTTCAGCTTTTCACAAAGACTGTATCTAGTCGTATGTGATCAAAAACTACAAGCATTATAAATTTCATTTGATAAAAGGCGTAGACAGTCAAATTTTCTGGAACTCCTTTGTTTTCTAATATTGAAATACGTATACCTAGCAAATGATAATCAGAAATGTACTTTTTTATGCTAGAAATTATTAAATCTTTCTTGAATATTAGTAAGTGAGGTTTAAATCGCACCATCTATAGACCATCATATTGAGATAAATTTTGATAAAAATGAAATAAGTAGGTTTGGATAAAGGTTTTGATCTATTGAAGTGTATGACTAAAAAGAATAGTCACGATTTTTCAACTTGGTTTACAAAATTTTCATAATACATTGCTACTAAAACTTCCAACCTATGTACCAATTTACTAGCGATAATGACCTGTTATGTGATTAAAAAACTGGCAATTCAATAGCAAATAGTGTCGAAATTTTACTTCCATAATAGCAATTGATTTTACAGCCAAATCAACAATTCTTAAAATATTACCACCAAAAAAATGTATTGGTTTAGAGGAAGAATAATCTTGAATCCAAGGATGTTTTTATCTTACACTTATGAAAGGGTTTTTCCACAAGCTGTTGGTAAAGCCATATATATTCAGCAAATATGAAACGTAACCCGCATAACTCAACAGATGATTATTAGATAATACGATGATATGTGTTTTATTTTAATTCTGATGAATTTAATTATAGTTGAACATTACTGATTGAAAATTGATTGTCGGGGTCAAAATACACCGGTTTTAAATTTTAAAGTTTAAAGGTGAGAACAGTTTAGTCCGCCATGTGAATTGCTGCTGTCGGAGCCTCTTTTTACCGTTCAATTGATTCTGAGTTGAAGTGTGGCTTGTAAACAAACTAATTTTGAACCGACGCCGATCAACCCTTTTAGTGTTGTAGATGGTTTCTTCAACCTAGGGCTGTTGACTTGGTAATATTCAGCACCCTAAAAAATGTATACACTTTCTGGTCTATTTAGCATAGCAAACTAGATTAAATGTCTAATGCTATGTTATAATACGTACTAGGTGAAGTTGGATGATTACATTGAAACATTTGCATTTTAAATTGACCAGGCAAGATTCAAGTAAGGAAAACGTTTATTTTTACTTTGATGGCACCAGCCTTCAACCTAAGGGTCGGATCGTAATATACATACCTTTTGGTTGAAGAAATAGGAGCACTTCTCTTAGACTTTATCACCATAAACTAACCCTAATGTATTCATTAAAGTATATTATAGAATTACCGGTTTCAAAGAGTATTTTCAAACTTGAATATTTCAATAATTGTGGAGACAGGAGTCTTTAGTTAATGGGAATCAAAACTTCCCATTTTAAGGACAGCAGCACACACCGCTCTTTCATCGCGGCCGGTTGTAGTTTGGTATATAACTTCTTTGTTCATATATATTATCCAGATACAGACACAAAAGTTGAGTATTGCTATTGTTCGCTATTTTGTACATGTTTTTAATTATAAAAAAACATAAGACTAGTTCAATAATTTGTAGAAAAAAAATGGTCAGAGCAGCAGAGTTGCGGGATAAGCTTGCTGAAAAGTAGGCATAACACAAACGTACCTGTGACGTAGCCCTTAGTTTGGGCAAAAGCAAAGTTCTTGTATGAGCCTAGAGGCTAAGCTCTTAGTCAGTTATAATTTGCCATATCATGTCTTAAATTCGTGCTTGCAGCCCCGTATGTTTGTAATCAAAATTCTAGCATTTGGACCTGAAATCAGATTAGCACAACTAGCCAATGAATGAGGCACATAAGACTTTAGTTCACTGAGGGGCTCATTTGCTACAGATACTTGCTTATCGCGTTTGTGGTACTGACTCATCTATTATCACAAAATTCTATAACCTCATGAGTGTTCCAATTCGCGCTCAATCTGATAAATGCAGTTTGCTTGTTGGTATAGAACAAATTAATCAAAAAGATTTTGGTAGCCTTAATCCCATTTTACTTTTGGGAAATTCTCTTGCTGAATTTAATGTCTTAAGAACTTTTTTATATGCTCGATAACTAGCTTAACAAATGCTACTTTTATTTGCCTGTGGTTTGACCTTTGAACAAAACCAAGAGCCCTAAAATCGAGCAATTATTCTTTGGGTCATAATTTAGATTTAAAAACTAGTTTTATTAATTTAAAAATGAAAAATGATTCAAACTTGGTTCATGTCGACTCATTTTTCATCTATCTGTTGTAATCATAATTTTCAATGAAGAAAAGCACCGTATATATTATAATTTGTTTACGACAATTGTACAGTATAGCTATCTGCTTTGAACTGGTTTGAATATTTTCATATCAGATTTGTCTCAAAATTAAAGCCCCTAAATAAATGGTGAGTTTTCCGCGTTAGCAGGAGTAATCGTGGCAAGACAGCCGCAGAGTTAAAATGAAGAAGATATCCTTTGAAACTATCAGCCACAAAGGTGGATTAAAACGCCTATCTCCGTAAAACAAAAATATTGTAGGCTAGGCTGACTGGGCTGAACGGCCTACTTGTAGCAGCAGACAAGATTGCCAGCTTCCCCACACAAAACATATGATTGAGATTGGTATCACTAATAAACTGACATCTTTCATGTGTATCACTTACATAATACATATTTGTCAGGCTTAGGACACTAGTAACGGCAATTACGCCATCGAGATATTTCTTGTTTCTGGCACAATATCTTTTAAGGTTTGCTCCTGTTTTTGTAAGAATAGTAGTGCATCAAACAATTTTCTATCCCCAGCACGTAATGCCATGAAGATTGCATCTAATACTGAAACACCAAGGGAAAAAAAATATTTCCGACACTGATTATGTCTGAACAAGCCATAGTAGTTCAAACGGAGAACTAAGACAATTATGAAGGATTCAAAAAACTCACCTTTTTTTAGAGAAAAAATAGTTTCAAGGCCTTTAAACAGAACAAAAACGCTGTCTAGATAAGTGAATTCTTATTTGATTTCATTTGGGTGATTCTAAAAGGCAAGATAGGTCAAAATTATATGGCAAAGTTATTTTAAGCAAGATTTTAAAATGCGTGCGGCACAGCCTGATAGACTCAAGACACGCTGAGCATAATGCAATATGAAGCTTTCTCGGGAAGTGACCATGTGAGCCTTTCAAGTGACAGAACTGTCGAGGACTGAACAATTGTAAGCCACGATTTTCTTTTTTATCTTGAAAAGAAAAAACTCAATCACTAGTAATTTGGCTATCCTGTTTTATTTAATATTGAGATTGCATTTATCGTTCCGTTTGCAAATGGCATGATATAACAAATCTTCAAATTTATTTCGTAAAAATTGATAATGAAATTGCAACTATTTGATTCAAGGCTAATAAGCTGATTCTCTATCGATATATAAATCAAATTAATTTCCTCGATATTAAAGAAAAGTTTTCATATCAATCAATTCTTCATACCCTAAAAACACCACATCTGATAAATCAACATCACAATGGCTCCTGCTGCTACTCAAATTTCCCCTGCTACCACTGATGCTCCTACCAAGGCCAGTAAGACTGCCTACAAGGGCAACATTAATTTTGCTTCTTTAAAGCTTAGTGATGATGAAATCCAGAAAGAAGATGAGACCTACGAGTACAACTTTCTCAGACCTGCTTTTCCCAAGCTTGATTGGGAACCCTTGAAGACCTTTGAAGTCCTTCCCGATAAGGCCCATTTAGCTGACCCCAAAAACAACTTTGCAAATCTTTTCAGAGATGCTACCTCCGTCACTCACATCAACCCCAAAATCGGTACTGAGGTAACTGGTGTCGATCTCGCCAACCTAGATGATGAACAAAAAAATGAATTGGCTTTGCTGCTGGCAACTAGAGTTGCTGTTATCTTCCGCGATCAAAAGAATCTGGATATTTACAAGCAGCTTGAATTGGGAAGATACTATGGTACCCTCCACAAGCACGCTACCACTTCACTGCCAAGAGATCACGAAAAGGACCTGGAAGAGGTTCATGTCATTTGGGCAGACGAAAAGCGAGTTCCCATTACTGCATTCCCTGCCACTTACCTTTGGCATTCTGATGTCACTTACGAAAAGCAGCCTCCTTCATACACTTCGCTCAAAGTTCTCAAGGCACCTTCCACTGGTGGTGACACTCTTTGGATTTCTGGTTACGCATTGTACGATGCTCTTTCACCTGGTCTCAAGGAATACCTTGAGGGTTTGACTGCTTTGCATAGCGGCAAAGAGCAGGCTGATGATGCCCGCAGAAAGGGTACTCACGTTCGTCGTGAGCCTGTTATCACTGAGCATCCTCTTGTTAGAGTTCATCCCGTTACTGGTTACAAGGCCGTCTTTGTTAACCCTGGTTTCACTAGATCAATTGTTGGCGTTCCCAAGGCTGAGTCCGACGCCATTCTTCAATACCTCTTTAACCTTATTGCTACCACACAAGAATCTACTGTAAGATTCAAGTGGAACAAGGATGATGTTGTTTTCTGGGATAACCGTATTGCGGTTCATACTGCTACTTATGGATTTTTCCCTGAAAGAAGACATGGTGTCAGAGTTACCTCCCACGGTGAGGTACCTTATTATGATCCTAATGGTAAGAGTCAGCAAGCTGATATTGATGCTCAGCTTGGTATTGAGCGCAATCTCGATGGCTCAAAGGGTGGCAGTTACAACGATTAAAAAATTAGTGCAAGAAATAAGTTTTATATAAGTTCTCAAAAATGAAATGATGTGTTATTGATTTTAAACATGAACATCTTTTGCCGTCTTGGTAATGAAACACAAAGAATAAAAACCTGATGTTTACCCGAATGAAAGCCACCAGAATTTTCATTTATAATACTTGTGGTGATTCTCGTTAACAAGCGCTGGGATATTCTAGATGGCAAATCAGAAAAGTAAAAAGGTATGAGGCGTTGACCTGCAAAGCTTCTACCAAGCCACCAAGCCAAAGTTGCATATTGTTATTATCGTCTCAAAAGGAGTTCTTAGTTATAGCGTAGATCAACTTTATAAAAGCTCATTGTGGCTCATCCGTAAATATTTTTACTTTTACTGGTTGAATCTTTCTACGGTTAGTACACCCAGCTGGCGTCGCTGTACTGGCGATAAACACTCTTGTAGCAATTAAACAATAACTAATACAGATTTGTTTTCCAATGTAACACGATTTTAAAGACTCTGTCTAATGAAATTTTATTATATTAATGATAAAATCAAAATTCAGTATTTTCAGTGTTTGAAATTCCCGCTTTTTTATAGCAAGATTTCTTCATAACAGCACAGAAACTTTTCTGGTGATCTCATTCCAGCTTTCTGAATCGTTAAATAACAAGCAGTCACTTTATAAAAAACAATAGTCTAATTTTGCACAACTTGAGTGTTGTAGAAGCTGAAAATATTGAGACCTTAAGTGTTCTTATTTCTTTTTTTCATTTGTGGGATAAATCACAAAACTATCGATTAAAACTAACTTTTTACAAATTTCAATCTATCGCAAGACGTCTCTGGTTTTCACCACCGAATTAGATGACTGGGTAACATTATCGCTTGATGATAAGAAAAATATTAAAGTTTTAATTTACTTTTATTTCATATTTTTTTTAAAATATATATGTATATATATATAGTCGATGATTTGACTGGTCTGGAACTTTTATAGTCTTACAATTAAACCTCTTCAATCTAATTGGGACAATTTTGACTTTGACTTTTGACGCTTGATAAAGAGTGCTATTTCACTCTAAACCATATTTCATGATTTAGAACCTAGCTATAAGCAAATCTTTTAAAGCTAGGTGGTTATCAATGAATATCTAATTTAAGTTGCTAAACCATAAAAAGGAAGCAAGCAAAATCTTCAACATATATATCTTTTTTTTTTTTTTATTTTTTGGAAATTTTTAATTTTGATTGCTAGCATTGTAATTTTAGATTAGCAGTAGTGGTCAGGAAATCGCTATGGCGTCATTTGGTACAACGGTTTGTGATAAACTCTGCATCTACTTATCCCGACTACTAAGGAACAACTACAACGAACACCTAGCAGAAAACCACTTTTCCTTAAGGCATATATCTTTTTTGTTAATTTGTAATGGGCATAAATATTGTCTAGCATTTGATTCTATAAGGATGTAGCTAGGACAGCAAAATCATAGAGTTTATTTCATTTAAAAGCGCAAAAATTGCATTTTCCGCTATTGACCTCATTGGCGGTGATATCGACTTTACTTTGCTCAAATCCCCTGAAAAGTTGCCTAAATATACAGGCAAAAAATATCCAAACACAATTATCTGCGTCATTTGTTTCGTAATTTTGTTTGTAGCTATTTGATATAAGGACAATAAACGGATTATTTATCTTATCTGCGTCCTGTTGTTTCCGAAAACAACGGGGCCCCTTGAGAAAGACTTGAACCTCCCAAGGGCCGTGTCTTGTCCGCTGGCTCCAAGAATAATTGTCATTTTATTTAGAAACTCTACCAAGGCTGAAAGCGACACGACCATCATAAAACTGCTCAAATTAGTGGTCTCTTTGAAGGAGGCAGCTGTAAAATATAAGTGGGAAGAAAAGCAATATTGCCATTGTGAACAACAGAGCTTCATTATTCAATGTTAAATGTGGTTAATCGTTCAGCGAGGTGTCATAATATGATTCTAACAGAAAGAACTAGCTGAAGAATATTGACCAGCATATATCATTTCACTCTTCTTAGTAAGGAATTACAGGAAACCCATAGAATCTTAGAAGTTCCATAGTTGATATGCTGATATGTTTGTGAGGCGGTGAAAACCTATAGTTTGATGTATGTGGGGCTACCTCGACTGCCACATAAAAGTCCATTGGCAACTGTTATTTTGCTATATTCAGCATATTTCAAATTAAATAAAAGGACTGCTGCTGCTGCTGTTGTTGTTGTTGTTGTTGTTGTTGTCAAACTTGTTCTGCCGTACAAGCTTGGAAAAGTCTGGGGAGGCAAATGTAGGATTGGGAAGAATGACTGATTTGAATTGCGTTTTTTGATTGTTTCGCAACAAGGCTTCTTGATGTGTGAAGAATTTTTTGTTACAACCTTCCCAATATTTTTTTTTCCAAATTCCTCCACCATCTTCTCTTTCTTTCCCTTTTAAACACCCGTTGATCCATTCATCTCACCCCCTACCATCCACAATCATGGCTGCGAGCAAAAAATTAGAAGTTCCCGTGGCCCAAGACGGCCTTATTGTCGCTGGAAACATTAAAGTAACTGTCGCTTCCAACGTCTTTGGTGCTAAGCTGACCCCGATCATTGATGAAGAAAGTATGTTTAGAAAACAAGCATTAACACAACATTGATAAGGAAAATTATAAACAATGTGCAGTATGTAGCTAACATTTTCAGGTAAATCTCAGCTCCTCACTCTCGAAAACACTACTCTGTTCGAGCCCAACGCTATTGTCAGGTAAGCCGCTGATGCATCTATACTACTATTTTATTTATTTTTCAAAAAGAATTATACGTGCTAACGGTCGATAGATTTCTCTCTGGATCCGCTGTCGCTAACGAATCCCTGATTGGTTTCGAGGAAACTGCCATCTACAACGGCATCAAGTCGAAAAAGCCTGTTGACTTTTCCAAGATTTCTAATCTGAAGGCTGAGCCTACTGTTGATCAAATCATCTTGTTTGGTGGTGTCTATGGCCTCGTCCACGACAACGGCGTGAAGGTTCTCCCCGAGAACATTACTGATTGGTACAAAGAGTTCTCCAAGATTCCTGCTGTTGAGGCTGCGGTTAAGGCTAGCAGCAAGTTTGTCAAGAAGCCCCAGGCCCCTCTTCCCGAGTACACCGGTAAGGTCAACATTGATGAGTCTGTCTATTACAAGGCTATTGAGGGCAAAATTGTTCCCAAAGAAGGAGAAAGAAATATTCTCGTTACCTCTGCTCTGCCTTACGTCAATAACGTTCCTCATTTGGGTAACATTGTCGGCAGTGTTCTGAGTGCCGATATTTACGCTAGATACACTAAAAACAGAGGTTACAACACACTATTTGTCTGTGGTACTGACGAGTATGGTACTGCGACTGAGACTAAGGCCCTCGAGGAGGGTGTCAGTCCCAAGGCTCTTTGCGACAAGTACCACGTTATTCACAAACAGACTTACGATTGGTTCCAAATCGGATTTGATCACTTCGGCAGAACCACTACTCCCAAGCAGACCGAGATCGCACAGCATATCTTCACTAAGCTTAATGACAATGGCTATCTGGAGGAACAGTCTATGAAGCAGCTCTACTGTCCTGTTCACAATGGTTTCTTGGCTGATAGATTCGTTGAGGGCACCTGCCCTAAGTGTAGCTACACCGACGCTCGTGGCGATCAGTGCGACGGCTGCGGTACTTTGCTGAACCCCTTCGAGTTGATTGAGCCTAGATGTAAGATTGATAACGCTACTCCCATTCCTCGTGAATCCAACCATATCTTCCTTTCCCTCGACAAGCTGCAAGACCAAGTTGCTGAGTGGAACAAGAAGTCGCAGGAACTGGGCAAGTGGTCTAAGAACAGTAAGACTATTACTGATACTTGGTTGAACGAGGGTCTTCATCCCAGATGTATCACTCGTGATCTGAAGTGGGGTACTCCCGTTCCTTTGGCCACGTATGCTGATAAGGTGCTTTACGTTTGGTTTGATGCTTGTATTGGTTACGTGAGTATCACTGCCAACTACCTTGAAGACTGGGAGTCCTGGTGGAGAAATCCTGAGAACGTCCAACTCTACCAGTTTATGGGTAAAGACAATGTTCCCTTCCACACTGTCGTCTTCCCTGCCTCACAGTTGGGAACCAAGGAGAAGTGGACTATGCTTCATCACCTTTCCACTACTGAGTACCTGCAGTACGAGGGTGGCAAGTTCTCCAAGTCTAGAAACGTTGGTGTATTTGGCAACAATGCTCAAGATACCGGTATTCCTCCTTCTGTTTGGAGATACTACCTTGCAACTGCTCGTCCTGAGACCTCCGACACTCAGTTTTCGTGGCAGGAGTTTGTTACTAGAAACAACAGCGAGCTTTTGGCCAATTTGGGTAACTTTGTCAACAGATTGGTTAAATTCGTCTCCGCAAAGTTTAATAAGGTTGTTCCAGAGTACGATGTTGCTCACCTGGACTACGCTCCTGTTGAGAAGGACCTAAATCAGCTTCTTGCATCTTACAATGAGGCCATGGAGGCTGTCAGTGAGCGCAAGGGTCTGGAGATTGCTATGCAAATCTCAGCCCGTGGCAACCAATTCTTGCAAGACAACAAACTCGACAACTCTTTGCTTGCTAACCACCCTGAAAAGGCTGCTGCTGTCATTGGTGTTGGTATTAACATCATTTACCTGCTGAGTGCTATTTTCACTCCCTTCATGCCTGAGACCGGCAGTCAGATCCTGGAGCAGCTTAACGCTCCTGCCAGAAAGATTCCCAACGAGTTTACTCTTCCTATCAAGGGTGGCCACAACTTGGGCAAGCCCGCCTACCTGTTCTCCAGAATTGATGACAAGAAGGTTGAGGAATGGAGAGCCAAATTCGGTGGTGGCAGTAATGTTTAAAGTTTTATTGCCATAGTAACGGCAGACCGATTCCCAAGAAATTGAGCGCTTTTTTTTTTTGTACTGTTGTTTAATTTTAGGAGGTATATATACATATTTGATCTACACATAAACAATGTGTCATTGGGGTTTAAGCTCCGGGGATGCCGTATTTTATGAGCTGTTTGTGTATATACCCCATACACGATAATTTTCGTATACAAGAATCTGAAAGGTTTTTAAGTTTGTATTTTGAAAGAAGTTTAGTGCCAATGTTAAAACGTGTTGCAATGTTTGCAATTTTTCCTATAGTAATCTCCAGGTTTCTACATGCGAGGTTAAAATTGAATAAGAATTTTTATAGTTCTGCTGTAATACGAATAAAAAAGATTTTTATTTTTGAACAATTAATTGCTTTTGATATTAGCTACTCTAAATAAATATAGGTCTGAACTTAAAAAAAAATTGCTATCGTGAAACAAAACATTTTTTTATATTCTTAAAATGTTTGTATATTATTAGCTGTTAGACCAGATTCTTGAATCAAAATGAGAATAAAAAAAATAAAATAGAAAAATTAATAAAATGTGGAATAGAGTGATAAAGAATTACTCTTCCTTAGCAGCATGGCTCCATTTCTCTCTCAAGGTAGCACCATACTTGTAGAAACCGAAAGGAATAATGACCATGGCAGTAGAGATAAAGGCCAAAAGGAATGAAGCCCAAAGATTACCCAATCTGTGATACATTTGAGTAGTGAAAAGAGGGAAGGCAGCACCACCACCGGATCTCATGAAAACCTTGGCGGCCAAAGCAGAGGCAGCGTAGGCTTGGTAGGCATCGATAATGTAGTTGTTAACAGAGTAGTAACACAAAACCATACCGTAACCAAAAGAAATACCTGAGGACGCAGGACCAACCCAGATAATTCCGTGATGAGAAGTAGAACCCAAAATGAACAATGCGATAGGAATAAACGGAGCACCAATCATAGCACCAATTAGTCTATCCTCGGGAGTAGGAGTACGGCGATGGCACATCTTAATGTACTTCTTTTCCAGAATAGGCGTAGTGATCAACGCAAATAAAGCACCAATCAAAATGGGAATAAACATGAGACCAATTTGACCGTCATTGTAACCGTGGATCTCTCCAAAAATAACAGGGTAAGCAAAGAAGAAGGCGTAAAGAAGCGAGTAAATCAAAACAATGTACATGTTCATCAGATCCAAGACTGGCTCAGTAAGCATCATGGAAATGGGACGAACCAAAACAGTATTGAGCAATTCACGCAGAGATAAGTTTTCGGCTTCCTGCTCAGTCATAATGTTGGGATTACCAGTCTCAGCTCTAAGTCTCTTGGCTCTACGCTTGAGGATAACCGGAGCATAGGTTTCGGGGACAAGACACATGATAATGGAAACAACACCGGCGAATGCCATGTTGACCCAGAAAAACAAATCAAGTCTACCAGAGCCAACAGCAATCCAACCAGTGACAACAGGGCCAACGACAGGGCCACAGTAGGGAGCAGCCGCGAAATACGCAATGGCAAAACCTCTCTCCTCAGTAGCCCAAACATCAGCAATGGTACCACCAGCAAGAGACAAACCAGACGATGAGAAAACACCGCAGAGGAATCTACCTACCAGCAAGGCACCGATGTTGGGAGCCAGGGCACAAAGAATGTTGAAGCAAACGTAACAGGTCAGAGAAATAATGTAGACAGGTCTCCGGCCAATTTGTTCAGATAAAGGCGACCAGAGCAAAGGACCAACGGCAAAGCCAATGACCATCATAGAACACACAAGAATAGCAACCTCAAGAGAAACATTGTATTTTTCTTCAATAAGGCCAAGACCACCAGAGGGAACGGAAGAACCAAACGCAATCATAAAGACCAAAAAACTGGCAATTAAAGTGATTGCCCATTTCTTGCCTCTTGACCAGTTCATGGGGTTTTCCGGGTCATTGATAACAAACGTGACAAACTCGACTTCAGGCGCAAGATCCTTTTTTTCATTTTCCATTGACCCAGACTCGGACTCTTCCGTGTGGGTGTGGAGACCTTGGGCAGTGGGGAGTTTCGAGAGCTTCCCAAGACCACTCCCAGAAGTGACGCTACTACGGGAGCGAACCTGTCTCAATGACGACACAGGAACAAGACCTGTGGCGGTCTCAAGAGTATACTCCTCGGGAAACTCGGGGCGCGAGCGACTGCGGACCATAGGGTAGTTGGGATCGGGCAATGGTCTTGTTGACGAAAGACCCAGCTCTTGCAGTGACTGTGCGGTCTCTGAAGCGCCCAACACGCTACCAAACTGATTGTCATGATTAGTTTCGGCTCTGTACATTTCAGGATCCGGATGATTGGTCTCCAAGTCAGTCAAACTGTTGTTGTTGTTGTGGTTAAACGTGCTTATGCTATCGGTAGGAACAGCAGCACCTTCGCTGCTTTGATTATTTGGTATCGACGACATTAGATTGAAAATGTGTGATTAATGCAGATGTAAGTTTTTGTTGTTGTGGTTGTTATTACTTGAGTAAACTAGACAAGTTGAAGTAGTTGATGATTAGATAAATAATTAAATAAATAATTAATTAAATAAAAAAAAGAACTAGCTTTGGATGGAATATCAAAGTGTTTTTATATACTTTTTTTAGTTTAGAGTCACCTCCAATTGCAAGAAACAATTGCTGCTAATCTTCTTTTTTTTTCTAGAATTGCTACAAAGCCTAACTTGTGAGCCAAAAAGGAACACGCGGGTCGGAACTATGGCAGGGTGCTGTGAGAGCAAGGCTTTTGGGAACAAGGTTTTTGGTTTGGTCCAAGGGAATAAGTTTTTCCTGTATTGAAAGAAAAAGAAATGTTACATGCGGTAGCCGGCTTTGGTCAAGTATTTCTTTTTTAGTGCTTTGTTTTAGTGGCGCCTTGAATGTTCTAGACACAACTAATAGCAGCCTCACCCTTTTCTTTGGGCTTTCTGTCACATAGAGAACGGAATCATTAGCCGTGGCATCGAAACTTTAAAATCGCACGCACTTATATAAACTTGAACGGGACTCTCGGGACATTGCGGTTGAAACATGATAATAAAATATAAATAGGAATTCAAAATATAAATAATTAAAATACAACTAAAAATAAATCAGAAAGAATGATAAAGGAATCATTTCAAAGGACGGTTAGGAATTAAAAAAAATTTAAAAAAAGATTTTAAAAATTAAAAAAATCTTTAATTTGTTTACACAAAAACCAAAAGAGCTCAGCGGTTTTCACGATGATTGAGTTTTAAATGATCATTTTGTGCGCGTAATAACGAACAAGACTCAGATTTGACCATTGGTTAAATTGCCCGTTTTGACAGCTTGTGGATTGGTTTTTTTTTTTTTTGTTTGGTATTATTACTCAAATTATAGTTCTTCTGTGCTTAAACACATGTAAGGTTTGGGAAAGGACTCCCGTTTTTGCCGACCAAAAAATGAACAACGCGTTTTTTTATTTATTATTTTCTAAAACGTTACATAGACATCAAACATACATGAGTGCGTTATTTTTCCCATTCCTACATACATACAGGGCTAACACGGCTGGACTTTTAATTTGTTTACTTAGTTTCATTTTGTACCAGTGGTTGCGATTTTTGTGATTTACTCAGTCGCCACTCTTGACCAGCCATTACTACGAATTGCAAAAGTTACCTTGATTAGAAGCAGCTGCTACTGCAGATTATTGGTAGATGGTTTATGAGAACACTTCTTTTGACCCCAGAGAGGACAGTTAGACCGTTGGTGGTCTTACTAAATAACCGATCTTCGATGTGCGCTTGGGTTACTTTTTGGGAGTTACTTCTAAGCCTCTATACATCCGCTAAATCGCAAGGTTTGTTGATGTCCCCAATTTACATGGCCCAACCTCCTCTAACCCATATTATCACTTCGTAGCTCTTTCAAGGGGGTATTGATTTCTACATGGATTTTGACTCAGAACATTCGTGTCCTTATTTTTTTTTTCTTGTTCCTAATTTTACAATGGACTCAAAACAAAACAATGCCACTCAGCAGGCAACGAGCCTACCGTGCCCGACGGACAGGGCATACATCCCCAAATTGCCTCTTTATCGTGAATATAATTTTCTGATACCAACACCAAACTTGATATACTATTAATATAAAGCAAATGTACGTGCGCACAAACAACAGATGAGGTCAGGTCCAAGGCCAGCGTCCATAGGGTGCATCAGCGCGTAATTACGGGTACACGAATCTAGAGTTTTTTTTTTTAAGTTTTTGGTTTTTTGTTGTTGTTTTTTCTTCAAATTCGTGCTTTAAATACCTATTAATGTTAATGTCAACTGATCGTGACAATCTTGTTGTTTCTGCTGATGCTTGTGCTTTCATCCAGGGGAGCTGGTTGCCAGACTCATTTCTGTCACTTATGGAAAAAAAAATTGTTAACGCTTCGTGCTCCCACTGCTGAAATATTCCTATAAATAGGGGTTCTAACTTTATTGTTATCATTATTTTTCAAGGTTTTAGATAAATTTAAAAAAATGTCAAATTCTTGAACGGCATCTATCCGACCCTAGGGGTTATTAGCAAGATAATAAAAAAACACGATTCTGGTATTTTACAAGTTGCTATCAATACACAAGTGTTATGGATAAATATCAGACATGAAAATCCG
>Ga0160505_100551_pt1 | contig 21027 bp, 14 predicted proteins | sample DIDeMG_FD_108225 | JGI IMG/M metagenome (GOLD analysis project Ga0160505, IMG submission 108225) | Enriched chicken feces microbial communities from UW Madison campus, WI, USA - DID2874_E49_Stillage MG | ecosystem: Host-associated > Birds > Digestive system > Large intestine > Fecal ... | reverse complement strand
TTTTTTTCTTTTTTTTTTTTCAAATTTTTAAAAGGTATCGCTGGCAGAATCCTCAGATCGATCTCACCAACTTAGCAACAAGTATTTCGCTAGCGCCAACGCTGCATAGGTGAAGATATATACATGCAAGCAACGTCAACAACACATCAACAACATCAACAACATCAATAGCCATCCCTGCAGTTTAATAATATTACCCATGGAATTAGTTGTCTGGCAACAACCATTGCTCAAAGTTGTTCTTGACTCTCAACTGCACTTCCGTGGCTGTTGCGTTGTCGTGCTCCTTTCCATTCAAGTATCCAATCTCCACATTCTGACATTGTTGCACGGCGTGCAAGATACTTGTGTCTAACTCCTTGGCTCTCTTCTCAGGATCCGTCTCCTCGATAGCATTGTGGATACCATTTACAATAATCTTGATTCTCTTGAAGTTCAACACCAAGTCCAACTCCACCCATCCTTCGGTGCCCATGTTCTTTCTCAAGAACACATCTCTAATCAAGTTCTCCAAAGAGAAGTAGTAATCAATCTGCTGCGTCAATGCTTGCTGTGGGTTCTGCTTGGGGCTGATTGGTGGGGGAATCTGAACTGGAACGGGGCTGCCAAATGGCATACCCATCATAGCCTGTGGGTGGTGTGGGATATGAGGCAAGTAGTTGCCGCCCATGACATTGTAGTTCTCAGCATAACCATTTGGAATGTTGGTATTGCTGTTGCTTCTTCTGTATTGGCTGCCATTGGCACCGTTAGGCTTGAATTGTCTACCTCCCGTGTAATTTTGGTATTGGCTTGGAACAAATTGCGGATAGAAGCCTGGACGAGGCTGCTGATGCTGGGTGGATTTTCCGTTCTGAGAGTGACCATTCTGGGTAAACTTCTTCAAATTCTTCTGCGATGTGTTCTGGTTGTTGTACCGCAGTCTTTGGTAGCCATCGTTCTGGTAGTTGTAGTTATGCAGTTGACCGTTGGCACCTTGTTCACCTTCCGGGGATTCAGCTTCGAGTTCGCCATTTGAAGTTTCGCTAGTGACTTCACTGTCAGACTTCTCCTTGTCGTCTTTCTTTATTATGGAGTCATCAGAAGACGAAGTAGGCGTCTTCTTCTTTTGGGTCTTGTTCTTTCTCTTGTTCTTCTGCTGGTTGCCTGCGGCGCCTTGTAAGTGATTTCTGGGGCTAGGCAACACAACTTTGGCATTGATGGGAACCCACTTATTTGGCTTGATGAATTTTGCAGCTTTGGAGGGTGTCGTCTGCTCGAGTTGAGGCACCTTGTCTGGAGTTGGCCACTTGTGCTCATCCACGTTAGCAGTATTTTGCTCCAGAGAAGCAACTCCCCAAACAGATTTCGTAGGAACAGGGGCAGGTGCCAACACCTTCTTCTCCTTTTTCTGAGCTGGAGCAGGTGTAGTGGCAGATTCAGTCAGTTCAGACACTTCAGACACATCAGATTTGTCAGATTCTTGAGCTGGAGCCTCAGAGGTTGGCGACACAACCTCATTCGAGGAAGAGATATCTGAAACCACGTCCAGGACATCCAGGTTGGAGTCGGACTTCGAAGTTCCAGTAGCGGCGACGTTGGCGTAGGAGATAGTGGAAGCCATGATTGTGAGGTGACCTAAAAGACAACGACCAAAGTAATAATTAGATCGAAAGGATTAGGATCAGATCACTAAATGCGTGATAGTTTTGCCACTCTGGAGGGAGGAGTTGGCTCACAAGTCAGATAGACAAATAGACTTGACGGTGAAAAATCAGTGACGCAACGACGAGACTGAAATTCGAAAATAAATTTTTGTTGCTGAAAACAGGTAGTTGGACTAGACACAGCAGCAAAGAAACTCTTAAATTAACAGCAACAGTAGGGACAGGCAGTTCAAACCGTCTGACGATGTGATGTAGAATTGGGTGTGAAAAGAGTAATGGAGAAAAAATTCACCAGTCGCACTCACCACAAAAAAAAAACTAGCAAAAGGCCTGCACCTCTGTACTGGACTAATGACAATCGGACTCGAAGGACTTATGGGAATCAGAAGGACAGGTAATTGATGAATGTTTAGCAGAGCTGATGAATGTAGGTGAATTTTGGTGTTTGTTTTTGTGATTATTCCTAGGAAATTTTGGCGACATTGATTTTTTCTCTTGATTTGGGACAATTGGCATTCTGTGCCTCAAGTCAATTTAACAATTTTTCTCAAGTTCGCGCCTAATTGATCGAAAATTATGCTTTGCACGGAAGCGCATGCGAATTCGATTCGACCACCAAAAATCCAAAAGTGTAGAGCAATTAGAAAAAAAAATGAAAAGTGTCGATAAACCCAATACTCAAACCACACAAAAGAGCAAAATGTAATTAGAATGAACGTTTTCCCCACATTTTGATCTGCTCTTCGCTGGAACTTCAACCTCCAAACATGAGCCTCGGTATACAGGCTCACTACTCCACATTATCAACCACTCTCTTCTCATGACGGTGCTAACGAACCCCCTCTACCGGCCTCTTCTCGAGATTCTCCGCTCATCTCGTAACGGTATAGTCTACGGAGGTAAGCTCAGATTCTCCCATGCGCTTGTCATCAACTTGTTGTACCGTTCGGGTCCCCTTATGCCCCGAATGAAGCTGGTGTTGAAGGCAACCAAGGAGCATTCCACGGTGTTGGCAGCATTCGCTATTATTTACAAGACCGCAGTGAATTTGTTGAAGCTGGATCAAATATTGGGACCCAGTACTGGCTTGGTCAAGTTCGTGGCTGGTGCATTTGCTGGATGGGTAGTGTACTCGCAGCACTTTGACACGTTCAATCCCGGAATCACCCACCAAATCACATTATACTGTTTCCTGAGGGTATTGATTGCTCTTGCAAAGATTCTTCTCGATCAGTACTTGCAGTGTCGCCAGCCCAGTTTGAGGATCAAGGGAGAAATGGTCAAGTTCAATGATTTGAATGATTCACAATCGCGCAGATTCAAGGCCAAGATCTACAACAAACTGTGGAAGTACTTCGCTGTACTCACCTGGGCGTTGGTGATGTTTATCTATGACTACCAGCCTCAGTATTTGCAGTCGTCGTTGAGGCACTCCATGGCATACATCTACGATGTTGAGATGGACACCTGGGCAACGTGGAGAGACTTCTTTGGGTTCTAGCCAGGTCGTCTCTGCTGGTCAAGAGATCTGCTTTAACTTCTTGAGCATCCGCGACTCCTTCTTGTACAAGCTAGATAGTACTTTTTCGATTGACTTGTCTGGAGATTTCGTGAGCGCCTTAGCGGCACTGGTAGCCTCCTTTTCGCATTGGGCAATAATCGAATTGACCCGAAGTTGCCGCTGTATTCTATGCTCAAGTTTCTGGCGCCGGACATATTCGACTTGTACTTGTGCCATGGCTATAGTCAATTCTTGTAGAGTTATTCCTCTGTTAGCGAGCGCTGCTCGCAATATACCAATTTGATTTGAGTACATGTAAACGAGATCTGCCAAGTATGCTTGGGAAATTTTCTCTTGGTCAATGGCGGCTTGTAAGTCGAGTCCTCTCATGTTGCCTAAGTTCTACTTGAGAATATTAGATTCCCGCAGTTGCTTCCACAAGTATAAATTCGACTAATCTATGCGGCTTTCTCTTGGGCTCCAAGCTTTTTGCGCAACAGCTTATTCTCGTTCTTCAACAACCCTAACTCCACAAGAAGACTTTGCTTGTTGCCGTGACTCACCATCTTTAAAAGCGTCTCGTTCTCTTTCTGCAAAATGGAGAGCTTGGTAGTGATACGGTGCGCCAATTCTTGCGGGTCGAACGTTCCATGTGTTGACACCGAGCTATCTTTGTTCATAACTAATCCTACCAAAATGGCTTCCATTCTGCTTTTAGTATCCTCCAACTCCTGTGTCCTCTCGTTTAATGTACGAGTGAGGTCTTTAAACAACTGATAGTAATTATTGGGCATGGTGATGCGACTGTCACCAGGGCTTGTCGACGACGTGGGAGTGGCACCATCGTTGGTAGTGAGAGCGTTGAGCTTCTCGCTCAATGTTTTATTAATCAGACTCTTAAAGTTAAGCTCCATACGTAACATTTCAACTTGATCGTTGCCGCCGGATGAAGGGTCCAAGGGTGATTTGTCAAGCAAGTGCTCATTGTTATAGTCCGAATGGTTGGCCTGAACTACACGCGTAGTATCTTTGAAGTCTTTCACAAGAGGATTGTAGTTTGGCGCAGTGAAATTGGTCAGGTACTGCCGTTTCCGAGATAACACAGACAGGTCAGCTGCTGAATGTCCGTAGGTGTAATTGTTCATCGGGACAAACAGCTCGGGTCTGGTCAACTGCACAGGATACTGGCCAACGTAGGGCCCACCCGAAGTCTTTATACCTTTGATGGTATTGTCAAAGTCCGAATTGCCCTGGACCTGGGTGCTCTGGCCAGACAATCTGGGAAATCTAATCAGGTTCGCGTCAGACTTCCAAAACAGTTGCTGCAAGGGATTAGTCTCACGGGTCAGGAAATTGACATTGGAGTAGCCAACGGGAAATAAATTAGACAGAAAGGTGAGGTCTGGGTCAGTTTCATCCGTGTTTACACCATTATAACCACTGGAGGTGGCAGCAATGCTTCCTGAACTCATAGTGTCGAAAGCCAGTGTGAAATCGTTTGAGTCGCAAGCAGAGGTTCTGTCCATGAGAGAAGAGTCAGGCAGAAAACACAGAAATGAAAAGAAAAAGAGGAGTAAAGGATAAAGAACGGCGGGTGTTCACCGCACTGTATTTATACTTCGTAGAGGTTTCATATTTGCAGCCATTCTGTTAATGCGCGAAGTATAAATTTGCAGCTTTGTCCCATTCTAGACTATCATGAATGAGTAATAAAATAAAGGGAAACAATCAGAATTAAAGAAGGAAATTGAAGACTTTGATTTCTTGAAGATAGAAGTTGTCTGAATATTAGAAACTCAACGATGAACGATTTCAAGACAGAAAAGAATACAGTATTTGATGGAGGTAATAATTCCTACAACAGAAGTCAATCACATATCACTTTCATATAGCTATAATATCTATGCTTGCTAATTTATCTATAGTCAGCTGGATTTATGATAACATCCAGTAATAAGACGGGGTTCTCAGTCTAAAACCCAAACAGTGCATTTCCAAGAGCTCCTCCACTGCCGCCTCCAAGCATCTGTCGGAGCATTTGGCCATTGGGAGTGGCAAGCACTTCCTGTGGAAGCTTGAGAATACGGTCTTCAAGGTTTTTGCCCACCAAAAACTCAATCACCACATCGGTGAAGTGGTTGCAGTTGTTATCGAACAAGTCATACTTCAGTGCATGATATTTCTGGTCCTCATGTTCTCGAAGCTCGCCAATGAATTCATCTAAGATCTCTTGCAGAACAAAAGTTTCGCCGACGTGCAAAACCTCTTTGGGAAGGCCATACTTGGTGGTTCCTGGAGCTCGGCAGACCCTTATGCCTTGGTCAATATAGTATTCCTGGTTATTGTAGACCACCGAAGTGTGGTAAATACCTTCGATGGCTCGACCAAGAATCATTGGCGAGTAGACTGCTGCAAGGCCGTGTGAAAGATCGTACACATAGACTTTAACGGGGAGAGGATCGTCGGACATGGATTTATGTGAGCAATGTCTTTATTTGTTGAATGTGCGATGATGTGAGATTATTCGCTGCGATGTTTGAGAAGCCAGATAAGATGTGGTAATTGTAAAAGGAGGATAATATATATATCTGAAGTTGCCACCAGCACGTGAAGAAGAGGCAAAGATGGAGATGAGGCGGGATGATGGAGTTATTTCATTTTGGGCTCGTCTATCGGATTCGGACCTGGATATGCTCCGGTATCTGGAAGTGGCGAAAATGCATCTTTACAACATGCATGTAGCTAGGTTTGTAATACGAGGGAATTAACATACTTGAAGTAGAGGGAATGGCAAAGGAATCGTTCAAGACAGGAGCTACATGAAATACTCTATTTCCAAAAGGGTTGGTATTCAATTATAAACTAATAATTATGTCACATGAATCATACCATCGTGGAAGACTTCTCATAACATTATCAGAATTCAAACTTCACGCTATTGTCACTTTCTCTTCAACATTTCTAAGTCATCATTACATTCTAAAACAGAAAAAGAAAATTATACCCTATGCCCCATCATTCCGTGACAGTATGGGTAGACGCAAGAAGCGATCGCATGCAGGCCAGGCAAGTAAAATCTATGGAACTACTGAGAAAAAATTCAGATCAAGCATATGGCGACAATAATGTCCATCATAATCGAGTTTCATCTTTAACAATGTCTTCACCATCTATAATTTCCGATATTTCCGGATACAAAACACAGCTCGATGAGTTTTTGTCAAGAAAATACGTTGATCAGCCACTTTTATTAGGTTTCACTGCCGTTGTTCATAGCAAATTTTCGAATTGGATTCAAAGTGACATTGAGTCTTATTACGATCAGACCCTGCAAACTCACAATGGTCAGCCTAATCCTGTTAGTTTTGCGCTGATCCAATTATTCGAAACGATGTGGGGTAAGTTTCACCATCCTATAATCAAGTTCTACCAGTTTCAGCACGCAGAACTTTACAATTCACTGATTGGCACTTTGAAATCAGCGAAGCCTGAATTTAAAGCAGTCGAGATGAGGAAGTTGAACGAAACATTCACCAAGTTCATCAAGTCCGCCAACGACTTTTATCATAACCTTTTGCAGAAACTCATGCTCAAGTACAACGTGCTGCTCATTCCAGAAAACTGGTTCAGCGGAATCAATATTAAGACATCAGAGAATGGACTAAAGTCTCCAAACCCAGATTTTGATGCCAATTTAACCTACATTGTCTACCACTGTTTGTTAGGACTAGGAAATTTAGCTCGTCATTCGACACAAATAAGCGTTTCCTACGCACAGCCTTGCAAGTCGGTGTCAGAGTACTACAAATGCATCAAAAATCAAAAATCTACTAATACAGAGGCGAAACTCAAATACAGCACTGCCATGCAATACTACTCGTTATGTCTGGGCTTACTTCCAACATTGAACGAGCCATACAACAGTCAAGGTGTTATATACAACAACCTAAAGATGAAGTTCAATGCAACAATTTTGTTCTTGAGATCACAGTTCACGAGAATACCAGAGTATCCCGTTGGAAAACATAATTTGGATACAATATTCACTAAACCATGGTTGGAGGCAGCTTTCCACGAAACTGCCCAAAAAAAGCCTAGCGAACTTGGAAAAGAAGACTATGAGACAATGTTGCTCAAAATAATCAAACATTACAATTACAGAGATGCTCGTCTGGGCTCTTTCAACGTGGAGAAAGCCCAGCATGACTTACTCAACTATTTATTCCCCCTCCTGAGCGAGATCGGGTTTGCTGAATACGCGAAAGACATCGAGAATCAACTCACGGTTCTTATTTGCTTTTACTCCATTATGGCTGATGCTCGTCCAGCTCCAAGGAGCCAGTATCGTCTTTTTCTTTCAGCCTATTTCTCCAGATACCTCCGGAATGTCGAAAAGTTATCCGAAGGAAGCGTTACTGGTGCACTCAAGAATATCAGACTTATTTTGGCATTCGCCAGAAAAAATCAAAATATGTGCAACTTCGAAGAGAGCTTCGTCGGTGCATTGAATTCTTTGTCCGGGAGGTTTGACGACAGAACCAGGGCAAAAATATTCGATGAAGACAGCGAAACTCCTGTCCGAAGCTACTACTTTGAAGAGGATGTAGAATTCAAGGACTTCCTGCCCATTGGCTATCAGTTCAAGGATTTCAACGACAATCATTTGTTCACCAGTGGAAACGTGAACATCCTCTTTGGATCGGACTTTTATGTCCGCAATGAGGATATTCCCACGTTCCTTGACAATGAAGCGGCACAACGAATCATGAAAGAGGCTGAGCTCGACGGCAATACTAAGACTGGCCGAATGAATGCGGTTAGAGCAGAATGTGAACAATACGAGAATATGTTGAGACTTCAAGCTATTTCTGCAATGGCTTTGAAGATTTATGGATCAAAAATCCATACAGATTCAGAGAAACAAGTGTTTGTGCTTGCTAAGGTGGATGTTCCAGAGACCCAAGTCCAGAGAGAGTCAGTAGCCAAACCTATGCAGAAGCTCAAGATTCAGACCAAGAAGCCATTGAAACAGCAAAATCAAGGCAAACAGTCAATAACTTCCAAGGCCGAAAAGAAACCAACGCATAAAACTAAGGAGAAAAAACCGTTCAATAAAGCATTGGAGAGCTCTGAAAAGTCACCAGTTCCACATCAGACTAGTGCAGGTGGACCCCCTTCTTCACTCGAGGAAATCGAGCTGATCATTTTGGGCCATGCGTCGAGCTTGAATAAGAAAGATTCTAGTCACACTTCCAACATTATTGGCTCCATGTATTCTGGAGATGAACCGCAACCACAGGAGAAGCCTATGTCACAAAAGGTGACGATCGCTAAACGAAAGCCATCTGAAAATGCCATGGAAGCTCAGGTCATTGCGACACAGCTGTCTGAAAAGGGTGAATCACAGAAGATTCAATCTAGTCAGAACATTCAATCTAGTCAGAACATTCAATCTAGTCAGAACATTCAATCGAGTCAGAACATCCAGCCAACACAACAGATTGTGTCATCCAGCCAAATTTCAGAATTGACTGGACTGCAAGTTCTGCAGCCATTCCAAACAGTCCACGGAACCCAAACTGTGAACGGAATGCAACCTAACGGGACGCAACCTAATGGTATGCAACCTAATGGTATGCAACCTAATGGAATGCAACAACAATTCAACCAGCAATCTGTGGGTACTTACTTTCAATATCCATCAAATATGTCCATGTTCCCTCAAAACAACTTCGGATATCCAATGCAGGGTCAAGTGCCGTCAATGGGACAGATGGGGCAAAGTCAGAATCCTCAAGCGGGTCAAACGCCACAAAGCTTTCAAGCTCAAATGACCATGCCACAAGTTCCGAACACCAATTTGCCATACGAGGTGTATGCACCTTTTCAAGCAATACCTGGTCCAAACGTCCCGAACCACATGTTTGGCATGTGGAATGGACACAATGGCCCTATGGGACATTTTGCCAACGGTATGTCCAGTCCATTTGGACAAAGCGACTATAATGTACCAGTCAACAATGGACAAAGCTACAATGGACAAAGCTACAACGGGCAAAACCCGAATGCTAATTCGCAGCCACTAGTGAATGCCCCAGGTTCAACAGATTCTCCACCTCAAAGTCAAAGTCAAAGCTCCAATGCACATTCTCAAATCTCAAAAAATTCGCAGCAAAGCTACTACGCGTCCCAGTACTCTTACTAGAGATCATACAATCTTGAAGGCTGGGCCAATAATATGCAAATTGATACGAGGCTGTGATGGGTTCATATTGGCTCACCCCACTCCATTGCGTCCTGCATGAAAGCGGGCTCGGGTTGATTTATTTCACCGACTAAAGATTTAATCTTTCTTTTCACCATCAACACCATGAGCTCCATCACTCACCGTGTTTCCAAAGAAACCTACCACTTTGATACACCTCCAGCAGATGCGCCCATCCAAGTTTTGAATGAGTTTTACTGGACTAAGGAGGCGGAACCACACGTGTCGCGAAGAAAAGCCATCATGGCAAAGTATCCGCAGGTGTCAAAGCTCACAGGGTATGAACCAAAGACTAAATGGCTTGTAATGTTGGTAGTGTTACTACAGTTTTCCGTGGCCTACTATTTGAGGGATACGTCGCCGCTTTCTTGGAAATTTTTCATTCTCGCATATGTCATCGGAGCCACCGCCAATCAGGCGGTGTTTCTTGCGATCCACGAGTTATCTCATAATTTGCTTTTCAAAAAACCCTTTCACAACAAAATTTTCGCCATTTTCACCAACTTGCCTATTGGTATTCCCTACTCGGCTTCTTTCCAACCTTACCATCAGTTGCACCATAAATTCTTGGGTGACGAGTACTTGGACACGGATTTACCCACGCGATTCGAGGGAATAGTGTTACTGAACTTGTTGGGAAAGGTCTTCTTCGCTACTTGTCAGATTTTTTTCTATGCTTTACGGCCCATGTTCATCACGCAGATCAAGTTCACCTATATCCACCTTCTCAACATTATTGTGCAGATTGTCGTCGATATGGTGATGGTGAAGCACTGGGGATGGAACTCTTTCGGCTACTTTATCATGTCGTCGTTCTTGGCTGGCTCATTGCATCCTTGCGCAGGCCATTTTATTGCTGAACACTATGTTCTCAACGAGAACAATGTACCCAAAACAAATAAGTTGAAATCCAAAGGTAATGTGCCCGGAGGTCTTGTTCCTCCAGAAACATACTCATATTATGGAAAGTTGAACCTCTTGACATGGAATGTCGGCTACCACAATGAGCACCATGACTTTCCATACATTGCGTGGACGAAATTGCCTGAGTTACGCAAACTTGCTTCCGAATTCTACGATCCGCTCCCACAAATTAATTCTTGGTGTGGAGTGTTGTTCTACTTCGTTTTTGAGGATGTGAACACGCTTTGGTGTCGTGTGAAGAGAGAAGGCAAGGAAAAGCTGGGTCAAAAAATCACAGGGTTGGATGAGAATTAGGCGATAGGGACATGAGTTTTAGATAGAAGTTTAGGATATGCCTGGTAAAAATAAAAGTTTATCGATTTGTCAGTTCTTAGAGCAGTTTCTATCCCATGGATAAGTTTTATCTCCAAGTAACATCGCTAGGATCCCACATAAACGTTCATGTGGTCTTTTACACCACTTGTCTTCAAGATCATTATCTTCTCTATCTCTCTTCTCAAAACAGTCGCATGAACCTACACTATCCTATTACTTTCTTCATTATATATCTACAAGTTCTTCACCATCCGCGTTACCACATCCATGCCACTCTCATGGTATGACGCCAACTTGTCCTGAACAATATTAACGAGGTCAGCAGCATCCACAAGGTCTCCATCAGTAGAGTCGTCTCCCTGGCCCAACACCTTCACTCTAATTTTTCCCTCGGGGTATTCCTCCTTACCCAAAATCACCGCCAACTTAGCCCCACACTTGTCGGCAGCATCAAACTGTTTACGAGGGTTGGCCTTGGCCTTGTAAACGTACTCCACATTGATGCCAGCTGCCCACAACTGCTTAGCCACCGTCATTCTTTCCTTCAAGAATCCGGTCCAGTCAGCACCTCCACCGAAGGCCATGACGAAAACGTCAGTGTGAGAAGGCGAAAGCTGGTCCCACTCCTTGGCAGCTCTGGCCTTGATAATGGAAAAGATTCTCTCAACACCAAACGAAATTCCAACACATGGAATGGACTTGCCGTTGGAGAACATACCCACCAAGTTATCGTAACGACCACCAGCAGCAATGGAACCCACACCCACGTACTCACTGGCATCGTCCTCGGCGTTCTTGGCCTTCTTTTTGTCCTTGGCAGCCTTCTCCTTCAACTCTGCAGCGTTGGCAGGTGGAGCAGAAGCCTCGGTGACTGCCTCGTAGATCAAACCGGTGTAGTAATCTAAACCTCTGGCAAGAGACAAGTCAAACGATAAGTAGTTCTCAATGCCCAAAGCCTCGACGTAGTCAGCCAAAATCGACATCTCAGCAATACCCTGCTGTGCAGATTCATTAGAAGCTAAAATTTCTGCGTCTTGCAAAAACTTCAACGTTTCTCTGATGGATCCATTGACTTTGACGAAACCACCAATTCTGTCAGCAACCTCATCGGACTGACCCTTCTCAACAGTCATTTCCTTCTTGACGGCATCCCAGGGTAACTTATCCAACTTGTCAACGGCCGATGAGATCTTTCTAACATCGTCTTCCTTGACACCACAAGCCTGGAAAATTCCATCCAAGATCTTTCTGTGGTTCAACTTGACCTTGAAGTCGTTGATACCCAAGCCGGTCAAACCCTCGCACAATACGGCCAAAACCTCCGAGTCAGGAACCATGGTGTCGTAATTGCCGGCCACGTCGTAGTCGCATTGGTAAAACTCTCTCATTCTTCCCTTGGTCATGGCTGGTTGGTCTCTACGGTAAACCTTAGCGATATGGAATCTCTTGATGGCAGAGATCGAGTTGCAGGCAACAAACCGGGCAAAAGGAACAGTCAAATCGTATCTCAACGATGTTAATTCGCCACCTTGGTCCTCCAAATTGTAGATCAACTTTGAGTCTTCACCGTATTTTCCAGTCAAGATCTCTCTGAGTTCAAACACTGGGGTGTCGATAGTCACAGCACCGTGTCTCTTGAACAATGAACTCAATGTAGAGAAAATGGCCTCACGCAATACCATGTCCTTGTCGGCCCAATCCTTAGTACCTTTTGGAGTTTTCAAGATGAACTGGTCGTTCTTTTTCGATTTCTTACCCTGTTTTTGAGGAGCTGGAGCGGCAGAAGGGGCTACAGCAGCCACAGGAGCAGCAGCAGAAGTTCCAGATGCTTCAGTGGACATTGTATAAGTTCTTGCGGTTCTGGCGATAATGTATGGAAGTCTACCAATCCGATTGAACATGAGTCAGAGAAATTTTGCAAGATAGCGACACTATAGGTGTGGTGTACGGGTGTGAAATAATTTTTTTGCCAGTGACTTGGGTGCGAAATGTGATAAGGGGAATAATGGTTATGAAGATAATAAGAGGTAAATCAGGGGAAGTAGAGATCGAAAACTGTTGTTAAATATTTAGTGTTGCTGTATATGCGAGAGAGTAAAAAGATTATATTGTGAAGTCAAATAAAGAATTCAATGGATCAAACCATCGCATCCATTAATCTATTTTACTAATTCTATATACAAACAAACTCTGGCAAATTAATAAAATCCCTATCCCATTCAATCCTCATTGATCCCATTTGGCTTAGAGTATCTCAACCGCATAACTCCATCGCTGAGTATCCGCTGGCCCCAGCTTCCAGCAGCAGGGTCTCCAGTTTCATCTCTACATTGTTTTAAGAATGGCAACAACGACGTGCCTCCTGTGCCCTTCTCCTCGGCACCCAGTTTCTTTTTCTTGGCCAAGCCAGACCGCAACGTCAGCAGTGAACCCATCTTTCCCGCCTGTTTTGCCTGCAAAACCACGTATCTTGTGACAATCTGGATGTGTTTGTCACGGAACAGCTTGAGCATGGCCAAACAGGCATCGTAGGCGAGAACAAGCGCGGAATTGTCCTTGTTCTTCATAACAAAGTCCCGGATACAGCTGTCACGGTCAATGGTGGCAAGGAACTCCCGGTGCTTGCGTGGCATGTACTGACGCATGTCCATGAGGTAATCATTTCTCGGGCCAGCAGTCTTAGTTGTCTGCGAATCGGTAGTTTGGTGAGGAACAGGTCTCTCACCGGTAGAGAAATGTTTCACGCTAAGCAAGGAGTCTAAGAATTGGATCATGGAGCTCTGGGCGTTGGAACCTCCCGCATATGCTCTAGGCTTCTGCTCGTTACCATAGAAAACTCCATCTTTGTTCAAGCCAGCATCGGCCATGTTCTTCCAGCCGGCCAAGTAAGGACGAATACGGAAGTAGAATACATGAGGATCACACATCTCCTCCATACGCATCAAGACAGTGCCTAACTCGTCGATCGCCTGTGCCAATTTCTGGAGTGAGCCAATCAACTTTTCTGAGTCTCCATTCTGGGCGTGGGCAATGGACTCCACACCCGTGCGGATGGTTCCAGCACCTTTGTACTCGAAAAACACACTTACAAGGTAGAACCATGACTCGTCGATGGATCCAGTGAAAGTGTTGATGGTGGTGAGGTTGTCCAAATCAAGGTTCTTGATTGAATTGCCCGTGGGCATGATTTCCTTAAAGTTCCAAAGACACAAGCCGGCATAGGTGGCCAATGGAGGAAGTCCCAAAGTTTCAGCGGTGTCCACGAGTGGACGTGCCACACTTTCTGGGATACGATCAGTGGGTTCATTGACTCCCCACACATAAGCATGAGCCAAGAAGCCCAACACTTGGTAGGCACGTCTGACCTCAGCAATGGAGGTAAGTTTATCGGTGGGGAGAATCGGCAACTTGTCCACCAATACACGGATGCGGCGAGACAAAAGCAACGCTGGGAGGTTGGCCACTAGATCTTCCCAGGGCTGATAGTATGGCAGAGACAACCTGGCCACGGGATACTCCGAGGGAAGGAAGCCACAGGTGGGGGAGACATCAAAGTCTTGCAAGTCCAACATGGAAAGGGCAGGAATTGGGAAGATTGTAGGAAGAAAAGTAGATAATGAAGGAAAATGGAGCAACCGGATGGTGGTGAAAAACTGGTGATGTCAGGTGACCTCCAAAATCCGAGAATCGGAAGGGACCGGAAAAGGTGGGGAAGGAGAGGGTGTAAAGGAATTAAATGTGCAAATTACACCAAAGGAAACTCGTTAATGAGAGTCGAGAACGTTCCACAAGATACCAGAAAGAAAAAAGTGGTGGAAGCAACCGAAAAGATGATGCGATGGATTGAAAGAGTGACAGTCGAGGTCACGTGTGATGACTATAGAAGGCGACAACAGTAATAATTAAATTTATTAAGGAATGATTATGAGAAAATGAGAAAAAGAATGAGAGTGGAAAGAAAATGATTAAGATAATAGAAAAAGGACAATTGGGAGAGACCAAGAAAAAGTTTATGAAATAGAAAAGAATGACTAGAAGAGGGAAAAAAAATCGACTATACGAAAAATTATGATTTAAGACATTAAAAAAGTCAAACATGTGGAGCACTAATATCGCACTATAATAAACATTTGAATGAGAATGCATGTCGGAATCTTGGAATAATGATTATGATGTCCCTTAACGTCGCGGGTGTCACTATCTCACACTTCCGCTTTGTCATACACAATTTCACAATGTTAAAGATTTCGTAGATTTGTGATCCTATAGTCTTGTACTTTATCAATGTCACATCTTGGCAATCTCGTACTCTCCCATTCCCGATGATTCTACTGATCTTATTGTCTCGATTGTTTCTATCTTTTGATTTCCCAGTTCACTTAATTCGTTCAATTTTCTCAATTCTCCCAATCCTCCCAATTCACGCAATTCTCCCAATTCTCATGTCATCTTTCATGACCTCCCAGTTCCAACTCACACTCAATGTCAGCCTGAAACTTCGACAATACAAAAAAATACATTCCGCGCCTTGAGCAAATTAACCACTCTCCCTTGCATCACCTTTCAATGTGCATGGAAGTGTGCTCGTACGCATGGTAATGCTATGTTGCGCACATGAGGTGGGTCGGTATATGGGCCAGTTCCACTTTGGCTCGTATCAGTCACTCCTTGTTGGTTTCTGTCACTAAGTGACTGGAACTGCAGCGGGCGCCGGTAAATCGCAAGCCCCGCTGCATGGACACTCTCCTAACCAAGATACCGGACGTACTGGCATGTAAAGTGCATGTTCCAGAAACCCCCCTTGGGTTATCCATTCCCCACAATTATGGCCCCATAAAACGCCGTTTTGCCTGAGCCTTTCACATTCCACCATTATTCCTCCCCTACAAGGTATACTCCCATCATGGGTGTGTCCTATCCACGCACATTTCGTGTTGCCTGGATAATGTTATGCACTCAATGCACCTGCAAGTGGGGTTGGATGCGCATGAAATGACGCCAGGTGTAACTTCCAGGATGATTGGGAGATTTTGAAACCTTTTCCTCAGCCTTACTTCCCAACCCAGAATGACTGAAACCCTGGACCAGGGCTTTCAATTTTAAACGTAAATGTACGCTGGGAGGCTAAATTGACATTGTGAGTAACCATAGACATTGTTGCCTTCCCGAAAAAGCCATGTATCCGACAAAGGCTGACATAACAGGTGTGCATGGCACGGACAGTCAGAGGAGATTTTTCTTGTCATTATTTTGGTGAGGAGAGATGTGATTCAATTTGGGTATTCTTTTTTCTGTTTTACACATAGTTCATCCGTATGCACAAGCTTATTGAGTCAATGCTATGAAAATTCTTCTATTTTGTTTCGTTTATCACCACCATAAGTTTGCTGGTCATAATCAAAGAGAAAATTAAATCTCTTAATGGACTCCTCGTATGCATAATCTTGATCTTGTTCTCCAAGCCTCTATTCTGTCACCTTGTCTGATAACATCTGCGTCCACAGGGGCGAGTTTGCCATATTTTCCCGGGAACTGGAAACTACCGGGTACCGAATGCTTAGAGAGCCAAGAATTTACGTGTGCCTTTAAGAAATATCGCTTGTAGCTGCGTCTTGACCGATAATCAGCCGTGTCTAGGCCGAAACTCTAATCAAAATGGCATTTGCACCATCCAATCACTGAGGCATCATTATAGTGGTTTCTATTTTGGTATATTCTAATGTAAATTTCCGTCTATCTGCCATTTATGTTATTTGGGTAGAAATTTTGCGTCTTTGTTTTACATGGGCAACTTTGGCGTCTCTGCTCAATCTTATAATTTTGCCGTTTCCATTAACTCTCATCAATGCCGTGTTCTCTTGAAACTCGGCATTTCGATAGTGCTGAGGAAATGAATGACTTGTGGCTTCAATGACGGTGGCAGTGCCTTGTAGTCGGCGAATATTCTCTTCGAAGGCATTTTGCTGCCAGGTGTTATCAATTGGAGATGACTGTCGTAGGCTCTTTGTAAATTTTATATATGCACTGGGTTGAAGTGCTCTGGCGCTAGATTTGGTGAATTTATAATGGATGTTGAAAAGCAAACTTTCTTTTCCATTATGTCGGCTGTCTGCTTATCAATGTCAAACCATCGCTAAAGGAAACGATCCATTGTTAATTGCTATTGACGGCTTCTCACCACTGCTGGCCAGTTTCGGGAAAAAACTTACCACCTCCTCCCATATAAACGAATCCATCACCAGCACCTTCGTCTCCCTGTTCTCCCTGCTGTCTTTGCTCCATATATTTACCTTCCACGGCTCTTATTATTTGCTGAAATACCGAAATGTGTCTAAGTTATCTAGCGTTTGATTGATTTGCATTGGTGTACTTGTTACAACCTTCGACCTGGGCGTTTGAACAACTTGGCTCTACTCAAAAATTTCCTTGCCAGTATCGACGTGGCACTAATAGAGGACTCGGAAACAATCGATTCCTTGCTTCGTGACCTCTTCCACTTGAGAGTGTTGTCTAAATAGCTTTTTAGTATATGCTGTTCATTTTTGGATAAATTTTGGATGACTTTTCCCTTCACCATCAGTATCTCTTTTCCAGCCGTATTCACCAATTCCTCACTTTGTTGATGTAAATTCTCTTCAAAATCTTTCGAATTTAGTAGGCTTGATTGTTCTCTTGTGGTAGTGGGAGTTGTTGTCGACAATGGTTGACAATCTAGCAGAAGTTCCGTAGTTGCCAGGGTTGATAGAATACCGAGCCAACCACGCCGTAGGAAAGCACTTTCATTAAACTGTGAGGTGGTAAGAAGCGTTTTACTCTTGTATTTCAGAAAAAAATCAAGTTGATGACGATCATTGGTGCTGCTTCGGATTTCCTGGCCATTTTCGTCCATAATTGCTGGCCATTCCTGACCCGAAATACGTTTGTTCTCCTCAAAAAAAATTCCATTAAATTCTTCAAATATATCTGCATCATATTCTTTAATTTCAACTTCCCCAGTCCTTTGCTTGTCTTGAAATAAAATTTCGAAAGTTGTTTGGGCCCTTTTGGTGATGTCGAAGAATCTACACTTCCACAGCAGCTCCCACAGATGATACTTTTTAACGAAATCAAGTCCACAGTATCCTGCCATCCTAAGTTGTTTAATTTCCATCCCTATCCTTTGAATAGTGGTATGTGGCCGGAGGAAACACTCGATCGCCAGAAAGTACATAAATACCATGCTTCGCACCACATTGAGTAGGTAAAGGGCCATGAATTGCAGCAAAAAAACTGCAAAAATCATAGAAAAAACTATTTCAGAGACAGCAGAATACCATTGATTCTCAATTTCCCCGGAATTTTTGGTAATTTCCATTTTCCGTGGCAGTTCAACAAGTATTTGGTGGGTGCAAAGTATCTGCACCTGTTACTATTGTGAGCGACCACAAAATTCTTCCGTCTAGATTCGCGCACCCGTACATCCCACAATACAAAAGTGTATTGCCCCCAATAGTCATACATCCCATTCTCATAGTATCAACCAAATAAAGCAATCATCACAATGTCGTTCAAGGGCCTCAAGAAGTCGATAGTGCGTGTGCCACAGAACTTCCGGCAAAAAATGAATATGGGAGAAATTACCCAGGATGCAGTTTATGCGGATGCAGAGAGACGGTTCAAGGAATTGGAGATGGAAACCAAAAAGTTGAGTGACGAGTCCAAGCGGTATTTTGCTTCGGTCAATGGCATGTTGGACTTTCAAATTGACTTCTCCAAAGCTATCGAGGAGATTTACAAGCCCATCTCGGGGCGTTTGTCTGACCCAAATGCAACCGTCCCGGAGGATAATCCGGAAGGTATCAAGGCCTCGGAACAGTACAGGGAGGTGGTTAAGGAGTTAAAGGAGACATTGAAGCCTGATTTGGAGTTGATCGAGAAGCGAATCGTCAACCCGGCTCAAGAGTTGTTGAAGGTGATTGCGCTGATTCGTAAGATGGCCACCAAAAGAGACCACAAGCAAGTGGACTTGGACCGTCATAAGAGAAATCATAAGAAGTACGAAGACAAGAAAGAGAGGACCGCCAAAGATGAGGAGAAGATGTATAACGCTGAGGCCGAGGTGAGCATCGCACAACAGGAGTATGATTACTACAACGATATGTTGAAGAATGAGCTCCCAGTGTTGTTCCAGATGCAGCTGGACTTCATCAAGCCACTTTTCGTTTCCTTCTATTATATGCAATTGAACATCTTTTACACCCTCTACACTCGGATGGAGGAGTTGAAGATCCCATACTTTGATTTGCTGCTGGACATTGTTGGAGCCTACCATGCCAAGAAGGGGAACATTGAGGAGCAGGCAGACACAATTGGCATTACTCATTTCAAGGTAGGCCATGCTAAGAACAAATTGGAGGCTACCAAGCGTAGACACCAAATGATGAATGCTGGTTCTCCTCCTCCGGAAGGTGGACAACTTCCACCATACACCCCAGGACAAGGTCAGTATGGACAATATGGGTACGGCAACGAAAAGCAACAGTATGCGCAGCCTGGAGCAGTAGCACCAGGATATGGTCAGTATCAAAGTCCCGCAGCTACTGGTTACCAAAGTCCTGCCGGAGGAGTACCTGGCCAAGGATACCAAAGCCCAGCAGTTACCGGATACCAAAGTCCAGCGGCCACTGGATATCAGGCTCCACCAGCCACTGGATATCAGGCACCGGCAGCCACTGGGTATGGTGCCCCAGCTCCACCTACATCTGCAGCTGCTCCTCCTGCTTATGGAGCTGCTGGAGGTGAAACTTGTACTGCTCTTTACGACTACACTGCACAAGCGCAAGGCGATTTGACATTCCCCACGGGTGCTGTGATTCAAATTGTCGAGAAAGGAGATGCCAATGGATGGTGGACGGGCACATATAACGGACAGACGGGACTGTTCCCAGGAAACTATGTTCAATTAAATTAGAGCAAGACAGCAACGGCACTTTTGGTTACATTGAGCAAGATATGGACAAGTGGGACAGAGCCGAGGCGTTTTTGACGGACGTTCGGCTCATGTGGCACTATTTGTAACAATAAATGTTACACTACTAAAAGATGGATGAGCATTCTGAGAGATTCAACGAACGATCATGTTGTTCACAACAAACAACAGAATTTTTATTAGATGCTCGATCTATTTTCAGTTGGCAGATCACAACAAAAAGATTAACTAAAAAATTACTATTAAAAGTTGACGACCAAAAAAAGATTAAGAGTCAAACTGCCCATCAACAAACAAACAAACAATTTCAACCTCGACTCTTGCATTTCAAAAGTTAATTTTCGAAACTAACCCCAAATTTGTCCGCATTATTTTCCCACCCAGCCTCCTACAGAAACCCGTATTTTGAATCTTTGATAAGGTGAAGTCACCCGTCACCCACAGAACCGTACACTACGAGAAGTCTGGGCATACGGGTAATTACTGAACAAAGCTTAATTGAGCCCCGCAAGGATCAACACGGCGTCAACAAATTCCATTTGGGTGACGATCCCAGTGATACCATCGATCTACATGGATTGATAGTAATTGGTAGTTGCATGCGAGTGAAGAGAAATCGCAACCACAGTCATCAACGACAAAGGCAGTTTCCAATGGGCCGACATACTGCAGGAACACGGAAAGTTGGGTATACTCAGAGTGTGAAAATTCTAGCCCCAATTGAGAACCGGAGAATATACTCAAATGGAAACACGGCACTGTGATGTCAAGCTTACACAGCGAAGTTCAAAATCTATATTTGCAGCTACGGCGATATGTGCGGCAGAATGGACATTTGCACCCAGTGCAAGGTGAACGTTACTGACTGATTTTATGAGCAGGGCGCTATCCATGCACCGTTCCCCTCTGACCTAACCAACCCAGTTAGACTGCAGGGTCGGCATCAGCCCCGTGGAAGTGAAATGACCCATTGTGGCTAATAATCCTGTGGGAACCCTCGGCATGATCCGGTGTTTACGATGGAATGGAGTCCAGGCATTATACATTAGGAGCCTGTGGACAGGATACTTTGGCGGGTTGGAGTAATACCGCTGTGCATCTGGGGGTAAAGAATGTAACCGGAGGACATGGGATATGGGGATCCGACAATAGAGAGATGGAGAAGGTGGCAATAAAATTCACAAAATGGTGATCGGCAACGGTGTTTTTCGGAATCAAAGTCGCCGCAATTTCCGTCAGCGGCTGACCATTTGGAATCACCATTTACGAACACAAACGAAATTTTTTTGGTTTGGGCCTGTATTGAGACTACCCCGTTTATTTCCACTTGCGAGACCAAAGCAGATGCCAAAAAAAAAAAAAAAAAAAAAAAAATTTGGAGGAGGGAAAAGAGGGGAAAAAAGGGAAA
>Ga0160505_100550_pt1 | contig 21075 bp, 9 predicted proteins | sample DIDeMG_FD_108225 | JGI IMG/M metagenome (GOLD analysis project Ga0160505, IMG submission 108225) | Enriched chicken feces microbial communities from UW Madison campus, WI, USA - DID2874_E49_Stillage MG | ecosystem: Host-associated > Birds > Digestive system > Large intestine > Fecal ... | reverse complement strand
GTGGAAGACAAAAAGAAGAGGAGACAAACGCAACAAAGGGAGAAACCAAAAAAAAAAGACAAAAAGAACAAAAATAAAAAAAAAAAAAAAAAAAAAACGAAAAGAGAAGGAAATAAAAGAAACGATATCGAGAAAATTGACAAGATCTACTCTTCCTTTTGGACCAATTTACACCTGACCACAAACATGAATCCAGTTAGGATTCGGCCTTGTACTACGGAATCCAGCACTAAAGATAGAAGATAGACTGACTGCGCACTAATGAGCCCTGATGAGGCCGTGGGGTTGTGGGGTTACCAGATAAGGCTGGGATGGGGCAAAGGGAGGGGAAAGTGTGTAATGAGAGAACTTGATGGGAAGGAAACAAGAGACGAAGTTTATGGGTAATTAAGTTGGGTAGAAGATGTTTAGGGTGAATCTAGGGAATTTAGTGGAGATTGGAGATTGGAGAAAGTGAGCATAGCGCGAATAATTATAGTGAAATGACCACAAAAAAATTGACAATAATAATGAGAATCATAAAATGAATGAAATTGACTAATATTGGATTTTCTCCATGGCGTTGTTGACAACAAATGTACCAAATATGGTTCCAATGGCAGTGTCGCCCAATTGAATGAATGGTTCGACTTTCCACACTTACTCATCCAGACTGCTAATGGATATGTGCCCTGGGATATCCGTCGGATCAACCTTCACTTTTCCAAATTGCTGAGGGGTTTAAACCATCTCCGTACATTCCTTCCATTGGATGACGAGACAGACGACACGTGAATGTCGGACCTTCGGCATGAACGGAGTGCAATAACTCCGGTTTTGCAACTGACAACTTGACTTTGAAGGTACTTTCGCTATTTCTTCGATTTTCCTTGATTTTCTTCGGTCTTTTTTTTTTTCGGATGCATGTCCCGAAGTAGTAACCTAGACCAAATTGGATGTTGACATGGAATGGGGTGGGTTTGAGAGTTTGACACGGATTTGACGAATTGAGTAGGGGGGACATAGACTTCATAAGTAGGTGGGCACAAGACCGAAATTAGTAGCCAACCCGAGTTCACAATATGAATAAGTGACGACACAAGACGACATGAGACAAAAGGAGTCGGTGATCTGCAGTGAGACAATACAAGTAATGAGGCTCGTTACGGAATGTGTTGGGGCGAGCATTTCTATTGGGTGAACAGGGATATGTCTTTGTAAAAAAAATTCGGAAGTAGATTGATGTGAAGGTAGAGTGGCGATATTTAGAGTCAGAATGGCTACGTGGGTTAGTAGTGAAAATGTCATGTTATAGATCTTGAGCACAGTGGACCATCACATTCATGAGTCCATGAAGCTTATCTAATGAAGACAAATGTAGATAATTAGTAGAAAACATTCGAGCTCTTTTTCTTTTTTTTTTCTCTTATTCACTAATTGTTCTTGGTGCCATACGTATTCAATTTATACTTTTATCATGGATAATGAATAGGCTGGCCCTGGTTTCTTTCAATGTGACTTTGCTGGAAAAATTGATATCTGACTATTTTCTTCATTTTTCCTTTTCTTTTCTTTCTCCCTTTTGTTCTTGACGGTTTCTCTATTTTACGCATCCCATAGTATAAATCCTAATCATCATGGATATCATCAAGTCTTTTCAATCACATCTGGGCCTCCAATTAGTGCTAATTCTTTGTTTGGCCATTTCTTTCCGATCAAGTCATTCGTACCAAATCACTACTTTCAAATCATTTAATTCGTTTGTCTTTTTTTTCTCTCTTTTATACTTTCTTGGCTTCTATTTGTATTACATTTTCTTTATCATACATAGTGATGATCTTCCTCACCTACATACCTCCCACCCGAATCTTTCACTTTTCCCAATCATGTGCATATGACCTTCCACCTCGACCTCCTTCTAATTCTTCATGCCTACATAGCCTTATACTCATTGCCATCCCCATACACCCCATCTCGTACACCTAGTATACTCATCGTATTTTATGTACCATCATATACCCCATCACTGTATAACTAATGCGAGCGAAAAAAAAAAAAGTACAAACCATCCCATCTCATGTACGACTTGGCCTCCTTTTCCCACCCAGCAGTGGTAAAGATCCAAGATAAATATTGGTTCCATGAGTTCAGCGAAGATGCGTTCCCAGGCCAGACTTTTGGTCTCGAAATTAAAGAGATCCTCCACCACTCCAAATCAGAGTTTCAGGACATCCTTATCTTCAAGTCCACCTCATTCGGCAACGTGCTTGTGTTGAATGGTATCGTACAATGCACCGAGAAGGATGAGTTTTCCTACCAGGAACTCATCGCACATGTCCCCATCATGAGCCATCCTGATCCCAAGAAGGTGTTGGTGATTGGTGGAGGAGACTGTGGGGTGGTAAGAGAATTGGTGAAACACACGGAAAACGGCAGTGTGGCCAGCATTACCATGGTGGAAATTGACCAGCTGGTGATCGACTTGAGCGTTCGCTACTTGCCAGATATGGCCAAGCACCATAACCATCCCAAGGTTAAGATCGAGATTGACGATGGATTCCAGTTCTTACAGAAGTTGGAGCTTGTAGATGAAGCAGACAAGTATGACGTGATTATCACCGACTCTTCAGATCCTGAAGGTCCCGCCGAGGAGTTTTTTGAGGTCAATTACTTCAAGTTGTTGAAGAATGCTGTCAAGAAGGATGGAATCGTCATCATGCAATCCAGTGAGAATATCTGGTTGAACATCAACTACTTGGGCGAGCTCGTGCAGAAGGCCAAGAAGGTGTTTTCCAACGTGGAGTACTGCCAGTGTTACATGCCTTCATACACAAGTGGTCAGCTTGGACTTATTGTTGCAACGTGCGATGAGTCCAAGAACTTGAAGAAGCCATTGAGAAGATTGGATGAGGATGAGGAAGCAGAGATGTTCCGTTACTATAGTGGAGAGGTACACGAGGCTGCATTTGTGTTGCCTACGTGGGCTAAGAAGATTGTACGATAGTATTATTGCATGTTGGTCATTGGGTGACTGGGGTGCTTTGAAGCATTATAGATTCTGAAGTTTGGAGGTCGGAGGGGCCTTTTCGTTAATTGATATATATGATACTGGTTGAGATCTGCGGCTGGGCCTGTTAACGTAGGAGTTGATATTGTAACGAGAGATATCGAATAGATATTGAAGACATTAGGATAAATACGGTAATTCGATTTTAGACATTATTTGTCTATTGAGAATAAAATTGCATTGAATTTGGTGGCCGAGGTAGGTGTTGCAATATATAACGCAGTAGTAGGTGATTTAGAATGAGTTATTACTAGGATTTCTGGAAGTTCTCGGTTTTATAGGCAAATTGTGTGGGGTTTAAGGACATAATGATATGACTTCTTTTTCAAATTCGAGTAGTTATACATTTCTTTTTGTGCCTTCAGATTGGGGGATTTTTTTTAGGTTTTCTCTTCCCCTTATTTATCGGGTTCTTAAAATTGGAACATAGGGATAAAATTTCCAAACTGTTGTATTATGAGCCATATTTTGTCAGAAAAGTCCAAAAGTCCAAAATCCTTTTAAATCCATTCGAAAATTTATACCACCGAACGATTATACATCTTATCCTCCGAAATCCTTTCTGCTACTATTTGTATTCATTTATATTTATTTATATTAATGTAGAGAATGAAAACATTATATCAATTTATTGTTTTGTTACCAACTGGTGACAAAACAACAATCCTGCAGATAGAAAACACAACACAGACTGCTTATCCCTTATTCAGAACCACCACAGAATAAAATTTTTACCTCCAAAAGATTTCTAGTCCGAAACTATCCTTGAAAAATCCCTTTTCTTCGCATTATTTCCCACTTCACCATTCAAATCCGCAATTTCATCCCTGTTAATTACATTCTCACGTGACCATATTGTGTCTCGCACGAAAAAGGTAGTGTCCTCCTCCTCATCCGTAACAAAATTTTACACTACACTACTACCCCAACACGACCTTCTAATCTTTTTGCACCCAATCTCGCACATGAGCCACGAAGAAGACTACACCACCAACATTGACGAGCAGTTGCTCACAGCAGTCAAAAATCAGGTTAACGCCCACGACCTCGACGATGACTCCCGGGTGAAGTTGGAGTCTCAAAAAGACCACCAAAACCTTCAACAACAACCACTGCAAGAGCAAAGAGCCGCCCAGGCTGCTCAGGCTGCACAAGCGGCACAAGCTGCTCAGGCCCAAGCTCAGGCCCAGGCTCTATACCACCATCAGCAACATTTGCACGATGTGGGTGATTCTGAGTATAACATTCAAATTCCCGAGCCTATAATCGATTCCAGACTGAAAATATATCCGGTGCTGGAAAACACAATCACCAACGAAGGTAACTTGATCACGCGTCCTTTCCCCGAGCAGATGTTCCACACTCGTGAGGAACTCAACGAGTTCATTTCAGAGTTTGCCCGTGACAACGGGTTTGGCATTGTTATCGCTCACCTGAACAAGAAGGCTATTTACTACACCTGTGAGCTTGGTGGCCGGTACCGCCACAAGAAGGGCAAGACTATCCAACAGCAGGAGGAGGAGGCTGCGGAGCGCCAGCTCAATGAGACTGGTACCGCGTATGTGTTGGAACCACATGCCAGAACCAAGAAGTTGCGGTGTCCATTCAGCATGACTGCCAGTTTCCGCAAACTGAATCTGATTTGGCTGTTGCGGACCACATGCAATGAGCATAACCACCCGCAATTGGACCCATTGCTGAACCATCCAATGTTGCGCAAAAGACTGGATGAGCTCAACTTGTTGATTCTTGACTTGTACAAGGTGGGCACCAAGCCGCTGCATATCGAGGCCAAGATCAAGCACCAGTTCCCCGATGTCCTTATAAAACGTGAGGATATTTACAACGAGATCCGTGGTTATAAGCGCAAGTTGAAGAAACAGAACAAGTACCTGTCTGCGGGTGTTGGAGCCAATGGTGTCAAGAGACGCAGAAACGCTGCGCTGTACCATCAAGTTATGGAGGGCGATGATGATGACGAGCATGATGAGGTTTTGAGTTACGAGTTGGAGAGACAGCGCCAAGAGGCAGAGCTCCAACGCCAGTTCCAGGCTGCAGAAGCTCACCATCACAACTTATCGCATTCACACTCGCTTGCTCACCATACCCACTTGGACGAGCAACAGTTGCAACATTACCAGCAGCAATTGCATGGTCTTCATGATGGAGACCATGGCGATAGCACCGCTGCAGCAGCCATCGCAGCAGTGGCAAGTGCAACTCATGGCAACGGCAATGGTGATTTGTCTATTGATAATATCGACAGTCGCTTGGTTGGTGAGTAGTTGACAAAGGACCAGGTTGACAAGACGAACCGATAAGACCAACTAGGACCAAGTTGACAATGCCAAGTTGGCAACAGAAAAAACATTTGGTCGTGTAATATAGTGTATACTAAGGACGGAATAAAAAGAAGAGAAGTCAAATGAAAGAACGTAGTTGAATGAAGTGATGCATTTGTTGTATTTACAATGTACGTAACAAGTCCATTGCCTGGGATCTTTCCTCAAACAATCTGGCTAGTTCGCCAACCTTTCTCCCTCTCACCACTGGCTTTTTCACGGGAAGTTTAGGAAGTTGAGACATTTCTGGAGCCACTTGAATGGATTTGGGCACCGATGGTCTTTCGAACTTATACTTCTGAGGTGGCCACTGTAACTGAACGTTGGATACGTCATTTAGAGTAGACTGGCGGATTTTTGGTTCACGAGAAAGTGGTGGATCTGAATGAGACACTTTGGGGCGATCTCTGCGTGCATCCACTTTGGTTTCTTCATTATTCACGCCCTTGATATTTCCCATTTCCTTGATATCATTTGACTCTTGATCAGCGATAGCCTGCTCTTTAGATGCTCTCACACTTTCTTCTTCAAAGTCTTCTTCAACTTCCTCCTGCTCCACATTCTTCGAAAAGTCCAATGGGATGCCCCATTGATGCTTCGATGTGGGCGTCGTCTCTAATTTTATGGACACATCTAATTTCGAAAAGTCTTTCGAAACTTCAGAGACAGAATCCTTTCGATCTTTCGAGTCGTCCCGCAACTCCAACAGCAAATCGGAAGCGCTGGTCAAAACATCATAATGAGGGTTCCCGTCCTCGTCAGATTCACCTTCCATAGTAATGTCATACGACATGTTATACAGCTCGTCGATGGTTGCATCGTTGAGATCCTCACCATTAACGATGGCAGAAACAGACTTGAACCTCTTCAAATAGAGTGGGCGGATTTGGGGCCAGTTCAGCAATAAATTCTTCACAAACCGCACTGCCATAGAGATACGGTCCTTATTAATTTGAGAAATCGGCTCGTTTGTAAGGGCATGGCACAAACTTCTCAGGATGGATACATAGGAGTGTTTTGTTTGTTGGTTATCAACAATGCGACGACATAGATCCATGAGTTGGAAAAGCACCACATCGGCGCCAGTTTCATTGCCATATGCGAGAATGTGGTTGAAAATAACCAAGAGATAGTCCAAGTCGTCTCTCATAGGCAAGGTGATAAGATCCACTGGAACAAGTGGAGCAGGCATCTCCATCAAGATCTTCTTGAAGCATGACGCTATGCAATACAAGTCCCAGTCATTGATCCAGAGAACCTGGTTGCGCAACATGCAATTGAAGAGAATGTCGGTGTTCATTCTGTTTCCAGGTTTATGAAAAAGAAGCTCCACTTTGGGCCCATACATATCGACGATATTGAAGAGCTGGTAGAAATGGTGATAGAAAATCGGATCTGATTGGGCAAAAAACCGAGTAGTATCTGAAATGATGGGTTTTACAGGCGATGCCATGACAATGGTGGTACTGGTGGTAACCTGAGCATCATGCTTATATATGTTGAGCGAAAGCTTGAGCCTGGAAATGTCCACGTAATTGGAGAGTTCAGAAAGGTCGTCACATGATGTAAGAAGACTTTTGCCCTGTTTCTTTGTGTCGAAAAGCAGATTTAGCTTGGATAACGACGGTTTAGAAATGGCAAAATTGGCCAAAAGCTGAGTGATGGATTTCACGAACCAGCTCTCGTGAACGGCTATAATCTTGAGAAGATTTTGCACGTTACGGTCGTCGTCAGCCAAGAAGCTTTTCAAGAATTTGATGCCCCAGATCCACAGGATCTTGTTGAGACCTCCACTGATCATGATTACCACATATGGATGTGATGGAAGCGACAGCATCATGGTAGGAATGAAGAGTTCATAGTCAATATCATCTGTGGAAGGTAGGTATGACGTATCGAATACGTATATGGGAGCTCCGGAGTAGGCATCCACGGTGTCTGATTTGTAGAAGATTCGGTCCATAGTGGAATAGTATGATGAGTAGCTGATTACACGTGAAAAGGACACACGGAGGCCGTAAGGTGAGTGACTCAGATAGAGTGGTGGAGTCAGGAAAGTAGGTTCGGTGAGTGAAGTGGTGTTCGGTGGAGTAGTACGTGGAATAGTAGGTGAAGTTGATGAATTATACTGAATATAGGTGTAGGTGAGTGTATAGGAGAGAAGAAGAGAAGGACGGAAAAGGCATAAAAAGGGAGATTTATGTGTATTTGAGAGTGATTGAGTTAAGAATAGTGATTACTTGGTATATATGTCGTGGTTGGTAGATAATGGAGAAGTTGAAGACGTTAGTTGTCTTTTCCAGATTGGGAAGGAAGGTAAATACGAGACGTGTTAGAGAGGAGTTGGAGTGGTGGAGAGGTAGAGAGGATGTGATATTAAAGGAGAAGAAATGAGGATGCTTTGAAGATTTGAAGATTTGAAAATGTATCTATTAAGACTTTTTTGTCTTCTTTCTTGCAGAGGTTGATGAAGTATTAATGATGTTTGAATTGCTTGTTTGATCTGGTATACGATCTCGCAGCCAGTTTTGAAGTTTCCCTTTAAGATTTGGCTGGACATTTCAATTTGAAAGTTAGCTTGCGAATGGAAAGGTAAGTTGATATTAGAGGACAATTTTCATTTGTAAATTAACCAAATGATACTCGGGGCTGTGTTGTGAGCCATTATACTGGAGGCTAGGATGGTTGTTGCAAGATCCATAAGTTACCATGAGGTGAATTATTACGAGTTAGAAATTAATCAAAGGGATATGTATTTTAGAATAATTGATCAGGAGTTAGTTGAATCTGGAAACTGATCGTTGTATTTGCTGATTGGGGTACATTGAATGGAAAGGAACCACCACTTTGGTGATCTAAGACAGAGATTTCAGACCAGCGATTGAAAACAGAGATTTCCGATCCGACAAGAAGAGGCCGGAAATAAAGTAAATAATTCTGGGTGTCAAATTCCCCTCCACTGAGCTCTTACAGCCATCTCTGTCATATCAGAAAGACTAGAATGTGATAATGGGATTCTGATCCTCTGACAGAGGATCATACTACCAGAGATTAGATAAACAAGGATTGGATAAAAGGTCTTAATCATGCCTTCTTCCCTATCTTCGACCAATCCATTCGTGTTCAAGTCTCGGTGCTACTTATTAAGTTGTCTTAGTGAGAATAGTGTAATCAGACAAATGCAGAAACATCAAGAGAATACCAACGGAAGAATAATTTGAGCAGAGACACAGTTCAATAATACCTAAAAAAAACTCAATCATCAAATGAAATAATTCCAATGGATAAACTCTACATCTGATATCTCCCGGGTCTTCTTCGCACTTCTTTAGGCTCAGAAAGCACAAAATAATATCCACACCAAATACCACAACAATGCCAAATTTCATCATTCTTCCGCTCTAAAAGTTTATTTACCCATTTTCTTCTACCACCAAATCATCTATACCACTGATCTCTCCAAATTATCCACCAACTATACTCTTGGAATATATATCGCACGTGATTTAAACGCACGTGATGCAACAACCACCTCTTTGCCACAACCTCGACAACTATAACCAACATCATTAATCATGGCTCCATCTAAAGAGGCACCTACCTCCGAGCCAGAAACAAAGAAAAAAGCCCCCAATGCTGAGGAAGAACTCAACGAGGAAGACCAGAAGTTGAAAGACGACTTGGAGCTTTTAGTGGAAAGATTGTCGGAACCAAACCAGGATCCAAAGTTATACGCTCAATATTTGAACACAATGAAGACGTTTATCAAGGAATCCACCACCTCCATGACTGCGGTACCTAAACCATTGAAGTTTTTGCGTCCACATTACCCATTGATGACGGAATTGTACGAGAAATGGCTGACTTCAGACCTGAAGTTTCCCAACGACCTTTTGTTGCAGTTTGCCGACGTGCTCTCGGTGCTTGCAATGACCTACTCAGACGCTGGCAAGCGTGAGTCCTTGAAGTACCGTTTGTTGTCGTCCGACGACACAATTGGCGATTGGGGCCACGAATACATGCGTCATTTGGCTTTGGAGATTGGTGAGGCATACCAAGAACGCTTGGGCTCTGATGAAGTATACATTGCCCGCTTAGTGGATTTGTCTTTGCAGATCGTGCCATTTTTCTTGAAACACAATGCCGAGGCCGACGCCGTTGACTTATTGTTGGAGATCGAGCACATTGAAAAGTTGCCCCAGTTCTTGGACGATTCCACTTACAACAGAGTGTGTCTCTATATGGTGAGCTGTGTGCCCCTCTTGGCTCCTCCAGATGATACGGCATTCTTGCACACGGCCTTCTCCATCTACTTGGCCCACGGTCAATTGACCCAGGCATTGACTTTGGCCATTAAATTGGACAATGAGGCCTTGATCAGCCAGGTTTTTGGACTGACTGAAGATGCCTTGGTGCACAAGCAGTTGGGATTCATTTTGTCACTGCAGTTCAACCGTTTCAAGTATCCTGGTGAAAACGATGAGGTCCAAGAGACCATTTCCAATGTCAAGTTACCCGAATTCTATGCCTACTTGGTTAAGGAATTGAACTTGTTGGACCCCAAGGTTCCTGAGGATATCTATAAATCACACTTGGAAGATCTGAAGTACTCGTATGGCCCAGGCTCCATTGACTCTGCCAAGCAAAATTTAGCTGCGTCCTTCGTTAATGCCTTCATTAACTTGGGTTACGGCTCCGATAAATTGGTCTTGCAGTCTGGTGAAGAAGAGAGCAAGTCATGGATTTACAGAACTAAGGGCGCTGGCATGATTTCCTCCACCGCATCCATCGGTTCTCTCTACCAGTGGAACATCGATGATGGTTTGCAGGCCCTTGACAAGTACACATACTCTTCTGAGGACGAAATCAAAGCTGGTGCTCTTTTGGGAACCGGTATTGTCTCGGCAAACATCCATGACGAGGCCGAGGCTGCGTTGGCTTTGTTGCAGGAATATGTTACGGACCCTAAGAAAGTCATCCAGGCCTCTGCCATCAACGGCCTTGGAATTGCCTTTTCCGGCTCTGCAAACACTGACGTGTTGAATTTGCTCTTGCCTTTGGTTTCTGACGTTGACCAGCCTTTGGAAATCTCATGTTTGGCCGCCTTGGCTCTTGGACATGTTTTCGTCGGTACCTGCCAATCTGAAATTAGCTCAGCTCTCTTGCAAACTTTGTTGGAGCGCGACTTCGTTCAATTGAGTAACAAATTCATCAGATTTATGGCTTTGGGTCTTGGTTTGTTGTACATGGGTAAGACTGAGATGGCTGAAGAGGTTTTGGATGTCATTGATGCTATTGAGCACCCTATTAACAAGACTTTAAAGGTGTTGGTAAACATCTGTGCATACGCAGGTACCGGAAACGTCTTGCAAATCCAGTCTTTGTTGCAGATGTGCTCTGCAAAACCAAAGGAGGATCTCGAAGAGGAAAGAAAACTCGAGCAGAGTGAAGCTGACCAATTGCCTCAGGACGAAAAGGAATCAACAGATGCCCCGGCCAATGGCGACGATCAAGATATGGAAGATGTACCAGAGGTGAAGACTGAGGAGAAAACCGAGGTCAAAGACGAATCAAAGGATAAAGACGATACTACTGCCGAGGATGAGGAAGACGATGACGAGGAGGAGTTGTACCAGGGATTTGCCGTTTTAGGTCTCGCATGCATTGCCATGGGCGAAGATATTGGTCAAGATATGGTGTTGCGTCACTTCTCTCATTTGATGCACTATGGAAATCCGTTGATCCGTAGATCGGTTCCGTTGGCCATGGGTCTTGTTTCCGCATCATACCCTCAGATGAAGGTTTTCGACACACTTTCCCGTTACTCACATGACCCAGACTTGGAGGTCACTCAGAATGCTATCTACGCTATGGGATTGGTTGGTGCCGGTACCAACAATGCTAGATTGGCGCAGTTGTTGAGACAGTTGGCACAATACTATTCCAAGTCCCCTGACTCGTTATTCATGGTAAGAATTGCACAGGGTATTTTGTACTTGGGTAAGGGTACCTTGTCATTGACTCCTTTCAACATTGAACGGTCCATTTTGAACAAAGTTTCTTTGGCATCATTGTTGACTGTGTCTGTTGCAATGCTAGATCCAAAGCTGTTCATCTTGAGCGATTCTGCTACAGAAACCTCTCACCAATTGTTGTACTACTTGACTCCGGCAATCAAGCCAAGGATGTTGATCACTGTTGACGAAGAGTTGAATCCAATTAAGGTCAATGTTAGAGTTGGTCAGGCTGTGGATGTTGTTGGCCAGGCTGGTAAGCCCAAGACTATTACTGGATGGGTGACTCAGGCCACGCCAGTGTTGTTGAACTACGGAGAGAGGGCCGAGTTAGAGAATACCGAGGAATGGATCAGTCTATCTCACACTTTGGAAGGCATTGTTATTTTGAAAAAATCGCCAGATTACATGGAAGTGGACAACTAGCGTGTTTAGAATGGATTAATTTGATGTCAGTTGCGTAATATGACTCTATTGTATTGAACGTATTGATAGTTGTAGTAGCCGAGTGGGTTCATTGTAATTTTTACTTGAACTCAGGAGCCTTACTGCCCATCATCAAGCCAATAATAAGACCAAACAAACCCAAGACGGAAGCAAAAATCTCAATGACCAAGATCTTCACGAACAAAGAAGAGTCTGCTGCGTCACTGACGGCAGCGGTGGAACCGGTGACACCTACAGCAATTCCACACAACAAGTTGGAGAGACCCACGGTCAATCCAGCCCAGAACAATGCGTAGCCAGTATACAAGTTCTCTTTGGTGTACAAGGAGGTTTCGGGCACATTGGTGACTTTAGCAGAAAACACAATTGCCATGATCAATCCATAAATGGCGACGACCTCACAGAAAATAATGGAAATCAAGTTTTTAGTGGTGATTCTTGGCGTCTTCACACCAGCACCGAGGATGGAAGTACCAGTAACAAAAATGCCCCAAGCAGCTCCAATGACAGAGAAGCCGATACAGCTGGCGATACCCAAGTTTGCCCACATGTAAGGGGAAGTGGTTTCTAGGAACTCACCCACATTGAACAGCTCACCCTGGCCCTGGAAAAGGAGATAGCCTCCAACAGTGAGGAGCGAGAGAGTGACGATCGATGCTGACACTGCCATTGTGAAAATTGGAGGAGTTGAAGAGGTCAGTTTATCTGGATATCTCCGACGAACAATTACAATCGAGATGTACGGGTGTGTACTGGGGTGGCCCAGTGGGCAGGATATAGCTAAGTGGGATTAGGAGCAGTATTTATAGTCAAAGGAGGGGCAAGGTGCATTTGCAGCCTTCTGGGGTATAAATAGAGCCACTCCCCTCGAAGTTTTTGCCTTGTCTTACATTCTTCATGTCTTTTTCAAAGTTTTTTGGAGGGTTTCTAGTGGATTAATTTAGTCGCTCTTGACGTATTGAGTTTCCCACGATCTTAAACATAATAGGAATCAAGTAGAAATTTTGGAACCTAACCTAATCCATATATTACGAAAGACATATATGCTAGCCAGAAGAAGTCAATCCTAAATCTATAATAGAAAAAGGATAGGAAAGAATAGTGCTTTCTCCATATATCTTCGCTTAGATTGACGTTTTTGCACACTTCAGATCTGCCTTCTGTACATTCCATCACATTATGGCCAAAAAGCACATACGTTTGGGAACACTTCTTTTCGTGGTTCTAGGGGCAGTCCTATGGGTCATTAAGACTCGTCAACTATCAATTTTGGCAACAACACCGCCGGTATTTGTGCCAGTTGAGAAATATGTAGTTGAAACAACGGAGACAGATGGTCGGAAAACATTCATCAAGGTAACCACCACCGATCACGCCAACGGTTGCCAGAAGAATGTTATAACGAGCACGAGGGCAAAGACTCAGATCGAAGACTCGCTTCTTGTCGTGGCACTGATTGCAAATGTCAAGTCATTTGGAGCGCACAGATCATTCAATGACTTCATCGATGTCATCGGGACCTTGGAGTACGATAAGACTAAGATCAATTTGGCGTTTTTCTGTGGAACAGATGAACTCTTTGCTGAGGTTGATGCTTTCATGGAGAACTATTATACGTTGCAAGCTGCAGAACAGTACGGGAAGGTCACCATACTCAAGGCCGAGTTTCTTCACTCCACCTTTTCATCTTCTGACCACGACCATAAGATTCAGAGGCAAAGAAGAAGGCTCATAGCTCGGGCAAGAAATTATGCGTTGCTCAATTCCCTTGATTCTGAGCAGTATACATTGTTCATGGATGCTGATGTGATTCTGCTCGATCACCCAGATATGTTGAAGCGCTTCTTAGCCACAGGTAAGGATATCATAGTTCCTCGAATCGTAAGAGGAGGTAATGTTGACTACGACAAGAATTCGTGGAGAGGAAAACGGAGACGCCCAACCACCAAGCAGGAGCAGCTTATGGATGAAAACAGATGGGATGAATTAAAGTATGTGCCTCGTGATAAGAAGGGTGAGATGTTTCATTTTGAAGATCTTGTAAAGGAGCAAAAGAAGGGCACAGCTGAAGGGGCCAAAGTGAGTCTTGATTATATTGTGCCTCTTGACTCTGTGGGAGGCGCTATTCTCTTCGCTAAGTCGATCATTTACAAACAGGGCGTCGTCTTTCCACCATACTATATCATTGGCACGAATTGGGAACGTTACGAAGGCTGGGATGGAATTGAAACCGAAGGTCTATGTTATATTGCCAGAAATTTGGGTTATCTGTGCTGGGGAATGCCTAATTTAGTAGCTCAGCACTCCGATAATGACTGGATAGTGCTGACATTGGGAATGAACTAGTCTATTGATGGATTATCCGTTCTCCGCTTTAGTCTATTGGAGTGTTTTCCTGCTCAATTCCGCACATTCGGTACAGCTACTAGATTGAGCTGCGTTTGAAGCCCGTGGGCAGGATATCTCCACATACAAATTGGGCCCCTTTCCTCCGTTTGTTCTTCATCGAAAATGTCTACTCTTCGTTGGGGAATCATTGGCACAGGTTGGGTCTCCGAGAAATTCTCTACAGACTTGATTAAGTTTTCCCCTTTCAACGAGACAGGCATCACTCATGTGGTAACTGCTGTTGGATCTTCCTCTGTGGAGAAAGCTAACAAGTTTGTCGAAGGTACCTTAGAGCCATTGATTCAATCTATTGGTATCGAGCATCCACCAATAACAGCTTCTACTTATGATGACGTCTACATCAATCCAGATGTTGACATTGTCTATGTAGGATCACCCCATGTGAACCACTTGGAGAACACTCTCAAAGCATTTGAAGGTGGAAAACATGTGCTCTGTGAAAAACCTGTGACAGTTACTGCTAAGCAAGCAAAGAAGATTGTGGATACTGCCAAGGAAAAGGATTTGTTCTTCATGGAAGCTCTTTGGGTGCGCTTTTTCCCGGCCAACAGATCTTTAATTGACCTCTTGTATGGACCTCAAAAGGTGCTTGGAGACATCAAGAAGGTCACGGCCAAGTACACCTATGTGCTAACTGATAAATTCAACATTACCCCTGAACACAGACTTGTGAACAAGAAACTTGCAGGTGGTGCTATGTTGGATATTGGTGTATACCCATTGACGTATCTTCGAATGTACTTAAACCCAGAGCTGGACCCCATTACCGACTGGAAAATCACTCAATCTGAGATTGTGTTGGATAGCATGACAGGAAAGGATGAGGATAAGGTGGACTATTCTGTGAAGGCCTGGTTTGAGTTGCCCAAATATGGCCAGGAAGCAGAGATCGAGGCAGGCTATTACGGAGGCACGCTGGATTACGAACATTGTGTAATTGAGGGAACGAAGGGCGTGGCCAAGATCAGAAATGCTGGCTTCCCGGGTACTTGGGAATATACAATTGAGACCGACGGAGATAAAAAGGTTACCAAATTCAACAACTCGGTCCCGAACACTCTCGGTTTCTATTTCCAAGCAGCTGCAGTCGGTCAAGCAATTGCTAAAGGAGAAAAGCAGACAGTCATAGCTCCGTGGAGCGACAGTATCGCTGAGATGACCATCGCGGACAAGATACGCCACGACAATAACTTTTTCTATCAGGAGGACTATGAGTAAGAGACAGTGTGGGGTGCATTGAGGGCCAGCCACTAGTTTATGTAATTTGCTACTGTCTGCATGTAAATAAGTGTGTACTTCAACCACAGCTCTTCTGAGATAGTTTCTCCATTTAGGTCGACACGGAATGCGAGCCACAACTTCCCGCGAACGGAATCAAAATCCCACTCACCCGGTATTACTAATACCGAGAGAGCTGTCATTTAATAAGATGTCACCGTTAGAACTAAATTTATTAACGTTGGTGAAGGCATGGAGAGTTCTAGAACGGGAACAATTGATCTTGAGTTAGGAGAGAGGTGCAAAGCCGAAATAGGCACGACTAACTTGGAAAAGGTCAAGCTGAAACATGAATCTTCAGTTAGGATTACCTCACAAGCTCTTCAAGAGTCTTCTTCAGAAGAGTCTCAACTAGACCAGGTTGACGTCTACATTCCCGATGGAGGTGCCAAGGCGTGGATCAACCTTGCCGGCACTTTTGTGGGGTTGACTGGATGTATGGGGATCGTTAATTCCAACGGTGCGGTGGAAGAGTACATCTCACACAATGTGCTTCCCAATACCTCACAGTCCACCATTGGATGGATATTCAGTTTGTTCAATTTCTTCATGTTTGGGTTCATTCTCTTTGTTGGACCCATTTTCGAGAGTTATGGTTCTAGGATATGTATGGCAATTGGAATTGGCTCTTTCACAATGGGATACATGGGCTTTTCGTCTAGTTCAAAGATGTACCAGTTCTTGTTGAGCAGTGCGAGTAGCGGATTTGGATTATCGTTTATGTTTGGTTCTAGTGTTGGTATTGTGGGACAGTATTTCAGAAGGCGTCGCGCATTATGCCTTGGTATCGTGTTTTCTGGAGGTGCTATTGGAGGCATTTTGTTTCCAATTATAATGAGGACATTGTTTCCCAAAATTGGCTTTCGCTGGACCATAAGAGTTGTGGGATTCATTATTATCGCATGCTTCGTTATTGAGGCTATTCTCACAGTTGACAGGAACGACGTTATCAACCCAGATGCGAAGAGCCAGAGTTTCTACCAGAAAACTTTAGGAAAAATTAAGTTTGGAGCTTTCAAAGAGTTCACGTTTTCGACTTTGGTTATCTCCATGATGTTAACTGGTTTTACGTTCCTCCTTACACTCACATACGTGATATCTTACGCTGTCGCTGCTGGCTACACCTACCACGAGGCCACCAACTTGGTCGTTGTGATGAATGCTACATCTATTGTGGGTAGGAGCTGTGGAGGATACTTGGCAGATAAATTTGGACGGTTCAATATGTTTTTAGCTGTTAACACCACTTGCACATTCTGCTTTTTGGTGCTTTGGTTGCCTCACCCTATTGCACACTCGTTTAAGGGTCTTATGGCGTTTTCGGCCATCTATGGAATGGCTCTGGGTTCCAACCTTCCTCTTGGGCCTTCTACCGTCGGACAGATCTCGAAAACTTCCGAATTCACCAGCAGATACGGAACTTCTAGTATGTGTAACAGTTTCATTCACCTCATAGGAGTGCCGATTGGAGGAGCCATCATCGGCCAGGGCAAAAACTTGAAGGGTTACGATAACATGGTGATTTTTATCGCATGTTTGTCGATAGTTGGATGGGGAGCAGCAGCAGCATCAAGGTATTCGCTTGCTGGTTTTGCATGGAAAAGAGTATGACTTGTGTTGAGCAAGCACTCAAATTGCATTGTTGGAAGTTTATAGACTCAGGGAGAAGCGATTAGAATAATGTATTATGTTCGATGTAGATCAATGAACTCAAATAGGTGGGACCAAATGGGACTGGAATGAGGTTCGCAAATAAGATGATACAATTGATTAACGTCTCCATGGGACTTTGTATTATGCCTTTGCCCTGTTAAATAAAATCTACACTATTTCCATAGAAATCATGGTCAGTGTAACCCTCTATATTGACCGCATGAAGCCTGGACTTGTCTCCTCGCGTGAGCACACGCCAAACCGACCGTTTCAAGCGAAATTCCACGTACTCAGCCTCTTCGGTCTTATCCAACTTTCTCTTTTTTGTCTCGGGATCCTCTGATGGCTTTTTATTGAAGAAATCCACGAACCAATCTTGTTTCAACTCTCTACCATTAACCACCATCTTAGAATTGGCCAAGCCAGCCAAAAGCACCAACCGATTAGAAACAGTCACATCTTGTAAGTCCATGATGACCCTCTTAAAGACGGAGTTGTAAGTGTGGGCCAATTTGTTGGAGATGAAAAGCGTAGTCAATTGGGTAGTTCTGTTTAATACCAACTTGACCTCTGACTCAGGTGTTGACTCAATTTGAAGAAGAAGCACACGCTGTGGTTCTTTAAGCATATTAGGTCGCGTGTACTCAAGTGGTCTTTCATCATTGAGACCAGTTGAGACATTAGCAACGCCTCGACTCTGAAGATCATTCAAGTTGAGTAAGATCTCCATCAGTTTCATGAAAGGATTGAACACCAACTTATGTTTGAGAATACGCTGTTCGAGCTCCAAAAAGCGGTAGTACTTGGCCTCTTTCACCAAAAGTCGGCGATACTCATCGTCCTTAATCACCGAGGTGTTTCCTCTCAAAAGTTCTATAAGATCAGCAAAGAGCAACGGCGAGCGTGAGACGGCCGTGGCAGGTCTTTCTGGTGGAGGACGTATAATCGACTTCTCCATGATAAATCGCTTGTTGTCTGTGATGTGGCTGTCATAATTGATCAGAAAGAAGTTGGGGTAGTTGCCTGTACGAACAAACAATTCTTTGGCCACCTTAAAGGATTGACCTCCAATGGAAGCAAAGATATCTTCATTGTTCAACTGTCTCTGGAGCCGTTTTAACCCAAAATAGTAGCTGTCCAGCCAAATGTGTACGAACTCATAATCGGACTCAACTGTTATATGGTATCCTTGCAAGTGGTTGTATATCTTCTCGAAGATGTTTGGATTTCGATCAATGAACAACACGGTATCTGCATTGTCCTCCTGGGAGAAGTAAGTCGTAAAGTATGACGGAGCATCCGACAGTAAAGACGCTCCACTCAATCTAAAGAGTTTGTAGCCTACCTGGATGAGATAAACTTTAGCATGGGGAAGAATGGGAGGAATTGCCGGGTCGAATTCATCGGCGATGGGGAGGTGGATGTCGGCCATTGACGTCAGAAGAAGTGCACAGGTCGAAGTATTTGTATTTGAGATTTTTGTGGAAGGTGTTGGTTTGTTTGTCAGAATTTGTATAGGTTAGTCAATTATTTGTCAGTGCGAACAGGCATGAAGGGTAATGGAGCAAGAACAAATGAGATGACGAAATAAAAATAGAAATATGGCCAGAGGTGAAAGATGGAAATTTAGATGAAAAAACCATTTGGAGTTGGTGAAAGTGGCGAAGGTGGCTGAGGTGGCTTAGCTATGAAGTTTCACTGTTGACAAATAGTATAAAATATACTGAGGAGTTGACATAAGTGACATGGAATAATCGACATGGAATAATCGAAAAATGAAAACTTTACATTAGAGGAGGTGAAGAATGGATCAAATATACCGTGTAGGGTTGCTATCTCTAAAATGATGTAACGTAGTTAATCAAGGTATAGGCGAAGTTCGTTGATGAAGTAGAAATTATGGACATTATAGTGATGAGGTGACAGTGCAAGGGAAAAATAAGCGACTTGCTTGAGTTACTAATAAATCTCAAATCTGCCTCGGGACCAGGGCCGAGATACAGCCGCACTTCCGAGGATGGTGTGATTATCCATACATTGACAGAGGGAATGGAGTGATAACTTTTGAATCATGGACCATTCATTGGAAGGTATTTGGGGTTCAGGATGTTATGGCAATGGATACTTTTCTTATATATGGTGTGGTGATAAATGTTGTGATTAGGGTGATGAGTGTTTCGCAGCAACTGAGATGAGGTTCTGATTCAATAGCGTGTAATTCCGTCAGTAAGTAGGAAGATGATTTTGATCATGAACTAATAGATGAAATCTTTATTTCTTATAACTTTTCATGCTGTAAACGTGTGGTGTAGGTCACTGTAGGAGAGGCTGCAATGGCTAGATCGTTTAAGTGTGAGAACGGGAAAGCCAGGGTTGACTGTAATTGAAGTGAATCAGGAATCGATTGAGAATAATTGAGAGTGAAATGATGGGGATCATGCTTCAATAATCAAAAAAGAAATGCGAGACAAGTCAACATCAGTCAATAGGAGATTACTACATGGATGTTTGACCCGAAGTTGAGCAGACTAAAGTGTGTAGTACCACCGTGAAAATCTTGAGCACTGAAAGGTTGGATTCAGAACTGGGGAAAATCTGATGAGATAGATAAGGAAAACACGAGAATTTTAGAAAGACTGCAATAGCAAGAATTCTTCTCAAGCATTTATCGCAGATTTATAGTTTTATAACTTTTGGTAATGTAAACAATGTGAAGTCACTTACAAAGATTTAACCTTGCTAAAAGCGCCCCTTCTAGAATGGCTAGTTTTCGAAATATATTATAAAGCTTACATTTTGAAAAAGTTTAGAGATACTTTGAACTTCTAAGACACCTCATGCGCTTCTTTCAGAACCATATTCTCTCTGAAGATTTCGAAGTGTATTGGGCAACTAGCATCTCTACTCTGTCATCGTAGGCTCATTTGATTCTAACCATTCATAAATGCCAAAAGGTTTTCTGATGTGAAATATTTTCTCACTATATAAGTTTCAAATGCTAATACACTGCACATCTTGCGATTATTAAATTGACTATTATACGTTCTCACGTTTTAATCTTGCAAATAACATCTCCGATGGTCTATCTCTATTTCATCCCAAAGTAACAATTTTACTGATCAATTCACTAAATGATGTAGTGTTGCTTCACCAATTTTGATAATGACTTCACTCCGTATCTGAAGTCTACCCTTACTTCTTACAGTGACAACCAATGATCGTTCTCAAATCCAACTTTTTGAACTCTTCATTATATCTACATCTTCTAATTTCCCATAAATCACGTCGCCACGATGTTTTCCCTATCCATTAATCAAGTTTCTATCGCATCTCACCTTTATTCTCCACATTTCGCTCCTCCACATTGTCCTCCACATTACATCCTCTCATCTCGTCCTTAGTGGTACCTTCCCTGACGTCTTCTTCATGGCCAGAAGGTCCAGAAACTTTGACGGATGCTGGACGTGCCGACTACGCAAAATTAAATGTGATGCCACTCGTCCCATATGTCTCCGCTGCCGAAAAGCTAACCTTACATGCAAAGGCTACAGCATAGTATTGGCTTGGGCAGATCCACTCACCTTGAGCCACTCTGGCCACATGATATCTGTTCCCATGGCTAGAGGCTCTTCTCAGGATGACAGCGGTCTGCGCCGTAATGTCGATCTTGTGAAGTTTCCAAAGAGTCTGCAATTCGAGAGCTTTGACCATTTGAATAGCGTGGTGCTACTGATCGACGATCGTTCGAAAGACCTTGAGGTTGGCGCCTACTTTGATGGTCCATTCGGTGTATATGTGCCAGGCGAAAGTGCTGTTCAACCTGTGTCCATGTCTGAAACAACGACAATTGACACCAGAAGTGATAACACTGCAACTTCTCACCTTG
>Ga0160505_100549_pt1 | contig 21091 bp, 8 predicted proteins | sample DIDeMG_FD_108225 | JGI IMG/M metagenome (GOLD analysis project Ga0160505, IMG submission 108225) | Enriched chicken feces microbial communities from UW Madison campus, WI, USA - DID2874_E49_Stillage MG | ecosystem: Host-associated > Birds > Digestive system > Large intestine > Fecal ... | reverse complement strand
TTTTTTTTTTTTTTTATTCTTTTTGTTTTTAAATTTTTTTTCTTTTTTTTTTTTTTTTTAATGGTGACCAAAATATTAAAAAAATTTTTTTTTTTTTTTTTTTTTTTTTTTTGTTTCATACAACGGTCGGAAAAAAAATAGAAACATATCCAGCCGTGCACGCCTTAAAGATACAAGACTTAATCAGTAATTAAATTGTCAATTGTATGTAGTAACAATATCTATTGTACTGATGCATTACTCGTCTTGTGTTTTTTCATCTTCAAAATTACTCAAGTTTAAACCTGTTAATCCCATCTCTTCAGCTGTTATATGCCAAATTAAACTCCTATTCTTTTTTGCCCAAGGATAAACACAGCCAAACAACATAGTAAAAGCCTTACCTAAGATTAAAAGTCGAGGGCCACAAGCTCCAAAACCCGAACACCCCGCCATAGTAGGCCGTGCCTACATTGGCAGCAGACTAGATAACAGATCTGAGGCGGCGCAACATGAACTGCCAACCACTGAGTTTTACCACATGAGAGTAAAGCAAAAACAAAACAGCCATTGCTGAACTTTTGCTAGAAACCACAAGGCTGAAAGAAAATGAAGCGAAATAGCTTGAGACTTGACTAAAGCTTTACTGTTTGATTTGTATATAATTATATAAGCCTAACAGATAACCAATTGGAGATATAAAAACAATAGATATATTTCATCTCGTCGTGTCATGAAAATTACTCATAGATTTCTGGACATGAATAAACCCATTCTAAATAACGTCATTTTGCAATGGATTTTTAATCAGTCACGCCAAGGAAATCTACCACTGTCGCCCGTGCCCGGATGTTCCGTTACCACGATAACAGTCTTTTTTTTTTGACTGTCCATAATTACCACCAATGCCCTTATGGCAGGTGAACCTCGAGATTAAAAAAAAAAGCGCTTTTTCCCCAATGAGAGTATAAATCGCATGCCGATTCCGCTATTACACATTCACCTTTCTCTCTCTCTCTCTCTCTCTCTCTCTCTTTCTCCCTGTTTTTTTTTTTTTTTTTTTTTTCATATTGATTTTAACGCCAGTTCGGTATCAATTTCTCCATAATTTTCATTCAATCGCTTTTACCTGTTCACCATGGCTGAAAACTACAGAATCGCTACTCTTGCTATCCACGCGGATGATCACCTCGCCAACACCAACGATGTTGCTTCGCCAATTCACCTGTCCTCCACCTATGCGTACAACTCTGACCCCACCCAGCTCAAGAGTCTCAAGCAGCTCATCGAGGCCGGCGGATTCCATGATGACATTGTCTACTCCCGCTACAACCAGCCTGTTGTTGTCCGCATCGAGGAGGTCTTCTCCAAGCTGCTCGATGGCCATGCTGTAGCCTACTCATCTGGTCTCTCGGCCTTTCACGCCGCCATGATCTACTTCAACCCCAAAAACGTCTTTATCGGCCAGGCGTACCAAGGCTGCAAGCAGATTCTAAATATTCTCAAGCGCAACTATGGCGTGCAGTCGCACCCGCTCGACTCTGCCGCTGAGCTTATCCAGCCCGGCGATGTTATCCACCTTGAGTCGCCTATCAACCCCTACGGCACTGCTATCGATATCGAGAAGTACGTCAAGATTGCCCACTCGCGCGGCGCGTTTGTATTGATTGACTCCACTTTCGCCCCTCCTCCTTTGCAATTCCCGTTCGAGTTTGGCGTTGATATGATCATGCACTCGGCCACCAAATACTTTGGTGGCCACTCGGATCTGCTTGCTGGCGTTCTTGTTACCAAGGACCCCAAGATTTCCGAAGCGCTGCATGGCGACCGTAACTACATTGGTACCATTACGGCGTCAATGGAATCCTGGCTGATGCTACGTTCCCTGCGCACGTACGACCTTCGCATTCGCAAGCAGGTTGCTAACGCCGTCAAGATTGTCAAGTACCTTGACGAGCACCGCGCCGAATTCCCCGCACTCAAGTCTCTTACCCACGCATCCCTACAAAAGGAAGAGTTTGTCAAGCGCCAGCTGCCGCTCAATGGTGGTCCCGTATTCTCAATCGAGGTGGCCACCCCCGAAATTGCCAAAGTTTTGCCAAGCAAGACCAAGCTATTCCACCATGCTACCTCTCTTGGTGGTGTTGAGTCGCTCATTGAGTGGAGAGCCATGACTGATAGCGTCATCTCCGATACATTGCTGCGTATCTCCGTTGGTGTCGAGGATGCCGATGACCTCATTGAGGATCTCAGTAACGCCCTCAAGCAGCTGTAAAATTAACAAGTATATAAACAGCTAGATGTAAACGATATAATGAAATTCAATATTTTATAATTGCGATAAATTAGTCTTTATCCATATATATGTGTTTTAATGTACAAGTGACCTCTTATGGTTGGTCATTTACAAGTCGTGTTTTGATTCAGCTTTTCGTAGAGTGAAATGTACTTGCTCGGAATAAGCTCCTTACATTGCATCAGCGAGGCCAGATACCCGCGTTGCAGCGCCGGGTCATCTGCAAGCAAGTGCACATTCTCGTGCAGCTCGGGGGCGTAGCGCGACACAATGCGTGCCAGCCGCGTGCCGCCATCGAGCTTGGCCAGGGCCCGGAAGTGCGTGTCGATAAGGTGCGTCAGCTCCTCCCGAACCTCGTTGATTTTGCTGCTGCTGCTGCTGCTGCTGCTGTTGCTGCTGCTGGTATCGGAGTTGGGTTCAATCTCGTCTTTGTCACTAATATGCTTGTAAACGTGGGAAATTAACTCCAGTAGTTCCTTGCCTTCTACTGGAGTCTCGTTTGGCGTATTTTCGAGGCGTCGCAACTTTGTCTTGATTAGATTAAAACGGTCCTCTCTGCCGCGGTAAATGTATTCGAGGGGCTCGTAGTATTCATTCTGCGTCAAGTCCGTGAGAACCTCGTCAGGAATCTCATTACGCTTTGTATAGACAGATAGTAAAGCAGTTATCCCTAGTTCACAATCAGCACGCACACGTTCGTCGGTGGACTTGCATGCAGCAAGGCGCGCTAACGTCTTTAACACGGAATCCTCAGGCAGTGATATAAACTGGATGTACTTGGGGTAATTGCGTGCGATAAAAACATCCAGGAAAAGTCGGGTCTCATTGTCTTTGATCATCGGTTCCAGATCAAGCAAAATGTCGATAATCTTTTGGCGCGTAACAGATCTGCCAAAAGCAATGGCAGGGTCCACAGTATCACCTGTAGTAGCAACGGTATTTAGCAAAGGATCCTCAAACGCCTCGTGCAAAGCTGTGAAAAATGCCGAGCTACTAAACTCCATCAACTTTTGAAGATACGGGTAGTTGTTGTCAACCCCGTCTTCATCATCACTGTCTGAAGGCTTAGCCAGCCTCACAACCTTGCCGCCTTGTTGTGGCCATGCAATTAACGATTCGTGGAAGATGAAAAAATAGACGTAGCTCTTGGCCTTTTCCGCTTCAAATGTCTTTCCCGTAGGATACACACGACCTGTCAGAGTGTAAGAGATGTACGGGTAAATTTTCAGTGCGTCATCCTGGTCCTGGTTATCAACTGATTCAGCCAACTCAAGGAATTTGACAAAAGGTGAGATAAAATCGTCAAGGATGTGACTCCATAGATAAAATAACGAATCGACCAGTCGGTATTCCTTGCCAAGTGAAAATATGAGGTTTAGGTCGAGCGAGTTGATGTCAAGTGAGCATATCAGGTGTTCTAAACGTTTATGGTATGCTGGCTTCAAGACAAACAACTTGACTATTTCTGAAAACACACTTGGCGAAATATAGGGCGTAGTTTGTAGGTTTGACACAACATCGGAAATCTGATCGAAAAACATTTCAGTCTGGTTGTATTGCTTGTACAGTTGGAATAGCTGCTCTAAAATAAAGTCTGGTCTATCTACAACGTTCCAGGCCTCCAGACAGACTTTTGTAAGCTCAACCATGTTTTGTGACCATTCCTCTTTGTCTGCTGTTGTGTCGTAGACTTTAAATGTATATAGCACTGATGCTATGATCATCTCTGGAAGATTTTTCATGACCAACTTTTTCCGTTCAGCCTCATTGCTAGGTAGCTCCACGACCGCCGAGTCATAAACACCCTGGTAATAGTTTATCCCCAGTTCAATCGCCTTCCGGTAGTCGCCCGACTCCATTGTGTCTAGCAGCTTATCGGACCAGTTTGAAATTGATCCAACCACAAACTCGTAGCGGCCCATCATGAACAGCTTCCCCTTGTAACTGGAAATACTGTTGAAGTACGCATCAGCCGAAACGACAGGGACTACTTCGTTGCTCACTGGATCTAGTAATTTGAGGTCATTCAAAATTTCTGAGAAATAGTCATAATGCACAATGTGTTTATCAGACAAGTCCAGGACGGTGGATACTGTCATTGTGTCATAATTCAGTAAGTGGAGATACTGTGTTACCGTTACAAGTGCCAACACCTTGTCATTCAGCCACCGGACAGACACAATAGATTGCGTTCCAACAAATCGCTTTGCATTTTTGGGGGTCAGCGTAACGTCAAGATCATAGGTCTGGGTGGCGTGAACCTCGACAATTGTGACCACATTGGACCAGCAGTAAGCAAGCAAGGGTGCTGCTCGCGACGCCGTCGACCTATGCCAGCTCAGACAGCCACTGAGTCCGGTCAGCATTGATACGCTCTTAGGCCGGCCAGTCTTGAACTGGGTCTTAGGTGCCGGATAAAGAGTGATTAAGCCTAGCAAGTTTGGAGTGATGACTGCAACGAGTCCAATATCAGTGTCACCCGTTCGATGCGAAAGATTTTCCATTGCAAAAAGCGTTGATGGCTTTAAATCTCCGGGCATGTCTGCTGATTGAAGCTCCTGGGGGTAGCGTCCAATCAGTTTAACAGACTGCACAAGCCGCCCAAGTAGCGTAAATGTAGCATTATGCGCAAAGGCCATACCATGCACATCACCCGATACCAATGCACTGTGCCGGGTCCCAATAAACCCAAGATGAATAATTTGAAAACCTTCGATATGCCCATCAACACGGATCTTCTTATTTGCGGGAAGTGGGCTAATATGTATCAGGTAATTGGAGCATTTGCTCAATTCCCAGGTAAATATATGGCCATTTGCGTGGCCTACTGCCAAATGTGTACCATCATCTGAAAGAGCGAGCGCCGTAACGGGCCCGCAGCGTAGCGACTTTGTGCCGGTGCCAATAATTGCCGTAAGGTTTTGATGATAGTCAAAGGTCATAACGTAGCCACGGGCAGTACCAACTGCAATAATTGCATTGGATAGCAAACATGTCGGCTCACCATAGCGCGTGGCTGACCGCTCCGAGAACAGTTGGCTCGAGATCTTGCGCAGTTTGGTCCATCGGATAGGATCCTTCATATGCGAATCCATTTCACTACCATTGCCGATATTAGAACTCTTCCCTGCATCGTCCAAGTTAAAACTGGTCTGAAATCGCTGGTCTATAGACACAACCGACTTGCCTAAGTAATTAACTGTTAGAATTGAAATAACGCAGTCCACCACATTTTGAGCATGACGTAGTACTTACTGAGGATGTCACTGGTGTGAGCATCATCTAGGTTGTCGTGGAGCCTTGCTGGGTCGTCATTAACATTGCTCATTTCAGTACATCCGGGCCCCGTCTTCAAAAGAAAATAGAAATAAAAATAACTTTATAGAAAGGATTCAAAGAAGAGGGCACCTAAAAAGATGGAGGATTCTTGGAGGAGTGAAACGCAAAATTCCGAAAAAAAAAAAAGTTTGAACCACGTAACGTCTTGAGTACCGGCTACGCTTTTTGTCCAGCCAAAGCACAGTGACAAACCGGATTCCGTTTAGCACTCTGCGCCTCGGCATTTAACAAATAAATAATTTATTGTATTGAAATCCCCCTAAAAATTAGATATGTAATTAAAACCCTTCAAATTGAGGAAATAAAACCACGATATACGATAGAAAAAAGAAAAAAAAAATGAGTTTAGACAAGCTTCTGCTTCATGAAGAAGCCGCGCAGATGATGAAGCTGCCAGGCACAAGTGGCACCGAGAGCAACAATTTGGAAAAGAGTCCACTTGATGGTGTTGGCATTGGTAGATTCGGACTGGTCTCTAAAGCTGGCCTCGCGCTCACGCATCAAGTGCTGCTCCTGCTTAATGTGCTCCATCTTGGCGTTAATGTCTCTGACACGCTCAGCCAAAGTGGTGAGTTTCTTGGAGTTAGACGAATCAATGTTGGCACTAGTTCCACGAGCAATGTCCAGAATAACCTTGACCTTCGAGGGGTGGAACCAGCCACCAGACATGGCGCGGTAGCAGATCTTGTGCTCACCACTGTCAAAGGCGGTGAAGGTCGCGTCGCCGACAGACTCAAGCTTTTGGTTGTAAACACGATGGTTGTTGTCAAAAACCTCCTCAATGGTAACCTGCAAGTAAAGGTTGGATGGTCTGGTGTACTGCTGAGTGTTGGGGTCGTATTCCATAGCATGGTGCTTAGTAGCTAGCACAGTGTCTTCGTGAAGATCCTGGTAAAAGCACTGTTCCTGGGGCTTGTCGCCGCCGAGGTAGAAGTGAAAGGCAGAGACCTGCTGAATGCAGATGGCCAGCACAAGACTCAGAACAGACAATATGCAATGCATTTTTGGTGAGTGAGAACTCTTATATGGAGTAAGGTTGAAGATAGTCAAAGAATGTAGAAAGGAGAGAAGGGATCAAGAAGAAAAGTTGATTTGAACTTTTTTTGGATACAGAAAACATACTCGAGTTTCGCGCAGGCACACGATTTATTTCAGGGTTAGGGCAAACTCCATATTATTTTCAAAAGTGCTGACTTGTTCTTTTCGCAAAGTCAATTCCACACGGGACCCCATCGTCATCAGCATTTGCGCAGGAGGTGGCCGGTCTCAACTCTGAACGATACGTCAGAGGACCCTTATTTACAAACGTAACTGGGCAGGTATTTACATTTCGATGGCTTTGTTCGAAAAAAGATGATCTGGTCTACGAGTTACATTTTTTTAAAAAGAAAAAAAATAAAATTTAATAATTTCATTGAATAATTGCCATATATACAGTAAAACTAAATACAAAATAAATCTATAAGTTAATGACGGGGACAATTCTGACCTCAACACCTGAACTTATCGCAGTTTCCTGTTAAATTCATTAACAGCGACCCCAAGCTCATTATACATCTTCTTTCTATCGGAAGCGTTACGGAGGGGAACAAACGGTCCTTGAACACCACCCCTTAGGGTAAGTGCCAAACCAGTGCGCTCCATAGTAATTGCCTGTAGCTCTTCAAACCGAACTTCCCACTCTGTTGTCATCGATGAGGTGTTCAGCAAGATGATCCGGCTGTAGGTGATAATAACAACCCGTTCCTTACTTTCATTGACGCTTCGGCTGTCGCATGCCAGGGGGATATGCGAGATGTACTGGTCATTGTAGTACTGACCTCGGTTGGCTGTTTTCAGCCATATCTGAGCTTCTGCCTCATCATGGTTATATGGTCGGATGATACCATCACGGGCAATGAATCGGGGAGGACGAATCCGGCTAATAGATTTAGTATCAAGAAGAGTCGTTGTGTTTTTTACACCTTCACTGACACTACTCGCCATGTCAAGCAAACCAATTGCAGTTTTAGTAGGTAGACCAATCAAACCCTTACCAAGGCCCTTAAAAAAGCCCATGGCGCCTTCTTCAGATGCACCCTGTACGGGTGCCAGAGCAAGTCCAGAGACACCACTTGTAATGCCCTCTACAAAGGAGTTGGCTCCAGAAGCTATACCAGTCAAAGCATGACTTGGCCGATTTCGTGCGCGGTTAATATTTCGACGAGATTGGTATGCTTGATCCATTGTTGCAGCCGATAATCCCTTTGAAATGCTGCCTGTGACTTTGGATACACTGTCACTTATGCCAAATATCGACTTTTTCATAAAGCTCAAACCACCTTTAGCGATACCAATTCCGAGATCATGAGGGCTCTCATTAACAATGTATCCCTGATAAGGTTCGTAGAACAAATCCATAAAACCAGAACTCATGTTATTGAATAAGCCGACGGGGTTTCCCAAGAAGTCAGCAGAACCGAGAAGCTTGTGCATTTGGTAAAAGAAGTTCTGACTGTAGTGAGTTTGAATGGATTGGTAAAGCATCGGCAAAGGAATATAAACATTTTCGATCAACAAAGCATTCAAACGAATGGGCGCATCATTGATATTACCTAAAGCCATAGTCAAGACATCGAAAAAGAACATCAATGTGTTCTGAGAAGAGCCATTGTCTTCATCTTCAGTAGACCGTTCAGTTGTCCTGACAAATGAGAGATCCATTTGGGCTGGCTGAATATGCAGCACCTCAAAGTACATGTCCAAACCAGACGTTTCATTTATTGGCTCAGGGATAACCAATTTTTCATCACACAAAACATCTTTCTGCTGACTTACGCTTTGAGTACTGTCAATAAAATCAATAAAAGCAAAAACAAAGTCCTCGTCAAGCTGGACAGAAATTTGTTGTAATAGAACTGTGGCATGCTTTAGGAAGAGTACACCATAACTGTCATCGCGGACTTTGGTGACAGAGCCTGAAAATGTGGGATGAGACTCAAGCTCTACTGAGTCCTGAGCAATGATACTGGGGTAAAGTAGAATAGGAAATACGCTATTGGGCAGTTGGTTGTCAATCTGAATCCATTTCAGCTTCATGGTAAAAGTCTCGTAGATTTCAGAGACTCTGTACTGAAGTGCAGCACCCCTAAATGTAGTGTAACAGAGCTCCTGCATGTGCTTGTTGATTAGTGAAATGCCCATACCTTCCAGGTTGACACGAACAATCATAGAAACATTTCCCTCATCAAACTTTTTGTTCTTCTTCGAAGTGTTAGAAGCAGTATCGGAAGTTCTGAATTCCCTGGTGGCTGCAAACTGGTAAACACTCAATGGACCTTCAATCTCCGTAATCATCAATATCTGTGTAGGTCCGTCGGCAACTACACTAATATCCAAAACTTCTTCGCCGTCTTCGCCAAGCTTCATAGGCTCTAAAGTTCCAATCTCAGAAAATTGAATCCTGCGATCTTGGTCCCCAATCTTAAGGACGAGCTCTCTGACAATTCCAGCCGGAAAATCCCAAGCGTAGGGTACCGAGGTTTTAGCTGGGATTGTGTACTCAATTGGCTTAAAGTCAGTCTTGATACTCGTATCAATGTAACCAGCAGCATCAACATATGGATTGCTTTGGAAAACAGTTAACGAATGATTGGTATAATTTTGAATCACGTAAGGCCAATTTTTACTTGAGTCATCAATGTGCAAAAAAAGTGTGGCATCCTCAAGAAGGATATTGATACGCAAAAGTGAATCCACTGAATCAGTGCTGTTGAACATCCTTAAGTGGTTGCGACCAACATTTTCAATAGCAAAAGGAGAAGACCAATGCTTCTTATCAAACGATGCAAGAAGTTGACGCTTGCTTGACTCGTACAAAAATTCCAATGAGTGCAAAGCACCAGCAGAAACAACCAAAACATCATTGGAGCCAGGATCATTAATGTAAATATCTCTGTCCAGCTCGTTGTGAATAATAAAACGGGGAGTGAGTGTAATAACCTTAGTCATATGGTATTTTCCAACACCTTTCTCAACATGCAAGCCAAGACAAAGTGATTTCTGGCCCAGTTCAGAGTGAATAACAACCTCTGAGTCTTTACCCAGTGTATCAAAACTGAGAGGGCCGCTCCAAGCAGAATTGCCAACTTTTATGTTCGCTCTATTACTTCTCGAATCACGCTCAAATGACCACATTTTGGGAGCCCCGAAACCCATTGCACTATGATCGTCACTATATTGGACTTTTGAAGTAGCCGTTGAAAACCTGGATTGGATATGGAGATCCAGCCCAGTTTTGTTCAAAATCAAATATGGTGTATAAATCTGAATCCTGCAGAAATTTCCCTTGACTGTGTCGTCCTCAAGATAGTGGATATTAAGCTTAAGCTTTTGGCCATCCCTTGGAGATCTTAATAGCATCTGATACTCGCGCGAAAAATCGCTAGCGCTAAGTGGGGCATTTATGACTGCAAAATCCGACCGGTCGTAGCCAGACTCTGACTCAGGATGCACACTGAGCAGCAAAAGTCGTGACGGTTCCACAACATGAACAGCGCTTGTTGCTCCTTTCTTAAGGGTATTTTTCCAGTCTTTACCAGTGCTCTTATCATAGATACGATATGTCATATTAAACGGCAAGAGGTTAGTAACCTCTATGGGAGGGGTGAGCACAACACGGAGACTACCAGGATACGTATTACCAGAAGCAGCAGCGGGCGTAAGCTTTTTGTTAGTAATTGTGAACTGGATGAAAAACTTGATGTCTGAATTGGCAGATGCAGTACACGAGTATGCCTTTGGGCGAGAAAGTAAATTCTGCCAATGAACAGGATTATCACTCCAGCCAAAGCCATAGTTACCGTCAGGACGAAAGTTAACAGCTTCACGAGAATGATGGTTGATCGGCACGGATTGCGAATGGCCAGGCTTGATTGTCCAATGGCGCGAACCATTAGCAGAGGAATCCAAGCACATTTCAATTGGGACCTGAGTCTCATTTTCAAAGGTCAAAGGAGACCGTAAAATAACTCGTTTAACAGTATCTGTTAGAACAACTTCGCATACGAGCTGCCCGTTTGGACCATCTCTGCTATGTTTGAGATCATATAGTGTCTCGCCAATGCTGGCTACAGAAACGTTTGACAGTATATCAAAAGGAATACCGTTAAGCTTGATATTAAGTTCAACCTTTTGCAAATCAACACTCAAGTTCTCACGCATAGTGTGCCAATCATCAAAGTTCCAAGGGATCTCCTCGCCATCTCTGACAACTGTCTTGTGCTTGGTAGAGTCGGTAGTACTGTCCTGAGTAGCCCAAATCTCAATATCAAACCCAGTCTGGTTTTCAATTCTGTACAGAGTTGCTTTATCACGAGTCTTACTCAAGAAATCAATATCCTCGGAAAAGTAATTAAGAGCCTTGTTCAGTGTGGAAATAGTAAGAGCAGTTACTGTGGCCTCAGCTTTCTTGTCTGATTTGACATCAATAGCAATCTGGTCTGGTTTAGGTTTGGAAGCTTCAAAGGTTACATTCCAGGGTTCAAGAAGTGGTTCCCAAGCCGATTTCTCATGGTTGTAAATATTCCAAAATGTATCCACGGTTGCAGCAGCAAAAAACTTACTAGACATTCCTGACCAGTTGTTGGCAGTGACAGTAAATGGACGAACACAGCCGTCTAGCATAGGGAGTTCATGAACAGTGCCAATAATCACCAATCTAAGCCCCTCGAATTCAACACGTAAACGCTGTTCCACAAATTTCATGACTGGAGCTACGGGTGTTGACTGTATCAGAGAAGGTCGTCTTCCAGAAAAGTTAATACTCGAGCGACGGCGAGAAAGTGTTGTAGGGGCATTTCCGCTACCAGTATCAAGCTTCTTGATTTTGCTATTATCAGAATGTTCCTTTTTAACTGACGCAAGAGTTGAGTTAGGTTCAGTTCCAGGTGATGCCATTTCAGATGCCCTCTTAAAAATGTCAAGAGCGAGAAGTACATCGCGAAGAGAAAGTCTAAGTACAAGCGCTTCACAAGAAACATCAACCTTTGAAATAATACCGGGAGACATATCAAGTACGGAGCAAACTGAAAAGTCATCAATGATTCGCAGTCTGTTGTCATAAAAGCGGTTCATTCTGCATAGAAACATGCCAACATCATTAATATTGGTCTTAATAACATCGTCTTTCTGACTTAGCGAGATCAAGTCTACCTTAAACACAATTGCCTCGGTATCGGCAAGCTTTGGATCTGAGAGGAGAATCACTGAAGAGTCTGTGATCTTCACATTGTACTCAATCTCAAGTTTACTCTCAGCAGATGGAGTTTCAGAAGCCAAAGGCATTGCAGAAGTCTCTGAGGAAAACTCAGGTGTAAACCCAGACTCTTCCTCCTCGACAATAGTTTCCAAGCCAAGCTTATCTCCTATAGGTTTAGAGCTGGGGAATGCAGAATCAGAAAAAAGCTTGAGTGCAGCCAAGTAATCAATTGCAAGAATAATACGAGGGTTGGTCACTGTCAAATCTGCTTTAAGTAACTTGTTGCCGTTTGAACCCTCTTTAAGTGATGCAGCTGCAATGAACTGGTTGCTTACAGATTTAGATGCAGCCGGAATGATCTCGGTAAAACGGTTATCCTTGTCATGCCTGGTATCCTCGACGGTGAACGATTTAATAGCAACATCAGTATTTATATCGCCATTACCCTTGATTTGAAGCGAAAACTTGGTTTTGTTGAGAGAAAACTTAGAAAGAGCAAATTTATCTAACTCTTCACCATCAGACTTCACAGATTTGGTTTTATCAAAAAGTGACACCGAAATTCTGCGCACATCAAACTCGAGACTCAACTTGTTCGAGTCCTTATCAAGTCGCTCGTCTGAAAGCGAGTTATTGCCAACCAAACCTAAGGACTCCAGGTTGCCCTTGATTCCAAGTTCTTGGCCAAGTTCGTTTATTTCAGCCTCTTGTAACCCAGAATCTCCTGAAACAATACTAGAAAGCGCTGAAGAAGCTTCTAACAAAAATTCAAGTTGTAGTTCGGTAAGCTTGATGTTCGCGTCAGATAAGAAACCTTTCACAGATGTGACTGAAGTATCGGTATTATAGACGGCATTAAAAGCCAAATCAACATTTCCTAGGACGTCAAGTGGAACGTCACCAATTTCAGATGATAACTTAATCGATCGAATACCAGCAACAATATTATTTTCAGTACTGTTGGTAAATTCATTTCTAGCAAATATATCACCGAGATGTGCGATGAGAAGATCACAGTTAGTTGGGCCAGTTAATCGAGGAAGAACAACAATAGGCGAAGAGATAAGCACATCAAACTGAATATTATTAGCACTGTCAATCTGTTTAGCCTGAGTCATGGCAGCATCACGAGCAGCGTCATAAAACTTCTTCATTTGGGAAAATCTGGAGAGGAAGGTAGAGAGACGAGCAAGAGGCTCCTGAACGAGATTGACACGAATTGAACCAGCGCGAAAGAAAACCATAGAGCTATAGTCCATTGGCTCGGAGGTATGATTAAATGTTTTGTAACGAAGCTCCGCAAGATCATTGTCCTCCAGGCTAACAAGGGTTCTAAGTAGTGAATTACGAGAAACCCCCTCATTCATGTCATCATGAAGGGACAACTGGCCAATTCTAGCATGCACACTAATATCTTCGGAAATCAACTCAACATCTGCCTGGGCCTGGTCAAGTTGAAAAGTAGCCACCTTGATGCCATCGTCATTCAAAACAAAAATAATTGAACGGAGCTGAATTTTCAAGTCAAGCTTACCGGCAGCAGATGAGGACGAGGCAACTGTAGTAGAATTAAAATCAGGAATATCTTTCATAATTTCCTGGTCAATAGGATCCGGGGTCGCAGTTTGATTCACATCAGGAGAAGAATTGAACGTTGACCGCGCAAAATCCATCAGTGATAAAATAGTCTTTGGAGTGACTACAAACTTGACGGTAAGTAGATCCAGATCAATACGTTGGTCGCCACTCAAATTGTCACGGTTATATGCAAGCGTCAACAGTTTGTTGTCAGCCTTGTCTTTAACATCCGAAGAAGAAACAACTTTGGTAAGCTCGCCAGGCGGCAGCTTTTGAATGTGATCCTCGATGACAATATCAAGCAGTGAAGCGTGAGCAATGATATTATCATCCTGGACTTTGAGATCAATCTTGAAGGAATGGAGACTCAAATCAATTAACAAATCTTGCTCTAGAGTTGACTCAGAAGTGCAGCGATTAAGCGAGAGTGAAACCTTGTCAACACCAAAATCAAAATCAAGCAGTTGGCGATCATTGGCAGCTTGCTTCTGAGAGACAACTGTAGAAGTATCATCATCGCTTTCATCGGGTAGCATGAGTGCTGGGGCTTCAGTTGAGATTCCAGGAAATTCATCAATAGTTTCTTCGTCATCTATATCAACTCCAGAATCAAAGTGGGGAATACTAGATTCAATAATGAGCATCAAGATCCGGTATTTTTCATCAGAAATGGATGCTTGCAGGAGCGGAAGATTTCCTGATGTCTTAAATCGAGTAATATTATGTGCCTCGGGGAGAATTGAGACTTCCACCAAAAAATTCACATTAACCTTGTCGATTACAACGGTATTGCTGTTTTCAAACCCGGTATTGATATCCTTCATAGTATTGCGTAAACTTGATCCGATCATAAACTGGGTGCTATGCAGCTTGACATTGTAGCGATCATACATTAGGGACTCAAGCGTCTTCCAGTCCTCCTCATTGTACTGCTCTGATTGTTTCTTCTGAACCTTTTCAACAATTTCCTTGCTCGCTAGGTGACTCTCAACGCTAATATGGCCTGCATCAAATATAGCACAAGAAGAATCTACATCAGTAATATCAGATGGAATCACAATAAGAGGAGCTTGGATATCCAACTTGAGGTTGAGAGTCTTGTGTTTTTGTAAAGCATACTCAAGACCCATGCGCGTCAAATCGCGGAATTCCTCGACTGTAGCGCCGGCCGCATTCAGTAACGCCCCAACAGTCTGTAAGTGTGACTTTGGAGGTTTGAAGAATCGCACCACATTTTCAACAATTAGCTTGTTGTAAAAAACAGTGATACCCTGCATCTTTAAAAAGAGATTAGAGTCGGCAGTACCTTCAAGAGGATTGTGTTCATAAGTGAGCCCAAAAAAGGTGGGCTCTAAGCCAATAGACTGGCTTTGACAATCGTCGTGAGTGATTTGAGGAAGGACGTCTTTGCTAAGTGACTTAACTGTGACAACCTGCTTGAACAGTGTGTCTGGTGAGCCATCATCAACGCGGAGCTCTTGCAGTGATAGATTAGCGAGAAAAGAGTTACCGCCACCACGGAGATCAAATTCAAGTTTAAACCCATTGAATAGCACGTTCATAATGTCATGAGATCGATTACCGTGTGGATCATTTCTGAGGGTAAAACTACCAGTCTTTAGCATAGTTGAAACCTTCAATACTATAGAATCACTTTTGTAATCAAGGGCTTCTGTCGCTTGATTCTCGTCCCATTCAATCGCGTCGTAAAACTCGTTCTCTTGCTCCTCAGTAACAACTTCACCAGCAATTTCTTTTGTTGCAGTTGATGAACCCCAAATCCAAGATGACCAAGATTGTGGCTCAGGTGCCGGTTGGTTTTTCTTTTCTCTTTTAAGCTCAGACTTTGCCAGCGATCTGAAAAACTTAAGATCGCTAAAAGGGTATTTCTTTTCAATCAGATCAAACTCTTCGTTTTCGGCATCAGTGATGGTACCTGGTACGTCAGTTTCTCTCTTTTTATAAAGTTCAATGTAGCGGAGCTTATCTTGGCGACGCTCAAGAATATAATTCCATGTCCATTGTTTGCGATTGTCCCGGACTTGTTTTAGAATAACATCACCAGCGTACTTAAACCATGCCTTAGGGTCCTTCTCCACCGGTACTTTTGGCCGTAAACGCACGTACTCCATAATTTGTTGATACTTGCGAAATTCCTCTGCAACCAAAATAATATCTCTGTACTGCTCATTGTCAAACACAAACCCCAGATCTTCAAAGACCAGTTGCGCATTTGTGGCAGGTTCAGACGGGTCCTTATTCAGAGTAATATGCCCGACTCCTGAGACGGGGCGAAGGATATACTGAAACTCTTTAATGGTTGTTGAAGTGGCTTTAGCCATAAAGTCTAACAGATCATCTGACTCACGAGCCGACTCAGAGTTTGTATTCCAGTACATAGAAAGTGATTTCAGTGTTGTCAGTTTCCGCGTAACTCCAGTAGACTCCTCAATGAAGCATGGATTCCAGTCACTATCAGTTGAAAGAGCTGAAAGCTCCTCAAGTGATAAACCAATCGAGAGTGGAATTCCTGTTGATCTGTCTTCGAATCGCACATGGATATTTCTAATTGTAATCTGCAGGTTATCAACAATTTTATTAACGAGACTTTCTGTGAAGCTCTGTTGCTTGCGAGCTTCTTCTGGTGACAGGTTGCTATCAGCCTGAAATTTGGAAGTCATTTCGTACTTTGCTAGTTTATTGAGTTTGAGAATATGCGCGCGACGATCTTCGTCATCAGGGTCAATGTCGTTGAAGGTGTTAAATTTAGACGCCGCCACTAGAAACACATCCTCTATTAAGACCTTGACCGGTTTGTTTTTGAGATTTGACCAGGGAATTTGTAACACCAATTGCCCAAGGTGGCCATCGATAATATCTAGTGGTAGTTTTAGCTGATCTAGCGCCTGTCAAGAAGGATTACCCGAGTTAGCAAACTGCACCCCAGAAAGAAAAAAGTTCATAAAAAAAGCTCAATCAAATACCTCTCTCTTTAATGTTAAATTTGTGAGTTTCACATCGCCACCCCATATTCCAATGTTCAATTGGTTGGGATCAAAATTTTGGACCTAGGTTGGAAAGACTGTTAGAAACATTACCTCACGTTGAGCTCAATTCAACATACATAGTTGCCCTGGAAGAGTTTGTTAGTAAACTTTGTTAAATGATCTGTTGATTCAATTCAAGCATACCAAGAATCTATTAAGCAATGATGCTACCAAAGATTCAAGCATAGTAAATTTGGGTTGTAATTGTGTAAAGAAATTAAAGAACAAAAAAGAAGAGGTAGAAGAGTTATCATCAAGAGAGGAACTCTTCGACTAGATCCCAGATATTTTAGTTTTGGGAGTTGGACCCATGGTAGTTGGATGGAATTACCCTTGCCCATACATCATAGTAAGCATTTTCTGTCGCGATTTTTTAGAAGCAAGGCCATCTGCCTCAGGTTATAATCCTCTCTTTGCGCGGATAATAAAAGAAGCATTTTTTTCCAAGGATCCTGTAATCATTTTTCAAAGCAATCGTTGACAATAGCAATTACTCAATGGCTGTTTGTATAACATTTACGCCAACTGATTGATTTTCATATAGACTAGAGAAAATTAAATGATTAAATGAGATTGTGAGCTTTATAATTTAAATTCGCTATACGAAGAAACTTGGGCTTCGTAGCAACACCAATTGTTTGGTGTTTCAGCCTGCAGGAGAAAGTTTTAGACCAAATCAATCATTTAGCAGTCAAATAGTAATAGAAGAATATCAAAAGAATGTATATGTAAAAGATCTTTAGTGTTAATGCTTGTATCAACGGCAACATAACGCGTTCACCTGCGTATCAGGAGTTTGGACGTACAACGGTTCCAACTAAATAGTTCCATCTTAGAAAGAATCTAAATACCCATACCAGAAATTGACCTGTAGCAACTTTCCCAGAAGATATGATTGAAATAATGCTGTTTGTTAACATTTTCGTTCAAATAGTATCTATTTCAATCTCTGCTTATCTTAGAGGGAGCAATTTGATCTAGCAATCCCTAACAGCAAACTTCTTCTACAAAAATGAGCTTTTTTACCAGTGGTCTCAAGTGATAATTAATCAATGAACAAATCCAGATTATTGATGAATTTTAGCAGAATAGACGTTAAAAGTGCACAACTCAGTAATTTTAGATTTTGAAAAAAAAAAGGGTATTGAACCAGCCTTTCAAGTGAATAATCTTGTGGTATTCAACAAGTTTTATACAGTTTCATTCCATTATAATTTTTCAAACTGTAATTTGTTTCTCGGACAAATAATATGGGATTTCTTTTGTACGCTAATTGTTGATGTATCTTATTATTAGATCGTTGATATCCTGCTTATGCAAGTAATTTAAAACAAGCCTCTTTAGGATTGTAGAAAAAGAACTTATGATGATTCAATTGTTTTCTTCTAGTCTGACAAAACCTGCAAGCAAATATCAAAAAAAAGATTTTTGGCATGAAATAGACATCTCAATCCATTGCAAGTTCATACTTCGGTAGACTTAAAAAACGTTTGTAATTCATCAGTTATCTAGTGAATAAATCTCTCTTTAACAGTTTATTTGTTTATTGAATAAAAATTCCTCATAGTGTGATAGTTAGCATACTGTTTGAATTGGACTTGTTCCTGTTATTAAAATTTTTAATTGACATTTGAGATTTTATTAATAGCTATAAAAAACAAAACAATTTTATTAAATGAAAAACATAGATTAATATCCATAAAATGGGTAGAATAGAAAGGAAATAATATCAAAAAAGACACAATACAAACACGATATTAATATCCTAAGTCCACTTGCCCAAAAAGCTCATCAAAATCATACCAGCAACTAAAGAAGTCATAGCACAGAGTGTTTTAAATAGACCGGCACGTGCCAAAGGTCCAAAGACCCAGTCCATTGCCAGCATATCAACGATACCGGTCCACAGCAAGATACCAGCAGACAGACTATCAATAGTACCAATGGCAATAATTGTGCTTTTGTTGTTACCATTGAAAACTGACAAGACGCCAATGCCGATACCCATCCCAATAGGTGTAGTCACAGCGTAGCAGCCGCACATTATGAGCTTTTCCCAGAAAGATGCATTGTTGCCTAGGCCGGAGATACGCGATCCGAGCGCGATACCCTCAAACATTTGGTGAAAAAGAATGACGATAAATAAAACAATTAAGCCGCTGTCGCCAGAGACCGATAGTGTGAGACCAATAAGAATCGAATGGAAAATTATACCGGCTTCAATAAGAAAGACACTGAGCTTATCATGGGGGTTTAAAAGAGGGCCATGAGTGTGGCCTGCATGAGGGTCGATCTCAGCTGCAGAATTTACAACAGCCTTGTCCGAATTTTGCTGGTCTGATTCACAGTCATGTGTGTGAACAAGAGATCTCTGTCGATTTGAAACAAGTCTAGAAAATGTATACTCGAATAGAAACGCCAAAAAAAGACCCGCCATTGCAATTGCAGTGGCAGTACTCTCATAGCTAAGCTTGCCCAAACACTTATTTTCAAAGAAGAGCTGTGAATGTGTGAGTAAATGAACCAGGGCAGTAGAGAGGATAACTCCGGTACCAAATTGCTTGAAAATAGTGAAAATGATGCCGTCAAGCTCAACGTTGGCAAAGCGGTTAAGGAAAAGAGGAAGAGAAACGGCAAAAGCAGTGGCAGCGAGAATAGCAAAGAGGAGACCAACACGGAGATTAACGTTTCTATCGCGAGACACAAATTCACAAGTTTGCTCAACAGTCACACCGTTGGCGTCAACGCAATGTTCAACGCCAGCATGATAATGACATGAGATACCGCTTTCAGAGCTCTCTGAAGAGCTAGAGCTATGACTGTCGCCATCCTCATCTTGGTCGCCGCCTGCCGTATCCTCTGATAAGAACTGCACTTCTTCCTCGCCGTTCATACAAAACATATTGGATCCATGATTATGACAGCCGGTGTATTCAGCAGGTGCTGATTGTGTATTTGTTGGGGCTGGAGTCACGATACCTTCAACACCGTTGCCGTTAATACAAAATTGGGTTGCGCCGTGAAAATGACATGCGGTAATTGCCGTGGTCTGACCAGTATTTGCAGAGGTTGTTGTTGTCGCTGCGACGGTTGCCGTTTGATCTTCGTGGTCGTGGTCTTCGGTTTGCACTTGAAACTGTACTTCGTCACTCTGGTCCATGCAAAAAGTATTGGTTCCATGAGCATGACAGCCTGTGTATGAAGAGGGAAGAGGGGTGATAGTGGGAGCAGGAGAGATGACACCCTCGTTGCCGTCTGAATCTATACACATGAAGACACCATCATGATTATGGCAGCCAGTGACTTGAGGAGAAACTGTAGATGTCACTGACTGAGCAGCCACAATAGTAGCCCAAGAAAGTAAAAATGCAACTGGAGTTTTCATGATAATCGATGGGCTTTGTAAATTAAGATGTTTTTTAAACTACAAAATAATGTATAAATAAATAAACAAAAAAAGAGAGAGAAATAAAGCAACCTTGGATTTATATATAAAAACAATAAAAAATTTTCAAAGGTTGTGAAATGAAGCAATGGTAATCTAGCCAAGACGACTATCAAGGTTGTTTTGCAGATGCGTGGTAGTTGTTGTCGTAGTCATTTTTTTCAGGGCTACCAAAAATGACAGTTCTTTCCGTGCCGTTCAAAGTAACTGTTTTTGCAGAGATTAATAGATTAATTAACCTACATGTTTAAAGAGACTAATTTAGCAGCGGGTTTAACCTGCAAAATAAAGCACCCTATTATCCTTTGTGATGACCTCTGTGGTTGTTTTTTTTCAATGGTTCTGCTTAAATGATAAACGCTTCTACTACTGCTATTATTATTATTATTATTCCCATTATTTCCCAAACTAGTCTCCGTGTTCAAATTTGTTTAAATTTTCTTTGGAGTTAGCACGGCTGAGAGAACCAACAAGGGACTTGAATTTGGGGACCTTTTGGGGTCTTTTTAAACTGTTAAATAAAAATAAAAATTTAAAAAAAAGATTTTGGCTTTTTTTCGCACTTTAATTTCGTAGCATATTTTGAGTCCTGATGAAAGAGAGCCTGGTAATAAGATTGATATTGATAAAATAGATTAAGATTGTAATGGAGATCATCAGAATTATGTAGATCTTTGTGTAGCGACTCGCTTAGTTTTATGACCACGGGTTGAGAAAAAAAAACGCCGAACATTGTTTCTATTGGATTTGATATGATTAGGGCGATGGCTGTAAGTAATATGCTTTGAATCGCCACTTACTCTAATTCGCCATGAGCTAAAATGTTAGTAATAAAACAAATTATGGCTTTCAGCTACATATTCGCTTTCTAAACATGTTTAACGCCCAAAATGCCGTTACTGTAACTTCCAGTTTATCTCGTACTGAAAAAGACATTGTATACTACAATTCAGGGACTATTGAAAAGTTCTGAAAACCATTCGAAAAGTTGGTTCAAGTTTGAGGGTATATCCTTCTCTCTGGTGATCTTCAAGGTACACGTTTTATTTTTTTTTTTTTTTTTTTTTTTTTTTTAAATCAAAGAAGCCACCTTTTGAATCCCCTCTTAATCTTTTTTTTTTTAAATTAAAAACGTATTTTTTGATTTGGAAAAAATCAAAAAAAAAACC
>Ga0160505_100548_pt1 | contig 21094 bp, 16 predicted proteins | sample DIDeMG_FD_108225 | JGI IMG/M metagenome (GOLD analysis project Ga0160505, IMG submission 108225) | Enriched chicken feces microbial communities from UW Madison campus, WI, USA - DID2874_E49_Stillage MG | ecosystem: Host-associated > Birds > Digestive system > Large intestine > Fecal ... | reverse complement strand
TTTTGTTTTTTCTTTATTTTTTTTTTTTTTTTTTTTTTATATTCTTTTTGGCTCTTTATACCTTTTAATCTACGGTATTTCAATTAATCTTTATGGCAACAAATGAAATCAGATACCGTTCAAAAGTGTTTAATCTTCAACCACTTGCCATCGTGAAAGTCAAGATTTTTAAACTTTGTCCGTATACCTACGTCAGAGTCGTTTCGGTTTGCCATTCTTCAAGTTCTCATGAGATCACTTTTTGCACCCAGTGCGATTCACAAAACTACCCACTCATTCATGTTCTTTCTTCAATTGGCAATCCTCACGTTTGCTACAAGCACTTTATGTGAATCCTTCAATTTCACTGGTATGTACATGAAATCGAATTCTGCAATCCTTTCAAGTCCACTTCTAATACTTCAGAATCACCTCAACCAACCTACCTTCCTCATTGTATAAGAGATAAATTTCTCATCAAGTCCCAGGGAGATGTTGAGATTATTCAAAGCTGTTCAAGAATTTCTGGTTCTATCGAAATTCGAGGCTTTTCCGACGCTCTTCTTGTGCTTGACAACTTGCAAGCTTTGAATGGCTCACTCTCTATTGTTCAGTCTCCAAACTTAGTGAGAATTGAAGCTCCAAGATTGGAAACCATTTCAAATGTCTTTCATATGGAAAAGTTGACTTCCTTAGCCTTAGTTCACATGCCTGTTTTGACATCTGTTACCAATTTGGAGTGGAGAGTCCTACCTATCTTGGGTAATATCAATTTTGGAAACATCGACGGACTCCAAAGCATCATTATATCAGATACCTCCCTTACAGGTGTTTCTGGTTTCTCTTCCGCAAAATTGAAAGTTGTCGATGTCAATAACAACCGGTTCATGGAATCCCTTAGGTCTGATGTCGGCCACGTCTCTGAGAAGCTCCATATTGCTGCTAATGCTAACAATATGGTGGTAGAACTCAAGAGCTTGGTCTCGGCGCACAATATCAGCGTTCGTAATTTAGCCAGTTTAGATATATCCAGGTTGGAGGAGGTCAAAGGGTCTATCAACTTGATTGCCAATCTCTTCTCTGAAGTGAAAATGCCCAAGTTGACTACTGTGGGAGGAACCTTCAGTATCTCCAAAAATGAGAAGTTGGAAACCATTAACCTAACAAGTCTTAAGGAAGTTGGTGGAGGTTTACAAATCAACGGCAATTTGTACATTTCCAAAATTGATTTCCTTCCCAAACTATCCATTGTTGGGGGTGCTTTGGAACTCGTTGGAAACATCAAAGAGGTGACCATGAAGAGCTTGAAATTGGTCAAGGGCAGTGCCCGTGTCATAACTTCAGACCAAAACTTTAACTGTGCAACTTGGAAGCAAAAAGATGCTAGCACGGTGGTTAGAGGAGGAAAGGTTGAGTGTATGATTTTGCTGGCGAAGTCCGCAGAGAATGTTTCAGTGCCTTCAGTGAAGGCACTCTCCGGAGCCTCGAATTTTGGTGTTGGTATCCTCCAGTTGATGGTTGCGGGGGCTCTTGGGTCTATAGGCTGGTTTCACTGAGTAGCTATATTCAATACATGGAGTGAAGAATAAGTAGGACTAAGGTGGGTGCCGACAGAACCACAGAATATCGTTTTTTTCTCTTTAGGCCTCAGTGAGTGCGTTTGAACACTTAACTTTCAACGTACAACTTGTTTTCTTCGATATACTTCTTGATCTCGGGAATCACAGGTACATTGTTGGTGATCCCAGAAGCAAACGCAGCACGCACACTAGTAGAAGAGACCAGTCCAACACCATCTCTATCTTGCTCCACGCTCATTACATGGATGTTGTCGGCCCAGGCCTTCGGAATGTTATCAAGCTTACCATGGCGAAGCTGGCCGAAATAATCCATTTGTTCCTGATAGCTTTCCACATTCTCTGAGCGAGTCAAGCAGAACAAGTCAGTGGTGGTCATGAATTCCTGAAGCAGATCCAGTAAAAGATCCGGGAGGTAGTATTTTGGGTCTAAAATACGAACCAAAGTGTCAAACCCCACGGCAAATGTCACCTTAATGGAGTGGTACTCCTTGGCAAAATACGTCTTCAAATAGTTAATTAATGCCACAGATTTGTCAACAAATTTGGCATGGTTGGTCAAGCCAATGCTCACGTGGACATCAAGGTTCTTTTCGAGGTATTGGGCCATTAATAGCATCATATTAAGTCTGTGGTCATACGCAGCGGGGGTTTCCAGCACCTTGTCTGCGTTCTTCACCGAGAGCAAAAGCAAAAGAGACAGCTCATCTTTTGGCGTTTCCAAGTTGTTATATTTGAACTTCAATGCCTCTTTAGCAAGCGCATAGTGGGCCAAATGTGGAGGATTGAATGACGAGTCAAGCACGAAGATTCGACGAGTGGACTCGTTGGCTAGTGGGGACGTAGCAAGCGACGAGTAGACGATTCGAAAGTCAGATTTGGACGCTAAAAAGTCTTTTAATTGTTTGGCTAAGGCAGACATGGGAAGAGTATGGGGGAATTAATGTAGGAATTAAAAGTGGAGTTATATTAGCTATACAGTCCATGATCAAAGCTCGTCCTTAGGGACGCCCAGGATGTCGACCAATTCAACGTTGAACACTGCGGTTAGTATGCTGTTTTTATGAGGATATGAATAATGTGATAGATGCAAAAGTAGCTGTGGATGGAGTGTGGTCAATGATTGAGGATTGGAAGTGCTCGATAGTGGAGAATTGATATCTGAATCAGAGGAGGATGGCAGACGATGAAAGATCAATGGAGGGTAATGAAGTTTGTGACTCAGTAATGTTAAACATTAATGTTGGCGGATACCTCACAGCTGGATTGAAAGTAATTAATCATCGATGCAAGAATATTCATAAGACTCAATGGTGACTTCTAAGAACCCAACCAATTATACATACAAAGATCGGAGTTGGCAGGAATTGGACCAACACCACGGGAGCCGTAGCCCAAACTGGATGGAATAGTCAACTTTCTCTTCTCTCCAATACACATGTCTTTGATACCTTGCTCCCAGCCCTGGATAACACGCCCAGCACCCAATTGAAATGTGATTGGAGTGCCACGGTCGTAAGAAGAGTCGAAGGGAGTTCCATCCATGAGGAATCCCTCGTAATGGACAGAGACGGTGTCGCCAAACTTAGACTTGTGTTTACAGGTAACTTCCTTAGTAACATCTACAGTTAGTAATGGCAGGTAAAAGGTCACGAAAATGACACATACCAATTTGCACCTTGGCGGCAAAGACAGCCAGGGCAAGAACAAGGAGGAGAGTGGCGGACTTGACGAGTTGGGAGAACATAGAGTAGTTGCAAGATGAAGTTGACGTTGAGTGTGTGCAGAACACTACGTGGTAACATAGAAGATGGAGATAGATATGGAACTTTGAAGCTAGAATCGGGATTGAAGAAACTTTTCAGAATTTGGCGGAAAATTATACGATGGCTTTACGCCTTTTTATTATTTTGAAGAAACTTTATTAATTGTCGTTGTTAATATGTTGGTTTCTTTTTTTGATGAATTCTAGTTGGTAGGTCAAAACTTTAATACAGTGAAAAAGTAAGAGAGGACAATTGATTTACATTTGAGCTGAAAATTTCAACACAGCACACTCAATCGTTGAATTTCAAGAAGAATGGCTTTCAATTGAACCTAATACATGAATAAATCTTTCGCTTTTCTCATTCGAGATTAATAATGAAGTCATGTCAATCTATTCTAAGTGTAATTCCTCAAGCGAGCATCATATATTTCATGACTCAACCTTGTAGTTCTTTTCATATATCCCACTACGTTCATATCAATTAGGAGGTGTCAATAAACAGTCTATACTTCCACCATGATTTGTTCCCATTGTGATCCAACTGTCAAGTTCTGATAGTACCAATCATGGCAAAATAACTACAACTTCACTCACTTAGATGATGCTACACATTATGATTACTCTGAAATGATAAGAAGTCTATTCATTCTGAAAAGTCCTTACCTAAAGGAAAATTTTTACCCCTGATTCTTCCAGCTTTGAGTAAGTCATGCAAGTCAAAGGAGATAAGAGTCTTCTAAGTATGGGTGAGAAGTTCCATCAAATTCTGTTTCAGTTAACACCTTGCTTGACAAAAATTTAGATTACAGTTTTACTTGTTGGATTTCAGCTAGATTTATTCATGGATTATTTCCATTCATTGACTGCTCCACATTCACGGTCATGAACTTCTTGCTTTCAAATTCGTTAAAGAAGTCACAATGTACCATTATCCTTTCATCTAATCAAGCATGCTACATTGATTTTCAAGTACTTATGTTATCTTAGAATCGCTCCTTTCTTCAGTCATAAATATATGCTGTCATTCTTTCTATGGTTATTGGCACGGAAGTCGCATAAAACTAAGCCTTTGACAGCTCCTTGAACTCTATCTACTTTGAACTTATTTCAACACGAAATGAGTAAAAATCACGAGTTAGAGAGCTTCGTGCCTCCTCCAGACTATGAATATTCCACGGTACCCTTACAGTTGGAACAGGTGGAAGGCCCTTCTCAGAAGCAGAAGGTTTTAGTGAAGTATTTGGTTACAACGAAGAATAGGGTCAAAGAATTCGAGAGTGAGTTCTGGATGGATCCATCTACCACTCTTGAAGCAGCATGTGCCATTGCCAACAAGAATTTTGTACGCGATTTGAATTTGTCGGATAAGAACTCGGCTCGCAGGCTTGTTCGTAGTTTAGGAAAGTGGTTGGATCTTGAATCCACTCAAGGCGCATGTGGCGTTGTGTTTATAAAGCCTCTGATATTGGCTGGTGACCTTCAGCAGACCATTGGAAGCACTATTCAAGACGATAACTATTTGTATTTGTCGAATTCTGTTGACTGTTTCCACGTGAAAGAGAGATATGAAGCTATCGGGGTTGTTCTAGGTGTGATTAGTGTTGCCATTTTCATTCTCATCTTTCTTGGCATACTTTATCATTAGATATGGATGATAACTGGCTTATTGTTTGTTTTTGATTATTACTGGAGGGATGTGTTTCACTGTGAGAATTTTGAGAGTATTTTAGCATGTTTAGCGAATTAATTTTTAGCACATTTTCTTGAAAAGCAGTAGGTACAATTGCTCTTTGTTATGTCAGTAATTGGTCGTTGTTTGGGAGACTCCTTTCTTCAAAAGGTCTCAACCATTGACTATCCGCCGTCTGGAGAATGAATTTGCCAGTATGGACCTGTTTTTGCCAAGATGAGAACAAATAGTGGTGTCAATACTCCTGAAATAGAATAGGTAAAAAATGATTAACTATTTCATTATTTTTAAGTTTGTTCCTTATTCATCTTGGTTCTTGTCCCACTTTGTGCGCACACAAACTACTTACCACATCAACATACGATACAAGTCACCAAAGTCATCACATCCATCATGAGTGTCTCCCAAGAACTATACATTGAGAGTCTTCCCAAGTATTCGGAAAACTCCTTCGGAAATTGTACAGGAGACTTTAAGCTCACTGTCAAGTTTATGGTTGCAAATCCAATTACTCATGACGTTAGCTGTTCTGAGGCTGAATTCAGGTTTGATGGTGAAATGACAATTGATGAAGCATCAGAATTTTCCCTTCGAAATTTCTCAGGTACTTTAGAAGTACCTCAGTTTTATGGCAGAACTGTTTTTTACAAGGAACCAATCTTTAAGGGTTTCCTTTCATATTTCCAAGATCCGAAGATGCTTGGGACTTTAAACCAGAAGTTGAAAGAAGTCTTCGAAAACGGAGGAGTCATGTGGATTAGCAATGATCCAAGATGTTTCGAGTTAGAGATGTACAGTGAATTTAGAAAGAATCGGCTCTTGATTATGGGATTGGCGGTGTTCTTAATATTTCTTACTGTTGGTCCTGAATTGCTTGAGCTTTTCAGAACCATTTTGCTACTCAAATATGGTGACATCGTTGTAATTAGAAGTCAGAGGGTGTGATAAAATGTTGATTATGAGTATGTGTTGCATTGCTTGGGATCGACTTACTTTCGCCTTCTGTTCCCCGAAAGCATGAGAGAAAATAGAGATTAGTGTTGAGAAGGTACTTCTTACATTAAGATGCAATTATTTTGGCAAGTGGCCATCTTCTAAGCATGATCGAGGACAAAATTGTTAGCTTAGATTCTCTTGAAGATCAGTATTTAAATTTTGTTCTGGAGTAAACAACAAATTGGAACCGATTAATACACAACTTAATGCCCTTTTCTAACGCTATCTTCCCTATACTTTGTTTAACACCTTATCAATGACCTCTCCCGCTGCTAACAATTTTTCCTCTAAAGCACGGGGAGTTACAATCTGTATCGACGTCAATCCCTTGGAGAAAACCTCTGGATCATATTTGGAATAAATACCTTCAAGATGAGGTTCATACTCGGCTGTAGCCTCGTAAGAAGTCTCTACTTTTCCATATGGGATAACTAAAGCTGGGTAGTCCACAAGATTCCACATAGAAGTGTACGGGGCAATACCATATGTGTCATGAGGTGGAGCCGTGGAAGGAGATGGAGGAGTAATCAAGACATCAATATTGTTCTTTGTGAATATCTCCAGCCACTTCTGGCAGAAGCCCTTTCTTTCACGTAATAGCTTGACTACTTCTTTCAAATTATCAGCCACTTTCGGCACATAATGATCTATGCCACCTTGAGACAATGATTTGATGAGTGGCTCTTCGGCCCTAAGGAGGACCTCTATAAGGTCCTCGTCTCCCTCGATTTGAATTGTGAAGATACTAAGAGCCACTTTCCACCCGTCATCATAAGAGGGGAAGTCTTTAATAGTTACAATCTCGTGGCCAGCCTTCTCCAATTCGTGTGCAGCAACTCTTAAAGCAGCCTTCACTGGAGGGTGAACAGGAAGCAGTGGACACTCGTAAATGACACCAACCCTCAATTTTTCAATTGGTTCGGTCTTGATAAGAGGAGAAGGCGAACAGTTGACGTCATAAGCCCATGGCTTCTTTTCCACCACGGTGTCAAAGAAGAATTTCAAGTCCTCAAAAGTGTTGGCAAGAGGACCAGAGCTCGTTTCTATGCCCAACGAGAATGGCCCGTCCTCATAGCCACGAGTGTTGTATGGAAGTCTATTTGACGAGGGTTTGAGGCCATAGGTATAACAACATGCACTTGGGATACGGATTGAGCCTGCGATATCGGTTCCAACACCAATAATTGAGCCCCTTTGTCTAACAAGGGCACCCTCACCACCAGATGAACCTCCAGCGGTGAGAGACACATCATTGGGGTTGAGTGTTCTTCCAAAAATATTATTCTCCGAATCTGCCGTCATCATAGTCTGTGGAATATTGGTTTTGATATATAACACTGCACCAAGATCGAGTAGCAAGTTCACCATCGACGCTTGTGGAAACTTATTGGCATTCCCAATGAATTCGGTGATTCCGAGAGTAGTATCTATGTCATTGATGTTGAAACTATCCTTGACAGAGATTGGAAGCCCATGGAAGGGTCCAATGAGTTTTCCATGTTTAGCATAGTATTCGTCGAGATACTTGGCTCTTTCTAAGCCAATATCGAAGAAGATCTCGGTGCCACAATTCGTCAATTGCGTGGCCACAGCTGCACGATGCATGAATGCAGACGCCACGTCCACGGCAGACAATTCGCCTGTGGCCAATTTTCTCAGAAGTTCAAGAGCACTGGCAGTCTGGGTGATTTCCAACTCTTTCGCAGTAAGAAGTTTGGCTGGAGCAGCCATTACATCTTCGCGCAATTCCTTAAGATTATTAGCATGGATAAGCCATTCAGTGGGAATTCTTGCCTTCACAGCTTCACGTTTAGCTTCTGCCTTACTTTTCCAGGCCGGCTCAGAGATAATTGAGGGAGTCATGAGAACAGTGAACAATTTTTTTTTTTTTCTTTGGCACAGTTTGGTAACTGCCTCTTATATATGGGGAAGGTCGAAAGTTGAGAGTCTGATGCACGGTGTGCATGAATAATCTTGGTCGCTAAAATTATCGCCATACGTGCGCGCCTAGTTAAGAGCGATCCAGGTCCGACATGGAATTCCCAACTACCATAATCGCTATCATTAATTCATTGTCGCATCCGCCAGCGCATAAATTGGCGCATCAACTAGCGCCAATGGTGGGCGTATTAATTAGCGCGGCAATCACTTCGCCTGCGGGTTCGATATTTCCTTTCACGTTTCTCAATGTTGATTTACGTTAATCATCTAATGGATGTACATTGATGGATTCGCTGAGGGTGTCAGTCAGGCAAAACTCAAATGCACTAAGTACCAACACTTCCCCTCCACCAATTTCGGGATAATAATTGTTGGGCGGTATTAACTGCTGGAGTATAACTCTCAACTGCTTTTTTTTTTTCTTCAGCCTGTTCCAAATTCCGCTGTTTCTTATCTCTTTGTCCTGTCAGTTGTATTATCTTCGAGAATGAGAAATTGTTGGATCTCGTTCATTAAGCTGCTAAACCTACACTCACCTGAAAAAAAATCTTTCCTTGAAACGAAGATTTCTTAACCAAATGCCTACAATAGCTCCTATCATCATCTCTACTTTTCCTTCTCTACATTTGTTTCCCGTTTTCTCCTCGTCATTTGCTCCACATTCTCATCTGTCTTCTCATTGCGCGCACTATCATGCGCGATCCCGCCATTCCTGACAAAATAGTGCGGCATGAGCCTTCGTTACTTTATCAGTGTCTTAAACAATAGAAAATTCTGCGGGGAGATAACGTCTAAAATAGTTACACTAGATAAATGGTACTTATAAAAGCACGGCCTTTTCTCAAGTCAACCACACCACGCCAAGTCTCAACCTATTAGTTCTCTAAACCATCTCAACTGAAGTTTTAATAATCTCATTAATCTTTCAACTTTACTAACTTCCTTCACTATAATGAGGTGGCTCAAATACTCTGAAGATTTGGATGTTCCTGGAACCTCCATCTTGGTTGACGAAACAAAAAAACTTGTTGCCGCCGAGGAAACAGATGATCACATTGTCTACATTCCTCAACCCAGCGATAGTCCTCTGGACCCATTGAGATGGTCTCGAGCTTGGAAATTGATACACTATTCGGTGTGTCTTATTTTCGTGTTGGTTGCTGCTGCCACTGCCTCGTGGAATGGTATCTTGTATGATATCTTTGTTTATGAGTTTGGTGTCTCATACAACCAGCTCAACACTGGGTCCGGTTTATCGTATTTGTTCTTGGCTTTTGGCTGTTGGTTCACCCAAATCAGTGCCAACGTTTTTGGCAGAAGACCAACTTACTTGTTTTTCACGGTGTTGGTCATTTTAGCTTCTATTGTGTTTGCTGCTCGCAAGAACTATTCTGGCTACCTTGTGTACAACATCTTGAACGGTTTGGGTGTGGCCCCTATCGACACTTTGGTCCAAGTAACTATCGGAGATGTTTTCTTCTTGCACCAGCATGGACGATTGATGGCTCTTTACACCTTGTGCCTTGCCACCGGATCGTCTTTCGGTCCTATCATTACTGGATACATTTCGTCCCACGGTGATTGGTCATGGACAAACTACACCATCATTATCCTAATGTCTTTCATATTGATCTGCCAAATCTTATTTATTCAAGAATCTTACTTTGACAGAGAATCTAGTGAAACAGCTCTATCCATGGTTGAGCTGCACAAGTCTCCCTCGGTTGAAAAGTCTCAACTCAATGTCGAGACCCAGGAAATCAAGCCAGAGTCGCTTCCATTCTTACAAAGATTGAAATTCATGAGACCTCGATCTCCTAATGGTTCCATCTTCAAGTTAGTTATTGCCCCATTTAAAACTCTCAGATACCCAGCTGTTGCTTGGGTTGCCGTGGCTTATGGGTTGCAAATGTGCTGGCTCTCTTTGTTGAGCTTGACTGTGGCTCAGTTCTTCGCTTCTCCTCCATATTTGTTCTCTACTGCGGCCATGGGTAACACCTCGTATGCTGGTGTGATCGGCTCAATCATTGGTCCTATCTACGTCTCATTTAGCGACAAGTATTGTATCTGGAGAGCAAAGAGAAACAATGGTATCTTGGAGCCTGAATTCCGACTTGACTTTATGTGGTTACCACTCTTGATCAACACTCTTGGCTTATTATTGTATGGATTCTGCCCTTACTATCAGTGGAAGTGGATTGTTGGAGTTATTGGTATCGGTTTTATCAACTTTGGCATCTGTACCATCACTTCGTGTATGTTGACCTACGTGTTGGAATGTTATACTGACCAGGTCACCGATACAATGTCCTCGTTACTTTTCATTAGAAACATTGTGGGTGCAATATTTAACTGGGTCTTCCAGGACTGGCTAGATGCCATGGGAATCAAGAACTTTACAATTTTGATGGCTGTTTTGTGTGTTGTGATCAATGGCTTTGGCTTTATCTTTGTTATCTATGGTAAGTCTTTCAGAAAATTGACTGCTAAGTGGTATGTTGAAGCTTCACAGCATTTATAGTGGGTTATTTGTTGGTAGCGTCGATTAAAGCCTGAAGTTTTGAAGTCCAGCAAATATTAATAGAAACATTGATAACGATTTTAGATAAATATGTAGTTCAAATTTTAATTATCAAAAGAAACAATGGAGCAGTCAAGATACCCAATGTATGACATTCCAAGAATCCAAACTATTACGCCGTCTGGCTGGTCTATCACTGTCAAAGTCCTTTTCTGATCTGTTTGTCAATTTAGCGCATCTTATTGTAATCTAGCCTGCACTTGAGAAGCAGCAATACGAAAACTACTCAACGTTTAGTATGTTTCATCTATTATACAAGCTTATATAAGTACCCATGTGGAGATGGATTCAGTTCAGAATCCATTTCTCAGATAAAAAAATTTCATAACCGTGTAACCCCAATTTCAACTAATAAAACAATGGTAAAGCAATATGGTGAGAGACAGTTGTTAACTTCTCTCTCTTCGTGTCGTTACTTTTTCAGGCACCTTCAGTTGGTGAAAAGACGACCATCTTCCAAGTCATCGATAGTTGCTTCGATAACTTCATCGTCGTCATCATCTTCTACCAACTCGATGGTGGCATATTTGATCATATCCCAACGTTTCCAAAAGTCAGAAGCGTCGTTGTAATCATCAGAATCAACCAAGTCTTGCAAAAAGTACTTTGCCCTGATCAAACGATCTTTCAACTCCTGCAATTGGCAAGAAGCATCCTTTGTGGATGCCAGGGCAGGGTCTGCAGACATGGTAGTCATGGAAGAAGGATTCATCAAAGATGGCTTTCTTCCAAAAGATGGCTTGGGAACGTGCTCAAAGTCACTTTCGTAGTCAGTTAAGTCAGTGGTATTTCCAAACTCCTCGTCATCAGTAGCGACGGAACAAGGAGTGTTGTAACCATATGTCTCATCTTCAACATAAGAAGCGACGTCGCAATATCTAGCCCAAGCCTCGTCAATAGCGCCAACAAGATAGTCGAAACATCTACTTCTCGAGTTCTTGTCAGCTTCTGGCATGCATTTCTTTGTACTGGCTGTCGAGGAATTACTGTCGGAGATGTGCAAGAAACTTCCAGTGGACGAGTTGCGGTGGTGGGACATCTGGACGTTGCCGTTGTTGTTGCAAATGTACACCGAAGAAGTACATGGGGAGCTCAACAACTTGCAGTCAAAGTTGTCATCACCAGCCTGCAGAACGGCCTTTGTATCAAGAGGCTCGTACAGGTTGTCATCGTCATCGCTGTATTGGGAAACCGCTTTGGACAACTCATTATTCAAAGAGAAGGAAACTCTAGAGGAGGCTCTTCTCTTTGCACGAATCTGGTCCGCTTTGTAACAAGACTGGTCGTCAGAATCGTTTTCCGAGTCAGAGGAGGAGGAGTAGCAAGCCTGAGCAGGCAACAGCTTGTCGAAGGATACCCTTGGGTAACGCTTCTGAGGAGAGTTCAACTCTATTCTGGACAAGCAGACTCTCTTGTTGAGGGGCGAACGTGGGGCTGCAAAGTCGCAAGAGCGCTTTGCAGAGGTGGAGAACGCCAGCGAGCACAAGGCCATTGTATGTAGGACAGAAAAGAAAAGATAAAATGCAGGAAGTGCGAAGTGGCGAGAGGCAACTGCAGGACACGGCACGGGATTACCACAACGTTTGGATGAAGTTGTGCCGGCTATGCGAAAGAAGAGCACTTGTTCTGAACCAGCCAATCAAGGGGTCAGGACACACTTGCGCGCAGGAAAAAAGGGTGGCAAGGGGTGAACGAGCCAGCCAGGAGAAAAATCAGCAGCAAAGTGAGAAAACGCCACCAAAAAAAAAGGAACAGACAGAAAGAATAATTTTGTAGTTACAAAATACAAAAATTCTTCTATTCCAAGCACAACTATTCCAAACACCACCAGGCTAACCGAGGGAAAGATAATGGGAGGGAAGTAGAGAGTGCGAATGAAAAGTTTGTGTCGGAAAAAAAAAACACAAGGAGGAGGGTGCGCGGATATAAAAAAAAGGCGCTAGAAAAAAAAAGAAGCTGGCGACTATTTCTATGACTTTTGGGGGGAGGTTGTGATAAGCACGACACACAGGAAGAGTGCATGTGTGTATAGGGGCTGAGGCTTTGATTGGGCGAGAACGATGTCGCTGTCCGGGTAATGGAGGACAAAGTACAGTGCTCGTGACTTGGTACACCATGTGCAGGGTATATGAAGGATTGTTGCTAGAAGCGGTGGCTAGGGGAGGGGGAGCAAGAGATAAAGCATTTGTACATGAGGAGAGAATGAAAGAAGTTAAAGCGGAGAATTCTGGAAGTCGAGAATTTTGGGGGGAAACAGATGTGACGTGATGGAAAGAAGAAAAATTTTCAAGTTGTCAAAAAAAAATCTGAAAAAAAAAAACTTACCTTCATATTGTGTCAAATATTGTTACAGAAGAATACCAAAATAGCCAGATTCTTCTTGTAAGTGACACGTACACTGGAATGCACATAATAGCATGCATTGAGGAATGTGAAAAGTGGGTATGATAGAGATAACGGGCAGAAATGAATTGTTCACCTTATGCATTTCATTCTAAAAAATTTGATATTTCAATGGATTGGTAAATGTTTTTGAAAAAATACAACACATGTTCAGTGGTGATACTGGGAATATCCAAGATGAAATTACAGATTGCCTCGAAATGCGAGCTTCTGTCATGTGTAGGAATGCGTTCAAAATCTCCATTTCGAGAGTGTTCTTAGTGAGGCAATTCCACTCCTAATTGTAGTAGGTTTTGATGGAATTTCCAATCTATTGAATTCCAGCATTATTTCAATAGAGACATACATTCCTGGAAATTTGAAGACAAAAAGTGAATTCCGATGATCTTTTGGACTCTTGGAACACTTTTCTTGATTCTTCTTTCAGTAACTTTTTCTTATGCCATTACTTAGGTTTTCGACAACTACGCACAGTCTCCTAACCCATGTATAGAACATCGGTTTTCACAGTTTCTAGAGATTTTCATTTTTTCTAAGCATCGATCATTGATTTGCAACCAAGAGAAGCTTTTCTGATTGGCGGCTTAGTCATTCATTTGACTCATTGGAAATGGCTTGCAATGGAGATTTTCAGTGGATGAAATAATTTTGCATCGAACCACTAGTAGAAAAACGTGTACTTCTAGATAGTGTTTATAGTGTTCAGGTGACTGATTGGTCTTTTGACACGGTTTGTCTTCTCACGACTCAGAGGCTTGATCTTCCAGTTCATATAATAATTGAGAATTAAGAGATTCACCATCTCTGTCCCTACCATACAACTATGATGCTTCCTTCGTCACCTACTCCGTTTACTCATATCCTAATATTCCATATTCCGATCATTATATTCTCGTTATCCCATATCTCGTGCAAATTGCTGTGCAACTTGAAACACCGAAGGATGTTCTCCTCTTAAGTAGGTTTCTTCCTCTTCGATGGTCATCTTGCGCCTTTCAGCAAAGTACTGTGCGTACCGTGGATCATTCGTAAAATCCGTATTGTCTATAGCATCTTCTGCCCATCTGGACATTGAGTATCTGGCCACAGCAGAAGCCCATGAGTCGCCACCAGCCAACCCGCCTTCCTCGAAGATCTCTATTGTCTGAATTCCTGGGACTCTTGTGTTGTTCGTTTCGTTATCAAGTCGCTCTTCCATGGTCTCCATCACGTGAATCACAGTGTTTAGCAACTTGTTGAAGTTTCTATTGTTCAAAACCATGAGCTCGTTGTTCTTGAACTTGGTGTAGATCGCAGTTGAGATTGGTACGAAGAGCTTGAACCCCATGAAGGCCAACCGAATCAGTAGGATCATCAACATTTGGATCTTATCTACCAATGGTCTATCTTTCTGCGAAAGCTCCTGGGTAAAATTTGTCATGTCTGACTCATTATTTAAACCCAAATCTCTCTGTAGCTGCCTTAGAAGTTTTACCTTTTCGTTGTAGTCCATGGTGTCCAATGAAATGGCGTTTGTTTGAATGAGATCGTTGTTAGACCTAAGCACAGCTTCTCCGTAAGATTCTTCGTCTGGGCTAACAGTTGGCGACTCCACAAATGGCATCCACAGGCAAACGGACTTTGTAGCTCGCAGAACTAACAGTCCCAAACTAGAAGACACTTCAGTAGGATTTCTGGCCATGGCCAACTTGAACATAATCTCTCGCCAGCTTGCGTCATCTTCAAACTGACTCTGCTGCTTGAGTACCTCACCCAAGTTCTTATTGATGAGATCATCAAACTTGGCATTCTGCTCATCAAGATAGTTCTGCATAACTGTTCTCTTTGAAGTCACAGACTCTGTCTCTCTCAATGTATCTTCTTCGTCAAAAATTGGATTCAAAGAACTTGCCGTTAAATCTGTCCTTCTGTTCATCGCCACCGGTGACTCCGCTAGTCGCTTATCCATCAATCTGTTGTGGATCTTCTCTTTGGGACTAAGAGGTCTAGCTACGGTGTCTGGGGTATGCTCCAATTGTCGGAAACGCCCTTCATCCAACTTCACACGCCCATCATCTAGCACCGTTTTGACTATGGGAGGCAACCGATCGGAATACGGCATCCTAAACACCACAGCACTGATGGTTGACCGAATTACCATGGTTGTTGGGTAGGGTAATGTAAAGTAGTGGAAAAAGACCAGAAATAGCGCTGGAAAGTTGTAATTAAAATGTTTTCCTCAAAACTGATACACCACGCCACTGTTTAATATACTCAGCAGGGAGAAACCGCCGTAGGCTAGGAAAACGCTCTGGTGCAAAATGTTGGCTAGATAGCCTCATCTGCACATAAATATGCACATGATAATTGTTGGTGTAGGACGCCGTTTTCGCAGCAATAGCAACCTATTTGAGTGATCACAACTTGTTGCTGATATATTAATTGGCCACACCACCTACTGCTGTTATAAATACCACCAGACCATTTCATATCATTTATCTTGTGATTCTTTCCAAATTATCAACTTTTATTAGGGCTGTTAGTGTCATCAAATTTCAGATCTTCTATTTACACCTCGTTTAATTTCACTTCAGAGTTCATTGTTTCGACATGTCATCATTTATCGTCAAATGGGTAGCCAACCGCTTCCTCAAGGATAACCAACTCAACAAATTGGGTGTAGAGGATCCATATTATGAGTACGTGCCACTTCGCCACGATAAGAATGGCAAGGTTACCAAGCACAAGAAGGTTGCTCGCAGAGTGCCCAATGGCATTTCGGAAAACGACATTACTGTATTGCTGGATGTGCGTAGACAGGCATATCGCTATGATATGTGGTTCTCATTACTTGGAATGAAGTTTGGATGGTCAAATGTGGTTGGATTGGTTCCAGTAGCGGGTGCACTCATTTCCAACTACTGGTCCATCCGGATTTACTTGCTGGCCCGGAAACTAGACGATGGTCTTCCGCTCGATATCCAACTTATTTTCTTCTTCAACATCTTGGTGGATTTCTTGCTCTCGCTTATCCCTTTTGTGGGCGATCTTATCGAGATAGGCTACAAGGCCAACCTGCGGAATTTCTTGTTACTTGAGAAGCACTTGGTGCGGGTTGGAGAGAAGAACTTGGGCATAATTCGTGAGGAGGACGTTCGTCCAGGATTTATCAATGATAAAGTCCAACCATTTGTGGAGGAGACCATCGTTCCTGGAGCAAAGAAGGCTGGTGGTCAGATTAGGCCATTTGTTGAAGAAACCATCGTTCCAGGTGCCAAATTGGCTGGTGCTCAGATTAAGAATCTAGTCAATCGCAACAAGCAGCCAACTACGGCCCCAACTACCCAAAGTAGTGGGGCTGTGGCCACGGCTACACTTGAGAAGGACGACGATACCAGGAGTATTCGCAGTTTGCACGAGCATTCTAGAAGGGCCCTGACCAGCGAATGAGAACAGCGTCACGAGCTAATAGCACGAGAGAAGCGCGAGTTGACATATATTCTGGCGTGTATTATGAGCATGTGAACCCACAAGCCAAGTGAGCCAGTAAAGACCACAGTAGTGAAGAAAATTGTTACGGAAATAGAAAATTGAAAATATTTACTAGCCCATATCTCTAATTCATATTGGCTTGACTATTACCAACAACGTTCATACAACTTGGGACAGATGGCCTTCATCGTCTCGGGCTCATTCTCCTTCCAATTGAAGGTGATTTCGAAAGTATAACCCCGTTTGGTTCTGAATGTCTTGTAATCTGTATAGTCCCATATGCTCTTTTTGAATTTCTCTTTAAACGCGTCAATCGAGGCATATGAGAAGCTTTCGAATTCAAATCCGAAGTCAATTTCGGAGTCCTCAGTTACTTGGGAAATCAACGAGTCAGGGTCTGCCTTCGCATTGTAATACACGTCTTTACCTCGCGAGACGACCCATCTTCTAAAATACTCGAACCCATCATCGGAGCATCCGCCGTTCATAAGATATCCAGCACACCACATCTCGGAAGTGTACAATTCCCAAACTAGTCTCTCGCATTGCAATCGAAATCCAACCATTTCTTCTGCTGTCATCTTACCTGTCTCAGAGATGAGCCACTTTAACTGGTCATCTTCGTTACCAGTTTCCTGGAGCGACTTATTAACAATTGACCAGAACTTGTCTTCATCCATGGGCTCCGAAATAGGCTCCAATTGTGAAAGGTCGTCAACGGTCATAATTCTATAGAAATTGTATTAATATCAAAATCTTTAGAGGAACGTGGAGAAGCTCACCGCGAGCGGAGTTGACGAGTGCTGCAGGCTCCCATGGCAGATCCATAAATCCTTGGCATAGAAAGGTGAAGGAAAAGCGAGTCGGTGCGTGAAGTAAGACATATTGAGTAATTCAAAAGTTTGGTAAGTCGTGATTTTCGCATGTGTGAGGCGGCTTATGGAATGCAGACGAAGTTTAGCGGGTATGTGATTATGAGATTTGATGCAAGCGAACGATTGAAGTTGACGATGTGCTAGAATTAAGGTTGGTATTACTACAATGCGAGTAAACTTCACAATATAGAACTGGAGGAGATCAATTCAGAATTTGGCCCGAAACCCCTCTCGCTGTAGGAAATTGACAAAAGAATGCACGTAAGTTAGCATAACCGAATGATTTTCAAAATTACTGGAAACATTCGAGGTATTCAAATTGACTTCAATTGATATGAATTGATTAAATATATAAGATTTGTTTTTTCTTATTATTCTCGTCAGTATGCTCAACCTCAACGGTCACCGACTAGTCAGGTTGTGGCTAATAGAGTAAAATTTTGACGAGTCTCTTCTAAAAATCCTCAAGAAATCTTCTTTTCAGGTCTAATCCAATTTCTTCCATTTACCAACTCTAGCATCCATAGAAATCATTTACATTTTGTTTAATATATGAACTGCTCTATATTCTAGTTCATTTAGCATCCCACCAATACTTTCGCATATTTACCATTCTTCGACACATCCTGTCCAAAATTGAAACACAAATCATCCACGTAAAAATCCAAAATCAACTAAAACTCAACTAAAACCCTGAATTCATAGATTTCAAACCCCCCTCTTTACTTTAGTACCAACATCTTCATTATTTTTCCATCCCTCAGCCTCGCTACCGCATCGCCATCATTCCAACTTACCCAGCCTCATACTTTCATACACTCCACAGATCAGTTATCTACTACTTCACTATGGAGACTCTAAACACAAAGGTATCCACAGAGATAGACAGCGCTTCCATGGTGCCGACTGACGCGTCAATTGCTGATGTACCATTGGATGAGCTTGAGCGGCCATCTCTGGATATAGAGCACCAGAATCTTGAGGACATTGGATTGGATGACCTAACAAAGGTGGAATCGAATTCTGAAGCACTCCCTAATCCTGAGGAGATCGATGACACCAACGAAGAATTTAATAACACAGAAGCTGCTAAAGCGTCCGAGGAGGCATCGAACCCCACGTTGGCTCTGTTCATGGCTGCATGTCAGAATGGTGACTTGGAGGGTGTCAAATCGCTCATTTCCAGCGGGGAGGTTTCAGCATCTGACACTTTCAGCGAAGGAATCACCGGTCTTCATTGGGCTGCCATAAACAACCGCATCACCGTGGTCAAGTATTTGATGGAGAATGATCATTCAAAAGCCGATCCCAATGCCTTTGGTGGAACTCTTCATGCAACTCCACTTCACTGGGCATGTAGAAACGGCTTGGTATACGTGGTAGACTACTTTTTGAGCCATACAGATGCAGACCCTACTCTTGTGGATTCCCAGAAGTACAATGCACTCCATCTTGCTGTGCACAGCTCGAACATTACATTGGTGGTATATTTATTGTTAAACTGTGTTGTGGGAAAGAGAAATATTTATATTGACAAGCAAGATGGGATCCACTGTACCCCATTGCATTGGGCCGCATATCAAGGCGACATTCTCACTGTGAATGCGTTGATCAAATATGGTGCAGATGTGAACAAAGTGGATAAATCGCTCATGACTCCATTGCACTGGTCGTTTATTCGAGGCTACAAGTCGGTAATGTCTGCGCTTTTGGAGGCTCAATCTGATATCTTTGCCAAAAATGACAAGGGCAAAGACTCGTTTGCTGTATCCAAAGATATGAACTGTGAAAGCACATGGTTACAGGTCTTAAAGGAGGCAGATAGGGACCCAGCACTCAATTGGCAGCCACGCCGTCACATAATCTCTGCCAAAATAGCCAAACTCATCACTTTCTTCACTCCTTATGTGGTACTTCCAGTGGTTCTCTATATATGCTCTTTCGCTGAGGGTCTTACTATTCCAAAACTTTTCTTATCTGGATTGGTGATCGCGGTGGCTGGCTTGATCTTGGAAAAGCTTGTGGTTCCCATTTACATGCTCAAGGAGCGGCCAATGTTCAAAACACCGCTCATGGCTGGAGTATTTTCTGCCACTGCATTTTGGGCGGTTCTTCTGTTGATTGTCACCATTATTCCATGGGTTTGGAAGAAATTGTTCTTACAGAACGTCGTGCTTGCCATCATGATTGGAATTTTTTCCGCCACTTTCTTTAAGGCTATGTTTATTAATCCGGGATATGTTCCTGAACCTTCTGACCCCACCACAATCCAAGAACAAGTCAAGGATTTAATTGCAATTGGAAAATTCGACACAGAGCACTTTTGTGTCAACACATTTGTCCGAAAACCGCTCAGATCCAAGTACTCCAAGTTCTGCAACAGACTCATTGCCAGATTCGACCACTACTGCCCATGGGTATACAACGATATCGGTGTTAGAAATCACAAATTGTTCATGACGTTTGTGTACACGTTGACCATTGCTATTCCTCTCTTCAATCAGCTGACCTCAAAGTACTTCGAGATGAAGGCAGAGAAATTGGGCTACGAGAGTGACTTTGAGAGCAAGTGCTACTTGCTTTCTGAAAACCTTTGTGTGGGATTCTACAATAACCATTTTCTCTTCAACTTGTACATTTGGTGCTGGTTTCAGTTTATGTGGCTTTCGTTTCTTTGCGTTGTCCAAACGTTCCAGATCTTCAAGGGTCTTACTTCCTGGGAATTTTCTTCTTTGAGCGATAAAGTGTCGAGTCCCAAATACAATCACTCTACTGTTCCTAGAGATTTCCATGGACCAAATGCTCCTCCAATGTCAGAGCCTCCCATGACACATGCTCATACACATCGCCATGGATTCAGTACTCTTATGAAGTTGATCGGGTTGGATCAGTTTTTCTTGACTTTGAAATTAGCTGCGCTCTCTATTTTTCAAAGAACTACTCACTCTCAGAGTTATACATCCATTGACAACCTCGATATTCCAACAGATTTTGGATGGAAGCAGAATTGGCTTGATTTTTGGTTCATTGGTGATATTGAGTGGAGGAATTTACTCTTTTTGCCAATCGAAGGAGAGAACAACTTGAATGGCAAAGTGGTGGACTATTACAAGTTGTACGAGTACCCACCCAAGGTATCTGGCCCAGAGGTGGTATAATTTAATCCGAGAAACAATAAAGCAAGCAGCCCTAGTTACTCATAGCCTTCGAATATAGTTTACATGGACAACAACCACATGAACACTGCACTGAAGTAAACGGAAAAAGCTCCTAAGAAACAGTAGCTAAAACAGTTCACATGAACAGAAGCTAGTGACCGATCTGATGAACAGAAACAACTCACATGCCAAGAACTATTATAAGTCATGGGGCACTTAATAGTCACCGAAACGAACAGAAATTAGAAGGGATCAAATGACTACCGCTCAAATGACGCAGACATCAGCACAAACACACTGAGTCTAGGACTACTGTCTGTTGCAGAAAAATCTAGCAACTACTACAGGTGGTCGACACAACAACATACAGTCAACTACAGTCACTGAACGCTATATGGAAAATTCCAATAGTGAATCAAGTAACTTGTCAGACAGCCACTCGCACCCACCCAAAACTAAGTCTCCCGAGAGAGCATTTAGAAAAGGGTCAAGATCATCGCTCCTTTCGAGACCAATGCACGAGGCAAAGGTGCTAATGAAAGGCAAACAAATTGTAGATGACCAGACCGCAAAGGATCATGGACAAGCTAAATTGGTTCTCACTTTGAGGGCGCAAGGGTATCTTACTCATCAACCAAGTTGGATTCGATGGCTC
>Ga0160505_100547_pt1 | contig 21112 bp, 12 predicted proteins | sample DIDeMG_FD_108225 | JGI IMG/M metagenome (GOLD analysis project Ga0160505, IMG submission 108225) | Enriched chicken feces microbial communities from UW Madison campus, WI, USA - DID2874_E49_Stillage MG | ecosystem: Host-associated > Birds > Digestive system > Large intestine > Fecal ... | reverse complement strand
TTGCATAATAAAGAAAAAAAGGTTAGGGATGGCAAAACGACATTCGTCAGTCGAGTAAAGACAAACACTTATCACAAGGAAAAAAAAAAAAAAAAAACCAGTTTGCAAACAATCAACATACTTCTTGTGAATCGTAAAATGTATCCTCCTGCCATAAGTCGTCACCAGCGACTGAGGAAGCTGACGAAGAGGAACTGGAGTCTGCAGTATTTGTAGTTGCGTACTCATACATGTGGTTATATGATGGTTTTTGGCTCCCTCCGGCCAAATCGTCAGGGTCGTCGTCATATTGCTCTGAATGCTCTTGTTGATGATGCTGCATTTGTTGTTGGTATTGGTGTTGCATTTGTAATTGTTGTTGTTGACGCTGCATCTCAATTTGTGCCTCCTGCTGTTGTCTAATAAACCCTTGATTAATGAGGTTCAGATATGCATACATAAAATTGGATAATAGGACCTGTTGCACTAACGGCCGTCGCGCATTACCAAGCTTGAGATGCGAAAGCCGGTAAATGGCGCGCTCAATATGAGGCTCATAGCGATGGTTCATCATGTAAAGCGATTTATCTGAGTACTGATAGGCCGGGATCTGGTATGGCGCCCCGTAAAATGCAGCGGCTTCTGCACTGTACGAAACGAGACCAGCTGCATTGGTTATGGGCTCCATACCTTCAGGGATAATGCCGCTCATGATCGCTTCTGACATAAAGTCAACCTGATCTATGGCACGCATTTCGGGCTCGGGTTCAGACACAGGTTCAGACACAGGTTCAGGTGAAGGCTCAGGCGAAGGCTCAGTGACAGGATTAGGGGAGGCCGACCGATGCCGAGAGCGCGATCGGTAGTGGCCATGATGCTTGACCGCAGATGATCTTGTGTGTGAACCCCTGGGTGAAGAGGTTCTGTTTTTTGCTCTCTCTTGCTGCCGCTGTTGCTTGATATTAGCTATGCTTTTCTTCTTACTGAAAAAGTTTGAGATCCGATCCTTGGTTTCAGCAATGCTTGCGCTACCCGAAATCTTTCTAGATGTGCTGCCATCACTATAGTCGTTATGATTATTCTCGACCAACTCAGCTGTCTCTTCGGGGGTAATGACTGCTTTTTCTGGCGAAAGTCTTCCCTGTGCCATGGTTGTGGCCAAGAGAGAGTTATCAGGATTAGGTGATGGTGTTCTGTTGAGGAACTTGTCAATAGAGGCCTTATCAGCTATCACGGAATCAGACTGTTCAGGTAACAGTGAAGAGGTCGACAGTTTGGCATTACTTTCAGGCGAGGTTCGACCAGTCGGAGGCGAGGTGACCCCGTTAAATAACCAACCCCAAGTTCCTTTTCGGTTCTTGCTTCTGCTGTGACCGAACACCTCCTTGGTTTCTGGCTCGACAGGGTCGCTGTGGATCGAGTCGGCGGCATGTTGTTGATCATCCACAACTTCAGGTTGCGCAGAAGTGTTTTGTTGAAGATTGACTATGGGTATGGATTCAATTGACTCCTTCACCTGCTTTCTTTCTATTGGCTCACGGGCCGGCTTACCAGTTTCGTGTACCGGCTTTCTTTCGGGGCTTTTGCTCACAGGCTTGCGCTCAAAATGCTCTGCTATCTGCTTGCGTCCAACTGTGTTGCCATGCTTCTTTCCCTGATGGGCAGTATGGTTTAAGACGTTAGAAACCTTGTGCTCAACATCATGATCATTGGAAGTAACGGTTTGCACAAGTGACTCGACGGGCTTTGACTCAACAGGCTTTGGCTCAACAGGCTTTGGCTCAACAGGCTTTGGCTCAACAGGCTTTGACTCAACAGGCTTTCGCTCAATAGATTTTTTTTCGATAACATCCTCCTCAATTGGCTTTGGTCCAATGGGCTCGCTGACAGGTTGATGTTCAACTGGCTCGTTAGCAGGTATTTGTTCTCCTGTCGGTTCTAACACGGGTTTTCGCTCTACAGATGTTGCAGAAATCCCTCGTTCCTCTGTTGTATCACTAACTGGTTTCCGCTCAATCGTGTCAGTCCCTGGTTCTCTATCGCTTTTCTCGGTAGGTTTCCGTTCAACTTTGTCAACCACAGCTCTGTGCTCAGCCACAGGTCGCAGCTCAGCTTTTTCTTCCAGATGTTGTGATGGCTGCTGCTGATGGTGTTTATCAACTGTCTGGTTTTCCACACCCTTTACGACATTCTTATTAACAGGAACTCTATCAATTTTAACTTTATCATTTTGTTCCATTGATGGGTGCTCAGTAACCGGAACTCTACCAATCCTATCATTTTGCCGCTCTTGTTGCTGTACTTGCCGTTCTGGTTGGTCTGTTTTGTACTGCCGGTCTTTTTGTACTGGCGGTGGTACCTCCTGTGCTTGGTCTGAAACTTGCTCTGCTGGCAGCTTAGCCAGCGGCTTGTCAGGATCACCGACTGGCACCCGCTCAACTCGACGTTCAGACTGCTCTGAATGTTTGTTGCTCGCGTTTTGGTTGTCCGTGAGATGGTAGATATTAAATGCTTCAGGTTGTCGCTTCATCGACGGGCGTTTATGCTTTGGTGACCCTAGCTTAGGCACATTACTGTAGTCATTACCCGCGGGTTCCGGACACTCGCTGAGAGGTTTATTAGTGATAGGTATCCGCACGCGTTTTATCTTGCGAACATTGTCCTTAGGCGGTAGTGGTGGTGGAATGTCTGAGACAGGGCTACTATCGGAACTAGATGGCAGGTCCGGGGTCGTAATGCTAATGGTAGGTGTGGGTTTGCTATTTTCATCTGTGTCGTTCTTTGCGAGTCCGCGGCGGCCCTTACGCATAGATGGCTTGTTATAACGCGTGTGTTTTGACCTGCGTAGAGATGAGGTTGGTGACGGCAGGATGGGGGAGTCGCTGTCATTAGGCAGCGGTGAGGTTGGAGATTCTGTCGAGCTCATTGATAGCGTGCGCATTAGATTCATTGGGTCAACGGACCAGCCCTCGAGCTCCCCTAGCGACTCAAGCTTCTGCGATAGTGACAAAATGGTTGGATCGTGGTTTTGTTGTTGAAGGTTGTCAATCGATTTGCGCTTCTCGAGGACCTCGGCACCATCAGTGTAATGTTCCTGATCTTTAATCTGTCGCGACAATGACGAATTGCGACGTTTAATTGGACTTGACGGTGATAAGGACGTCGAATGCCCTGAGGCTTTGATTTCTGCCAGTTTGTCTTGAACAAAGTTTTTCCATTGTTGGGGTGCGATTTCAGGATGGACGTGCGCTGGAACCCAAAGCAGCTGCTGAGAGGCAGCATCCAGATTTGAGGTCGACGAAAAGTCAAATGCTTGCTCTGACGTAGGCGATGTGGCGGTGAAGTCGTTATAGTTGGGAAGGTCGGGATCCAGTGTGAGGGAAGCGCCGATGGAGAGACGCTTAAGAGTCTGGACTGCAGACATTTCCTGAGCCATGACCGCCGTGGCCGTGGTCGTAGACGTGGCAGTAGTAGGAGGCGGCGGTGTACCGGGTGTAGCGATGGATGAAGAAGCCATGGTGGGGGTGGCTACAGGGACTTCTTTGGGTTAATGTTTTGGTAACAGTTTCTGGTGATGTGAGACAATGGAGGTGGAAAGAATTAAGAAAACATCAAACAAAAGAAAAAGAAAAAAATAACAAAAATAAATAATAAAAAATAAAAACCAGAGCCAGCCAAACGACCGAAAAAAACGAGTGGTGGGGTCGTGTCTTTTCCCCACCGACACCCGAGCGCCGATCAGCAGATTATTCTACAAATATTTTCATTAGGGGCAAGAGTAAACAGACCCGAGGAGTCTTATAAAAAAAAAGACTGCAGGTACTGCGACTTAAGCAGTGCATATATGATACAATAAAGAGGTTGGGTGCTCACGCAACAGGCGTGGGGTTTGCATTCTCAGCAGCAGCAGTGTCCTCTACAACAGGCTCCTGCACCGCAGTAGTTTCTTCAGTGGCCTCTTTGGCGGCTTGGACACTCTCTGGCTTGCTCTCAACCATCTTGCGGGGCGGCAGCACAGCCTCAAACGCGGCCTTCCAGTCGCGCAGCTCCAACCACCGGAGCACAATTTCAAAAACATGATTTGTCGTCATCACCCGGCGACCCGAGATCTTGACAAAATCGTCAATGGGAAGCTTTGCCGTACGAAGACCCAGTTTCTCGGCTTTATCCTTGCACAAGTTCTTGTAGCGGCCCTTGTCGACGATGCCACCAATGATGTAAGTCATGCCAGGATCAAGGGTCTCAATGGTATTATCTGAATCAGACGAGAAGTAGAGGTACTTGGCGCGCTCTTCGGGTGATTCGGGTAGCGTAAATTCATCGTTCAGGATAGTAACGTTTTTCCAAAGGGTATGTTGCGATTTGAGATTGTCTTCAAACCGATCGAGTAGTCTTTTATTGAATGAGCTAAAGGTAAGTCCCACGGAGGTCTGGGCCTTGCGGTTCTCGGCGTAGCAGCGGATGACCTGTTGACTAAGAGACTTGACCTCAACCTCCTTCATGAGCTCGTCAAAGCCACAATCAATAATCACAGAGACATCCGACTTGGTCTGGTGCAATGGGCGGCGGGGCGGAACCACGAGGGTGCCCTCAGCCTTTTGGCGTTTCTTTTCAATCTTCAGGGCCTTCTTTTTCTCCTTCTTTTTCTTTATCCAGTCTTCGCGCTCAGCCTCAAACTTTTCCTTACGTAGCTGCTTCTTGTATGCGGAGAGTGACATTCCTGGCGGCGGCGGGTTCTTGCGCCGGCTGTGATCACGAGGAGCATCGGCAGAAGCAGGCACCTCAGGAAGGGCTTGCTGTTCAGGGGCCGGTTGAGGGGCCGGGGAGTCTTGAGAAACCTGGCATTCCTGTGAGATCTGAGATTCTTGGATATCCTGGGGCTGCAGCTGGGGCTCCGACATGATTGATAATGATGTTCCGGGGTGAGTAAGGGAAAGTGCAAATATGTTTACATTAAAAAAAAAAGTTTTACAACGTCAATGTCGCGGATGGGCGAATGTCCCAACATCGCGAATATCCGCAGCTGTTTCCTTTTTCCTGAAATGGATGTTGCTATCACGTGATTCATTTGCCTCATTTAGACTGTGGGTTAGATTGGAAATAAGCATAAGACTGCAAACGTGGGTGGCCTTGCTGTAGGTCCATGACAAAAATAATAATCATAATTATAATAACAACAACAATGGGAACTTGAGAATGTCAATCCTGCAAAACAGGCGCAAACCAAATAAAGAATAACGTAATTAAATACGCATTATATATACATAGTTAACCAACACAAGCTTAAGAGGGTTTTCCCAAGTCTTATTATCTCTATGGTATTAATTTCCACTGAAAAAAAGAAAAACAAAATGTCACTTTGCCCTGCAAGCCAATATTTCACAATCCGCCTTTCTTTCCTTCATTATTACCACTGCCATCACCACTTTACCAACCAACCCCCTCCCAACTGACCCTTTTCTACTTGCCCTCAATTGCACTCTTCTACCCTTGACATACCATGACAGACGCTACTTTTGTTCCCAGAAGATCTGCCCGCGTGGCCAAGCGCGAGGCTGAGAACCCTACCCCGTCCAAGGCCGCGCCTCCCGCAAAGAAGGCTAAGTCCGCCACCGACGCCATCTCTAACAATGCTGCCAAACCCGCTGCAAAGTCCGCTGTCTCCTCTGAGGTCAAGACTCTTGAAGTTGGTGATGCGCTCCCTAATATTGTTTTGAAAAACCAGAATGGCGAGGATGTTAACCTGTTTGAAGTGTCCAAGTCCAGCACCGTTGTTATTTTTGGTATGTATAGCTCCTTCGACGCGTCTCATGTCACTGCAATGTGCAGTTATTGTATGCGAGTTCATCCTGCTAACATGTATCTCATCAGCCTATCCCAAGGCCAGCACCCCCGGTTGCACCAAGGTATGTTGATTGTGTCTATTCTGACTACAAGTTATTCGCAACTAACGCGTTTCTTTTTTCTTTTTTGCTCTATAGCAAGCCCAAGGCTTCAGAGACAATGAACCCGAGTTTGCTTCAAAGAGCGTCAAGATTTTTGGTCTGTAAGTGTTTCTTTTATTCTTTATTCTTTTCCTCATTTTCTCTACATGCTTGTCATTTCCAGGACTTGTACCCCGCATAGATATAACCTTTTTTGTGCACAACCTTAATGGCTGTTAACTAACCACCTCGAGCCCACGTCTGCGTTCATCCCCCAACGGGGCGACGCGGAGGCTCAACACCCACTTGGTTTCAATAGATCCGCTGACTCTGTCAATGCGCAAAAGAATTTCCAGACAAAGCAGTCGCTTCCATATGATTTGATCTCAGATTCAAAGTTTGAGCTCATTGGGCCCCTTGGTGCCAAAAAGACGGCCAAGGGCGGCATTGTCCGGTCGCACTGGGTCATCAAAGACGGTAAGATTGCCGTCAAGGCCGTTGGTATTTCTCCCATTGATAGCTTCACTAAGGCCCTCGAGTACGTCAAGGCTGAGATTGACGGTGGCGACAAAGAGACTAAGGAAGAGTCCAAGGAGGAATCCAAGGAGGAACCCAAGGAGGAGTCCAAGGAAGAGTCCAAGGAAGAATCCAAGGAAGAATCTAAGGAAGAGCCCAAGGAAGAGTCCAAGGAAGAATCCAAGGAGAAGCCTAAGGAGGAATCCAAGGTAGAATCCAAGGAAGAATCCAAGGTAGAATCCAAGGAGGAGCCCAAGGATGAATCCAAGGAAGAGTCCAAGGAGGAGCCCAAGGAAGAGTCCAAGGAGGAGCTTAAGGAGGCCAATAAAGAAGAGCCAAAGGATTCCAACTAAGGCTCTCGCTGCTATTCTATGGCTTCCACACAGTGTGGCAAGGGACTTTTAATTTAGAAAAAAAAGACGATTGGATATAAGCCTATATACAATCTAATAAGACTACTGAGGAATGCAAACACACAATACTAAGTAACATAAGCTAGTTGTAGAAAGAAGGTCTAGTGAGGGATTCTTGATCGTACTCATAATGAGCTGATGGTTAGAACAATCCCCGGAAGTGCTTCATGAAAATTATTTGACAATTGGATACACATGTAATCAGCTTAGGCCATCATGTTCCTCGTCTGCTGATGACAGCAAACGAAAAAAGGAAAGATGTCTAGACAGACAACTTAATAAACTAGGTCTGTCTTGTCTGAGGATTTAGGTAATATGAATCTTCCAGACTTGCTAGATAGAATGTAAAATAGATTAGGCATACACTAATACTTCTATGAGGGTTCTTCAGTTAACCTTGATTATAATCTAACATGTCCAAGTAGTATACTAATTGGATTAAAGAAGACCAAGGCATGGAATGCTACTGATTGTAAAGAATCAATAGAATAAGATCAGAAAACCTATCAAGAGTCAATGGTAGCTGGGCTTATGAATCCAGCTCCATTGCACGCAGCATACTGCTATTTTATATATTTTTACTTTATGATACTGAGAGGATTTGAACAAAATAATCTTTGATAATAATGCTAATAATGATAGATGTAATAATGGTAATAATAATCAGGTCGTTTATAACAGTGGATATCTCTAAAAGCATGTATTGTTTTGCCATAGTATTTTGAGTGGCGATAGTGTTTATAAGGCTGGTTCGAAAACCGTGTGCTAAATTCCCAAGCTTAAAAATCCCAACCATATTCGCCGCTTTTTTTTTCAGCTTTGGATTTCGCCATCAACTTGATCTTTTACAGAATCATTTATACCAACCGTTAACGAGAACAGAATATTACCCATGGGAATCGATATACATACACCTACTACTGGAAGCCGGAATTCCGTCAACAACAGCACCAACGGGAGCAGCATTAGCCCCGAGCTGCAGGCGTTAATGAAGCGTAAAGTCAACATTGAAAGCGAGCTTGACGAGCTGATCTCAGTGCTTGATACACACAAGGTTGATATGAATACGCTACTGATAACACATGACGAGTTTCCGCGGTCTGATATTGATGTGGCGCAGATTCGGTCAACGCGCACGCAAATCATCCGGCTCCGAAACGATCTTAAGAGCGTTTTGAGCGAGATCGAGCGCCAGCTCCACGCGCACTACTCGCGCATGTCTGCAATTGCAGCGACGACAGTTGAGAATGAGATCAGTAATGATGGAGAGACCACCACGACGGTTACGGTGGTGCAGGAAGATGAAGTGCTAGTCGATGCGCCGGTACATATTGGCTTTGCGCTCGTCGACGAGGTAGTGGCTGAAAGCCCAGCCTCACGGGCTGGCCTGACTGTGGGCGACACGATCGTGGAGTTTGGACACCTCCATGTTGGCAACAATGAGCGCCTAAAGCGCCTGGCAAACGTTGTTCAAATGAATGAAAACGTGAGTATTATGGCCCAGTGCCACAATGATCCCTGCGGGGAGGGTATTTTTTGCATATATGTATACTAACCTCTTATATTTATACAGAAGAAAATCAATGTTCTGGTGCTGAGGGACACCCAGCCGGTCGATCTGGAGCTGATCCCAAGCCGGAACTGGGGCGGACGTGGTCTGCTAGGCTGCCACATTGTTCCGTTGTAATTGAATCGCAGGGTTACAGATTCTGTTTTTATTTCATGTACATGAATATGTGCAGTATATATATCCGATCTCTATTTATCAATACAATCAACATGATCAGGACCAAACTCAACTGCCTAACTACTTGGACTATTATAGCTTTGCCCTATTGCTCACGACGCGTAATGTCACTATAAGCTCTTAGCTACTGAATTGGGCCTTTTGGATGCTTCCCCTTCTTGCTGACCAAACCGACCCCAGCGTAGATACAGGCCTTGTTCTCCACCCCCCGAGAGATACGAGATTAGAATTGGCAAATCACGTACTCTCAGCCCAGGCGCGGCACGCCCTAACCCTGTACCACTTTTTTCAACTTGGCTGAAAGATTTCTGACCAGCGCATCATCACGCCCACCTTTCATAAATCAACCATTTCTTCCCTCTTCCTCTCTCTCTTTCTCTCTTACTCCCTGTTCAATTCAATACCCTCTGTCCTTTCTAGCCTTTTTCTGGTCATTTTGCTAGTTCTAGTTCTGTATCCTTGAGCTTTTTATTTTTGGTTCTTTTTTTTTTCTTCTTTTTTCAATGAAGTTTTCTATTGCATCCCTGGCCCTTTTGGCCCTGGCCCCCGCGGCCGTGTTTGCTCGCGCGTCTGAGCCCGAAGCCTCGGTCGAGCCGCTCGAGAACTTTTCCGTGGAGGCTGTTTTTCCCGATTCCGAGGGCTTGGCCGTAGCAGAGCTTGCTAATGACCACGAGACCCCCGTCAAGTTCACTTTTACCAACGGTGAGCTCTTCCCCGTGCAGGTGGCTACTTTTGGCGGCTCGCTCACCTATGCGGGCCAGGATAAGCCCTACGCTAACCTGACATCGGTCAAGGTTGGATCGGTTGTGGTCCCGCCACAGGGCGAGCATACCCTAGCCACTGGCCTTAAGATTGCCCTTCCTCCTCACGATTTTGATCTCCGCTTTAACTTTTTGGTTGCCTATGAGGGCGGTGTCTCGGATTTCGAGGTCGACCCCGTCAAGGTTACTGTTACTGATACTGAAATTTCTCTTTTTGATGCGCGCTTGATCATTGCTCAAGCCCTGCTGGCCCTGACGGTTATTGGTCTTGGTTACGTTGCGTACGTGCTGGGATTGAGCCCTTACTTGGAGGACCGCAAGGCTGCTGCGGGTCCCTCGGCCGCTGAGATTGAGAAGAAGAAGAAGCAGGAGCAACAGCAAGCTGCCGGTGTTGTCCCCAATGAGAACGGATACGATGAGTCTTGGATTCCCCAGCACCATCTCGGCTCCAGCAAGAAGACCAAGAAGACCACCAAGCAGAATTAAGCGAGCAGGAAAAAAAGAAACAACAAAAAAAAACCAAATGCTAAAAAAAAAAAAGAATTTCACTGCATGATAACTGCTTAGCTGTGGTAATGGGACTTGTGTTGGTGAATTAGTTTAAAATCCTATATCATTGAAGGTATTATAGACATGAGAAGGAAACAAAAAAAAAATTAATAATAATTAATAGTGTCAATGAAATGATGAAAGACAAATGCAAAAGATTTATGTGTAAGATTGTCAGTTAAGAGGGGAGTCAGGGAGTAGACATGGTGCAAATCACTGACAATGTTCAATATCGCTCAAGCAAGAGACAATGTCCTCTAATGGCAGATCAACCCGCGATAAGTGGTTGTTCTCGTCACCATCCGCACCTTCCAACTCCTTAAAAATGCTAAGGGTCGTATCATCTTCGCGTCCAAAAATACCTTTACTGATTGCCCTTGAAATGTAGCTGAAATTGCGAAGCATGAAAAATAGTAACCCCAGCGCCAGTACCATATAGATAACGGCGCGGCGCGCGGTAGTGACGCGCTTGCGCCAAACCCGTTTTTGCACCTCTCGGGCGTCGACCCAAACTCCGAGTTCGTCCAGGCGCGCCTTCCGCTCATCAATTGTCGCATGGGCCTTGCGGATACGGGCCTCAAGACGATCAAGGGTGCTGAAATTAGCCATCTCGTCCTTGAGCTCCTTAAGCCGCCGTTGGGTATCCTTCTCAGCAGTTTCTGTCTCGGCGACAAACGCAGCCACCAGGGTCCCACATTCGGTCTTGAGGGCCTGGAGATCATCCAGGGTAGCGGAAAAATTGTCGAGCTGTTGTTTCAGCCCGAACTCAGAGTCGGTTATTTTGGATGTGAGGGTGGAGGAGACGCGGGCTTTGAGATCGCTGACCCCGGTATGCATTGTAATCTTACGTCCGAGCAGGTTCTGTATGGATGAAGACGATGAAGATGTAGTAGAGGAACTCACAGATGATGGCCCCGCGGGCGGCGAAATATTAAGATCACTGTTAAAGGGGCTGCTGCTAATGTTATTGCTTCCCGTGTCCAAGGATCCGCGTATGCTGGTACTGCTCCCCCGCGTTGGGATAGCACTAGTGGAGCCACCAGTAGCAGCCGTTACTGCCGCCATGTCCACATTATGCCGTTTTCCCCGGCGCCCGCTCAAGAAATTCATGGGCAGCGGCGCCAGCAGATCTCCACTGCTGCCAGTACCACTGGTACTAGGGTTTGCGCTAGCGCCACCACCATTCCCCAGTCCATTGCTGATATTAACATTGCTGTTTCCTCCATTGCTTGCAATGGTTGTGGTACTGCTTGCAGCAGAAGTGCGGTGCTTAGCCGGGGGTGAGTTAACGTCGAACTGCCAGTTACTATCGGGCCGCGAGATTGACGCCATGCGAGTGTGTCGATACTGCCCATCACGTGCCTCTTTCATAGCGCTTGAGAGATTCACTGATGATTGCGAGCGAATATGCCGCACTGATGTCGACTTTCCCGCTGTGGTATTGGCCGTGTCACCACCACCTGACCCCGGGTGCTGCGGAATCCTCAGCAGATTGCTAGCGCTACTACTCGCGTTAGGCTCCTTGGTGTTGACCAGTGATGGCATTGGTAAAAGCAAGGTCGGTGGTTGCGCAGCATTGGTGCTGTTGGTGCTGCTGTTGCTGCTAGTGCTGCCCCTGGTTTTCTTACTGTTTGTCTGGAGTATCGGTGAACGGTTCATGATGCGTTGTAAATAATATAAAAGACTTGCCTGGGTGTTCGTTTGTGTTATATATGTAACAACAGACCCCCTTCGATCCGCTAATTAACGTGAAATCAAAACGCGAAAAAGATATAATAAAAATATAAAAAAAACAAAATGAAATCAAACGAAATAAAATTGATAAAAAAAAAATTAAAACAAAAATTTCTGAAAATTAAAAGGAGTAGGGCCAAAGAAAGAGAAAGAATACATGATTAGAGCGAAATACAAACGAGGCTGAAGGGCGCCTTTCGCACGCCGTTAAAGGGAAAAAAATGTGCACTTTGAACTGCTCAATATTTTTAAAAAAATAAAAAAATAAAAAAAACTGGTAGGGCTCACGTGGAGATGCAAATCATAAGTTTCATGTATATATTTCTGTATCCTTTTTTATTTTTTGTTTAGTAACGCAGTTGAACATGTATGTAAATGGTTTATCGGTGCTAGTAAATTGCCTTGAGCTTCCATCCTGTGGATAGCACGCGGGCGTAGGTGAAAAGCAGCGCTCCAACCAAGTATGCGATAGCGCTAAACCAGATAACACCGGAATAGTTGCCGCTCTGGCGACTTAGGATAGCGCCAGCAATAGGGGTGCCGGTAAGCGTGCCAAAGGACACCATTGTGTAGCACGTACCATAGTATTTACCATAATCCTCAATGCGGCAGATCTGCGAAATGCACACGGGGGTCAAACTAACACCTGAACCACTCCAGAACCCAAAAAAGATGGTAAAGATAATGAGTGGCACAAGGTGTCCATTCGCCGGCAGCCAAATGGCAAGACAAGAAATGGTGCAAAAGAGCGACGTTACAATCATGACATTAAACCGGCCGAACTTGTCAGCAAAGTAGCCGGGCAGTCCTCGACCAAAGACTGAAGATGCATTAAGAATGGCGATAAGCTGGTATGCAAATGTTGTGTTCACCTTTTGGGTAAGAGCATAAGTGGTAATGTAAGTGATGGGAACGAACAGCGCCCATTCAATCATAAACACGGCGATTGTGGTGATTGTAAATCGAAGGTCACGGAACGCGTTGAAGTCAATAACAGCCTTCTTGGTATTGTCTTGCTGCACTGGAACCCTTGTTTTCATAAACACAACGGCAAGAATACATAGCACAGCCTCAAGAAGTGCCATCAACCTTATGGACCAGCCAAAGCCAATGCTAGGCATGGTACGGATAAGAACGAGAGGAAAGAGCACACCGCCAATTGCGCCGCCTGTAGCTGCTAAGCTTGTGGCAAACCCGCGGCGCCGGTGGAACCACTGCCCAATCACTGCAATCGTTGGCGTAAACACAAGTGTGCATGATATACCGCCAAAAACAGAGAAGCCCAAAACAAACTGATAGTACTGGGTGCAAAACGACAAAATCACCAACGAAGCAACAAGCCCAATACTACCGGGAACAATTAGATACTTGTCTCCGTACCGATCAAATACGGGGCCAACTTGAATACCACCGAAAAAAAGAAGGAAAAGGTAAATGGAAAAAATCCAAGAAATTTCCGACTCGGATTGATGGGCAAGCTGGTGAGTCGAGAGCCAGGCCTGAAGGTAGCCAATTGTATTGGTGAGTCCGAAGGTTGCAGTCCACGCGCACCACGAGCCAAATACTACAAGCCAGGCCTCAAGGCCTCCCTCAGGGTACTCCATTTCATCGTCGGTTGTTGATCGTGGTGGCTCTTCCACGTCTTCTTCTACCAAATGATCATCTAGTCGGTTGACATTGGTGCCGCTGGCAGCAGATGCTGCCGCGGGAAGTGTCTTACCTTCAAGTGATACCGCGGCGGTCGCTACGCCCGTTGCATACCCTGTAGCCGATGGGGCTGCGACAAGTTCAATCTCGACTGTCTGGGTCGGTTCCACAAATGTGCGATTAATAAAAGACATTACTACAAACAGTCAATATTGGTTCTTATCTAACCTGTAGACGAGAATCGGTGATCTTTAGCTACTTTGCTATACTAAGCCTATGAAAGAGAATAAATAAAAATAAGAAAAACAGATAAGAAACTGAGAGAAATAGAATAAAAAAATTTTTATAAAACAATAGAAATTCCAGGTCATTGTCAACGAAGGACAAAACCATGGGCCAACTTTATACTATAAAATAGTCTCGGAGTAGTCCAACCGGAACGAAATTTAAACAGAAAAAAGGATTTGCTGTTGAATGATGACTCGTCTTTTTAACCATGTATGATCGATCCCAAACGGCAAATAGCTGTACGCAACATTTGCTCTTTCTGGAGTAAACTTCCGCAAAGGATTACTTCGAGGGGAGAAAAAATCAAATAAAAAAAAAATTTCAAGTCGGCACTTTTTTAGAGACAGTATTAGTCACTAAACAGGAATCTCAACCCCGACACCGAGTAATTCTTATCTTTGACAAAAAAAAATTATTTTTTTATTTCAGCCAGAACCCAATACAGAGTCGTACTTGGTTATAAGAAACCAAATTATAAGGCAGGGTATTTGAGTCTTTATCGTCAGGTATTGCTTATTTAAAATCCCCATCTATATTGTACATATATCTCTTGAAATAATAGCTCTTTACCATAATCATGCAAAGAAGGGCCTAACGTGAGCCTGGTATTAATTATGCTTTTTTGTTCTCCATCAACAGTACCAGATCTCTCTTGGAAGGCGCTGATTCCTGTCAGTCCTTGGTATTCACACGTATGAGTGTCGTCAACCAAAAGTTTTGTTTTTTACTGTTTATTATTTCAGTACAAGAAGCGAGTACGACAAGAACTTAGTTTATTTTTCTTGCTTCAAACTGTCAGGTCTTAAAGAAATTGTATATGCATGTTTAAGTTTACACGGTTTTCAAATGCATGAAATTTGGTTATTCCTTAGTATATTTCCAGGTATGACTGTACTATTAATCTCCGAGTAAAGACTTGAGGGAAATTTTGCAAATTTTGTTTATAGTCAAATGTGTCTATAAACCACGGTTTGTTATCAGTACCAACAACTGTCTTATAGTAATCACTAGGTCAACCATTGGCCGAAAAGTAAACCATTTCTTTGATAAGTCTTGGAGACACAAGGATTCAACCGATATGCGTGAAGCTAATATACTCTTTAAAAGCCTAAAACTGGTTACAGTCTCTCTTTGAATCGCATAGGCATATTATCTTCACTATGTATAAATCCTACAAGCTTCACAGACTTACATAAAGATATTTTGTTACTTATATGGAACAATATGAATAATGGTTTATTTTTATATAAGTTATATTGATGTCAAGAAAATATGGTGTCTTTGCGGAAAATGCACGTTCACTGACAAATGCGGGTGTGCTTTAATGCCTACCACTTGGGAATAAACACTACAAGGGTTCACACATTGAGCGTTAATTAGTACACGTGACTTACACGCTTGCTACACGTAGTCACGTTTTATTAATTCCGAAACGCGTTACAATTGGTTTGTCGTGTTTTTTTATCTTTTTTTTTTTTATCCCACGCTCCACTTCTCTGGATTCACTACTGCTCTCTTGACGGCACCGGCATCAAGACAAACGATAGCAACGGCTCTTCTTCTCTTTTACTTTATTAGTGCTTGAAACTGCTACGTCGTTTTTTTTCACACTCCTTTTTTTTTCCCACTCAATAGGTTTAGTGAAATGCGAGCATGACATGCAAAACTAATCTCAAATCAAATATTGACCGGGTCCTGGAAAACAAAACGAACATTCCTAGCTACGAACCGCCGAGCAAGGAAGCTGTCTCTGCCCGGTCAACCAAAAGATTTACTTCGGTAACTACTTCAAGGTTTGCGCTCTTTTCTTCTGTTGGAACCGAACTTAGTGATACCCTCAACGAACCTATCGTTCCAACCCACACTACATCCTCAGACAGCACCATCAAGCCAGTCTCATACGACAAGTTTGCGAACGGTTCAAAGCCCTCCTTGACGAGAAGAAACTCGATGTCTAAAATTTCTGTGCTGGATGATGGTAACAGCGTTTTTAGTGATAAGAAATATAGTTCTACGGATGTTCCCCAACCATTAGGTATGATTAATGGCACCTTGGCTAGAATTTCTTCAACTAACGCGTCAATAGATGAATCAAAGTTTTCTCGAAACTTGAATAGCATAGTTGATTTGACCGAAGATATTGAAATTCAGTCGAACCCTTCTATATCAGTTAAAAGACTTGCCACCGAAAATAATGGGAGTGCGCGAAAAAAGCTAAAGACTGATATCACCTCGGACAGCTTCTATGACGAATTAGACGACGAAGACTTTGCTGATATTATTTCCCATGATTCAGTGCCAAAGCCAGCCCACAAATCTGACGTTGTTCTGAGATCTATTACAAACATCTCTGACAATTCTGTTGTAGAGCCATTACCCAAAATACCCACGACAAAAGTTGTAAACCTATCTGAGGACAGCCTAGATCATAAAGCGAATATTAATACTTGGGATGGAATCTCAGTGGAGAATTCATCAGCCAAAGAACCGCTACTAAAAGTAAAATCGTCATCTCCAGCCAAAAGAAAATCACCGAAATTGCAGTTCCCAGTCCAAAAAGCCCAATCACCAAAATCATCATCATTAAAGCCAGACACCATAGCCACGTCGGCCCATCTTCCAGCATCCTCGATTTCAGATTCACCAACTATTTTGCATTACAAAACTAAAATTATTGAATTACAAAAAAAGCATATTTCTCTTCTCACCTCATTATTGAGCCAAGCATCAGTACCCATTTCTAAAGAAGCACAAATTAATATAGACGAGCTCCAGCGCGATCTTTTTTTATATGAAAATTTGATAGACAAGTCTTCGACATCTGCAGCTCTTGAACCCTCTTCTCCTAAATCTCAACCTGTCAATAGAGCGATTCCAGCCAATATGGACCCGTTTGATGATTTAGGCACGTCTGATTTTGACTTTGATGACGACGAAGAAATTTCCAATGTTACAAAGTCTTCTGTTGTCAAGCCTTCCTCGATGGCTTTTGATCTACCTACAAAGAATTCAAACATCCCTTCACGTAACTCATCCGATGGCATTGATATCTCACCTACGAAATTTCCTGTTAGAGAAATTGAGGATGAAGTCTCTATTGAGGATGATTTTGATTCAATGGCAGAAGATGGCGTGTTTGACTCTTCCTTTCAGGAAGATCAGAATGATGTAACCTCTCACATCGAAGAGATTATAGACTCTCCCATGAAACCAACAAGAAATGTAGATTTCATTAACTTGCACAGTGACCCTAACGAGGTCATTGATAGCTTTCCTGTGCCTGTACAAGATGACGAGGATTCTCGATCTGAGGATGATAACTATGATCTTCTTGATGATTTCATTGACGACGCGTTTGCTGATGATGATTTCACCAACATGGCGATTGCTGAAGATCAAGACTACCTTCCACCAGGTCCATCGACACCACCATCTTCAGGTCCGGCACCTCCTCAACGAAAAGTTTTGAATAGCTCGCCTGGCATTGAGATTGTCTCGTCTGACATTGAGATTCAAAATATTGTAGATGAGCCTGAACCGGCGTTCAATAATTTTCCCAGCTCTCCTCAAGGCCTTAGTATGACTCAGGTGTCGGCTCCAAACAGAATTACCAATCAAGAATACCCTTGGTCTGCCGAAGTTAGAAGGATTCTTAAAGATTCCTTCAAGCTAAACAATTTCAGATGCAATCAACTTGACGCCATAAATGCTACTTTGCTTGGAAAGGATGTTTTTGTTCTTATGCCAACAGGTGGTGGTAAATCATTGTGCTACCAATTACCTGCTCTTGTCAAGTCAGGAAAAACAAAGGGTGTCACGATCGTTGTTTCTCCATTGATTTCACTTATGCAAGATCAGACCCAGGCCTTAAAAAGCAAGGGAATCTCAAGTGAGATGCTCTCATCCAAGTTAGAGATGCATGATAGAAACAGGGTTTTTGATGATCTCTTCAATGGCAGGATCACGCTATTGTATATTTCACCCGAAATGCTAAACAGTAGTTACCAGTTGCGTAACGCCTTGACGGCTCTGAGCAATCGCAACGAATTGGCAAGAATTGTTATTGATGAGGCCCATTGTGTTAGTTCATGGGGACATGATTTTCGACCAGACTACAAACTACTGGAGAATATGAAGACGGATTACCCAAACGTACCTATTATGGCCCTCACTGCTACAGCTAATGAGCAAGTTAGGCTTGACATTTTTGGCTGCTTGCGAAGTGACAATACGACGTTTTTGAAGCAGAGTTTCAACCGCACTAACCTTTATTATGAGGTTCAGAAAAAGTCCAGCGATGTCAATAATGTCATGGCTGACTTGATGAGCAATAAATTCAAAAACCAGAGTGGTATTATTTACTGCAACTCGCGGAACTTGTGTGAAAGAACTGCCCAAGTCTTGCAGAACTCTGGTCTCAACGTGGCATATTATCATGCTATGCTTACTCCTGAAGAACGAGAGTCGATCCAGCGAGCATGGCAAAAAGGTACTCTACAAGCCATTTGTGCGACTATTGCCTTTGGCATGGGCATTGACAAGCCAGATGTTCGCTTTGTGTTTCACTTGACGCTTCCCAAAAATATGGAAGGATACTACCAAGAGACGGGCAGAGCGGGTCGAGATGGACTACCATCTGAATGCATTTTGTTTTACAACTTTAGGGATGCGCGCACGATCCAAATGATGATTCAAAAGGACGAGAACTTGGATCACGAGACCAAGGCCCGGCATAAAGAAATGCTGAATCGTGTGATTCAATACTGCCAGAACTCTACTGACTGTCGTCGAAAGCAGGTGTTGCAGTACTTTAACGAGACCTTTGATGTTCGACTGTGTCGCGGCGGATGTGACAATTGCCGGTTTGGTAGTAATCAGGTTAAAGAAATTCGAGACGTGACGCAGCGCGCAAAGGAAATTGTGGAGTTGGTATATTCAGTTCAGAAGAGTCATGTAACTCTTCTCAATTGCATAGAAATTTATCGCGGTACGCGGGCCAAGCGGTTTCTTGATAAGGGCTTGGATAGAGCCACAAATTACGGAGTCGGCAAGAACCTTGACCGAACCGAGGTCGAGCGCATGTTCCATCACTTGTTGACGGAGAATATACTTGAAGAGTATGCCAAGGTTAAGGGTGGGTTTTCGAGTACCTACATTAAGCGTGGCAAAGAAGGGTACAGGGTCATGTCTGGTGCACTCAGTGTGACAATGGTGTTTAATCCTGTTGTTGAGAGTGCTAACTCCAGGCCCAGTTCGCGGCCTGGTACGGCTGACTCGTCTAAAGGCAAGACCATCCGCAGCAAGGCTGTCACTAGCAAAACAACGACCACCACTACAGTTAAAGCCACGGCAACGGTCTCACTATCCACTCCAACCAGTTCTATGCCAAGCTCGTCATTCAACAACTCTGATTTTGAGGAAAACTGCTACGGTAAGCTTGAGCTAAAGCGACTGCAGCTTAAGAAAGACTTTGGTATGGCAAGCGTTGCAGATGTATGCTCTAACACCACGCTGCGAGAGATGGCACGGTTGCTACCAGTAGACGTGGAGGCTTTTAGCGCTTTACCCCACATCTCACCAGTCCAGGTTGAAAACTTTTATATGTACTTCCGGACGGAGTTGGTTAAACTGCGAGATCAGCGTGGTGGCCAGCACCAACAGCAGGTGCTACCACCTGCATCATCGCAGGCGCCATCAGCAGGTGGTAAACAGTCACCATACTTTTCAGCAGGTGCGGGTTCTTCGTCGACAGCACGTGGTACGCCAGCAAAGCGGTCATATAACCGCGGCGGCAGCTCGCGGTTCACGTCGCGGGTGCGCAACACTTCAACCCCCTCGACTGCTACGGGTGCGGGTAAGCGCACGTACAAGCGGTCCGGATCGACAGCTGCACGCGGCCGCAGTGGTGGCTCGGGTGGATCACGTAAGGGCGGGCCAAGCAGCGCTAAAACCCAAAGCTCATTTCTTAAAATGATGCCTTTGTAAAAGAAACCAGCAACTTGTGTTGTTTAAAATGGCATATAAAAAGGTTTTTTGGATTATATTTATCACAACTTGTTTAAAAAAGGTTAGAAATAAAAATTATGCATTTTTTTTTTTTGCTTAAATTGTTGGTCAGTGTTTACAAAACGATATTGGTAGTGTCTAGATCCTAAGCACTGTTTGGCCAGGGTTACGGAGGTTAAGAAGTCATGGTTATTTGCCGCTATATTAGTACGAACGCTGACCAAAGTTGAGCATTTCGTTCCGCCAATTGAAGAGGTCAAGTTACTGTAAATTTATAACTACTTTTTTTTTTTTGTTAGTGTGTTTTTTGTAATTCTTTTGTAATTCTTTTGTAAATGCCATGATAAGTTTCTGAAACCAAACACACGCGCACACACACACAAAAGTAATAATACGGGGTAAATAGTGTTTGGTGCAAATGGATTGGAATATGGAGCCCCCAGAATCAAAGCCGGTTGATACACTTGTGCTTGTCCCGACGACATCATCGTCTCGGTCGCAAGGGGCGCGCGCCCCCTCCTGTGGGTAGAATGCTTGGAGTTACCAATGGGGGGGGCCCTTGAATTTTACAAATTGGTTATTTCTTGGTTTTTTTTTGGTTTTTTTGGTTTTTTTCTTTCCCCTTTTTTTTTTTTTTTTTTTTTTTTTTTTTTTTGTTTTTTTTTTTTTTTTTTTTTTGTTGAACTGTCTGATCAGCGTCTTTGAGGGGAGGGTTCCATGTTTCTTTTCCCTGTTGTTGTTTTTTTTTTGTTTCTTTTTTTGGTGATAATCCGGTATTGGTCAACTGGCTCCCGCGGTTGAATGTTGGTCCAAAATCCCTTAAGTTTTACTAGTTCTTAAAGGAGCGCCTTCTTAGAATGACCCAAAAATAAAAAATAAAAAAATAAATAAATAAAAAAACCACAGAGCAACTATACCAAAAAAAAATAAAAAATAAAAAAAAGAGCCCGAAGCATAACTTCTAAATCCAAGGATCCCTCTTCCTCCAAAGAAAAATTGCAGCATGCCCGTGGTATCGGTGACATTGGATGGTTACATAGGGGTTGAGCCGTGCGCACTACCACCCACCGCAAGTTCTCAAACCCCCGTTAAAAGCAAAAATTTAAAATAAAAAAAACCAAAGCAAGTCTGATTTAAACCAAGGGAGATAACACTCAATGTCTTATTTACGTACGCTATGTTCTCTGGGGGAGTCCCTGCACGCTGGTTAATTTCCAAAAACAAGATTCCTTCTTCTTTTTTGGGCTAATGGCCTTGTGCAGGTCTGGGGGCAGGACCCAGCGCCATCACATGAAGGTGTAGATGAATGATGGTTATATTAAAGGCAAGCCTCCATTCTACCTTGCAGGATTACATTTCTAACCAAAGAAAATTTCGCAAAAACATCCTCCTCCCCAGCAAAGCAGATTTAAAAAAAATTAAAAGAATTAACAGACCAAATCAAAAAAAAAAAAAAAAAAAAAAAAAAAAAAGGAAAAGAAAAAAAAAGAAAATAAAATGTGAAAAAAACGAAAAGAGAAGAGGTTGGTGTGTTAGTATTGTGGTGTG